>Ga0105044_10003205_pt1 | contig 22401 bp, 14 predicted proteins | sample MAT01_FD_78092 | JGI IMG/M metagenome (GOLD analysis project Ga0105044, IMG submission 78092) | Freshwater microbial communities from Lake Fryxell liftoff mats and glacier meltwater in Antarctica - MAT-01 | ecosystem: Environmental > Aquatic > Freshwater > Ice > Liftoff microbial mat | place...
GCGGCAGCGGCGAACGCTTCTGGCCGCTCAGCCGCCGCGCGCGACCGAAGCAACTGCTCTCCCTTTTCTCGAAGGAAACCCTGCTCGAAGCCACCCTCCGCCGGCTCGACGGCCTCGTGCCGCCGGAGCAAATCCTCATCCTCACCAACGCCGACCAGGAGGCCGGCGTGCGCGCACTTTGCCCGCTGCTGCCGCGCGAAAACATCGTCGCCGAGCCGGCGAAGCGGGACACCGCGGCGGCCATCGCGCTCGGCGTGGGCTGGATCGCACGGCGCGCGCCGCGGGCGACGATGATCGTGCTGCCGGCGGACCATCTCATCCAGGACACCGCCGGTTTTCAGCGCACGCTGCGCACCGCGGCGGCGACGGCCGAGGAGACCGGCGAGCTTGTCACCATCGGCATCCAGCCGACGTGGGCGTGTCCGGGTTTCGGCTACATCGAGCAGGGCGCGGCGTGCGCGCTGGCGGGTGGCGGCGCGGACGGGCCGGGAGTTTTCGAGGTCACGCGCTTCCGGGAGAAGCCGGACGCGGAACTCGCCGCGGAGTTTTTGCGGCAGGGGAATTTTCGCTGGAACGCGGGGATGTTCATCTGGTCGATCCCGGCCATCCTCGCGGCCTTCAACCGGCATGTGCCGGTGCTGGGCGAGTTCGTCGGGCGGGTCCATGCGGGCGAAAACTTCGCCGAACTGTTGGCCACGGCTTTCCCTAGGCTGCCAAAGATTTCCATCGACTACGCCGTCATGGAAAAGACCGGGCGCGTGCTCGTCGTCGAGGCCGCCTTTGACTGGGACGATGTGGGGAGCTGGACCGCCGTGGCGAAATACCTCGCGCGCGACGAAGCCGGCAACCAGACCAACTGCGCCGTGCAAACGCTCGACGCGGCGAACAACATCGTCTTCACCGACCAGCCGCGCACCATCGCGCTGCTCGGCGTGAGCGACCTCATCGTGGTGCAGACCGCCGACGCCTTGCTCGTGTGCAGCCGGCACGAGGCGGAGAAGATCAAGCAGATCGTCGCACGGGTGCCGGCGGAGATGCAGTGACGGGGGAAAGGCCAAAGACCAAAAACCGCCGCCTGATCCGCAGCGAATTTTCCACCTGCCGCTCGCATCCCTGGCCTTTGGTCTTTCGCCTTTGAGCTTCCCCCGCCAGTCCGCGCTTGAGCCTGTGCCTCCCGCGCACTTATCCTCGCCCCTGTTGCAAACCACCCCCCTCCCCAATCCCACGCTTGCCGAGTTTTACCGCTTTGCGCTGCTCCTCACCGGCAGCATCAAGACGGCCGAGCAGGTGCTCGCCGACACCCTCGACGAAGTCGCGCACCAGATCGCACAAGTCCGCAGCGAGACGGGCCGCCAGGCGTGGCTCGTCCAGCGCCTCCGCGAGCGCTGCCTGAAAAACAATGGGGCCTCCCCACCGGCCGCGCCGCGTCTGGTGCGCACGGATTCCACGCCGGGGGAAAGGCCCGCCGTGCTCAAGATCGAGGCCTTCCTCGTCGCCCAGCGCTTTCACACCCTGCCCGAGCCGGAGCGCAGCGCGCTGGCTTTGTTCTACCTCGATTTTTTCACCATCGCCGAAATCGCCGAACTGCTGAAAATGGACACCGAGACGCTCTCCGAAACTCTCGACGCCGCCCGCCAGCTCCTCGGACAATCCCTCCGCGGCGCGCAGAAACCCAGCTCCTCCAAACTATGAACGCGAGCGAAGCCGAGACGCTGCTCCGCTGCCACCGCCCCGGTCGCGAGCCGGACGCGCGGATGCAGAAAGCCCTGCGCGTGGCCGAGAGCGACGCCGAACTGGGGAAAAAGCTGGGCGACCAAACGAAGTTCGACGGGCAGATCGTCGAGGCCATCCACTACATCATCCCGCCGGAGGACCTGCGCGAAAAGCTCGGTGCGTTGAGCCGGGCTTCGGGCGGCACCCGGCGTGGATGGCGCTCGCAGGTGACCAGCCCCGCGGTGCTTTCCGCGATCGCCGGAGTCCTGCTCTTTGCAGGCGTGGTGGTCTTTTTCATCCTGGAAAGCATGACGCGTTTCGACGGGCGCGAGGCCGTGGAGCAGATGCTGGAGACCACCCAGACCTTGAGCGGGGCGGAATTTGAATCCGTCTCGACGACGACGGCGCAACTCGGGGATTGGTTCTACATGCGCGGCTACGAGGGATACGAGGTCCCGCCGGAGTTCGCCGCCCTGCCGGTCGTCGGCTCGCGCGTTTTCAAACAGGACGGCAAACCCATCGCCCAGTTCGTCGTCGAGAAGCACGAGTCGGTGATCTTCGAGTTCCATGCAGCGGATTTCGGCGTGCAGCTCCCGCCCGATGGCGACTGGCAGATCCTCGAGCAGGGCAAATGGGTGGCCGCCGTAAGGCAAAGCGGGGTCCACTGCGTCATGGTCGCTTTCCAAGGGAGCGAGGCGGATATGCGGACGTTTTTGAAATCCCTCCCGAAAAAATGAGCGGCCCTCGATCAGCACAAATCGCGCGGTTGCTGCTCGCGGCGATGCTCGTCGCAGGGAGCGCGTGCTCGTCGTTCGACGGCAGGTGGCGCGCGGCAGAAAACCCTGCGACGGCGCAGGGCGCGACTCGCTGGGACGGACGGTGGACGAGCGAGAAGCACAAAAAGCAGGGCGGCGTGGCGGAAGGCGGACGGCTGCGATGCGTCCTCGGAGAAGTCGCGACAAACTGTTTTCCCAGCGGCCAATCCATGAAACCGGGTCGGGCTTTGCGCGCGGATTTTCGCGCAAACTGGCTGCTTTTCACGAGCGACTACACGATGACGCTCAGGCCAGTCAAAGGCTCGCGCACCGAGTTCGTCGGCTCCCACGACCTGCCCGCGATCTTCGGCGGCACCTACCGCTATACCGCACGCATCGCCGGAGACCGGTTCACCGCCCGCTACGAATCCAGCTACGACCGCGGCCTTTTCGAGCTTTCCCGCATCCGCCCATGAATCTTGCATTTTCCCGCACGCGGGGAGTTGACGACCGGCGCGCACATCCCCTACAGGAAAGCATGTCCCGCCCCTTTCTCCTGCTTTCCTTCTCCCTCGTCGCTCTCTCACTGGGTCTGGCTGGCTGCCGCACGAGCACCCCGTACACCGCCATGTATTCACCCAGGAAAACGCACTGGACGGCTCCGCCGGAGAGATCCCAGAAGTCCGCGGAAGAACTCCTGCAAGCCACAGAGACACCTGCCTTGACCGACCCTACCGCCCTGCCGCCCGGCGATCCGAGCGCGACCCCGGGCCTCCCTCCCGCAGGGCTCCCGGCAGCGCCCCCCGCGCTGTAGGCGGGCGTGCCGAGATCGGGAGGGCGATTTCAGGCCATCGCCGCAGTCCCGGCAGTCGGCTGCCTCCTGCTTGACTTGGCGGCGCGATGAACGATTTCAGCTCCCTCATGCCAGAGTCAGATTCCACAGCGGCCGGCGGGGAGACTGAAGTCCTGCGCGCTGAGGTCGATGTTTACGTGGGCGGGGAAGAACTCGCCAAATACTCGATCGAGCACGGCGAATACCTCATCGGGCGCGACACCTCGTGCCCCATTTTCGTGGATGCGGAAAACGTCTCGCGCCATCACGCCCGGCTCACTTTCACCTCATTCGAGCTGGTGATCGAAGATCTCGGCAGCAGCAATGGCGTCTTCATCGAGGGCGTGCAGGTCCAACTCCCGACGCGCGTGCGGCTCGACCAGGAAGTGCAGATCGGCAAGGCCCAGCTCGTCATCCGGCTGCGCGAGGCCGCGGCGAAGCAGCTCGCCGAGGCGCTCTGGGACAAGGATCTCGGCCTGGGCGCGGTGCGCGACCAGATCGAGGGGCGAAAATACAAGGTCATCACCACGATCAATCGCGGCGGCATGGGCATCATCCTCCAGGCCCGCGATCTGCGCATCCGGCGCACCGTGGCGATGAAGGTGATGAACTCGAAGCACCAGTTCTCCCGCGAGAACGCGCTCCGCTTCATCGACGAAGCCCAGATCACCGGCCAGCTCGACCACCCGAACATTGTCCCCGTTCACGAGCTGGGCATCGATGAGCAGGGCGAGATGTTTTACACGATGAAATTCGTCAAGGGCACGACCCTCGACGACGTCCTCCGCGGGATCCGCAGCGGCACGCAAAAGACCATCGGAAAATACCCCCTCAGTGCGCTGCTCACCGTTTTCCAAAAGGTCTGCGATGCCGTCGCCTTCGCGCACTCGAAAGGCATCGTCCACCGCGATCTCAAGCCGGAGAACATCATGATCGGCTCCTTCGGCGAGGTGCTCGTCATGGACTGGGGTCTGGCCAAAAATCTCACGGGCGGGCGGCGCGAGGCGCATCCCGAGACGGGAGCGGATTCCGCCGCGATGAATGCGAAGCACGACGACCTGCGCGGCTTCGAAACGATGCACGGGCTCATCGTCGGCACCCCGCCCTTCATCTCCCCCGAGCAGGCGCGCGGCGAACTCGACAAGATCGACGGACGCTCCGACCTCTACGTTCTCGGCCAAATTCTTTACACCATCCTCACGCTCCACCCGCCGGTCGAGGGCCAGACCGTGAATGAGATCGTCGAAAAAATCCTCAACAGCCACATCGTGCCGCCGTCCGCGCACAATCAGCCGGCCAGATCCGCCCGGCGACGGCGGAGCGAACCCGCTGCGGAACCCATTGTCCTGGCCCATTGCCCCGGCAACCGAGTCCCCGACGGGCTCTCCGCCGTGGTCATGAAAGCGCTCTCGCTCGATCCCACGGATCGCTACCAGCGGGTCGAGGATTTGCAGGAAGACATCACCGCCTGCCAGGGCGGCTTCGCCCCCAAAGCCGAGCGCGCGAGCGTGGTCAAGCACCTGTTCCTGTTCGCCGGGCGGCACAAAAAGGAAGCCGCGCTCGTCGGCATTTTCTTCGTGCTCTTCAATGTCCTCGTCGTCGGCTTCATCCTCCAGATCCGTCACCAGCGCGACCGCGCGCAAGCCAGCGAGCGCGCCGCTTTGAAAAGCGCGCAACTCGCCGCCTCCCGCCTCTCCGAACTGCGCGGCACCGCTCCCAGCTTCGCCGCGCAGGCACGTGAACTCGTGGACGACCTCCGCTTCACCGAGGCGCTCGAAAAGATCGAATACGCCATCCAGCAGTTGCCCAACGACGCCACCTACCACGACCTCCGCGGCAATATCCTCCAGGCCGAGCTGCGGCTCGACGAAGCCGTGGATGCCTACGAAGACGCGCTGCGCCTCGATCCGCAGCTCCAAAGCGCGAAACTCAATCTCGATCTCTCACGCCGCATCCTCGCCCAGGTCGGCACCGACGAGCAGATCAAACCCGCCAGCCTCGGCGAGCTTTACGCCGCACTCATTAGCCAGGGCCGCCGGAGCGCCGCGCAGAGCGTGGAAGCCGCGCTCGGGCCGGATCGGCAGCGCTTCGTGAAACTCTGGCGCGACGCCTTCGACAAGCGCGGCATGCGCCAGCAGCGCTTCGAGACCGCCGCCGACGGCACCCTTCGCGTCGATTTTTCCAAAATCCCCCTCCCCGACCTCGGAAAACTCCGCGGCCTGCCCGTCTCCGGCCTGCTCCTCGACGACACCAAACTCACCGACATCGCCGCGCTCCGCGGTCACCAACTCCAGGCGCTCTCCCTCAGCCATTCTGTCATTCAGGATCTCAAGCCGCTCGCCGGCATGCCGCTGGAGGCGCTCAACCTCGATGCCACGCCCATCGTCGATCTCGGCCCGCTGCGCGATCTCCCGCTGGCCGTCCTCCGCCTCTCCAGCACTCGCGTCCGCGACCTCGGCCCGCTCAAGGGTTCAAAAATCGAGCAGCTCTACCTCGGCGGCTGCCGCGGATTGAAAGACCTCACGCCCCTGCGTGGCCTGCCGCTCCAGACGCTCACGCTCAATGGCACCGGCATCTCCGACCTCACCCCGCTCACACAGTCGCCCATCCGCGAACTGAACCTCGAAGGCTGCGCGAACCTCACCGATCTGCGCCCGCTCCTCGCCATCACCACGCTGGAGGGCGTCGTCATCCCCGCGCAGTGCAAAGACCTCGCGTTTCTCCGCCAGCACCCCGGCCTCAAGCGGCTCTCCTACAAAAAGCTCACGCAACCTGCGGAGGAATTCTGGGCCGAGTACGACGCCCGCGCCGCCGAGAAACCAAAGCCCGCGCCGTAGCTCGCCTCGAAGCGGCGCAGAACCAACCGCGGAGCGGTCCCAAAAAACCTGCCGTCATCCTGAACGCAGCCTTTGGAGGCTTTGCGACAAAGGCGAAGTGAAGGATCGCTGAAAGTTAGGGGCGGAGGCGGTCTGGTGGGATGGCAGCGCATTCCTCCCCACCGCCTCCGCCCATTTACAGTCAGCGATGCTTCGCTCCGTTCCGGTCGCAAAGCCTCCCGGAACTCCGCTCAGCATGACGGCTTGTTTTGGCTGGCTCCGCGATTCTCCGCCGCTCATCCCCGCGATCCTATCTTTTCACTTCGCCTCCCTCCCCTCCGCCGCTAAAACCGGCACCGCTTTGAACGCGACCACCACACCATCCGCCAACCCTCTCCGCGAGGGCCTCGCCAGCCGGCCCGTGCCGCAGCCGTGCAGCGTCGTCATCTTCGGCGCGTCGGGCGATCTCACCTACCGCAAGCTCATCCCCGCGCTTTACAATATCGCCGCCGACGGCGACCTCCCCGCCGCGCTCACCGTCGTCGGCTTCGCCCGGCGGGAAAAGACCGACGCCACTTTCCGCACAGAGCTTCAGGAAGCCGTCGGCAAGTTCTCCCGCTCCGGCATCGATAACGAAGTCTGGGCCAGTTTCGCCGACCGCCTCTTCTACCATCGCAGCGAGTTCAGCGACGCCGACGGCTACACGCGCCTCGTCGAGCGCCTCGCGCAGCTCGACGCCGAGCGCGGCACGCGAGGCAACCGCCTTTTCTACCTCTCCGTCGCGCCGGGCGAGTTCGAGGGCATCCTCCAGCACCTCGCCGCCGCCGGGCTGAACAAAACCACCGACGGCGCGTGGACCCGCGTCATTGTCGAAAAGCCCTTTGGCACCGACCTCGCCACCGCGCAGGAGCTGAACAGCGTCGTCAGCAAAACCTTCCGCGAACAAGACACCTACCGCATCGATCACTTCCTCGGCAAAGAGACCGCGCAGAACATCATGGTCCTGCGCTTTGCCAATGGAATCTTCGAGCCGCTCTGGAATCACCGCTACATCGACCACGTCCAGATCACCGCCGCCGAGCCCCTCGGCGTTGAGCAGCGCGGGCCATATTACGAAAGCTCCGGCGCACTCCGCGACATGGTGCAAAACCATCTCCTCCAACTCCTCTGCCTCGTCGCCATGGAGCCGCCCACCGATCTCGCCGCCGACAGCGTGCGCGATGAAAAAGTGAAAGTCATCCGCTCCCTCCGCCCCATGTCGCCCGAGGACGTGGCGCGCGACGTCGTCCGCGGCCAGTATATCGCCGGCGCCATCGGCGGAGCCGAGGTCAAAGCCTACCGCGCCGAGGATCGTGTCTCTCCCGAGTCGATGACCGAAACCTACGTCGCCCTCCGCGCCAGCGTGGAAAACTGGCGCTGGTCCGGCGTCCCTTTTTACATCCGGGTCGGCAAACGCCTCGCCAAAGGCGGCACCGAGATCGCCGTGCAATTCAAGAACGCCCCCGGCGTCCTTTTCAACAAAGGCGCGGAAGAACTCGGCGCCAATGTCCTCGTCATCCGCATCCAGCCCGACGAGGGCATCTCCCTGCGCATGCAGTGCAAAATGCCCGGCGCCGCACTCCGCATCGAGCCCGTGAAGATGGACTTCCACTACGGCACCAGCTTCGGCAAAGCCTCGCCCGAAGCCTACGAGCGCCTCCTCCTCGACGCCATGTCCGGCGACGCCACGCTCTTCGCCCGGCGGGATGAAGTGGAAGGCGCATGGCGTTTCATCGACCTCATCGAAAACGCCTGGCACGCCGCCGGCCCTCAGCCGCCGCTGTGTGAATACCCCAGCGGCTCGTGGGGACCGAAGGAGGCCGACGAACTGCTCGCGCGAGATGGGCGAAGCTGGCGGCGGATGTGAAAAAAGTTGAGGGTTGAGAGTTGAGAGTTGAGAGCCGCCCCACGACTCCACAAGCCAATCTCCAGCCCACCGACAATCTCCAAACCGACCACTCCGAAACCCGCATCCGCCAACCTGCGATGGCTCTCAACTCTCAACTCTCAACTCTCAACCTGCCCCAACTCGGCACACCCGTCCCAGTCGGGCAGATCAACCGCGAGTTAAAAAAACTCTGGGACACCGGGACCGGTGCCGCGCCCACCCGCGCCAGCCTCATCAACTTCGCCGTCTATTGTCGCAGCATCGAGGCGATGGCGGAAAACACCGAACTGATCTCGCAGTTCACCCGTAATCACGCCTGCCGCGCGCTGCTCATCTGCGTCTGTCGGAGCGCGCCCGCGCCCCACATTTCCGCGTGGGTCAATGCCCACTGCCACCTCTCCCGCGCCGGCGCGAAAAGCATCTGCTGCGAGCAGATCAGCTTTCTCCTCGAGGGCGAAATCAAGGGCCGCCTCACCAACATCGTTTTCTCCCACCTCGACAGCGACCTGCCGCTCTACTTCTGGCTCCAAGGCGATGTCTCCGAACGCCTCAACCCAAGTCTTTGGGCATGGATCGACCGCCTCATCATCGACAGCCACGCTTGGACCCGCCCCGGTGAGCAGTTCGCCCGCCTCCATGAATCCCTCAGCACCGCCAAGGCCACCCTCACCCTCCGCGACCTGAACTGGACCCGCTCCCTCTACCTCCGCCAGGCCCTCGCCCAGATCTTCGACGCTCCCGAAAACCTCCCTCACCTGCCCAGCCTCAGCGCCGTCCGCATCGTCCACGGACCCGGTCACCGCAGCACCGCGCTCCTTTTCCTCGGCTGGCTCGCCGCCCAGCTTGGCTGGAGCTTGAAAACCGCCGCGCCCCTCGCCTTCCAGACCGCCGGCCAGCGCGACATCGCCATCGATCTCACCGAGCAGCCCGGCGCCGCCCTCAGCCAGTGCGAGGTCGTCTGCGAGGGTGCCCGCTTCGCCATCCAGCGGAAATCGGGTGAGCGCTACCTCCACGCCGACATCTCCCACACCGACGGCCGCCGCTTCGCCTACCTCCTCCCCGCTGGCCCCGACACCACGCTCGACCTGCTCGAAGAGGAAATGACCCGCGGCGCCCGCCACACGGTTTATCTCCGCGCCCTCACGGCCATCACCCCGCTCTTGTAGCGGGGAAAACTGTCCTCGCCGCGCGGCTTCAGTAATGCCGATATGACCGAAAACTCCGTCCTCGAGCGTCTGCTGGCGTTCTTTCTCTCGTCCCATTCCCCGGGCATGCAGATGCTCCCCAGCATCCTTTTTCACGTGCTGGCCCTGGGATTGACCTTTGCCGGCTGGCGTCGGCATCGCGCCACCGGCTTCCTGCTCCTCTTTGCCGCGTGGAGCCTCGGGCTGCTCGCGGACTTCGTTTACCTCCGCATGATCTCGGATTCCGGGGGCTCCACCGACAGCATGCATCTCATCCCCCTCGCACGCGCGATGGGCTACATCGCCTTTATCTTGATCGGTGCAGGGCTCTGGCACCTCGTCTATCGCACGCGCCTCCTCCCCTCCGAAGCGGGTCGTGAGTAAAACCTGACCGCCGCCCGCGTGCTTGCCCAGGTAGGTCGGCTCTGCCACGGTTCGCGCTCACCTTTTTCAACCACCCAAAAACTATGTGCGGAATCATCGGCTACATCGGCAAATCCCAAGCGGTTCCCATCCTGCTCGATGGCTTGAGGCGGCTCGAATACCGCGGCTACGACTCGGCGGGATTGGCAATCGCCGAGGACGGAAAGATCGAGACGCGGAAGAAAGTGGGACGGATCGCAAATCTGGCGGAACTGATCAAGGAGTCGCCGCCCGTGGGCACGGTGGGAATCTCCCACACGCGCTGGGCCACGCACGGCGGCGTCACCGACGCCAATGCACACCCGCACGCGGACCAAAGCGGGAAGCTTTTCCTCTGCCACAATGGGGTGATCGAAAACTACTCAGTACTGAAGGAGGCACTGGTGAAGGAGGGGCATACCTTTGTATCGCAGACGGACACGGAGGTCTTGGCACACTTGGTAGGAAAGGCCTACGACGAAGCCGGCGGGGAGCCGACCAAAGGACGGCTGATCGAAGCGCTGCGGGTGGCTTTGAAGCAAGTCGTGGGAACCTATGGGATCATCCTGCTGCACCGGGATGTGCGCGATGTGCTGATCGGCGCGCGGCGCGGCTCGCCGCTCGTGCTGGGTATCGGCAAAGGGGAGAATTTCTTTGCCAGCGATGTCAGCGCGATCGTGGCCTACACGCGGGACGCCATCTACCTGAAGGACTACGACATCGCCGCGCTGACGCGTGAGGAGTTTGAAATCACCAGCCTGCTGGGTGGAGCGAGCGGATTCGAGGTCTCGAAGGTGGAGATGACGGAGGAGGATGTGAGCAAGGGCGACTACCCGCATTTCATGCTCAAGGAAATCCACGAGCAGCCGGACACGGTGCTCGACGCCATGCGCGGACGGCTCAGCCGCGAAGAGGCGACGGCGAAACTCGGCGGCTTGGAGATGACCGCGCAGGAACTGCGCGACGTGGAGCGGATCATCCTCACGGGCTGCGGCACGGCGAGCCACGCTGCGATGGTCGGTGAATACGTCATTGAGGCGCTGGCGCATGTCCCGGTCGAGGTCGAGTTCGCGAGCGAGTTCCGCTACCGGAACATGCCGCTGCCGACTAACACGCTGGTCTTTTGCCTCAGCCAAAGCGGCGAGACTGCGGATACTCTCGCAGCGCTGCGCGAAAGCCAGCGCAAGGGACACCGGACGCTCGGCATTTGTAATAACGTGGCCTCGACGGTCGCGCGGGAGACCGACGGCGGAGTGTATATGCACGCTGGGCCGGAGATCGGCGTGGCGGCGACCAAGTCATTCACCAGTCAGGTGACGATCCTCACATTGGTCGGCCTCCTGCTCGGGCGCATCCGGCACCTGAGCACCACGGAAGGGCTGGCGATCATCAATGAACTGGAGGCGCTCCCCGCGAAGATCACGCGCATCCTTTCGCAGAGCGATGAGATCAAGCGAATCGCCATCAAATACAGCCAGGCGCAGTCGATGATGTTCCTCGGCCGGCAGTTTAACTATCCCGTGGCTCTGGAGGGCGCGCTGAAGATGAAAGAGATCAGTTACATCCACGCCAGCGGACATCCGAGCGCGGAGCTGAAGCACGGGGTCATCGCGCTGATTTCGCCGGAGGTGCCGAGTGTGTTCATCGCGCCGGAGGATAGTGTGCTGGAAAAGAACATCAGTAACATCGAGGAAGTGAAGGCGCGGAAGGGTCCGGTCATCGCGATCGGCACCGAGGGCGACACGAAGCTGGCGAAGATCTGCGACGACGTGATCTACATCCCCGCGTGCCCGGACTACCTCTCGCCAATCCTCACCTCGATCCCGCTCCAACTGCTCGCCTACCACACCGCCGTCGCGCTGGGCTGCGACGTGGACAAGCCGCGGAACTTGGCAAAAAGCGTGACGGTGGAGTAACTGAAGACGCCCGACCGCCGGCTGCGCAGGGCAGCCGACGACCGGGCGGTCTTGGTTGGGGCGGCACGGGTGACCGCCAAATGGTTAGTCAGCGAGGACGGGGCCGAGACTGGTGTCGCGCGGCGGTTCGTCTTTGGTGGGTTCAGGCATGGGATGGCTGATCTATGTCGTCCGGCTGCCCGGAGCCGAGCGCTCCTGCGCGACCGGCCGGAACGCGGGCTGGAATAGGAAAGTGTGCCGACTTCATCACACCCTCTAAGAGCAACCCTGCGATGTCCCGCATTCAGTGCAGCAGCCGCAGGCGCCGGCGCGGATGACTTTGCTGGAGCCGCAGTTCGAGCAGGTGATGTCCATATACATGTTACCCAGCGCCACTTGAACGCGCTCGGCATGGGTGTTCCCCTGGATTTTGAGATGAGGCTCGCCTTCACTGCCATTCGTATGGCCGATGATATCAATGATGCTCGTCTTCTCACGCGGGAGGTCTGACACCGGGCGATTGACCCCGGCGATGTCGATCTCGGCGAGTTCTTTCATGGGTAGCTCGGCCTGCGATTTGTTCGGCGACGTGGCTTCCTTGTAACCCTTGATGAACTGGCAGCCGAGCCAGCGGAAGATGTAGTCGGTGATGCTCGTCGCATTGCGAATGTCGGGGTTCTTGGTGAAACCGGACGGCTCGAAACGCTGGTAGGCGAACTTTTTCACCAGGCTCTCAAGTGGCACGCCGTATTGGAGCGAGATACTCGTCAGGGTGGCTACCGTATCCATGAGGCCGCCGAGGGTGCTGCCTTCCTTGTTCATCTGAATGAAGAGTTCGCCTGGCTGGCCGTCTTCAAACATGCCGACGGTGACATAACCTTTGTGGCCGGCGATCTCGAACTTGTGGTTCATGGCGACGCGAGTGTCAGGCATCCGGCGCCGGACGGGTTGGCCGACTTTGCCGCGGAGGGTGCCGATCTCGCATTCCAGTTCGCCGATGCGGCATTGGAGCACCGCCTGTTCGTTGAGAACGCCGTCGAGATCGGCAATGGCGCTGGCGCTTGTGGGGTCCACCTTGCCGCCCATGTCGGCGGTTTTCTTTACATTGAGCGGCGCGCTGCGTTTGGAACTGTCGCGATAGATGGCTATGGCTTTGAGGCCGAGCTTCCAGCCTTCGACGTAGGTGTTCACGATGTCATCGACAGTGGCATCCTTAGGCAGATTGACGGTCTTCGAAATGGCACCGCTCAGGAAGGGTTGCGCGGCTGCCATCATGCGGATGTGGCCCCGGAAGTGCAGCGAGCGCGTGCCGCGGTGCGCTTTGAAGGCGCAATCGAAGACCGTGAGATGCTCGGGTTTGAGGCCGCTGGAAATGGTGGTGCCGTCGTCCTCGGCGACATCTTCGATGGTGTCAAACCGGTCAATGTGGCCGATGATCTTATCGATCTGCGAGCCGCTATATCCAAGGTTGGTCAGCGCGGGCTTCACGGTCTGGTTGACGATCTTTAACATGCCGCCGCCAGCCAGGAGCTTGTACTTCACGAGCGCGATGTCGGGCTCGATGCCGGTGGTATCGCAATCCATGAGGAAGCCGATGGTGCCGGTGGGCGCCAGGACGGTGACCTGAGCGTTGCGGTAGCCATGTTTTTTGCCGGCCGCGAGAGCGCCGTCCCAGCACTTCTGAGCTTCGACCTTGAGGAAGGCAAAGCGGTCGCTCTCCTGAATCTTGGCGACGTGGGAGCGGTGGAGTTCGATAACTTCCAACATGTAAGGCTCGTTGGTCTTATCAACCGTCTTAGCCACGCCGGTGCAGCGGGTATCTTTGTAACCAGGGAACGGCCCCATGCTCTTGGCCATTTTCGCGGACTGCTCGTAAGCGTGGCCGGTCATGATGCTGGTAATGGCTCCCGCGAGGGCGCGGCCTTCGTCGGTATCATAACCAAGCCCGTAACTCATGATCAGCGCCCCGAGGTTGGCATAACCCAAGCCAAGGGTGCGGAAGATATGCGAGTTTTCCGCGATGGATTTGATCGGGTAACTGGCATTATCCACAATGATTTCCTGCGCGGTGATGAAGATGCGCACGGCCGCCTTGAAGCGCTCGATGTCGAACGCGCCGTCGGTTTTCTTGAACTTGAGCAGGTTGAGTGAGGCGAGGTTACAGGCCGTGTTATCGAGGAAGAGATACTCGGAGCACGGGTTGGTAGAGTTCTGCCGGGCGGTGCCTTTGCAGGTGTGCCATTGGTCGATGGTGGTGTCGAACTGGATGCCGGGATCACCGCAGAGATGCGTGCCTTCGGCGATCTTGCGCAGCAGGGTGGCTGCGTCCTTTTTCTCGCAAGGCTGGCCGTCGGTGACGCGCCGGGTCCACCATTCCTTGCCTTCGATCGCGGCGTTCATGAACTCGTCGCTGATGCGGACGGAGAGGTTCTCGTTCTGATACATGATCGAGCCATAGGCTTCGCCGTTGTAGCTGCCGTCGTAACCTTGCTCGATGAGCGCCCACGCCTTTTTCTCTTCCTTGGATTTCGCCTCGATGAACTCCTCGATGTCCGGGTGCCAATCCTTGAGCGTGTTCATCTTCGCCGCACGACGCGTTTTGCCGCCGGATTTCACGACGTTGGCGACCTGGTCATAGACCTTGAGGAAGCTGAGCGGGCCGCTGGGCTTGCCGCCGCCGCTGAGCTTCTCCCGGGTCGAGCGGAGCGTGGAGAGATCGCTGCCGGTGCCCGATCCGTATTTGAAGAGCATGGCTTCGCTCAGCGCGAGGCGCATGATGTCTTCCATCGTGTCCTCGACGGACTGGATGAAGCAGGCGCTGCCCTGCGGGTATTCATACTGGGTCTTGGCGCGCTCGGCCTGGCCGGTCTTGTGGTTGTAGTAGTAGTTTCCCTCACCGCGACCGGTGCCGACCTTATACTGATGCCAGAGGCCGACATTGAACCAGACCGGCGAGTTAAACGCGCCGTACTGGTTCACGCAGAGCCAGGTCAGTTCGTTGTAGAAAGTTTCCGCGCTTTCCTCGTCGGCAAAGTAACCGTCTTTCACGCCGCAGTCGGTGATCGTGCGGGTGACGCGGTGGACGAGCTGTTTCACGCTGCGCTCGCGGCCGCCTTTGTAGGGATCGTTGCCGTGCGAGATGTCGCCGTAGAAATACTTCGAGACGGCGATTTTCGTGGCGAGCGCACTCCATGATTTCGGGACCTCGATGTTCTCCTGCTTGAAGATCGCTTTACCCGAATCATCGGTGATCTCGGCGGTGCGCTGCTCCCATTCGATTTCGTCGAAGGGCGAAATCGTTTTCTGACTGAAGACGCGGGCGAACTTCAGTCCCTCATTGGGGCGCCGACGGGAGTCGGCGACGTTGACGCGGTGGGTGGGGCGGCGGTTGGATTTCAATTTGGTCATGGCGGGTGTCGGCGATTGTGAACGGATGGTGAATAACTCCCAGGGCGTGCCCAATATCCTGTGAACGAGCAGCGAATTCCCAGTGAATCCGCCGCCAACAACCACACTATGTTGGGCTACGGATCAAAGAAAACCACAATCTGTTGTGTGTGGGAAGAGAATTCTGTCAAATGCGGGAACTTTTTTCGGAAAGAAATTTCTTGCGGGTTCGATGGTGAGCAACGTGCGCTGAAACAGCCTTTGTCGCCGGTTTTCGACGGCCGTAAGTCGAGTGCGGACCGATGTTCCGCAGGCGGTAACGACGACGGTTCTGGATCTGTCAGCATTGCCGGGAGGCGGGCAAATGTTCCGCCCACAAGACTGCGGACGAAAAATCTGGTTTCTTGGTGATCCTAACCCTCCTTGTTCATGCACGCTGTTGAAAATCGTGTTCGCGTCGTCTCCTCCTCCATCTCCTCCCCAAAATACAGAGAAGAAAAAGACGTGAAACTCGGAATGACAGGTCTTTCAACAGGCTGCTAACTGCCGATTCGCTCCCGGTATGCAGCGGAGAGCGCGACATATTTTTCGGCCCAAACCTTGATTCCTGCTTGTTCTTCAAGCGAGAGCGCACGCACGACCTTCGCCGGGGAACCGAGCACGAGCGAACCTGGCGGGATCTCTTTCCCTCCGGTGATGAGCGCGCCAGCGCCGATAATCGACCGTGCGCCGATCACCGCGCCGTCGAGAACGATCGCCCCCATGCCGACGAGCACTTCGTCGCCGATGGTGCAGGCGTGAAGGATCGCCTTGTGGCCGACGGTCACGAGTTCCCCGACCTCGGTGCCGGAGTCGTCCGCGAGATGCACGACGACCCCGTCCTGCACATTCGACCGCGGGCCGATAACGATCCGGTTGATGTCGCCGCGGAGCACGGCCTGAAACCACACACTCGACTCTTCCCCGAGCGTGACGTCACCAATGATTTCCGCGCCCCGAGCGATGAAAGCGGTTGGATGAATGGTTGGCGGCTGGTCGAGAAAACGCGTCAGGCGATCAGGGAGAGTCATGGCGGAAAGTGTTTCTGGAAACGGGTAAAATCAACCGCGGAGGCTGATAAACACAGGATTCTTGAGTTTCGGAAGAATGTTGGAAGTATTTGTTGACTTAAAATTCCCACACTGGCAACACTGCCACCCGCTTCGCTGGTTCCACCCCCAGCCCACACAATCAAACAAGGAAAACTATCATCACATGAACAAGGCAGAACTCGTTGAATCCGTCCAAAAATCGCTCGGCAAGGACACGAGCAAAGCGCAGGCCGAGCGCTCCGTCGGAGCCGTCATCGACGGTATCAAGGCCGGTCTGAAAAAGGGCAAGCCAGTGCAACTTGTCGGTTTCGGAACGTTCAAGATCGCGAGCCGCAAGGCGCGCATGGGCATCAACCCGAAAACGGGCGAGAAAATCAAAATCAAAGCTTCCAAGAGCGTCAAATTCGCCGCGGGCAAAGACCTCAAGTCGAAGCTCAAGTAATTTCCCCCTCGTCCACCCGAGAAACCCCGTTTTGCCTCGTGCAAAACGGGGTTTCTCATTTCCGGCAGAAGCAAGGCGCGGAGTGTGCTGATAGGAATCTTCTCAAATTTGCTCGGGATGCCTTCCTCAACCAAATCAAAACTCCGCCTCACGCTCGGCGGCGCACTGCTGCTGACCATCGCGCTGACAGGCGCGGCTTGTCTCGGACTCGGCTGGCAGGTCGCTGGTGCGCTGGGTTTGGCGGCAGCGGGACTGGTGGTCCTCGTCGGGAGATGGATTTCCCCAGAGCCGGGCGGGCAGGCGGGTGCCGCGGGTCTGCGCGAAATGGCGGAATTCCAAAAAGGTCTCCTCGAAAACAGCGGCGACGCAATTGCCGAACTTTCGCTGAATGGGCTGCTGCTTTCGATGAATCCAGAAGGCCGGAGCCGAATGGCGATTCCCGATTCATCGGCGGGAGCCCCACCGGCCTGGGCGCCCTTGTGGTCTGAGGAATCGCGCACTCTCGCATCTGAAACTCTCGCCTCCGCCTGCGCCGGTGCGAGCGGGCGTTTTCTCGGCTGGTCGCTGCCAAATTCCGGTGAGCCAAAGCTTTGGGACGTCAGGATCACGCCGCTGAACGACGCGCAGGGGCACCCTGAGAGGGTGCTCGCGATTCTGCACGACCTCACGGAGCGGCACGCTGCGGAGGAACAACTTCGCGTTTTGACCGAAAATTCCGGGCGCCTGGAAGCCGCGCTGCGCGAAAGCGAGGAGCGATTCGAGGCATTCATGAACAACACCCCGGCCGCTGCCTTCATCAAGGATGAGGATGGCCGGCTGATGTTCATCAACCGGTTCATGGAAGATAAGTTCCAGGTGACCCGTGAGCAGATGATCGGGAAAACAGACTTTGACTGGCTGCCGCCCGACACGGCGCGAGCGGTCACGGCAGCGGATCGAACCGTGCTCGACAGCGGGAAACCCTTGCAGCTCGTGGAGATCGTCGCGACGCCGAATGGCGGTGCGTATGAATGGCTGACCATGAAATTCTGCATGGGAAGCTCGAACGGGCGGAAGCTGCTCGGCGGCGTCGCCGTGGATGTGACCGATCAGAAAAAGGCCGAGCGTTCCCTGCAGGAGAGCGAGCAGAAATTCCGCGATCTTTTCGACGACGCACCGGTCGCCTATCACGAGCTGGATCTCGACAACCGGATCACCCGGGTGAACGCGATGGAACTCGGGATGCTCGGCTACACGGCGGAGGAAATGGTCGGGCGCTCGGTGTGGAGTTTCATCCTCGAGGAGAAGCCGGAGGAAATCATGCCGCGGGAAAAAGCGACCAAGGCGCGGCTGGAATATCAGTGTACTTTTCGGCGAAAGGACGGGCGCAAAGTCTCGGTGCTGATGCGGCAGAAATTCATCGCCGACGCCAGCGGGGCCATCTGCGGGCGCCGGGCCACGCTTCAGGACATCACCGCGCTCAAGCGCACGGAGCGGGACCTTCGCGACGCCGAGGAGAAGTACCGCAGCATTTTTGAAAACGCCATCGAGGGCATCTTTCAATCGACCGCGGAGGGCAGCTACATGAGCGTGAACCCCGCGCTCGCGCGGATGTACGGCTACGCCTCGCCGGATGAACTGATGAGCACCGTCACGCACATCGCGAAGCAACTTTACGTCCTGCCGGGCCGGCGCGCCGAGTTCGCGGCGGCGATCCAGGAGAAGGACGCCGTGAGCGACTTTGAATCCGAGATTTACCGCCGGGACCGGAGCACCATCTGGATCTCCGAGCGCGCCCGCGCGGTGCGCGATGGCGACGGCAAGCTCCTCTACTACGAAGGCACAGCCGAAGACATCACTGCGCGGCGGAAGGCCGAGCAGACGATCAAGGGCGCGCGCGACGCCGCGGTGGAATCCGCGCGGCTGAAGAGCGAATTCCTCGCCAACATGAGCCACGAAATCCGGACGCCGATGAATGGCATCATCGGCATGACGGAGCTGCTTCTCGACACGGAGCTCACGCCAAAGCAGCGCGACTTTTCGCAGACCATTTCGCACAGCGCGGATTCTCTGCTCACGATCATCAATGACATCCTCGACTTCTCGAAAATCGAAGCCGGGATGCTTTCGTTCGAGGAGATCGACCTCCACATTCCCTCGGTTGTCGAAAGCTCCGTCGAGCTGCTCGCGGCGCGGGCCGCGGCCAAGAAGATCGAGATCGCCTCGCTCGTTTACAATGGGGTGCCCGCCGGCTTGCGCGGCGATCCGGGCCGGCTCCGGCAGGTGCTCACGAATCTCATCGGCAACGCCGTCAAATTCACGGAGCGCGGCGAAGTGGTGGTGCGCGCCAATTGCCAGGAGGAAACGGACACCCATGCGGTCATCCGCTTCACCGTCACGGACACAGGCATCGGCATCGACCCCGAGGCGATTGAGCGGCTTTTCCAGGCTTTCGTCCAGGCCGACGGCACGACCACGCGCCGCTTCGGCGGGACCGGCCTCGGACTCGCCATTTGCCGGCAGCTCGTGGAGCGCATGGGGGGGGGGATCGGCGTCACGAGCCAGCCGGGAAAAGGCTCCACCTTCTGGTTCACCGCGCGCTTTGTCCGGCAGGCCGTGGAGTCGCCGCGGATCGTCCCGCGCAAGCCCCAGCTCAAGGACGTGCGAATCCTCATCGTCGATTACCACGAGACGAATCGCTCGGTCCTCCAGCACCTTTTCTCCTCGTGGGGCATGCGCGTGCGCCAGGCTCCGACGGCTCAGGAGGCGCTCGCGATGATGCGCTCCGAAGCGGCCCGGGGAAAGCCTTTCGGACTCGCGATCCTCGATATGCAGATGCCGGACATGGACGGCCTGGAGCTGGCAAGAACGATCAAAAAGGACCCGAAAATCGCACCCGCCCGGCTGGTGATGCTCACCTCGATGGATCGGCAGGACGACCCGGAAGGGCTGCGGGAAAGCGGCGTGGACGGCTACCTCGTCAAGCCGGTGAGGGAAGCGCCGCTTTTGGATTGCCTGAGCACGGTGATGTCTGCCGATCTCGAGACGAGCGAAATCCAAGCGGGGCTCGTGGCCCTCGCAAAAGCGGGCCTGAAACCGACGGCGCTCGACGGGCTGAAACTCGAGATCCTCGTCGCGGAGGACAATCCGGTGAACCAAAAGGTCGCCGTCTATCAATTGCAGAAACTCGGCTTCTTCCCGGACGTCGTGGAAAATGGGCGGCTCGCCCTTTCGGCACTCCAGCGGAAAAAATATGACGTCGTCCTGATGGACTGCCAGATGCCGGAACTCGATGGCTACGCCGCGACGCGTGAATTGCGGGCAATCGAAGGCCTGGCGAAGCACACCTGGGTCATCGCCATGACCGCGAACTCGCTCGAAGGCGACCGCGACAAGTGCCTCGCCGCCGGGATGGACGACTACATGAGCAAGCCGGTGAAACCGGCGGATTTGATCGCCGCCCTGAGCCGGTTTGCGACGACGTCGCCCAATGCGCCGCAGCCGCTGGCAAGGGATGCGGACGGAGCGGTGGATCCCCGTGTGCTCGCCGGGTTTCGCGAACTGGACGGCGAAGGCGGGAAAAATCTGCTCGGCAGTTTGATCGAGACGTTCCTCGACAATACGCCGCTCGTCCTCGGCGAGGCCCAGGCCGCGCTCGCCCGCCAATCGGCTTCCCAGCTCGAAAGGGCCGCGCACACGCTGAAGGGCAGTTGCAGCAATTTTGGCGCGGAGCGGATGCAGTCGGCGTGCCGACGGCTGGAGCAGGCGGCGCACGAAGGCTCGCTGAAACAGGCGTCCGAAATGATCGCGGCGATCGAGCGCGAGTTTGCGTCCGTCCGGACGGCCCTTGAAAGCGAACGCACCGCCTGCCCACTATGAAAATCCTGATTGCCGAAGACGATCCCGTGTCCGTGAAGATTCTCCAATTCACGCTCCAGCACTACGGCCACGAGGTCGTCGTGGCCACGAGCGGCTCGGAGGCCTGGGAGAAATTCGACGCCGAACCGGTGCGGGTCATCGTGAGCGACTGGATGATGCCGGGTCTCGACGGGTTGGAATTCTGCCAGAAAGTGCGCGCGCGTCTGAAGACCGACTACACCTATTTCATCCTGCTCACGGCGATCAATACCGGGCGGGACAACCTCCGACAGGCGATGAATGCGGGGATCGACGATTTCATGACCAAGCCGCTCGACCGCGAAGCCATCCTCATGCGGCTGCGCGTGGCCGAGCGCATCCTTGAGTTCACGACGCAAATCCGCGTGCTGAAGGAACTCATCCCCATCTGCATGTATTGCAAACGCATCCGCGACGATTCGAACTACTGGGACCAAGTCGAACACTACATCCACGAGCACACCGGCAGCAATTTCAGCCATGGCATCTGCCCGGAGTGTTTCGACACGCAGATCGGCGTGCTGAATCGCGCGGGGCTGACCATCACCGCGCCACCGGCGGGCTAGCCGCGGTACTTCGCGGGCGACCAGTTCGCGTAGTTCGGATGGTCTCTGCCGATGGGCAGGGTGACGGGCTCGCCCGTTTCCGCCGACCAATAGATTGCGGTGATCAACTCCAGCGCCTGTCGCGCGTCGGCGAGGGTGGCGGGGATTTCACCGCCCTCGTGGAGCGCTTTGTGGAAGCGCGCAAATTGCCCCTGATAGTGCTCGGGCTCGGGCGTGAATTCCGTCAGTGCTGCGTCGATCTGCGCCTGGAGTTCAGGCGTGTCGCCTTTGAAAAACCACGGGTCGCCGGGGCTGTCGTAGGGGCGCAGGTTGCTGTCGGCGCTGAGCTTTTCAAAGACGAAGCTGTGACGCGAAATCTCGTCGGCGCGCCCGAGGGTGGTCGTGGAACCGGCGAGCGAGCCGTCTTCCATTTCAAAAGTGATCGCCGCGCAATCCTCGACCTCGACGGGATTCACGCGCGTGCTGCAGCGGGCATAGAGGCGCTTCACGGGTCCGTTGATGTAGGTGAGGATGTCGTGCGCGTGGATGGAATGCGTAAGGCAGCAGCCCCCAAGTTCGGTCTTCCACTTGCCCCGCCAGGCGATGGCGTAGTAGTCGTCCCGCCGCCGCCACGAGGTCTCGATATTCACCGTGTGGGCCTTGCCGGTCAGCCCGCGGTCCTTGAGAAATTTTAGCTTCTGCAGGCCGTGACCGTAGCGGTACTGGAAGATCGGCAGAATGCGTTTGCCGCTCTGCTTTTCGACCTCGATGAGGAAGTCCACGTCCATGAGCGACGGCACAAGCGGCTTTTCGCAAATGACGTGTTTGCCCGCGGCGAGCACCTGCTGGATCTGCGCGAGGTGAAGGTGCGGCGGCGTGGCGAGGTCGATGACGTCGATCTCCGGGTCGGCGCACAGCGCGTCGAGCGAGGCGTAGGTTTTGGGAACTTTCAGCTCGTCTGCGAGCGCCTGGGTCTTGGCGACATCGAGGTCGCAGATCGCGGCGAGATTGAAAAACTCGGAGACTTTCTGGAAAGCGAGCATGTGGCTCTTGCCAATGCCACATCCGACGACGGCGGCGTTCAGTTTGGGGTGCATGACGGAGATTTAGCCAGTGGTGCGCAGGGTTGGGAAAGCAATCATTGGGGCACCGTCAAACCGCACTCCCTCATACGGTGGACCGAAACTCAAGGGTCATCCTGAGCGGAGTTCCGTGGGGGCGCAGGTGGGACGGAACGGAGTCGAAGGACCCCGGCACTCGGAGAACGTGCTGCGCGGAAACGAACCGCGGGGGTCCTTCGACCTCGCGCCCAAAGCGGCGCTGCGCTGCCAATGACATCTATCGTCAGACCAAAGTCAGTTGAAGACCGGACGATGCGGCCCGGCAGGGCCGAGGGAAATGAGCCGGTGGCGGCAGCCACCGGAAGCACGCAAAAACGTGTTCCGCCCCGGCAGGGGCGTTGGCATCTCTGTCGCCCCTGCCGGGGCTTGACGGTTTCGCATCAGGTCCGGTGGCTGACGCCACCGGCTAATTTCC
>Ga0105044_10003208_pt1 | contig 22398 bp, 20 predicted proteins | sample MAT01_FD_78092 | JGI IMG/M metagenome (GOLD analysis project Ga0105044, IMG submission 78092) | Freshwater microbial communities from Lake Fryxell liftoff mats and glacier meltwater in Antarctica - MAT-01 | ecosystem: Environmental > Aquatic > Freshwater > Ice > Liftoff microbial mat | place...
CGTGTCTCAGGAATTGCGGGCTGCGGAAGACCCTGAATTCGAAACCTTCTACACGAAGAACATTCTGCTGAATGAGGGTATCCGCGCTTGGATGGCTCCTCAAGATCAGCCCCACGAAAACTTTATATTCCCCGAAGAGGTACTTCCCCGTGGTAACGCTCTCTAGTAATACAATCGTTGCGGGAAACCGTGACCAGGAGTCTTCAGGGTTTGCTTGGTGGTCAGGTAACGCTCGTCTGATCAACCTATCCGGTAAATTACTGGGTGCCCACGTTGCCCACGCTGGCCTCATTGTTTTCTGGGCTGGGGCAATGACCCTGTTTGAAGTGGCTCACTTCATCCCTGAAAAGCCCCTGTATGAGCAGGGCTTTATTCTTCTCCCCCACTTGGCAACCCTGGGTTTAGGGGTTGGTGCTGGTGGTGAAGTCGTGGATATCTTCCCGTACTTCGTGGTTGGGGTGCTGCACTTAATTTCTTCGGCAGTGTTGGGCTTGGGCGGCATCTATCATGCCGTTCGTGGGCCTGAAACCTTAGAAGAATACTCCAGCTTCTTTGGCTACGACTGGAAAGACAAAAACCAGATGACCAACATCATCGGGTATCACCTGATTCTGTTGGGTCTGGGTGCGTTTCTCCTTGTCTTCAAAGCGATGTTCTTTGGCGGTGTTTATGACACTTGGGCACCCGGCGGCGGTGATGTCCGTGTGATCACAAACCCCACCCTCAACCCTGTGGTGATTTTCGGCTACTTGCTGAAGTCTCCCTTCGGTGGAGAAGGCTGGATCGTCAGTGTCAACAGCATGGAAGACATCATTGGCGGCCACATCTGGGTAGGCTTCATTTGCGTAGCCGGTGGGGTTTGGCACATCTTGACCAAGCCTTTTGGCTGGGTGCGTCGTGCCTTTGTCTGGTCGGGTGAAGCGTATCTCTCCTACAGCTTGGGCGCTCTGGCTCTGATGGGCTTTGTGGCCTCCTGTATGGTGTGGTTCAACAACACGGCTTATCCCAGTGAATTCTACGGCCCCACAGGCCCCGAAGCTTCTCAGGCACAAGCTCTCACTTTCTTGGTGCGTGACCAACGCCTCGGTGCAAACGTAGGTTCGGCTCAAGGCCCCACGGGTCTGGGTAAGTACCTGATGCGCTCTCCTACGGGTGAAATCATCTTTGGTGGTGAAACCATGCGCTTCTGGGATTTCCAAGGCCCTTGGTTGGAGCCTCTGCGAGGCCCCAATGGTTTGGATCTTGACAAGGTTAAGAACGACATTCAACCTTGGCAAGCCCGTCGCGCTGCTGAGTATATGACCCATGCGCCCTTGGGTTCTTTGAACTCCGTGGGCGGTGTAGCCACCGAAATTAACTCGGTGAACTATGTTTCTCCCCGCGCTTGGTTGGCGACCTCTCACTTCGTTCTCGGTTTCTTCTTCCTCGTTGGCCACCTGTGGCATGCGGGTCGGGCTCGGGCAGCGGTTGCTGGGTTCGAGAAAGGGATTGATCGTGAGACTGAGGCCGTATTGTCTATGCCTGATCTCGACTAATTATTTTGGGTCGAAATGACATCCAAAAGGCTCTCCATCAAGGGGAGCCTTTTTTGTTGGCGATCGCAGTCCCTAATAATCTGGCACCCAATCCCTGGGAAATTCCTACGGTAGAACCCCTTGGCATTGCAAGAAGGCTAGTCCCCCCATGCCGCTGCTCTTGCTGCTCTTTCCTATGTGAGGTTGTGTAATGCGGAAGCTATGGCACTAAAGCGATCGCGTAGAATGAAGGACACGATTGATTTCAAGGTTGGATTTCAAGATTGGAGCCTGGTTCTATGGATCGCCCTCTCCCCAATGCCCCGATTTGGACGGCGGAAGCACTACGGAAGTTAAACAATATTCTTTTTTTTGTGAGGGCACAGGCACGATTTCGGATCGAACAGATCGCCCGAGATGAGGAACTCGATCGGGTGACAGAGACCCTGGTAGAGCGCGCCCGCCAAGAATTTGGGCAAATAGGGTTAGCAGGGGCGATCGCCAGCCTCAATGCCCCCTCAAAAGTAGGACACCCCTCACACTATAAGGAACTACCAGATGACCGATCCGGGGTTTGGCTCAATTCATGTCGATGAAGTCGCGCGGCGCTGGGCAGAGGCTAATGCCACGCTGCAATGGATAGATGTGCGAGAGCCAGAAGAAGTGGCGATCGCCCAACTCCCTGGTTTTCTCAACTTACCCCTGAGCCAATTTGCAATGTGGGAAAATGTGATTACAACACAGCTTGATCCCAGCGTTGAGACAATTGTTTTGTGCCACCATGGCATTCGTTCGGCTCAGATGTGCCAATGGCTCACCGGCCAAGGGTTTACCCATGTTAAAAACGTCGTAGGCGGCATTGATGCCTATTCAACCCACGTCGATCCGTCCATTCAACGGTATTAAGACGGCTCCCCAGATTCACCCTCGGTATTGAGCGCTACTCATAGACAAAGCGAGAAGCCTTACATTACGATCACGATACAACCGTTAAACTTTACTTAAGAAATCCCTGATGTCCGCCTCGGTTCCCCTCAATCACCGTCAACAGGATGTCTTGAAAGCGACAGTCCGGCATTACATTGCCACAGCTCGGCCAGTTGGCTCTGAAGCCTTGGTGGAAGAATTTCAACCCCGTGTGAGTCCGGCCACCATTCGCAATGTGATGGGGTATTTAGAAAAATCTGGGCTGCTATATCAGCCCCATACCTCAGCCGGGCGGGTGCCCTCTGACATTGGCTATCGGGTCTATGTCGATCAATTAGTCACCCCTTCCCAGCAACTAGCCCGGCAAGCCGATATAGTGCTGTCTAAGCAGCTCGATACCGAAGGCTATAGTCTAGAAGCGGTCTTGCGCGGAGCCGCACAGATTTTAGCAACCCTGAGTGGCTACATTGCCCTAGTGACGATGCCTCAAACCAATGTGGCGCAGCTCCGTCACCTGAAGCTCATGGTCGTTGATACCGATCGGGTGTTGCTAGTCGTGGTGCTAGATTCCTACGAAACCCAGTCGATTTTGGTTGATTTACCAACGGTCAACGGAGAGGAAGCAATGGATCAAGAACTGCTAGAACGAGAATTGCAAATTCTCTCTAACTTCTTGAACCAACATTTGACCGGGCGATCGCTCTCCACCATTTCTACCCTCAATTGGGGCGAACTCGGCCAACAGTTTGAGCGCTACGCCGACCTGATGCGAAAGTCGCTGGCAGACCTCAACCGCCGCGCCAGAGACTCAGCCGCCTCTCAAATGTTTGTGACGGGGGTTGCCGAAATCTTACGGAGACAACCTGAATTTGCTGAAATGCATCAGGTACAGCCCATTGTGCATTTACTAGAAGCCGAGCAGGATCAAATCTGCGCGCTCATTTTTGATGCGGGCGACCTCAGACGAGATGGCCGGGTCAATATTCGTATTGGCACCGAAAACCCCCTAGAGCCGATGAAAGGCTGCACCTTAATTTCGGCCATCTACCAATGTGGAGAATGCTCTATCGGCAGCGTTGGGATGCTAGGGCCGACTCGGATGGTCTATGAAGACGCGATCGCCCTAGTTGAGACAACGGCGGCCTACTTAACCGAAGCCCTAGGATGAGATCTGCCCTCTTCTCAGCATGAAACATCATCCAAGCGGCAAACTCCTGTGTAAGATTTGAAAGGTGTTTTTAGATTGCATGGATGACCTATTGCATTGGAATTGTGACGCGAAGCGGCCTAGTAATTGGGGCAGACTCTCGCACCAATGCGGGTGTGGACTATGTGTCCACCTATCGCAAACTGTTTGATATGTCTTTGCCGGGGCAGCGTGTATTGTTACTCTGCACCTCTGGCAACTTGTCGATCAGTCAATCGGTGATGACGGCTCTTCAGCGCGATCTAAAACTAGAAGACAGCGAAAATTTACATAACATTCCCTCGCTCTACGACATCGCTCGCTATATTGGCGACAAACTTCGAGAGGTTCAGGAACGCGAGCGCCCGTGGCTAGAGCGCGACAAAATTGACTATGCCTGCAACTTTATTTCGGGCGGGCAGACTCCAGGGAGCTCCCCGGGGTTATACCTGATTTATAGACAAGGAAATTTTATTCAAGCCACCGATGAAACGCCCTTCTTTCAAATTGGCGAAACCAAATATGGTAAGCCCATTCTCGATCGCATTCTCACCTTTGAAACCAGCATTGAAGATGCGGCAAAATGTGCGCTGCTCTCCATCGACTCGACGATGAAGTCGAATGTATCCGTTGGCCCCCCGATCAATCTGGTGATGTATCAAGCGGATAGCTTTGTGGTGAAAAACCAACTGCAGTGGCAATTGGGCGATCGCTATCTAGCCGGGGTTCGCAAACTCTGGGAAGCATCCCTGCGCAGCGCCTTTGACCAGATTCCTGCGATCAATTGGGATGGCAATCAAACCTTAGAAAAACCCGAGTATGAGCCTGTCGAGATTGACTAGTTGAGGTTTACTCGTCACTCTCGAAGTTCTAAGGGCCATTAAAAATAACGCCCTTCCCGAGCCTCCAGAAATCTCCTGAGGCTCTCAAGTTCCAGATATAGCCGTAGCCATGATCCACAGGCCATTTATCTGTCATTCCCGCGCAGGCGGGAATCCATCTTGAGAGTCGTGCAACCCATGGATTCCCGTTTCCACGGGAATGACGCTAATGTGTCCTAAATTTTGTGACGATGGCTATAAAATCCCAGATGCAGACCCCAGATGCAGATCTTAGAGATCCCAGATAAGAGATCCCAGATGCAGACCAGCAGACCAGCAGATCATTAGAGGGGCGATCGCTCAAGGGCTAGTCTGGGCGCGGGTTGCCCCAGCGCCACTGGCTGAGGAGTGCTAAGACCAAAAATATTGGAGTAAACCAGTTTCCCCAACGGACATAGGGCGTTTGCACTTGGCGGCGGTAAAGGGTCGCTAGGTAGGTTTCTGTCGTTTGAAACCCTGAGATCCACAGGGTTTTGCCATGGGGATCGACCAGCCCCGAGAAGCCTGTGTTGGTAGCCCGAACGGCATAGCGACTGGTTTCGATGGCGCGCATCACGTCTTGGGCATGGTGCTGCGCCATCATCGCTCTTTTGTAGGGGTCATTGTTGGAGGCCGTGAGGATGAATTGGCCTCCGCTGGCGGCCTGATCGCGGAATAGGTAGGGGAACGCAGAATCGTAGCAAATAGCGGCGATCGCCCGACCAAACGGGGTCTCAAAAACCTGATGAGAGCTTCCTGGCCGCATCGAATCACCAAAGGTTGACAGCCGCTGAATAAACCGCCCAACCAGCGATTCTAACGGAATGTATTCTCCTAGGGGAACTAATTTCACCTTGTCATAGCGCCCCACCATTTGAGCGCGACCATCCAAACTAAACAGGGTTTGGGTCAGACGGCCCTCCCGCTGCCCAAAGGAGCCAACCCAGACAGGCACCCCGGCAGATTGGATGGCTTGGTAAAAGGGGTTTTGGGTGGCGCGGGGAGTATCGACCCAGCGCCAGGGAAAACTACCTTCGGGGGTGATCACGGCATCGGCTCCTGCCGCCACCAGGGTTTCATACCCTTGGGTATAGACGCTGATGGCTTGCTGGAGGCCGGTTTCAAATAGCTTAATGCGGGTGGGAATATTGCCCTGGATAATGCCAATTTTTAGTTGGGTGCTTGGGGCAAGGGCGAGGGGTTGCAAAAAAAGGAAAAGGCCAAGCCCATGGCCAACGAGCAGCAATCCGGCGGCGGTCAGCCCCCAGCGCTGGCGCAAGGAAGCTTGGGCGCGGTGAAGCCAAGCTTCGGCTAGCAGGCCGTTGCAAGCGACGAGGAGGCAGGAGACAAGGGTGGGGCCAGAAAGTTGGCCGAGGTGCAACAGCCAAAGGTTGCCAGGGCTTTGGGTCACGGCGAGGGGCGTCCAATCGAGCGGGCTGTGGCTCCATAGAACTTCAATGGCTCCCCAAAGGGCGATCGCCCCTCCTAGGCGTAAGACGGCTTGCCGCCCACTCTCGGCTTGCCGCGACCATCCATAAACCAACTCGACACAAAAGACCCAGGCTAAAACCCGCAAAATACTCCAAAATACAATCGCCCCCCAGGCAAAAAGGGTGATCGCCACACTCCCGAGCCACGGCACCCCGAGCCAAGTCAGCGGATGGAGATCCCGAATCCAGGCGATCGCGAGGCCGTTGTAGCCAATACTCCAAGCGGCACCCAGCACCGCTCGCTGCCAACGGGGGCGCGGCTGTCGCAGCATCACCCACAACGGAGCTAGGGCGACCCAAGCCAGCATCCATGCGTTGAGGGGGGCGATCGCCATCCCCATCATCAAGCCGCTCCCGCTAGCCAGCGCCAAGTCCCGCCATCCCCAGACTGGAGATTTCCCCAAAACTCCCACAGGCCGTTCCTGGGAAAATTGTACATTGTTCATAATTCACCCATCGTCCGCGCATCCCCTCAGTCAGATTGAATTATTTTGAGTGGATCTCTCCACCCTCATCAATTTTTCTATTAACAGTTTAAATGATGGGAAAAATGGGCACGCTAGTGTGTAGCTATAAATATTGTGATTCAAGCGTCACAGTTCTAGGGTCTGGGCTAGAGCAAGAGCCAATTAAGCCATGTCATTCAACGGATCGACTTAGCTGACTTTTGCATCCATTCACTGGCCAATTCCCAACCTCAAAGCCCCCAAACTATAATAGTTATCTACGCAGATGCCAGGTATAGCAAAGCGATAGATAAAACGGAGCGAACAGTCCAGTCTTTCACTAAGGTCTCTCTAAAACAGAGGTCTTTCTAGAACAGCGGTCTCTCTAGAATACCTAGGCCACACCTCATAGGTGCAGCATCAGTCTAGGTGCGTTTAACTCAGAGGTGATTCCAACAAAACGGCATCTAAATCAACGCTGAACTGAACTAAGAATCCTGAACTAGGAATATTGTCTAACCCAGGAGATTGTCTAATCCAGGGAAGTCAAGCGTTACCCGTAACACTGAATGGTCACTGATTGGAGGCAGTGCAGAATAGCAGTATGCTTTTGCAAGATTTTGAATGAGTTTTCAGGGATTCTAACTACAGGGATTCTAAATACAGGTTCATCCCCTGATTTAGCAACGCCTAATTGGATACTCTGAACCGTTGATGAGCAGCATAACCATTTCTGCATGACCATTATGGACTCTGAGGAGTCTAGATGGCTAGATAAGAGAAATACCTCGAAATTGTGGCAAAGAATGCCAATCAAAAGGGAACAAGAGTACTCTGCACGTCTCCCTTTCAATCGGGTTCTACAGAATTTCAAATGACCTTAAGTTTTGCATTAGGTTTTCTCTGCAGATGGTTGCTCAGGTTTCCCTGATCACAACACCTTGTTTGTCTGATGTTTGAGCTGAGTTGAGTAGCATCTTGGCACAGCCTTTGATTTAGCACAGCCTTTGATCTCGATCGTCAATCTTTGTTAATGCCCATTGAGATTGATTGAGGATTAATGCTCATTGAGCTTGATTGAGGCCATCCCAATTCAGGAACGATCCTCACAAAAGAGTAAATTCTCTATGTGATTCCTCCAATCCATTGAGAAACTCCATTGAGAGGCTTTTATGCTTTTCCATCGACACCCCGATGAAGCAGTTCAATAGAAGAAAGCGGTTAATAGGGCATAGCATCCCCATTCACATTTAGTCCCATTCACATTTAGTCCTATTCACATTTAGTCCTATTCACATTTAGTCCTATTCACATTTAGTCCTATTCACATTTAGTCCTATTCACATTTAGTCCTATTCACATTTAGTCCTATTCACATTCAGCCCCTTCTGTTGTATGGAGCCTTAAGTCTATGCAAAACTCAGATCCCCAATCCATGCTTGGGCGATTAGCAACCAGTGATTGGCAATGGCTCGTAGACGAAATTGATACGGCCATTGTCCACTTTGATGCTATGGGAACCCTTGTTTGGGGCAATCTGGCATTCCAAGCATTATGGCCACGGGTAACCAAGCTCATTACCCAATCTCCCCAAGCCCTGAGCCTCAACGCGCTGTTGTCGGCCTTAGTCGAGCAGGGCTATTTCTCCACAACCCAACATAATTATTTGGCCAACAGCATCAATCTGGCGCAGGAAACCCCCCAACTGTTAGGGCTTACCCAACTAGATGGGCTGCCCATCACCCTCAAGGTCAGGCGATCGCCCAGTGGAGATCTCTGGTGGCTAGTCTCCCCTGCCACCGCTGCTGCCCAAGCTAAACCAACCTCGCTGGGAGCCACCCCCACCCCCCTGCCCAATATTCTGGCACCCTACGATTACCCTGGGTTCCTGCAATCTATTTTGGCGGCTATCCCAGAACCCTTGCTGGTAAAAGACGAAAACTACCGATGGGTGATGTTAAACCAGGCCATGCTTGATTTAACAGGATATCCCCAAGATGTCTTTTTGGGACGGACAGACTATGACTTGTTTCCACCCGAACAAGCCCAGATCTGCCAAGCCCATGATGAGCGAGTGCTAACTGGGCAAAGCAGTCTCCAAAGTCAAGAAGTTTTGACAGATGCCCAGGGGCAAAACCATGCGATCGCCATTTCTAAGCAGTCTTTTTCAGATGATCGAGGCCGTAAATTTATTGTCGGTATTATTCAAGATGTTACAAACCGCCAACAGATCGAAAAGGCGCTGAAGACCAGCGAAGGTCAGCTACGGGCATTGGTGAAAGCTATTCCAGATCTGCTGATGCGGCAACGGGATGATGGCTCTTACAACCTCGTCAAACTAGCAAATGTCGCAGAACCCTACGTCTCAGATTTGCCCCAGGACGGGCGCAGTATCTTTGAGGTGTTGTCTCATCCACTAGCCGAACGGCGAATGCAGGCGACCTATGCCGCCTTGCAGAGTGGTAAGCCCCAGATTTATGAACAGCAAATCGAAATTAATAGCCAAACGCGCTATGAACAAGTTAGGGTAGCCCCCTGTGGAGAGCATGAGGTTGTTGTGTTGGTGCAAGACATCAGTGAGCGGAAACGGACGGAGGTGGCTCTCCGCACGAGCGAATCAACGACGCGCGCCCTCTTACAATCCATTCCTGACTTACTCCTGCGGATGAATGGGATAGGGCAGTTTTGGTGTGTGAAAGACTCCACCGAGGCAATCCTATATGGTGGAGCTGAATATCGCGAAGGGAACATTATGGGGCTGTTCCCAGATGCCTTGGCGATGCTGAGAATTCAAGCGATTCGGCGCACCCTCAAAACCGGAGAAATGCAGATCTATGAGCAAGTATTGGAAGGGGAAAACCAAGTGCGCTACGAAGAGGTGCGCATTACTCCCTACCAAGGGGATGAAGTTTTGGTGATGGTGCGCGATATTGGCGATCGCAAACGGGCTGAGCAAGAAGTTCTCAAGACCCTAGACTATGCCCACGAACTAAACCGCCTCAAATCTCGATTCATTACCCTGGTTTCCCACGAAATTCGTACACCGTTGGCGCAAATTCAAATGGCCACCGAGTTGCTGGAATGTGATGAAGAGCAAGATCCCGATCAGGTGCAATATCTCACCCAAATTCAGCACGGCATCCAGCGCATTGTAGAAATGATGGAAGAGAGTTCCCGCTTCCGCCAACTCGCCACAGATATGTCTACCCCAGACATCAGCGTTGTCAACATACAAGCACTTTGCCTTCGGATCATCCAAGAAACGCGGCAAAAGAGCAACCGAACTATTCAGTTTTCGGTAGACCAGCCCAACTATTGCCAAGAAGCAGAACTAGATGCGGATATGGTGCGAAGCAGCTTAGAATCTGTGTTGTCTAATGCTCTCAAATATTCAGAGAGCGATCGCCCCATTCATATCACCTTAACTGGGCATCCTGAGCACCTCACACTCTGCATCCTCGATGAGGGCATTGGCATCCTTCCTGAAGATCGACCCTACCTCTTCGACTTTTTTCATCGGGGCAGCAATGTCGAAAACCGAGCGGGCGCTGGCCTCGGCCTAGCTACGACCAATCACTACGTTGGCCTCCTCGGTGGCACGATTGAAATTAATAGCGCCATCGCCCAAGGGACTATCGTGACCATCACCCTCCCCCGGTTTTTCTTTGGCTCCAGCATTCATCCTCGAACACCTTAACCCCGCCTGAGTATGGCATGAGCGTAGCCAAGAAATCTCCCTTGCACTGCTTCCTTCCAGCTAAGGAAGTTAAACTGGAGCGGTTTGCAAGAGTGTTATGCTGACGACCCCAGAAGGGCGATCGCCCCAGCACCCTGTTATCGGACTGTGACCATGAAACGACCTCTGCCAACACTATCTAGGGCATTGGCAACAACGCGATAAGTCCCTGTCGCTGGGAGCGTGATAACCAGGGTAGAGTTTGTGGTGTTAGGCGCAGCATTGTTATTTTGCCCAACCATTTGCCAGCGTTCATCAAACACCATGAGATAAGTGTCAAATTCGGTGCTTTCCATCGTAATGGTGATGGTTTGCCCTTGTTGCCCCTGAAATTGATACTCCTCGTACAAGCTATTATCTTCTGACCAAATTTGTGAATTAGCACCCAAGATGCCCTGCTCTTGAAGCAATGTGCTAGACCCACTGCTTGGAGCCGGATTGGTGGGTCGGCCAAGGGTAGCGACCTCAATTTGGTAGCGCCCGGTTTCTCCGGAAAGGCGTGTGTTGGCTAGCACGGTATAGGTGCCCGTGCGGGGCAATACAGCCTGCAGGCGCGCGTTATTATTGCCACCGCTGTTGTCATCTTGCGCCAAATTATTACCGTCAGGTTCGAGCAAGATCAGATAGGCGTTGAGTTCATTGCTACTCATCGCAATTTCTACTTGTTGTCCGGCTTGGCCTTCGAAGGTGTAAGCATCGAAGTAGCTACCGTCGGAAGGCAGGATACTGCTGGAATCATTGAGCACTCCGGCGACAGGGGGCGTGCCAGGGCTAATGCGCTGCGCCGCGCGGCCACCGCCTAGCAGCGGCGATTGTTGGGGAGAGGTGGGAGCCGTACCCGCTCGAACAGCGCTAAGGAAAGACTCAACGCGGTCAATGGCGATCGCAAACCCAATTCCTGTATTGCTACCGGGGCCGGTGGGAGAAAAGATGGCAGAATTGATCCCTACAACTTCGGCACGGCTGTTGAGCAGCGGGCCACCAGAATTGCCAGGGTTGATGGCGGCATCGGTTTGGAGCAAGCCTCGGGTGGAGTCAATGCGGCTAATAATGCCGATGGTGAAGGTGTTTTGAAATTGGCCAAAGGGGTTGCCAATGGCAAAGGCGCGCTGCCCGACCTGTGTTGAGTTTGAGCTGGCTAGGCGTAGGGTAGGGAGGTTGCGTTCTCCCCGCAGACGAATGGCGGCTAGATCTAAACCACCCTCTCCGAAGGCAACGACATCCCCTTGCACACGTCTACCATCGGATAAAACGACCGTCACAACACGAGATTGGTTGACCACATGGGCGTTGGTCAGCACAAGACCATCTGAGGAGATAATGCCACCGCTGCCGGTGCTGGTTCCGGTTTCAATCGAAACAACCGCAGGGCTTGCTTCTCCGTAGACCCGGACGTTAATTTCTTCTTCGGTTTGAGCCTGTGCCGAAGCCGTTAAGCGCCAAGCTGTAGGGGTAGGCAAAATAGGCTCAACGAGTAGGAGAGTGGCCAAGGTTCCGGTGGCAATCAGGCCGGAGGATAGCCAACGCCAAGAAAGATTTTTCATAGTGCGATCGCCCGTAAATTTAAAAGTTACTAGAGTAAAAAGTCAATCTGCCCACACTTCCTATTGTGCCAATGACAACTCAGAACGTCATCATCCGATGCAAAAATTTTGTGGAAGTCAGCCACTCGTGAAGAATCTTCCAGGGAACGACTGCCCCTTCGTTCGTGACTAGCTCTGCGGCTACGGCCTGAGTGAGGTTAATCCATAGAAAGTATTATCCACTCAGCCAGCCAGGGTTGTGGCAAGATTGAGCCTCCTAAAAAGCTCTCTGCCAGAAGTCCGTAGCGGGCGATTTTATGAAAATTCCCAATCTGCTCGGGGCGATCGCCCAAGCAATACCCGAATGGCAGCAATCCAAAACTGCTTCGACCCACAATCGATTATCCTTCACTGTCACCCCAATACCTCTAGGAGAATCAGAGAGAAAGGCTTTCACCAAAGGTGAAATTGGCACCACAGTTAGATTCAAACAAACGCCCCCTGTTGATATTGCCATCTCAGCAATTACAGCCATGGAATTGCGTTACGGGTTGGCACTGAATCCGCAACGTGCTCAGAAAGTTGAACCTGCGATCGCCAGCATTTTATCTTCTGTAACAATTCTGCCGTTTGGTACTGTAGCAGCTGAACAGACTGCTCAAATTCGTGCTGTTCCCAAATCTCAAGGCCAACCTATTGGTGCTTACGATGTTTTGATTGCGGCTACCGCCCTTCAACATAGCTTGATGATGGTTATAGCAAACCAACGAGAGTTTGCTCGGATTCCTGACTTACAGACCGAAAATTGGCGGCAATCCTAGATAATCGGTTCATGCTAGTTGCAGCCTGATTCTGCGGAACGAAATAGGTGTGGCATCAGCCAGAATTGTTTGGAATTGGGACAGGTTTTCCAAAACGATTGTAGAGTTCTAAGTTCCAGCGACCCTGGGCATTTGATTCAAAAACAATGAGACTGCCATCGGCACTAATGCTCGGATGACGGACATCCGCATTGAGAGCGGCGGTTAGGTTTTTGAGCACATGCATCTTTCGATCGTAGAGATAAATGTTAGAAGTTCCTTGGGTATTGCCTTCAAACACTAGATAGCGGCCATCGCTAGAGAGCCGTGGGTGAGCCGCGACGCTATCAACGGAGTTGAGTTCGGGTAGATCGATCAGATGACGCTCTTGTAAGTCGTATAGGTAAATATCTTGGCTGCCGTTGCGGTCAGATACAAAGGCTAGGTAGCGATCGCCCACAAAGTCAGGTTCGGTTTCGGAGTAGGGGCTATTGAGGCTGAGGCCATTGGGGGCAACGGGTAGGTTGAGCCAATGAGCTGCGCTGCAGCTACTTAGGAAAGTGGTTAGAAGAGCCATAAGGGCGATCGCCCATCGTCGCCCTCTTCCTGGCTCACGAAACCGACGAAGGGATTTACCCAGCGAGGGGAAGGCGCGATCGCTCACAATTGCTTGTCCAATAAATCTAATTCGACGCCAGAACCGCGATCCAAAATCTGCACATCCCACTGCCCATGAATGCTTGACTCAAAAGAAATATACCGCCCGTCTGGGCTGATACTGGGGTTTTTGACCCAACCCCGCAACCCGGCGGTCATCACCTTAGCTTGATGGGTAATGCGATCGTATAGCTCCACCTCTGGCCGACCGCTACTGCTCGCCATGTAGATCAGATACCGAGCATTATTACTGAGGCTAGGGGTTTCGGCGATCGCATCTCGGCGATTGAGGCGGGGTATATCAACAAAGTGCTGCTCTTGTAGGTCATATAGGAGTAATTGTCGCCGCCCTTCTCGGTTGGAGATAAAGGCTAAATAGCGACCGCTCCCACTGAGTGCGGGCTGCTCATCGGTGTAGGAGCTGTTCAGCGACGTTGGCTCCAATGACTGAGCCGGAGACCCACAGGCCACGAGTCCTACAACCAGCAGGAGCATTCCTACAAAACGCCCTAAGCAGCGCAGGGCATGGGCATTCATGGCAACAGACTAATCGAAATTGCTGGAGTTATCGGGTTCGGCATCGCCGTAGTCTATGGTTTGGTAGTCGGCATAGTCGGCGGGATAATCAACCGCATCCTCCGCACCTCTAGGGCTACGCCGTGGGTCGGCATCGACGATGGGCGGACGGGGGCGACGAGGCCGTGCTGACCCAGAAGCACTGCGATCGCCACTATTACGATCGCCACTATTACGATCGCTACTATTACGATCGCCACTGCTATAGGCAGAACCCCGTGGCTCTTCATAATTAGCATCGGCATTGGCTTCTTCACTCCAGAAGCTTTCGTCATAGCGGGCAGGCGAGGCTTCATCCCAATCAGGACGGCGGGAGCGAGAGGAGGGGCGATCGCCCGGAGACCGGCGCGGGCTAGCCGCAGGTGGGCGACCTCGTCCGGAGGCGCTGGGGCGATCAGACCGTTGACGCGATCGATCGTCTGGAGCCTCATTCAAACCCCGTGAAGGACGGCGATCGGTGCTGGTATAGTCTTCTGCGTCGCGGTAGTCGCGGCTAGCCCGAATGCGGCGGGTCACGGGGCGTTCATCAGCCTGACCCATCTCATCCAACTCAGCCCGATAAACGCGACTGACCGGGCGCTCATCATCCACCATGGGCGTATAGCGCTTGGCCTGTTCGGTGGTTGCACCTCGCAGCCGAATCGTTTCTAAGGCAAAAAATGTCGCGGCTCCGGCCAACAAAAAGTTGCCAAAGGTCAAAATTGGGTCAAGCCGCCAACCCTGGAAAAAGAGGATGGCTCCAGCCAGCAATGCCACAGCAGAAAGAGCAATATCATAGTCGCGGGCGACCTGTGGCCGAACCGAGCGCAGCAAGTAAAGCCCCGCCCCGCCGACGGCCAGGGCAATTCCCAACAAAGCTGCTGGGTTGCCACCGAAGTTAACCTGCGCCAAAACAGGCTGCATCAGCAAGCCATTTGCCATTCCATTACTCCAGTTCAGTCCTAGGTCTACCATCGCCATTCTCCGAAAACCTTGTCCTAATCCTAGCGAGTTCTTTGCCTAGCCTTCACTTAATTTAGCAAGAGAGACCTGATCAACCCTCAGGGAATGTCTCAGCTTTGCCAGATCTCTTCTAAATTGCCTTCAACTTACTGCCTTTAACTTGCTTCAAGGCTAAATCGCCTCAAAGCTACTGATCGTACTACAACATGATTGCCCACAGAGAAGCTCATCCGTCATACTTTATCTGCGATCGCCACCCCCCATCGCTACCCTTGATACTTAAATAATCATCGCTGAGCGGTTGATTCTTAGAAAACTCTATTTCAATTGAGGGTCTATTGAGGTTCTATTGAGGGTCTATTGAGGGTCTATTGAGGGGTTCAGCTTACCTATAAAACTCTATAGAACTAAGAAATAAAACGCTTAGACCCAGATTGTCTACTAGATTGGCTATAAAACAAACCGATCGAACACAACTATTAGGTTTAGATTTAAACCAACTAGCGACCCAATGACGACTGTTTTAGGGTTGTCTGTGGCTACAAAAACGGGGCACCTCAAATGTGGGTGCCCCGCCCGCTTGTGTTATTGCGATGAATTAATTGCGTTGAATCTTATCTTTTTGGCTGATGAAGATCAGGCCAACCACGACAGGAACAACAATGATTAAGAATCCCGCCAACAAGCTGTAGAAAAAGTTCATCAAAGATGGAGTCATGGATCTGTCCTAACGCGCTCGTCTCAGAGAATACTCTTATTCTATCTGTGTGGGATTCTCTTGGAAAGCCTTGATTTCAAGGAATTTTGTGATGAAGACGCGAAAGACGGCTCACGGGGGCGAAAGAACGCTTTATGATAGAAGTTTGAGAAACGTAACAAACCATGGGGCGTTCTCGATAAATTGGATTCTGGGAGATGGGAACTTATGAGTACGGTGGCGATCGCCTCTTTGGGCTTTGGGCTATTTTTTGGGCTGATGATTTTGCTCTTCATCTTCCGCATCATTTTGACCTGGTATCCCCAGGCTGACCTCAGCAAACTCCCCTTTTCCTTGGTGGCTTTTCCGACAGAGCCATTTCTCTCTCCATCGCGCAAATTAATTCAACCCTTGGGTGGCGTAGACATCACGCCGATCATTTGGGTCGGCATCTTCAGCCTGCTCCGCGAGTTGCTCTTGGGGCAACAGGGGCTGTTCATGATGATGACTCGTCCATAGCTCATCAACAGCTCATCAACAGCTCATCAACAGCTCATCAGCAGCTCATCAGCAGCTCATCAACACCTTACAACTCATCGCTGTCCACCCCTGAGGTTGTGATGAGCGTTGAATTGAGAAGACGCAGTTTTCAAGGGTTTTCAATCACAGCGTCATCTATGGAATTTGTCATCGGTTGGCGATGACCCGCATCAGCGGGTAGGGCGATCGCCCCGACTCTGAGGGTCTGCCATTCAGAACCCACCCATTGGGCGACGGTGGAGGGCAACCCTGAGTTGGCAAACTTGGCACCCAACGCATCGGGTAAGCTCTGCTCTAGGTGGGCGAGTTCCTCTGGGTTTAAGGTGAGCACTTGGGGAAACTGGTCATTGATTACCTCAATCGTTTGGAGCGGGGGTTCTCCAGAGCGATTGAGGCTCGTGGTGGCGAGAGGGCCTGTTTTGAGGAGTAGATGGCGGGCGATCGCCCGATTGGGCACCCGAATGCCAACCGTGCCAGGGTTTGCGGGGTTCATGGCTAAGGGCAGGCGATCGCTGGCGGGTAACACCAGGGTCAACGCCCCCGGCCAATAATGCTCAGCCACCCGCTGCCAAATGCCTCGTTCGGTAGCACTTCCGGCAACATAAGGCCAGAGGTCTTCTATCTGCCCACCCATCAAAATCAGAGGTTTGGTGGTTTGCCGTTGCTTGGCCGCATAGATCAGCGCAGCCGCATCAGGACGGCTAGCCAGGGCTGGCACCGTGTCGGTCGGGAAGCTCAGGAGATGATGGGGCGATCGCCCGGCCTCAATGAAGGCTGCAACAGAAATCTGACCCATGGGAGATGTCAACGGTAGATTGTGGCTTCTAGGTTTCAGATTTTGGATTGTATAGCAACAACCGCTTTTTTAGGATATTTTCGGGGTTGTAGACTGGAACTTAGATCTCACTTTTAGTTTTAAACAGCTAGCGTTAAACGGCTAGCATTAAACGGCTAGCATTAAACGGCAGAATTGCGAAAGAGCCACCCGCAGGGAAACCCCAAGGAGTCGCTGTCATGGATTCATCAAAGGCTACAGAGCAGTCTGTGCAACAGGCGTTGGCAGACGAATTACACACCTACTGGCAACAGGCCTACCGCGCCTATCAAGCACAAGCCGAAGCCCCTCCCCCACTGTGGCCCCCCCAGGCACAAGCCCAAACAACCGCCACGCTCAAGCCATTGCCAGCAGCCGTGCAAGCAGCCTATCAGTTTTACCAAGAGCAATTGGTGCAACCCGATCGGGGAAATGTCTCGCTGACGCAACGCCCCATGGCAGATACTCTGGTTTACGTCATTGCTGGGCGCACCGATGGCGATGATGGCTGGCTAGAGGTGTATGGCGAAGATGGCACACCCCTCGGCTTTGGCCGCACCTACATCGAACTTATTGCCTGGGTTGACCAAACAACTCTGCGACAACAGGTCGAAACCGGGGAGTTTCCAGACACCCTAGACCGTTCTCAAACCCTCTGGGGCGCTAACTCTGCCTAACGAACTCTGTCTAACGGTGCCCATCACCCGCCGCAGATAACCTTGAACGCCAACCGATAACTTCTCGGTCTGCTGCAAGGGGTTTGTTTGCTGGCTAGCTTTAGCAACCGCACACAGCCTTCTTGCTCAAAATGTTTCAAAAAATCCTCCCTAACCCTTGCTCTTCAGGAGGGGTTAGGGAGGATCTAAGTTTTTGCGTCTGACCCATCGGATTTTTTTAGATCCTCTAGGAGCAAAGATTAGAAGCCTCCCCCTGGAAAGGTTTGATATAGATAGGACAACTGATCACGCAGCATTTGCGCCATGTCGGTATTTCCTTGTTGTTCATACAGCTCTGCAGCCCGTTGATAATTAGCCACCACCGTAGCCTGTTCTACGGGGTTGAGGCGCATGGCTTCGGCGTAGACGGCATCTGCTAGGTCGAGAAATGCAATGGGCTGGGTCGAATCGACCTCAGTGGCTTCAGTGAAAGCGGCGATCGCCTCTGCATAGCTGCCCGCTTGCATCAGGGTGACGCCCTGAAAATAAGCTTGGTCAAATTCTGTCGCAACCCGCACCTGCACGGTGTAAGAACCAGACGTGCCATGGGGCGATCGCGCCACAATCTGATAATCTCCGGTGCTGGGCAGGGTAATGACGATGGTGGGGTTAGCGCTGCGGGCATAATCTTCGTTCATGGCGAGTTCCATGCCATTGGGAGATAGCAAGGTCAGACCGCCATCAAACTCTGTGCTGGTGAGGCTAATCGCTACCGATTGGCCGGCTGTGCCACTAAAAACATGGTCGCCTCCCAAGGAACGGAGGTCGCCACTGGTTTCTAAAATCGCGGTTTGGGCGGTGGCGGCGGTGGGCAAAAGGGCAACCCCAAAACTAGTGGCGATCGCCGTCAACAGGCCAAGGGTGCAAGATTGAACAGAAAAGCGGCTCATACAATACTCCAACTATTCCAGCTAAAAGATTTAGATTTTTAGTGCCGACTTTGATATCAAAACTGATACCAAGATAGATAAAAGGCTGACAGATAACGGGCTAGCAGAATCCATCTTCTCAAACAAAGTTGCACTGTCCCCATTCCATCCTCAAAGCAGCTTGGCACTGGCACTTTAGGGGAATTAGACACGAAACAAATTTACATTTTGAAGCCTGATAAGAGTAGCCTTGTATCATAAGAAGATCACTGTAAAACTAGGTCACGGTGAAATCGCTCAATCCTGGGTGCCCAAACTTAGTGCCCAATCATTCAGCTCCTAAACAGCCATCAAACGTTTGTGAGATGCTCCCCAGGTTACTGTCAGATGGTTAGCCAAGGTTCAGCAGCCAAGGTTCAGCAGCCAAGGTTCAGCAGCCAAGGTTCAGCAGCCAAGGTTCAGCAGCCAAGGTTCAGGTAGACGATACCCACACTATCCTTCAAAACTAAGGAGACTGTTTCCTGATCTCAGTAAATCTTTTTGTTCTGGCCAACTAGTTTGACCAATGAGCCAGGTTTCGATGGCGCTCAACCTTCCAATGGCATGATCTTCTGATGGCATGATCTTCTGATGGTATAGATTGAGCGCTGTTGAAACCCAATTGATCAGCGCAGATTGGCTTTTGAGACAGATTGGCTTTTGAAGCTAATCTCTAGAACCCTTAAAACATCCTCTCAGATTGTGCGCGGCCTATAAGGACTCCGCTAAAATCAGAAAGTTTCTCACAGGTGTTTCGCAGAGCTATGTGACCCTGGGGTTCTCGCCCTGTCAGGTCTGCGTCAGGGCGGCTCTCATAATCGCCCTAGACTTGGTTTTTATTTTTTTCTGGCAACCGTTCTGGCCATATTCTGGATTAGGGTTTGTCGGGTGAGTTGGGCTGATCCCAGGGTCTACTGCGGGATTAGCCCAAGTCTAATGATGAATTCCGTTGCCCCTACCCGTATTTAGGGGGAATAGACCCGTGACGGAGTGAGGCGGCAGTTGATTTAGACCTGCTTGTGACCGCTTCTGAAGCGGGTGTTATTGATATATTCTTCTGGGCGTTCATTACCTGCTCTGCCATGTCTCTTCCCCGTGTTCTCAGCGCTATTATTGCGATCGCCCTAGCATTGGGGATGACAACCCTTGGTGGGTGGTACTTCACGGTGGGAATGGCGGTGTTGGTGTACCTCGGCCAGTTGGAATATTTTCAGCTAGTGCGGGCGAAAGATATTATCCCTGCTGCCAAAACGACGCTCGTGGTGAGTCAGGTACTGCTGATTATTTCGACCTTGGCCCCGGCCTTGGCAGATGCGGTGTTGCCAGTGGCCGGTACGTTTATCTGCTTTTATCTGCTATTTCAGCCCAAGCTCGCAACCATAGCCGATATTTCGGCCTCTATTTTGGGGTTGTTTTATGGTGGATACTTGCCTAGTTACTGGGTGCGGTTGCGGCTTTTGGGGCAAGGGGATGTGGCGAATCTCCCCCTTGATGGCTATTTCCCCACAACTTGGGATTTGCGGCAAATGCCAATTGGGTTAGTTGCCACCTTATTAGCGTTTATCTGCATTTGGGCGGCAGATATTGGAGCCTATTTCTTTGGGAAATTTTTTGGCCGCACGCGGTTATCTAACATCAGCCCCAAAAAAACGGTGGAAGGGGCGGTGTTTGGGGTGGTGGGCAGTGTAGTTGTTGGGGCGACGGGGTCTTGGCTATTGGGCTGGGGCGCGTTTCCCCTCAGTGGTATGGCGTTGGGGTTGCTGATTGGGATCGCCAGTTTATTGGGCGATTTAACCGAATCGATGATGAAACGGGATGCTGGGGTGAAAGATTCGGGCAAGCTGATCCCTGGCCACGGAGGGATTTTGGATCGCGCCGATAGCTATGTGTTTACAGCCCCCTTGGTGTATTACTTTGTGACGTTACTCTTGCCTCTGTTACCGCTGTAAGGGCTGCTGTCTTTTAAGCCGGTGGGATGAATCATGCTGTTTTGAGGACGGGCAGGCGGCGGTGTGGCGGTTGACCCGACGGCCAAAGGGGATGGGCGGGATCAAGATTTAGATGGCGATCGCCGTCATCACCACATCTAACAATCCCTGCTGTTGGCGGAGGGTCTGGAGGAGGGCTTCGATGGCGAGGGTGCCCCCCGTTAACAGGACGGTGGTGTGGTTGGGCTGTTGGGACATGACTTCTAGTTGAATGGCGTCATCTACGGGCAGCGGGCGATCGGGCGGGAGGCGGGCAATGGCGATCGCCCGCAAGCCAGGGTCATCGTAGGCATAGACATCGATCTGCAACACGTTAGCCAGTCGCTCGACCACCCGGCACAGGGTGATCTGCTTGGCTTCGGTGGCCTGAAAGCTGAGGATAATCCGGGCATCTTCGGCGGTGCTAGAGTCGATGCCACTGCCCAACACCCCTTCGAGGGAAACCCCCCGGTTTGAGAAAGCCGAGGCGGTGGCCGTTAAGGCACCAGGGCGATCGCACGACCGAATGACAAAAACCCAACGGCGCTCAGCCATGGCGTAAATCCTCCTGAATGCGTTTGCTCAAGGTGGTAGCAATCCGCTGTAACAACTGGGCTTCTTCTTCCCATAGCTGCACTGCGACTACCTGCGTCCAACCAAAAGGCGTCACCACAATAGGAACCCCCATCGGCGTGCGGACTCCATAAAACTCACCATCTAGTTGCACCTGCCCCGACACCACAATCTCGCGGCCATCTAACAACGCCTGCACCAAATCAACTGTGACATTGGCCGTGGCCGAAATCGTTTTGGCTCCTGAAAGGTGGGTGACGAAGGGCTTAATCACCACCCGCAGATCTGGAGATAGACGGCTGACGGCGGCATAGGCGGCAGCAATGTCGCCTTGGCCTAGTAAGTCCATTACGCCCTGTTTTTCTTGGGCAACCAGCGCCGGAAAGTCGCGGATGGCGTGCCCTTGGCGCAGCCGTTGCAAAATGCTTTGCAACTCATCGGTATCCATCCCTTGAATGCGGACACTGCTCCAAAGGGGCAGCATATTTTCGCCATGCTCCCCCACCACAAAGCCCTGCACGAGCTGCCGCCGCACCCCTAACTCCACAGCAATTTCGCGGCGAAACCGCAGGGAATCTGAGTAGGCTCCGATGCCAATGACCCGATGCCGCCCCAGGTGACGGCTGAACACTTCGACGGCCAGTTCTTGGGGGTTTGTGACCACCACCACCAGCTCATGGCCGCTGCCATGGTGGGCGATCGCCCGGGCATATTGCTCAAATATGGGCAAATTTACCTGCGCCAAATCCGCCCGCGACCCCACAGCCCCGCCCACCGTTGCCCCCGCCGCCATCACAATCACATCGGCCACAATCTCTTCCGGATGCAGCGCCACATCTAGCTCCGGAGCCATCTCCGCATAGGCATCTTCTAAATCGGTACACATCCCCGCCAAGATTTTGGCACTGCGCCCCTCGGCGCGCCCCACCAGTTGCAGGCGCTCGGTGGATGCCAAGCCGCGCGACCCAATCAGCTGGGTCACCACTTCGCGGCCACAGTCTCCACTCGCGCCGATGATGGCAACATCCATAGATTGATCTCCGGTATCGGTTGCTTTGCCTAAAAGCCAAGGCGCTGCCCCTAGGTGCGTGGGGGACATGGGCTGGGCAGCGGGGATGGATCGGGGGAGTTCCCATCACCCTATACCCGCTCCTCAATCATCATCCTCCTAAATCTTCAGATGCGCGGCAGTTCTGCAAAATCTCCTGCAAGGATGGCAGGGGTTCGGGAAAGCGACCTTTGGCGATCGAGAGAATGTTTTACCATAGAAGGAGGTCTGCTAGGTTTTGGCGAGTGGGCGATCGCCCAATTCTCCAATTCTCGTGACAACGGCCTCAAAGCTATTTTGGGCTATTTTGGCAAAGCTGTTCGGGCAAAGCTGTTTTGGCAAAGCTGTTTTGGCCAAGCTGTTTTGGCCAAGCTGTTTTGGCAAAGTCATTTGTCAAAACCAACGGCCACCTGTGAAATGAAGCCGCCCCAGACGCTTGCCCCGCTTTAGTTGGCTGCGCTGACTCTGCGCCAAAGTC
>Ga0105044_10003209_pt1 | contig 22398 bp, 14 predicted proteins | sample MAT01_FD_78092 | JGI IMG/M metagenome (GOLD analysis project Ga0105044, IMG submission 78092) | Freshwater microbial communities from Lake Fryxell liftoff mats and glacier meltwater in Antarctica - MAT-01 | ecosystem: Environmental > Aquatic > Freshwater > Ice > Liftoff microbial mat | place...
CGCGCGCATCATGGACATCGAAAAGGCGAGCCTGATCAAGGACATTGCCGACGGCACGCTGAACGCGAAGCTCGATCTGCAGCCAGCGGTCCGGGCGGCGCTTTCGAAGAAGCTGAAGCCCAATCGCGACGTCGCAAAGCGGTTGGAGGAATGCGTTCGGCGCGACGGGGCGCTGCTGCCGAGCGCGGTGTGGCCAAGCGACTCGATCCTGCTGGGCTGTTGGACGGGCGGCAGCGTCGGGCCGTATCTGCGGCAGTTACCGCGTTACTACGCCGATACGCCGGTGCGCGACATCGGCCTGCTCGCCAGCGAAGGTCGCTTCACGATCCCCCTGGAAGACGGTACGCCCGCCGGGGTGCTCGACATCACCAGCCATTTCTTCGAGTTCATCCCCGAAAGTGAGATCGACTCGCCGAAGCCGACGGTGCTTGCCGCCCACGAAGTGCAGGAAGGCGGTTCGTACTACATCCTTCCGACCACGCGCGCCGGGCTGTACCGCTACCACATCTCGGATCTGGTGCGCGTGGCCGGGTTCCACAACAAGACGCCGATGATTGAGTTTCTGGGGAAAGGCAACCGCTTCGCGAACCTGACGGGCGAGAAGCTGTCCGAACATCATGTGACGCAGGCAATGGACCGCGTCGCCAATCAGATTCGTCAGCCGGTCAGCGCTTATGCACTGGCCCCCTGCTGGGACGATGCGCAGCCGTACTATAGCCTGTTCCTCGAAGAGCCGGACGTCGCCAATCGGGAACTGCTAGGCAAATTCGTCGACTGCCTGGACAAGGTGCTGGGCGAGCAGAACATCGAGTATGCCGCCAAGCGCGACAGCGGTCGACTGGGTCCGGTCCGCGTGGCCGTGATCCCGGCCGGTGCCTGGCAGAAGTGGGACCGCGAACGCCTCGCAAGAAGCGGCGGCTCGCCCGAGCAGTACAAGCACCCCTGCCTGATCGGTGACGTGAACTTCCGGCAATCGATGTCAGTGATCCGCGAGATGTGAGGAGCAAGATGCTCGCTCTTCGATCGCTGTATGCAGTGGGCGAGCGGGGAGCGCAACCCCCTGTGCGTTGATGATTTGAAGAACAGGGGGCTTACGCCCCCCGCTCTCCTTTCGGACGCGCTCACCACCGGATCTCGACACCGCCGCTGCCGGTATGCGACGTGTGGCGGTTGTTCGTTTGCAGCGAGTAGTCGGCCACGATGCTGAGCCATCTGATGTCGGCCCGGATGCTGGCACCCGTCACCAGGAAGTCGCGGCCCATGCCGGCGTTCTGGATCAGGAATGAGCCGCCTGACCCGTCAAACTGGCCGGCCAGCAGTCGGCCTTCGCCGCGCAGATCGTGAACGTACTTCGCGTGAATCTGCGGCGCGATCAGGCCGTACTCGCAGTCAAGCGGCAGGCCGATGCGTACGCCCGGCATCACCCACAAGGCTTGCGCGTTCTGCGCTTCCTCAGCCAGATTGACGGCCCCGGCACCGGTTTCAGTGAACGCGTTCTGCCGCAGGTACAGCCACTGCAGGCCCACCAGCGGCTGAATCGTGAACAACCCCGCGCGGGCCGTGTAGCCGCCTTCCAGGTATCCGTTGAAGCTGTTCTGTTCCGTATCCCCTTCCGCGACGCGGGACACACCGGGGAAGTCGATGATCCGCCGGGTGTCGAAGCTGTTGAAGCCGTAGAGCGCGGTGGCGAGAGCATAGGCGTTGCCCATCGTCTGCGTGCCGTACAGACCGACGACGAAGCCGCTGCCGTTGGTGCTGCCATCGAGCCCGCGCGGCTCGGCATGCGTGTGGGTGTAACCGCCCGTGATGCCGACCCGGCCGGTGCCGACTTGCTTGTCGATGCCGCCCATGAACCCGGCGAAGTTGTACAGGAAGCCCTGCGCCCCTGCCTGTTCGTAGACGCTGCCGCCGAGGCCGAACCCCTTGAACCAGCTGCGGCAGCCGTCGCCGACATCAAGACACGCGTTCTGATCGCAGGGGTCGGCACATGGGTCGGTCGGCATCGTCGGGCGAATCTGATCGGTCAGCAACTGCTGTTGTTGCAGCCCCTGCAGTCGGCCGAGCGTCAGCAGCGATGCATTCTGCGTTCCACCCAACTGGTCGAGCGCGTTCAGCGCCTCAGCGGGCGTCAGGCCGCGGATCGCGCTGATGACGCTGTCGAGATCGCTGCCCGGGGTCGGATTCAATCCGTCGATGTAACGGGCGACCGATTGCTGATTGAAGGTGCCGCCGAGGATCGGCTGCAGACCGCTGCGCAGGATCAGGTAGACGTTGTTGGGATCGTACAGCAGCCCGGTAGTGAAGAAACCCGGGACAACGCCGCTGGTGCCGTCGTACACCCCGGTGACGCCGCCGGTCGCGGTGAGGATGTTGAACGTCTGCCCGTTCTGGTAAGTGCCGGCCGCGGCCAGCACCTGCACGATGCCGCCGTTGATCTGAGCGGTACCGTTGATGAACACGCGATCGCTTTGCCCGGCCGCGTTGATTTCCGCCTGGTACGTCGACCCCGCGTTCTGCACATAGCCGCCATTCACGGTCAAGGTGCCGATCGAGTTGCCTGGCGCGATGATGCCATTGACGGTGGTAAAGCCGACTTGCCCCGTACCGCCGAGCGCGCCGCCGACGTTCACGTTCACCGCGCTGATCACGGAGCCGTTGACGGAAACTTTGCCCGCGAGAATGCTGGTGGGACCGGTGAAATTGTTGTCACTGGTGATGTTGAGGTTGCCCGCGCCCGTCTTGATGATGCCGCCCGTGCCGGAGATCTGGTCCGCCACGGTATTCAGATTCGTGACATCGTAGTTCAGGTTGACGTTGTTGAGGAAGATGCCCCGGCCCGAGAGGATGCCGGTCAGACCGGTCCCGCTGACCCCCGTGCCGCCAACGCCGACCGCGAGGACGTTGCCGCCGAGGACGTTGCCATCGGCAATAGTGAGCGTGCCGCCCTCGCGAACGAAGATGGAGCCGCCGAGGGCGGAGCCGCCGCTGGCGCCGACGCCGAGACTTCCGCCGTTACCGGCCCCGAAGCCCGCAGTACCGCCGGCCACTGCACCGCCACCGCCGCCACCGCCGAAGCCGCCGTTGCCGCCGCTCTTGGTTGATGCGAAGGCCCCGCCGCCGCCGCCGTGGTCACCGCCGCTGCCTCCGTTGCCGAAGCCGGCGCCGCCGCCGCCGCCGTGCGTGCCGCCGTTGCCGCCGGTCGTATCAGCGGCCGGGGGGCCACCGCCGAAGCCGCCACCACCACCGCCACCTGCTGCCGCGCCGTTGCCGCCTGAAACGGCCGCGGCCCCGCCTTGGCCGCCGACGGTACCGCCCGGTCCACTGCCCCCGGCCCCACCGGCGTTGCCGTTCTGTCCTGCTGTGGTAATGCCACCGCCGCCGCCGCCGACCAAGCCGGGGGCGCCATCGTTGCCGCCCGGTGTGGCTTGGCCGCCACCGCCGCCGCCCGCGCCGTTGGCGGTCGTGTTGCTGCCCCCAGCGCCGTAGAGCCCGCCGCCGCCGCCGCCCGCTCCGCCAGCGGCCGTGCCGCCTGGCGCGGTCAGCCCGCCGCCGCCGCCGCCCGACGCGGCAAAGGCGACGTTGCCGCTGTTGCCGCCCGTTCCGCCCGTGGCAGTGTTGTTCTGGAAGACGACGTTCGAGATAGTGACATTGGCCGTATTGTTCACATACAAGCCGCCGCCAGCACCGAGCCCACCGCCGCCGCCGATGCCGTTGGCCACGACCGGGCTGCCGCCGTTGCCGCCGGCCGCGGTGCCGTTGCTGATGGTCATGCCCGAGATCGCGATGGTTCCCGTATCAGCGAAGAAGACGCGTGAGCTGTTGCCGCCGCTGACGGTCAGCAGGTTGGACCCCGGCCCGTTGATCGCAACGTTGCTCTGCAGGATCGGCAACGGCGCGGCGAGCGTGATGGTGCCCGCGGTATTGACGGAAATGGTGTTGGTGCCGCCCGCCATGTTGGCCGCGGCGATGGCTGAGCGCAGCGAGCCCGCGCCGCTGTCATTGTTGTTGGTGACACTGAAGTCGGCCGCGTGGATGGCTGGAGACAAGCACAGGCAGCCGATGGCCAACGTGCATTTGATCGACCGTCGCCAGGAAGCGGGGAGAAGCGACATCGAAACATCCTCGGTGAGCTGGAGGTACTGGTGGACGAAGAGTTATCGGCAGAACGGGAAAACCGGGAAGATCACGAAGCATCAGGATGGACGAAACAATCGTCAAGTTGTGCGGGGTGGTAGGGTAGTGACGAATGCTGCAGTCGTACGTCGTTTAGCGGGCGACCCAACGGGTCGCACGGCAATCCCCCGTCAATCTCCCCCGCGCTTGCCTTGTCGCCGTCACCCGACCACCTTCCCGTGCGAGCGTGAAATGTGCGGGAAACGCCTCAAGCGTTGCTTGTAAGCGGTTTTCGACTGGTTTATGATCCACTTATATCAGTGCATCACCTTGCTTCTCTTCTGTGAAAGGCCCCGCATCATGCTGGCTTCTCTGGCGTTGATATCGCTGCTTCAGGCTCCCGCGATGGGGGCGGACGGCCTGACTCTCGCGAATCCCCACCTGACTCATGGTGCCCTCGGCCCCGTTCGCACCGGCAAGGACGTGAAACCCGGGGACACGCTTTATCTCGCTTTCGAGATCCAGGGCCTTTCGACCGACGCGACCGGCAAGGCCACCTACTCCACGGCGGTGGAAGTCACCGAAGGGGCCAAGTCGCTGTACAAGCAGCCGGCCCGCAAGTACCAGGAATTCCTGCCGCTGGGCGGCGGCGTCTCTCCCGCATTCGCTCAGGTCGATCTCGGCATTGATTCGCACGCAGGCGACTACGTCATGCACGTGACTGTCACCGACACAGCCACCGGCAAGTCGCAAACCATCAAGCAACCGGTCACCGTCGCGCCCAGGGGGTTCGACATTGTTCATCTCAGCATCAGCGGTGATGCGGCCGGTTTGGTGCCGATCGGTGCCTATGCTGCCGGGCAGCCGTTCTGGGTTCACGCTGCCGCCGTCGGCTTCGAGCGCTCAACCGCCGGTACCAAGCAGCCGAAAGTCGACTTCACGCTGAGCGTCCTGGGAGCCGATGGCCTGCCGATCGTCAAGCAGCCGTTCAGCGGCACCATCGACAAGGATGTGCCGATCAACGCTACCGCACTTCCGGTCAACTTCTTCGTGCCGCTCAACCGACCGGGGACCTATACACTCCAGTTGACCGCGAGGGACGGAGTCGGCAAAGGCAGCTCGACCGTCTCGTTCCCGATCACCGTGGTTCCCGCGAAATAATCTTCACCCGATCATCGGCCTTTTGAGAGCACCATGAGTATCGCATCACGCATCATCGGGCGGGCAGGGCGCTGGTTGGCTTCGGCCGCCTGCCTTGCGGCCGCCTCGTTCGCCGGGGCGGCCGAGAAGGTCGCCGTGGTTGTCGGCGGCGGCGACGACGCGCCGAAGGTCATCATCCGCGAAGGGGCGGAAAAGCCCTGGCACTTGACCAAGGACAAGGACGCGCTCGAAGCCGGCTGGCAACTGGTCGGCGGTCTGGGCACGACAATCGTCTCCGCCAACGGCGCGGTCCAGGCCCGGTTGGTGGCCGACCTGGCTGAGCATTCGCCGTTCCCGATCCTCGAAACGTCGATCCTTCTGCAGGAGCCGAAAGGCGCGGACATGGCCTTCGTTCTCGAACGCGGCCGGATCGATCTGCTGAACATGAAGAAGGCCGGCGCGGCGACGATCCGCATCACGGTCCGCGATATGACCGGGACAGTCACGCTGAAGGAGCCCGGTTCACGCCTCGTCATCGAGATGTACAGCCGCTGGGCCAAGGGCGTTCCGTTTAAGCTGAAGCCGACCGAGAAAGACGTACCGGCGATGGTGCTGATGTTCATCGCGGTCAAAGGCGAAATTGAACTCAAGGGCTCCGAGCAAACTTTCGAACTGAAAGCTCCCCCTGGACCGGCCATGCTGATCCTCGACAGTCTTTCCGACGGGGAACCCCAGGTACAGTCACTCGAGAAGGTGCCCGAGTGGGTCGACGAGAAGGAACCGGAGAAATTCAAACGCATCAAGGAAGGCCTGAAGGCGATGCGCGACCATGCGGACAAGGTTCCGCTGGGGCAGGGCCTCCTGCTGATGACACTGTCGGAAGATGAAGAGATCCGCAAGACCGGCATGATCCTGCTCGGGGCGCTCGATGACCTGCCGCGCCTGGCGGTCGCCATGGCCACGGCCCGGCATTCAGACGTTCCCGAAGAAGGCATCGTCGTACTGCGCCGCTGGATCGGCCGCGGTCCGGGGCAGGACCTGAAGCTGTATAACGCGTTAGTCGAGAAGGGGTCGTTCAAACCGGCTGAAGCGGAACTGACGCTGCAACTGCTGCACAGTTTCGGGGACGACGAATTGAAGAAGCCGCATCTGTATCAGGCCCTGATCCACTTCCTGGACAGCGACAGGGCCCTGATCCGCGCATTGGCGCACTGGCACCTTGTGCGGCTGGTGCCCGAAGGCCGCAAGATCGCGTTCAAGACGATCGACTCAAAGGAACGCCATCAGAATATGATTAAAGCTTGGAAGGATATGATTCCCGAAGGCACACTTCCGGGGTCGAAGCCGCAGTAAGCCGGCCGATTTCAGCCGAAAAGGTTGAAAGATCGCCGTGGGGCCGGGGTATCATCCAACAGAATGAGCGGAACGCTCGACAGGGAATTTCATCATGACACGACTTATCCTTTCCGGCATCGTAGGCCTGTTCCTGTCGCTGCCGGCGTCGGCCCAGTTCTACGGCGGCAATGCCGGCTTCGCGCCGCAGAACACCCAAGGCGTCGCGCGCGGGCTGTCCGGCGCGGCGGATCAGGGGGGCAACCTCCGGAGTTTCAGCGTCAGCGGCGGCAACGGCGGCTTCTTGGGCGGCGGTGGCAACGTCTCGAATGTCGCCACACCGTGGAGCACCAAGTACGGCGGCTGGGTTCAGCCGGCCAATTCCGGCATGTTGCAGGACAGCATTGCCCGCCAGCAGGCGTGGTTCCAGGGCAGCATGCAGAACCAGGACATGGAACAACGCCGCCTGCAACTCCGTCGGGCGACGTTCGAAGAGATGATGTTCGAGAAGATGAATACGCCGCCCGTCGAAGTGGTCCGCGAGCAACAGCGGGTTGAATCGCTGACGCGGGCACGCAACACGCCGCCCATGAACGAAATCACTTCGGGCGCGGCCCTCAACACGCTGCTGGTCAACATCCAGCGAATTGAAGCCCGCGAAGGTGTTCGCGGTTACCAGATCCCGCTGTCCGAAGAGACGGTCAACCACCTGAACGTCACCACCACGGGCGACAGCGTCGGCAGCAACGAGATGTTCAGGAACCAGGAACCGGAATGGCCGATCGCCCTGCTCGATGACAGATTCGCGACTCTTCGCAAGAGTTTCAACGAAAATGTCTCGGGGATGGTCTCGGCCCAGAAGATGGGCCGTGTCGATGTAGTGAAATCAAATAACGCAACTAAGAATATCGCCGCCATGCGGGAACTGCTGTTCACGATGCGATTCGATCTGTCGTTCACCAACTACGCGCAGGGGTTGGAGGCCATCACCAAACTCGGCAACACGGTGACGACGCTCAGCCAGCCAGGTGCGAAGGGCTTCCTGAACGGCACTCTGTCCGCTCAGGGCAACACCGTCGGAGAATTGATCGACCACATGACGAAGAACGGCCTGACGTTCGCCGCTGCCACGACAGGCTGGGAACGGATCTACGTAGCGTTCTATCAGCAGTTGGTGACCTACGAAATCAGCATGAGCCGCCTGATCGGCGATCAGTCAACGATGATGTTCCAGCCGACGCAGCAGAAGAAGAACTGAGTTGTTTAGTGGGACCGGCTTGACGTGGGACGGCCTTCCCGGGCTGTCCCGCTTTGTTACATCTTTGGTTCCAGGCCCGGGTACTCACCTTTTGCCCGGGCTTCTTTGTACTCATCAACGAATTGTTCGATCGCCCGGCGGCTGTTCATTCGGCCGAGCATTCCCATTTTGTCGATGAACAGCTTCCCGTCCAAATGATCGATCTCGTGCTGCCAGACGCGGGCGGGAAGTTCGCTGGCGGTCATCTCGAACAGTTCGCCCTTGAGGTTGTACGCCTGCACCTTCACGGTGCGTGCCCGGCGGATCTTCGAAAACAGGCCAGGAAAACTAAGACAGCCTTCGCGATCGTCAAAGCTGCCTTTCATCTCCGTGATCACCGGGTTGATCGCGACGTACTCCTGGTCCTTCTGCTCCGGATCACCGGCGAAGTTCATGACCAGCACGCGGTTGTTGGCCGCGATCTGTGGCGCGGCCAGCCCCAACCCCTCGTTGGCGTACATCAGTTCAAGCATGTTGCCGACCTGGATGTGCAATTCTTTCGAGATCTGCGCGACCGGCTCGGCCGTCCGTCGCAAGGCGGGATGGGGGTACTGAACAATCTTCATCGGCGTCAGGTTCCAACAGTCGGGTGGAGGTTGAGGGTGTATTGTATCAAGAGGAAGTGCAGGTTGGCGTGCATCCCGAAGGGATGGGTGGCTCCATCGTCACCAATGAGGAACTAACTCGGAGCCGAAAGCGTCAGCGACGGTATCTCATCGACCGTCGCTGATGCTTTCGACGCGGCAATCCGTTGTCGCCTAAATCAACTCATCCACCGGCGATCCATGATTCAGAATCTGGATCGGCCGATTCCCCGATGCGGGGAAGGACTGAGTAAAGTCGATCCCCAATTGGCGGTAAACGGTGGCCAGAATGTCGCCGGGGGTCATCGCCCGGTCGATCGGGTACTCGCCTTTGCGGTTGGTAGCACCAACGACGATACCCGGCTTCAGGCCGCCGCCGGCCATCAGGACCGACATCGCCTGCGGCCAATGGTCGCGGCCCTGCGACGCGTTGATCCGCGGCGTGCGGCCGAACTCGCCCCAGCAGAAGACCAGCACATCATCGCTGAGGCCGCGATCGTGCAGATCGCTGATCAGGGCCGATAGTGATTGGTCGAGCGGCGGGTTGTTCTCTTCCGCCCCGCTCTTGATGGTGCCGCCAGCGTTGCCGTGATGGTCCCAGCTTCCCATGCGCACCGAGACGATGCCTGCCCCCGCTTCAATGAACCGCCGGGCCAGCAGGAACGATTGCCCCGTCGGGTGCGTCCCGTAGCGTTCGCGAAGGCGGATCGGTTCGTTGCGCGCCTCAAACGCGGCCCGGGCCGCGGGTCGGCTGATCATCTCGTAGGCCTGGCGCTCGAGGTCATCGATCGCGCTCATCCGGCCCACATCGTCGCCGACGCGTTGCATGGTATCAAATGCGTCGCGCAGGCCGCGACGGTCGTCCATGCGCGCCAGCGGGATGATCGGCTGCAGGCTCAAGCCCGTCGGCTTGCCGGTTGAATAGACGCTGAACGGGCCAAAGGCGTTGCCGAGAAATGCAGGGCCGGGTTCGTTCGAGGGTGGGCAGCGGATGTAGGTCGGCATGCCGTTCGACATGCTGCCGCGCACCTTGGCGACAATCGACCCGATGGCCGGGAAGTCATGCGGCAGTTCGAATTCGGGGGAAGCGCTCTGGTAGCCGGTGTTCACGTAGCGGTTGCCGCCACCGTGCCCCGAGTTGTCGTGAGCGCAGGAGCGGATCAGGCTGAACTTGTCAGCAATCTTGGCGAGTTGGGGCATTGTCTCACTGATGCGCAGGCCGGGAACGACTGTGTCGATCGGCCGGTACGGCCCGCGAATCTCGACCGGGGCATCGGGCTTCGGGTCGAACGTCTCGAGGTGCGATGGTCCGCCACCCAGGTAGATGAGAATCGCCGAGCGCCGGCTGGCACGTTCGGGCAAGGCACCGCGCGCGGCCAGCAATCCCGGCAGCGTCAGCCCGCCGGAAATCAGCGAGCCGACCTTCAGGAAGTTCCGCCGTGACATACCGTCGCACGTGCGTTCAGCAGAACCGGTGATCGTGAGCATGTGTAAGTCCGCTGGATACGGGGCGGGCAGGTGAGGACAGTCTAACCCATTCATCGGGCAGGTGAAGTCAGAAAGTTCAACGTGCATCCCAACGGGATGCACGTCACCCCAGTTTCACCACGTCCCCTGCGACCGGGACGCTGACATCGCTGAAGCCCATGTCGCGCATGGTCTGGGCCAAGGCGTCGGCCTGATCGCGTTCGCCGTGGATCAGGCGAGTCGCTCCCACTTTCCCGGCAATCGGCTGCAGGTATTCCAGGAAGTCATCGCGATCGGCATGAGCGGAGAAGCCGTCGAGGTGGACGACTTCAATCCACTTGTTCCATTCCTTGCCCATGAACTTCACCTTCGGCGACTTCTCGAGCAACCGCCGGCCCGTGGTGCCGGGTGCCTGGAAGCTGACGAGGATCACCGTGCAGCGCGGGTCATCCACATGCTGCTTGAGATGATGCATGATGCGGCCGGCATCGCACATGCCACTGGACGCAACCACGATCATCGGGGAATTGCGCTGGCTGGTGCGCAGGCTGTCTTCAAAGTCGCGGATGTATTCGACGAGGTTGCCGCCGAGGATGCCATCGACCTTCATCTGCTCCTGCGATTCGTCGGACAAACACTCCGGGTGCATCGTGTACACCTCGGTGATGTTCGCCGCCAACGGGCTGTCGACGTACACGGGAACGCGCGGGATCTTCCCGGTGCGGATTCCTTCTTGCAGGTAGTGAATGACCAGTTGCGTGCGCCCGAGGCTGAACGCGGGGATCAGCACCTTGCCTTCGCGTTCGATGGTGCGGTTGATGGCCGCGTAGAGCTTCGTGCGCGTATGCTCGGGGTCTTCGTGCAGGCGGTTGCCGTAGGTACTCTCGCAGACGAGAACGTCGGCCGCCGGGATCGGGGCACTCGGCCTAAGAAGCGGAAGGTGCCGTCGGCCCAGGTCGCCGGTGAACGTCAGTGATCGCGGCCCCGCAGGCGTGTCGGCTTCAATGTGAACCATCGCCGAGCCGAGCACGTGGCCCGCTTCGATGAACGTGAAGCGCAGATTGCCGGAGATCGCCCGCGGCTTGCCGTACTCGATGCCGACGCACTGTGTCAGCACCTGATCGACTTCGGCGCGTGAGTAAAGCGGTTCGACAAGCGGTTCGGCGAAGTTGCGCAGAATGTTCAGATGGGTCGCATCTTCTTCCTGAATCTTCGCCGAATCGACGAGCATCACCGCGAGCAGGTCACGCGTGGCGGGGGTGCAGTAAATCGGGCCGTCGAAGCCCTGGCGGATCAGCGTGGGAAGATTGCCACAGTGATCGATGTGCGCGTGGCTGAGCAGTACCGCGTCAATGCGCGACGGGGTGAAAGGGAACTTGGCGTTCCGCTGGCGCGCCTCGTCGCGCTTGCCCTGGTACAGGCCGCAATCGAGCAGAACCTTCTGTTTCCCGGCCTCAAGGAGGTGCATCGACCCTGTGACGACCTGGGCGGCACCCCAGAACGTCAACGTCACACCTGCCGACCCGGCTGAGGGCAAACTTGAACTCATGAGTGCATTGTAAGCGGAATCGCAGAAGATTGCGAGCATGCGCGTTGAGACAATGCTGGCGAACAGGGAGCTTACGCCGACCGCTTGCCTCTATTTGCCCTGAAGAAACTGCTGTACGTCGCGCAGCAGAGTCTGCAGATCCTCGCTGGACTTGCGGTACGCTTCCAGCGCTTTGCCCTCTTCTTCAGTGGTCGCAGCGTCGGTCAGGCGCTTCAACTCGTCGCCAAAACGGCTGACCACCTCCGCGGAACTCAGCAGCATCTTCATCAGTGCCAGCTTGTCGCCGACCGACTTGCACTTCTCGAACGCCTGCCTTGCCCGCGGCAGCGCGTCGGTCACGTCGCGCGGCGTGCCGAGCTTCGGCCAAGTCTCGATGATGAACTTCCGCGCGGTTGCGTGACCGGCGTCGCCCGGGGCTACTTCCCATGACCGCTTCAAATTGGCGTATGCCGTCTCGATCTTCGCCTTCGCGGCTGGTTCATCTGCGGCTGCGGCGATGGCTTGCTGGTAAGCGGCCAGTGCTTTCTCGTATTCCGCCTGCGTGACCAGCAGCTCGGCCGCGCGGATCAGGTCCTGCACTTTGCGCTTCTTCTCAACGATCGCGGGATTGTTGTCGTCCGCGATGGCAGCCACCAACTCATCCAGATGCTGTTTCAGTTCCCCGTGCTTGCTCTTCAGCAGTTGCAGTTGCCGCCCGCAATCTCGAGCGAACCCTTCGCCTTTCGGCAGTTCCTTCTGTGCCCGCGTTTCGAGTTTGTCGATCTCGTCCTGAAGTTCGATACCAGCGGCTTCCAGCAGTTTCTGGACCACCCGGCCGCGATCGAGGGCTTCCTGCTTCTTGCCTTCCTGCTCGAGCGCGGTGATCTCCTGGAAGACGCGTACCTGGATCAGTCGGCCATCCGTCAGGCGCGTCACCAGTGAGCGGCGTTCGGCATCGAGCCGATCGCGCAGTTCCGCGGCCGGGTCGAGACGTACCAGCCGGGTTTCGATCCGGTCATCCAGCAACTCGACCGGGATGCGGGCCAGCCGACGGTTGCCGAGCATCACGCGCACGAAGGCGACATGCTCGAACGGCTTGGCCGACGTATGGATACCGTCGCGGGCCGGGGCCTGGTCGGCCTCGCGGTCACCGTCGGGGAACTCAGTGCCGCGCGCATGCACCTGCAGCGCGGCGGCCTTCTGCGATTGCCCGGCCTGATCAACCAGTCGCAACCGCAACGGCGTGACCACCGTGCCGAGCTTCACGGCGCGGAAGCCGAGCGTGCCCCGCGGCAGCGGTTCTTCGTATCGGTGGAACATCCGGCACTGAATCAGCCCGTCACGCGGTTCGCCGGTTACCTGCAGCAGCACGCCATCGACGCGATTGCCGACCGGGATCGTCTGCGTCTTCACTGGCGTCTTGCTCAGCGGATCGGCGGCCGGTCGGCGGCGTTCGTTGCGCTCCGCGACGACGGCAAACACTTCACCCTTCTTCACCCATTTGTTGATCGGACCCAGGCCCCCGGCCTTGGCCTTCAGAAAGTAATTGTCTCCCTGAGCACCCGGTTCGAGCGTGGCGATGAAGCCGAAGTCTTTCGCGATGAGCAGACTGGCCAGGCGTTCCACCTGTGCCCGGTCGGGCGTCGTCATCCGGCGAACGATCGGCGTCACGAATCCGGCCGAGCCGTCATGCTGGCGTGCGGTAAGAACATACTGCCCGTCGACATAGTCGAGGTTCAGAAAGTGTGTCTTGCCACCGACGGCATCGCGGAATGTGTCGAGCCCGGCGAGGCCCTTCTCCTCCGCGAGTTTCCAGAGCGCGGGCCAGTCCTCTTTCTTCACCTGATCGCGATCGACCACTTCCACGGTGCCGAGCGGTCCGAGCGCTGCCTGCAGGTGGTCGCGCAACTCGCGCGGCAGTTGCCGGCGGAAGTGTTCCGTGAAGTGCGGATGGTCGCCCACCTTCAGGACGACCGTCAGTGCGTACGGCGACTTCATCTCCGCATCGATCGCGGCGGAAACGTTGGAGGTGATCGCCAGAAGAACGAATAGGATGCGCATGCGTCGATTGTAACGAAGATCGCGTTGGCGTGCATCCCGAAGGGAGCCCGGGGAGCCGGAATCCCGCAGCATCCCTTGGGGATGCCCGCTAACGTGGAACGATTCCCCGTACACTAAAATCTTGAAACTCTCTCCGTCGGGTGCAGGAGCCTGCCATGGCCGATTCCGTCGTCAAGAGCCCCGCGAAGCCAGCGGTGCCGTCGGTCAGCGACCTGGAGATCAAGGACGCGCAGCTGATTTTCTCGGCCGTCTGGGCCGATCTTGAAGAACGCCATGGGCAGGATAACCTGCGGTTCCCGATCGAGTTCATCTGGCTCGGCGGTGCCCCCGGCGCAGGCAAGGGTACCAATACTCCGTTCATCGCCAAGACGCGCGACATCACCGCCTCGCCGATCGTGATCAGCAACCTGCTGACCAGCCCGCAGGCCACCGCGATCAAGAATGCCGGCAAGATGGTCGGCGACCGCGAAGTGATCGGCCTGCTGTTCGAGGAACTGCTGCTGCCCCAGTACCACGAAGGCGTGATCGTCGACGGCTTTCCGCGCACGAATGTCCAAGTCGAATGTTTGAAGCTGTTCTACCACACCATGCTTGAACTGCATGAGGTGTACCGCTCGACGCCGCTCGCTCGCTACTTCCGCAAGCCGATCTTCCGTATCGCGCTGTTGTTCGTGAACGAAGAAGTCAGCGTTGCCCGGCAGTTGAAACGCGGCATGGAGATCAAGGAGCACAACCGCCAGGTGCGCGAGATGGGCGTTGGCAAACTGCTCGAAGAGCGCGTGACCGATCTCGACCGCGACCTGTGCCGCAACCGCTACCGGACGTTCAAGGAGACGACGTACGACGCGCTCGAATCATTGCGGAAGATCTTTCACTACCACTTCATTGATGCCGAGGGCGATCTGCCCGAAGTACAAGGCCTGATCCTCAAGGAGTTCACCTACCAGAGTTCGCTGGAACTGAGCCAGCAGACGTTCGACCTGATCCGCAACATCCCGATCGCGAGCCAGTTGGCACGGCATGCCCGACAGGAATTGGTTGAACGGCTGGAGACGTATGAAGAAGAGAACAAAGCCCTCTTCAAGAAAGTGGTCAAGTTCATTGAAGACAAGCTGATCCCGATCGTGCGCACGCACGCGATCTCGGGCGACGCACGCATCAACAGCGAGGATGAACTTTTCGACGACCCGCTCGCGCTGCGGATCATGATCGACATTCTTTCCGAACGCGGCTTCCATGCACTGGTCGACATCCACCGCATGGACGTCCCGGAACGGATCAACCCCGAAACCTGGGAGATCATGTGCCGGACGAAGAAAGTCTACCGCATCTCGATCAACTTCACGCCATCGGACATCCGCCGCGGGCATTGATGGTTAAGCACGTTCATCCCGCAGCACCTCCGCTGCGTCTTCCGGGCGCACGGGGTTGATATGCGCACCGCTGCCCCACTCGTACCCTGCCAGTTGCGTCATCCGCGGCAGCACTTCGACGTGCCAGTGATAGCTCGGCGACGGTGCCTCGTGAAACGGGGCAGAGTGAAACACCAGATTGTATGACGGGCCGCCCAAGGCGGTGTCCATCTTGCGCAGAACGATCGACAGCAGCGTACCGAGTTGATCGGCCTCCGGAGCGCTGATGCGGTCCATTCGGCAGCCGTGCGTGGTGGGCAGAATCCATGACTCGTAAGGCTGTCGACCCGCAAAGGCGACGAACGCCTGGAAGCCGGGTACGTCAGCGACGAGCCGTTCGCCGGCCTGCAGTTCCCTGGCCAAAAGTTCGCAGTAAACACACCTGCGATGCTTCTGATGGTACTCTGCCGCGTAGCGAAGTTCTTCACGCATGCGGATCGGGATCATCGGCGTGGCGATCATCTGCGAGTGTGCATGTTCAACCGACGCCCCCGCATCGCCGCCATGGTTCTTGAACAGTTGCGCGTAGTACAGGAACGGGTCCCGGCTGGCCTCGCGCAGGCGCGCCAGCCAGACCTGCACGACGCGTTGAACCTGTTCGACCGGCAGCCGGGCCAGGTTCTTCTCGTGATGGGCGGACTCGATGAACAATTCGTGTCGGCCGACGCCGTTCGACCGATAGTAGAAGCCGTCACTGACCGGTTCCGCAGCGCCGCTGGACCGGACGGCGGGAAATGAGTTGGGTATCGCGCGGACGAGCCAGCCCGGACCGTTGGGCGTGCTGCCGGGCGTACGCACGGCCAGAAGTTCCGGCGGAGTTTCGGCCTCATGGCCTTCACAGAACGGGCAGTAGTCGGGCGGTTGATCGGGGCCGGGCTCCTCGGGCGGCATCATGGGGCGGGCTGAGCGCTCCGGGGCCACGATCACCCATTCGCCGGTGGCGGGGTTCATGCGCCATTCGGGCGGGCGCGTGAAACTGCGAACGATGGCCGGGTGCGGTTCCCCACGGGCCATCAGCGCCACTCCGCGTATCGGGTCGAGACGGTCTGCCGTTCGCGTTCGTCGATCAGGCGGTGGTACAGCGTTTCGTAATCGTTGGCGGCCCGGTCCCATGACCAGTCCTGCTTCATGCACGAAATCTGCAGTTGGCGGAACTGATCGGGGCGATCGCGGTACATCTCGATCGCACGGTTGATCGTGTTCTGAAGCGCCTGCCCGGAGTAGGCCTGGAAGCGGAATCCCGAAGCAGTACCGTTGGCGATGTTCGCCTCGGTCGCTTCAACGATCGTGTCGGCCAGACCGCCCGTCGCGCGGACGATCGGCACCGCGCCGTAGCGCAGGCTGTACAGCTGATTCAAGCCCGATGGCTCGAAGAGGCTGGGCATCAGGTACATGTCGGCCCCGGCCTCGATGCGATGGGCCAGCCCCTCATCGAAGCCGATCATCAGGCCCAGCTTCAACGGGAAGCGTTCACGCAGGGCGGAGAGTTTCCAGTGATACTCCGGGTCTCCTTCGCCCAGGATAATCAACTGCACATCGCCCTGAAGCAGTTCTTCCGCTGCCTTGTGGACGATGTCGACCCCCTTCTGTTCCACCAGACGGGCGATCATGCCCAGCAGCGGGGTGCGCGGGCTTTGCGGCAGGTGGAAGTAACGCTGGATGTCGGCCTTGCACTGCGGCTTACCCTTGTCGAGGCTGTCGACGTCGTAGTGCCCGGCCAGGAACTTGTCGGTCTTCGAGTTCCATGAGTCATAGTCGACACCGTTGACAATGCCGCTGAGCCGTTCGCGCCGTTCGGTCAGTACGCCTTCGAGGCCGCAGCCGAAGTAGGTGGTGCGGATCTCGTTGGCGTAGGTCGGGCTGACGGTGTTCACCCAGTCGGCGAAGACGACGCCGGCCTTCAGAAAGTTCAACTGCCCGTAGTATTCGAGCTGGTGCTGATTGAACAGACGGTTGTCGAGCCCCGAGTAACGATACTCAGCCCGGTTGAACACGCCCTGGTAGGCGATGTTGTGTACCGTGAACAACGAACGCAGCTTCTTGTATGCGGGTCGATTGCGGTAAAGTTCCGCGAGGTACGGTGGCAGCAGGCCCGTCTGCCAGTCGTTGGCATGCAGGATGTCCGGCGCGAAACCGAGACAGGGAATTGCCTCCATGATCGCGCGGCAGAAGAAGGTGAAGCGGTAGCCGTTGTCGGGGTAGTCGCGTCGGACGCCGTCGGGTCCTGTCACCTGATACAGGCTCCGGCCGAAGGCGGGGTCGTCGCGTTCAAACAGGTCGGCATGTTCGATGAGAAAGACCGGAACATCTGAGTCGGGCAACGTCGACTTCCACAGGCGGGTTGGCACGATCTGGCCGTCGATAGGCACCGGCAGCCAGTGATCAGTCGGCTGGATCGGGTTCGGTCCGTGGCGGACACAGCGATAGAGCGGCTGAATGATGGCGACGGTATGCCCGCGCCGGGCAAGCGCCCGCGGCAGGTAGCCCGAGACATCGGCAAGGCCGCCCGTCTTCGCGAAGCCTACGACCTCGGAACTGGCGAGCAGCAACTTGACGGGAGTAACGCCGGCTGCCATCGATCCACTCTCTCCGATTGCACCGGTGACCCGGAGCGGCTTCAGGCGGCAGACGGGGTAATCTGGGAGAATTATAGCCGCTTGCTGCCCCGGCCGACAAGGCGATCCACTCCCCGTCACGACTCGTATCGGCAGTTTAAGGGCGGAAGGTCAACCGATTCAGGTTAGCCGCGACGCGGAGGGTTTCCGGAGCGGAGCGCTTTGTCAGGCGAAACCGCGTTTCCGTTCGCAAAGTATGCGGGCCGCCGCTATACGGGCGCTGGATTACCATCGGTCACGATCGGTTTGCCGCGCCAGGCGGCATACACTTGCGTGAGTTCCGCGCCGTAGAAGAAGATCCAGCAGGAGTAGTAGATCCACAGCAGCATCACCATGAATGACCCCGCCAGCCCGGCCGCCGACGACGAGGCCCCGTACGTGAAGTAGAGGGCCTGCAGGTATTGCCCCAGCTTGAACAGAACCGCCGTGACGAGCGCCCCCAGCGAGGCATCGCGCCAGGCGATGCGGGCATCCGGCAGGAAGCGGAAGATCGCGGTGAACAGGACGGTCATGATGACGATCGACAGGCTCACATCAATCAGGTAGGCCAGCCAGCTGAACTCTTTGATGATCCTGTCACCGACGATGGCGATGGTGGTCGACACAATCTGCGAGAAGAGCAGCAGCAGGCCGATGACAAACACCATGCCGACCGACTGGAAGCGATTGCGGATGCCGGCAATGAACCCCGCTTCGGGCCCCGGCTTGATCTTCCAGACATAGTTCAGCGAATCGCGAAGTTCGTTGAACACGCCCGACGCGGAGAACAGCAACACGCCAATGCTGATGACGGTGAACAGCCAGCTCGACGGCTTCTTGTAAGCTCCGTCCAGCATGGCGTGGACGGCATCGGCCCCCTGCGGGCCGACCAGATCCTTCACCTGCTGATCGACCTGCCCCGTGGCTACCGACTCGCCGTAGATCAGGCCGAGCACCTTGATGGTGATGACCAGCAGCGGGGCGATCGCCAGCACGGTGTACATCGCCATCGCGGCCGAGAGGCGCATCGCATTGTCGTCCACCCAGCGTTTGCCGGCATCAAACAGGATATGGCCAACCGTCTTCAAGTGGTGCCAGGGGTTCAAAAGTGTCTCCTCATGCATCAAACAGGTGAATAAGCTCGCTCCGCTCCGCTCCGGAAACCCTCCGCGTCGCGGCTTCACGACCCGATGACGACCATCGGCCGCTTCGCGACTTCCTGCAACTCACGTGCCTTGTCGAAAACAGTCCATCTTGACGCGATCGGGCATACGGGGTACTTCTCGCCGACTGCGGTAGTTCTGCCGCGAAGGAGAGAACTCGGCATGTTCCAGTGGCTGGGCCGGCTGACGGCGATGCATCCGGGGAAGATCCTCTTCGCCTGGGTTGCGCTCGCGCTCGCGCTCACCTGCATCGCCCCGGACTGGAAGAACCAGGCTCAGGACGACGACATCCGCTTCCTGCCGCCCGACACACCCAGCCTGCGAGCCTATCAGCTTCTCGAACAGGCCTTCCCCAAAGATGTATCAGCCAGCAAGGTGATTTTCGCCCTCGAACGGCCCGATCGGCCGCTTTCCGGCGACGACTTCGCGCTGATCGACCGCCTGATCAACCGCATCGACACTCTGAGGAAAGACCGCCCGACCCTGCCGATGACCGGCGTTGCCTCGTACAAGGATGGTCCGGTCGGCAAGCGCTTGATTTCCCGGGATCGGCACTGCGTGCTGGTCCCGGTCGCTCTTTCGTCACCCTATCTTGCTTTGCAGACGCGCGAAGCCGTCGATGCCGCTGAAGAAGTGTTGCGGCCGCTTCTGGCCGAGGTGCCGGATGCCCCTTCCCTGTATGTCACCGGCCCCGCGGGCATCGGCCGCGACCTGACGAAGGCCAGCGCTCAGAGTCTCGACCACACCACCCGGGCGACAGTGATCCTCGTCATCGGCGTGCTGCTGCTGGTCTATCGTTCGCCGCTGCTGGCGCTGATCCCGCTGGTGACGATCGGCATCGCGGTCTGGGTGTCGCTGCAACTGATCGCGGTGGCGACGCTGATACCGGGCGTTCACATCGTCAATATCTCGCAGGTCTTCTGCATCGTCATCCTGTTCGGCGCGGGGACCGACTACTGCCTGTTCCTGATCAGTCGCTACCGCGAAGAACTGGAATGGGGCCAGGAACCGATACCGGGCGTGACGCGCTCCGTACGTGCCGTCGGCGGGGCGCTGGCCGCCAGTGCCGCGACCGTCGTCTGCGGCTTGGGCATGATGGGCTTCGCCGAATTCGGCAAGATCCGCAGTGCCGGACCCGTGATCGCCCTGGGGCTTATGGTCGGGCTGTTCGCGTCGTTGACGATCACACCGGCACTGCTGAGTCTCGGCAAGCGCACTGTCTTCTGGCCCGGGCGCGTACGGCTGCTGCAACGGCCGCCCTCGCAACAGTTCTGGCAGCGTGTGGCGAAGTTCGTGACCGATCGGCCGCACGCGGTCTTCTTCGCCACGCTGGTTCCGCTGGTGCTGCTGGCTATCGTCGGGCTGCGTGTCAGCACCAGTTTTCGGCCCACGGGTGACCTATCCTCCTCGTCGGGTAGCGTGCAGGGGTTGGAGATCATTCAGAAGCACTACACTGCCGGCGAAACCGGACCGATCACGGTGCTGCTGGTTTCACAAAGCGACTGGAACAGCCCGGCCGGCAAAGAACTGCTGACCTCCCTGAGTACCGGGTTCGGCTACCTGCCCAACGTGGCCGAGGTGCGCAGCCTGACGCAACCGCTGGGCCGGGCGATGACAGTCGCCGAGGCCGCGCCGCCGGTGACCGGCAAGCCGGCCCTGAAGGACCTGCTGGCCCGCGCCCGCCAGAACCTGGGTACGGCCGTCGGCGGGCTGACCGTGATGGCCGCCGAGCCCTACTACTTGTCAAAGATCGACGGCGGCGCATCGGTCACGCGCATCGACATCATCCTGAACAGCGACCCGTTCGATGCATCGAGCATCGCAACGCTCGACCTGATCGAAACCTGGCTGAGCGACATCCTGCCCGGGCAGACGACCAGCATGGCCCCCCTCCGCACCGAGACCTACGGCGTCACGGTCCACGGCCGCGACCTGGGCAAGGCCGTCTCGCGCGACCGGCTGCGCGTGAACGTGCTGGTGGCCGTGGGCGTGTTCGTCATCCTGTTCGTGCTGGTGCGGAAGCTCTGGCTGGCGGGCTATCTGCTGGGCACGGTGCTCTTGAGCTATTTGGCGACACTCGGCCTGACGGCCGTGTACACCGCCTGGCTGACTGGTCGACCGTTCGGCGTCATCGAATGGCGTGTGCCGTTCTTCCTGTTCACAATTCTTGTGGCCGTGGGTGAAGATTACAACATCCTGCTGATCTCGCGCATCATGCAGGAGCGCCAGCGGCACGGCATGATCGACGGTGTCCGTCGTGGTCTTGCTGCCACGGGCGGCACCATCACCGCCTGCGGCCTGATCATGGCCGGCACCTTCGGCACCCTGATGCTCGCCGAACTCAGCACGCTGAAGCAGATCGGCTTCGCGCTGGGCGTGGGCGTCCTGCTCGATACGTTCGTGGTGCGCCCGCTGCTGGTGCCGTCGTTTCTCGTCATCGTCTGGCGCGACGCGGAGCCGGTGGTGCGCGTGCAGCGGCCGCTGGTGGAACGCCGGCGGGCGGCGTGACGGCCGCTCCCCCCTACCGACATTCCCACACTCACACACTCCCGGGTAGATTCATCGTTGCACCGTCTCACGGGGGCGGGGCTGCAATGCAATGATTGCAATGCAATGCAATGTTGCAATCCATCGGGTATCGCCATGAACATTCTGCCCTCATTTCAGGCGTTGAGTCTTGATGAACTTACGCAGTCCTCGGCCCGGCAATCCGCGTGGTTGTGGGATGGCTTTCTGATGCCCGGCTGCCTGGCGCTCCTGACCAGCCAGTGGAAGTCGGGTAAAACAACGCTGGTGTCCGTACTTTTCGCGAAGATGCGGGAGGGCGGCCTGCTCTTCGATCGGCCCGTACGCAAGGGCACGGCCACCATTATCTCGGAGGAAGATTCGTCGTTATGGGCAACGCGCGTGCGAACGCTGTCACTGGGCAGGAACATCAGCCTGATCAGCCGCCCGTTCATGCGTCGGCCCACTGCCGATGACTGGAACGCCCTCATCGATTCGCTGGTCGCATCGCACGAGAGTCGGCCGCTCGATCTGGTCGTCATCGACTCGCTGGCCGCGTTTCTGCCGTGCGAAAGCGAGAACGTGGCCGGCAGCATGCTCGATGCGTTGTTCCCGCTGCAACGCCTGACGGCCCTTGGAATCGCCGTGCTGGCGCTGCACCATCCGAAGAAAGGCGAAGTGATTGCCGGTCAGGCCTCGCGCGGCTCGGGCGCGTTGCCCGGGGCCGTGGATGTGCTGCTGGAAATGTACTGGCACGGCAAAGCCTTCGACGGCGACCGCCGCCGCCGGCTCCTCGGCTTCTCAAGATTCGATGAAACTCCGCGCACCCTGATTGTTGAACTCAATGAATCCCGTACTGACTACACCGTCCACCCCGGCGAAGAAGAAGGCCCCCGGGAATGGCAAACCCTGCGCACCCTTCTCGTGCAATCGAACCACCCCCTTACCCGCCGGGAACTCCTCAATCAATGGCCCACATCAATCCCTCGCCCCGACGACTCGACCTTATGGCGCTGGCTCGACCGGGCCGTACGAAGCGGCCGCGTGGTGCAATCGGGAGCGGGGAGTAGGCGGGAGCCGTTCGGGTATTCGCTGGGGGCAGGGTGAAGGGGGGGGTAGCGTCAACCTGTCATTTCCTCGCGATGCCAGCGCAGCTGTTCCAGGTCCAGAACGAAGGTGGTGGTGTCCGGTTCGCTTGACTC
>Ga0105044_10003210_pt1 | contig 22397 bp, 19 predicted proteins | sample MAT01_FD_78092 | JGI IMG/M metagenome (GOLD analysis project Ga0105044, IMG submission 78092) | Freshwater microbial communities from Lake Fryxell liftoff mats and glacier meltwater in Antarctica - MAT-01 | ecosystem: Environmental > Aquatic > Freshwater > Ice > Liftoff microbial mat | place...
AGGCCATTTACCTGTCATTCCCGCGCAGGCGGGAATCCAGATCTGGTACTGAATCCGACGTTTATATGTGGGGCGTCATTCCTGCGCAGGCGGGAATCCATCTTGAGAGTCGTGCAACCCATGGATTCTCGTTTCCACGGGAATGACGCTGGTATGGCCTAACCTTTGTGACTATAGCTATACCTGGATTCTTGCTAAAGCATGGCTAGTGCGCTGTTTTGACCTTAGATCAAGAGATCAAGGGATCAAGAGATCAAGGGATCAAGGGATCAAGCCTTTTTTCTGGCATCATCTGTTCATCGATCTCAGGGTCGATCTCAGGGTCGATCTCAGTGCTGATACGGCATCAGTGCTGACTAAAGGCCGACCCAGTGCCACCTAAATGCTGATTTTGAATTGAGTGCTAATTTTGAACGCTTCCCATGCCAAACTCTCCTGTCCGTTCTGATTCTCAAATACAAGCCCTTACCCTGCGTCCTGCCACGCCCCAAGATGCCGATTTGATCTTTCAACTCATCCAAGAATTAGCCGAGTATGAAAAATTGACCCATGAAGTCGTGGGTAGCGCAGCAGACCTCGCCATACACTTGGGCGGCTTGCCAGCGGGAGCTTCCGAGCCATCCGCTGGTCATGCCGTTGTTGAAGCCGTCGTAGCCGATTGGGATGGCCAGCCCGCTGGGTTTGCCCTGTTCTTTGTGAACTACTCGACCTTCCTAACCCAACCAGGGATCTATCTAGAAGACTTGTTTGTGCGCCCTGCCTATCGGCGCAAGGGCATTGGCGCAGCACTTCTGAGTTACTTAGCGAAGCTCGCCCAAACCCGCAACTATGGCCGAATCGATTGGAGCGTGCTGGATTGGAACACTCCAGCGATCGCCTTCTATGAGCGGATGGGAGCCACCGTTTTCCTGGAGTGGCGCACCTGCCGCGTCACCGAAGAGGCGATCGCCACCCTCGCCCAACAACACCCCAATTCACTCCCCTAACGGCTCTAGTTTCTAGTACTGATCTCAACCAGACCCCAAACGCCAAAAACCCATGCCCCCATCAGAAGGCATGAGTCTTTGGCTGCAGCTACTTCCAGAGAAAAGCCACGACAGCATATCTTTCAGTAGATTTTGAAAGATTAGATTTTGAGAACGGAGAGGGAGGGATTCGAACCCTCGTTAAAGTTGCCCCTAAACAGCATTTCCAGTGCTGCGCCTTCAACCACTCGGCCACCTCTCCAGGGGGCACATCTCGAAACCAGTAGATTAACTCTGCTAGACCGCGAGACTTTAAATTCACTGAGGCTCCAATCCACTCGTCGGATGACTCGCCCGACAAAAATTGTCAGCCAGTAGCCCTGCAAGCGAACCCTGTAGGCGTGAATGACTTGTCTATTCACAAACCTTTGCCACAGAGAAACATCCTAGCAAAGAGAGGGACGTTCTGGAAATAGCTTCTGCAGAATCTCTTGGGATCGTGGCCATCGATCTTGAAAAGCCCCTTAGCAGGGGACACCCTTTGCATCCAAATCTGCTCAAATCCGTAGTCGATACCAACGGCGACCTATTTCAGATGTAGCCAGTCTGGTTGAGATATTTTCCAAATGAACGTTCAAACGTTTTAAGGGTTTCTTGATGTCCTAACCAGCGTGACTATGGCGATAACACCCCTCAAAGCCCCAGGCATTGGCTTGGGAGGGGTGAGCAGTCAAGCCCCCACGAAGGCCGTATGATAGATAAGGGGCGCGTTCAAAGCCATTCTTTACATAAAACAATTGCTTTTCCCACCCTTTCCATCTCACCCAATTTATTCTCCTCCAACCCTGATCTAGCATTCGATATGACTGCCTCCTATCCCGTTCATATCTACCATCGCCAAGCCGGAACGCACTACACCATCGAGGTTCCTGCCGATCGCTACATCCTCCAATATGCCGAAGAACAGGGCGTAGATCTGCCCTTCTCGTGCCGCAACGGAGCCTGCACCGACTGTGCCGTGCGCGTCATGTCAGGAGACCTAGAGCAACCCCAAGCCATGGGGTTGTCTCCCGATCTGCGCGCCCAAGGCTATGCGCTGCTCTGCGTGAGCTATCCCCGGTCAGCCTTGCGGGTCGAAACCCAAGACGAAGACGAAGTCTATGAGCTGCAGTTTGGTCGCTATTTTGGCCGAGGTCGGGTACGGCAAGGATTGCCTCTCAACGACGACTAGCTCGACGATACCGAATTTGGCTGAATCTGATTGAGCGATCGCGCCAACCTACGTGAGCCATCCCCCTTTGGATTTGGGAATACTGAGAGGTAACCTGCGATCTACTCGATTCCTCTTATGCCTCGCTCTTCAGCCTGTTTTCGTCGCCGCCTAGCTTGGGGATGCTGGGTGGTTTGCAGCAGTCTTTGCGCCCTACTTTGGTTAGCCGCTTGGCCAACCCCCAGCGCCGCCACGGTTGTGGAACTGACGGGGCGGGGGGCAACCGTCCACAGTGGCCAAAGCCTTGAGGTCTTGCTCCCAGGGTCGCCCCTCACCCAATCTGTGCGCTTAGCGGGGATCGATGCCCCCGATCCGCAGCAGGAACCGTGGGGTGCCCAAGCGACAGCGGCTCTGCAACAGCGCCTCGTAGGCCAAAGCATCCGGCTAGAGCTAGCCGCAGATAGCCTCGCCAGCGCCACCGATGCCTATGGCCGATTGTGGGCCTATCTCTGGGTCGGGGATGACTTGGTCAATGCCGATCTATTGGCTGAAGGTTGGGGGTTAATGCAAGAACCCAGCCAAAATGCCCTCATGACCCATATCCCCTATGCCAACCGCTTTAGCCATGCCCAAGAACAGGCGCGGCTGCTAGGGCATGGCATTTGGGCAACGGCCTCGCCGATGCGCCAAAGCCCCAGCCAGTTTCGCGCCACCTTGGAATGATGCCGACTGGCAGTGCTTGAGCGGGTGAGTGGCGGGGTGGTGGCGATCGCCCAACCCACTCAACCCACCTTGGAACTAGCAGAGATAAACACCCTCTTCCTGCTCTTCCTAAACGAGCGAGGGGCTTTGAAGCTTTTCTAAGGTTCTGTGTCGGCCTGACAAGCCCTTTAGGTTGCCAGACAGCCTCGGTTTAGTCTCAAAAAAAGGACTCCAATGGGTAGGATGGCACTAGCCCCACACCAGGGTGATCAAGTACCGTTTATATAATTTTTCTATGCCCACTGGTAGTCTGACCATTCATCAACTTTCTATGTTTTTAGATGTGGCCACCGAAGCTGCTTGGCAGGCGGGGGCGATTCTGCGATCGCACTTTGGCCAATTAGAATCCATCGAAAAGAAGGGGGCGTCTGGCAACCTAGTGACCGAGGCCGATCATGCCGCAGAAAACGTAATCGTGTCGGTGCTGATGCGCCACTTCCCAACCCATGCCATTTTGGCAGAAGAAGGAGGGCCACAGGGAGCCAAGGAAAGCTCCTATCTATGGGCGATCGACCCGTTGGATGGCACCACCAACTATGCCCATCAATACCCCGTGTTTGGGGTATCCATTGGTCTTTTGGTCGATGGGGTGCCGCAGGTCGGGGTGATTTATGACCCTATGCGCCAAGAGTTATTCCAGGCGATTCGAGGAATGGGGGCAATGCGCGATCGCCAGCCCATCCGAGTTTCCTCCACTAACACGGTGCAAGAAAGCTTGCTCGTCACTGGGTTTGCCTACGACCGCCGCACCCAAACAGACAATAATTACGCCGAATTTTGCCACCTCACCGATCTCACCCACGGTGTACGGCGGGGCGGGGCAGCGGCCATCGACCTGGCCTATGTGGCCTGTGGACGGCTAGAGGGCTACTGGGAACGGGGTCTATCACCGTGGGATTTGGCGGCGGGCGTATTGCTCGTAGAGGAAGCCGGGGGGCGCGTCACCGCTTACAACGAACAACCCTTTGACCTGCAATCTGGCAGAGTTTTAGCCACTAACGGACTAATTCACTCTGAACTCAGTCAAATTCTAGATTCTGTCCAGCCCTTATCAGAATTTGTCCGGATGAATACCTAGAATAGAGGTTAAGCGAAGTAAACTGATAAAAACTCTGCTCAGAACCTGACCCAAACTTGAGCGGTCTTATCCTCCGGTTAACTTCCACTACGATTTTCAGGGGAATGTCCATCAAAATCGAACAAGGCCTCTTTACAAACGATTTCACGGATCATCACGCTATTTTGGGCGTGCCCGTTGATGCTGACCCAAAGGAAATCCGCAAGCATTACTTAAAGCTGGCGCGACGGCTCCATCCTGACAGTTGTGCCAAGGCTAGCGAACAAGACCGCAAACGGGCAGCAGAGTTTTTGTCGAAGCTCGTCAACCCAGCCTACGAAAAGCTCTCTGACGAGAAAAACTTCATCGAATATCAATTGCTGCTGAAGTTAAAGGGGCAACAAACCCTGCGCCAGCAAGAAACGGTCATCTTGACTAGCGAACCGGCCCGCAAATTGGCCAGTGAGCGAGGAGCCATAGAAATGGCCTATCGCAAGGCCATTCAAGATCTGGCCACTGATCAATACAACCACCTTGAACAGACCTTGCAAGTTACGGGGCAAATCAGTGAACTCAATATGGTTTACCTGATGCGCAAGGTCAATGATGGAAATGGATTAGAGATTTCCTCTAACCGTTCGGCCACGGCCACTACGTCGGGGTCTCAAGCAACAGCGGCTAAGCCAACGGGTGCGAAACCCGGTGGCACGGTTGCCGATGCGACAGCGAAGAAAGCCCCTCCGAATCGGGAATCAATCTTGGCCGCGTATTTGCGGCGCGCCCAAGATTTTGAAAACCAAAATAACTTTACAGCCGCCATTAAAGAACTGCGAGACGCGCTGCAAGTCAGTCCGCTGCATGCCCATACGCACACCCGATTGGGGGGCATTTATCTGAAGGCAAACCAATCGACAATGGCCAAGATCCATTTTCGTAAGGCGCTAGAACTCAACCCCGATGACACGGCAGCGCAGCAAGGGCTGCAGCGGGCAGATCCGCAGAACGCGAAGGCCGGAGATTCGACGAAGGCCGGCAGCAAAACGGCTCCTAAGGGCGGCAAGTCGGGCGGCAAGTCGGATGGAGGCGGTTTGTTTGGTTTGTTTGGTGGGAAGAAAAAGTAATGGTTTACCAACCGCCGATTGGGGCACGGGATTTGCTCCCAGTCGATGTGGCTCAAAAACGCTGGATTGAGGAACGACTGCAACAGGTGTTTCACCGCTGGGGATACCACCGCATCATCACCTCAACCCTAGAGCGGCTAGATACGCTGATGGCTGGAGGTGCAGTACAGCGGTCTACGGTTCTACAATTGCAAGGGTCAGAAGAAGACGAGTTGGGGTTACGCCCCGAACTCACGGCTTCGATTGCGCGAGCAGCGGCAACGCGGATGGGGCAGGGCGGCTATCCCCTGCGGTTTTATTACAATGCCAATGTGTTTCGGCGATCGCCCCAATCTCACTTTGACCGCCAGCAAGAGTTCTACCAAGCGGGGGTAGAGTTGCTGGGGGCAGGCAGTTTGGCAGCGGATGCGGAAGTGCTGGGGCTGCTGCGTGATTGCCTCCAAAATCTAAACTTGGCCGGTTGTCATCTGGTGTTAGGGGAAGCAGGGCTAACGCGATCGCTCCTCTCAGCCTTCCCAGAGGCTCTACGGCCCCAAGTCCGGGAGGCGATCGCCCATCTCGATCGCCTGTGCCTCGAGCAACTGCCCCTCTCCCCAGAGTTGCGCGATCGCGCCCTCATGCTCCTCGATCTGCGGGGCAAACCCCAAGATGTTTTGCAAGCGGTGTCGGCGCTCCCCTTAGACGCCGCCCAGCAAGAGGCTCTGATGCGGCTCAAATCCTTGGTCGAGCTGTTACAGGATGCAATGGAGCCAGCCAGTGCGACGGCTCCTAGCCTCGTCCTCGATCTGAGCCTGATCCAAACCTTCGACTATTACACTGGGATCGTCTTTGAAATTGTTAGCTCTAGCGACACCGGGCGGCGCATTTTGGGGCAAGGCGGGCGCTACGACCAGCTCCTAGGGCTATACCACCCCACCGGTGATAGCACCCCAGGGATCGGGTTTGTGTTTAACCTCGAAGAATTGCACCAAGCGCTGTTGCCGTCTGGTCAGCTACCATTACAGCCTCCGGCGGTCGATTGGCTTGTTGTCGCCACCACCCCCCAAGCGATCGCAGCGGCCTTTACCCATGCCCAACGCCTCCGCAAGGTGGATCACCCGGTCTGCGTCGAGGTCGAGCTAGACATGCAACAAACACCAGAAGCAGTGCGCGCCTATGCGGGCGATCGCCACATTCGCCAAATTGCCTGGGTGAGTGCCGATCACTCCGTCACCATCGAGACCCTCTCCTAGGGCTGCGCCCAACAGCAAACCTGACAAGTCTCTAGAAAGGCTGCCCCATCCCTGCCCCAGCAAAGCGCAGAGATTCTGATAAAAGGGCGTGCAGACCTCCCAACAGGGCGGTACATTAAATATGAGTCACTGTCTTGATCGTCTGTCTTGATCGTCAGTCTTGATCGTCAGTCTTGATCGTCACACTTGATCGTCAAATTGCCATCCAATGAATTGATACCAATTGATTGATGTCAAATGGATGGTCAGAATCATAGATAGTCAGAATTTTGTGCCGCAATTCATTTTCCCTTGGGGTGCTCCTAATCCCTGAAAATGATGACGGTCATTGAGAGCAGATTAACCGCTGATTGAGACGAAAATACCGATGCCACACACCATTGTTACCAACACATGCGAAGGCGTTGCCGATTGCGTAGATGCCTGCCCAGTCGCCTGCATCCATCCTGGCCCTAGCAAAAATACCAAAGGCACCGACTGGTGTTGGATTGATTTTTCTACTTGCATTGATTGCGGCATTTGCCTGCAGGTTTGCCCTGTCGAAGGGGCGATCGTGCCCGAAGAACGACCCGACCTGCAAGCAACCCCCGCCTAGTTTGCGCGCCCTTCCCCATGGAACCGCCGACTTCCTCCCCCTGCCTAAATGCCATGACCGATTCGACACCGCAGCCCATCCCTCCACGACCCGTAGAACCGCTGTTGCGGGTTGAAAATGTCCATGCGGGGTACATCAAAGACCTCAACATTTTGCAAGGGGTCAACTTTGAGATCAATCCGGGTGAGTTGGTGGCTGTCATTGGGCCTAATGGTGCAGGAAAATCAACCTTGGCCAAGGCGATTTTTGGGTTACTGACCCCCAGCCAAGGATCCATTACCTTCAAAGGAAAGGCTATTACAGGCTTGAAGTCCGATCAAATTGTGCGCCAGGGCATGGGGTATGTCCCGCAAATTGCCAACGTTTTTCCGTCTCTGACCCTTGAAGAAAACCTAGAGATGGGGGCGTTTATCCGCAATATCCCCTTACAGGGACTCAAGCAGCGTATTTATGATGCCTTCCCGGTGTTGGCCGAGCGCCGACACCAGCGGGCAGGCACCCTATCAGGGGGTGAACGCCAGCAACTCGCCATGGGTCGGGCGCTGATGCTCGATCCGGCTTTGCTCATTTTGGATGAACCCTCTGCTGCGCTATCGCCCCTTTTGGTGAATGACGTGTTCCAGCGGATTCGCCAAATCAACGAAATGGGCATGGCGATTATGCTGGTCGAACAAAATGCCCGCAAAGCTCTGGCGATGGCGCATCGGGGCTATGTGCTAGATGCGGGGCGCGATCGCTTTGAAGGCGCAGGCGCTGATTTGCTCAATGACCCCAAAGTGGGTGAGCTATACCTAGGAGCCGCAGCCTTACAGATGCAGGGCGATCGATCCTCAACCCAAACAACCTCTCTATGACAGATCTAGATGGCTATGGCCTAGCCCTTCATACCAGTAGCCCAGACTTTGGCTTAGCGTTGGGATCTGCAACGGCGCACGGCATCGTTCACATCCGGCAACAGGTTTGGCCGCTGGGGCGAGATCTATCGACGCAGCTACACGATTTGTTGCAGGCTTTTTTGCCACCCCAACGATGGGCCGATGTGCGGTTTTTGGCCGTTGCCATCGGGCCAGGCAGCTTTACCGGAACCCGCTTGGGCGTCGTTACAGCCCGCACCCTAGCCCAGCAACTAGGGATCCCCCTCTTTGGGATTTCGAGCTTAGGGGCGATCGCCCACCACCACTATGCGTTCCATCCCCAAGCCGATGCGTTGGATGTGGCGATCGCCATGCCCGCACAACGGGGACAGTTGCACACCGCTCTCTACACCCGACAAAACGGCATTCTCACCGTCACACTAGCAGACCAGGTACGATCCCCAGACGAGTGGGCGCAGACCCTCACCGCCCATCCCCATTCCTCCACTGCGCTCCAGGTAGAAGGCGGGTTTGGCCACACCACCGCTGATCTGCTCCACCTCGGCTTCGCCCAATGGCAGCAAAAAAAACCAGGAGACTGGCAATCCGTTGTTCCCTATTACGGCCAGCATCCTGTCCAAATTTAGGTTGCCCGTCAAGGCAGATCTTGACTGCACTCAGGCGGGTTTCGGCTCCGCTCAACCAGCGGGGTTTCGGCTCCGCTCAACCAGCGGGGTTTGGCTCTATTACTGTCGCGCCTGTGTTCTTAGCTATGAACCAAAGCCATCATTTTGGAGGAGATGCTCGACGATGCCCCGCACGACGCTTTTAACGGCGGGTTCGCTGCCGGTATAGTCGATCGTCACGGTGATGACATAGCGCTGCCCTTTGATGTTGACCCCAACCGTGGTGCCCAACATCTTAGAGTTTTGTCCCGTTTTTTCACCAATCCATACCGCTGGTCGCTTGATCGCTCCATAGCCCAAGTCCCAGTCATATTGGTTGACGAGGGCTTCTAAGATCAAATCATCGCCCGGATGCTCGCCGTTATAGATCCCCACCATCATGTTGGTGAGTTCGTCGCTGTTCATCTGATTAGGGCCAACCCCTGCATTTGCAGGATAGGTGCTTTGCCCTACCAACTTTGTGTTGACGGTCGTGACGGTGTAGCCGCGATCGCGCAAAATGCGATTAACATTTTCTCGCCCCACGTAGTCAATCAGTTGGTTCGTGGCAATGTTGCCGCTCAGGCTGATCATGTCAAACATAATTTTTTTGAGCGGATATTCTTGCCCGACCCAAATTTTCCCGGCATCCTCCGTCCAGTTGCCCCGGCTCACCAAAATAGGGGTGTCAATACTGGTATTGTCGGCGGTGAGTTTTTCCATGAGGGCGATCGCCACGGGCACTTTAATCAGGCTGGCGGGGCTAGCGGGCGGCTCATTGCCTCGCAGTCGTCGGCATTCTCGCTCTAAGGTGCAGACGGTGACTCGCACGCGATCGCCCATCCCCGTCTGTTCGGCAATAGGAAGCAAAAACTCCGATCGCGCCGTATCGTAGCGATAGGCGGCCACGCCATAGTTTGGCTGATACTGCTGGAGCTTGGCCTCAGCCTCATCGGCCAATAAAGAATCATTAGGAACTTCTTTGAGCACGCTGACCGCTTCTTTCCAGAGGTCATAGGCTTGCTTTAAGTCTGCTTTCGAGGCATCGTCTTTTACGCCTAAAGCCGCCGCCTCGCCACCCGCCCGCAAAGCCTGATCCCAAAGATCCTTGGCAGTTTCTTCAACCTGAATGCGGATCTCGACGGCTTGTAGCGTTTCAAGCAGTTCGGTCGGAGCCGTGGCTTCTCCGGTACGCGGCGAAATCGCCACCGGGGGCAAATCTTCTAACTCAGCCTGGAGGCGATCGCGCTCTGCATACCATTCCTCCAGAGACTCAGCTTCTGGCAACGATATCGTCTCTGAGTGAGGCGTTTGCAAGACCGGAGTTAGGGCAGGGGTTCGCAACAACCCACTGGCGGCTAATATCCCCGCCGTTGTCATCGGCGCAATTAACAGATACCACCAAAACCGACGCATCCTAACACCTCACATCCCAACACACGAGTTATGCCTTCACCAATAGCCTAGCTAAACCCCGGCTAATAGAGCGCCGTTTTCAACCTCAGCCATCTCTCCTGAACCTGACCTCAGATCGACTTTGTAGATGGCATTCACTCATCTGATAAATACAGTAGAGCGATTCAATCGTCAGGTTTTTTGGTCAGTTCCAACAACCCATGATGAATGCAAGTCGCCATGGCTCGTCATCAGACGAATGAACTGCCTCAACATTACTTCCGAAAACCCAAATTGATTAATCCGAAAAAGCAATACTAAGTAGATTTAACCACTATTCCTTAAAATTCCTTCATCTAACCGTTCACCACAATCAGATGATCGGGTTTGATCTTGAGGAACCCCTGACAGGAGAGCTTCGGTAGACAGCCTCTGCCGTCAGGTCTGAAGCCTCTCTATGCCTTCTTTCTAGCTTTTTTTTGAGATCTCTATACCCCTAAGGATCTCGCAAAGTCAGGTCAGTGGATGCACTAGGGCTTGCGATGGAAGCGGAAGTCCATCCGGCCATCCGGTCACAAGCTACAAGTTACGCCCTGATTTACGGGTATGGCGCACCCATCGCTGAATAATGGCGGAATAATGGCGAAACTCAAGGTCTCTCTCGGGATCGATCGCTGTTTGATTAGGAGCGGTCTAAGCGAATAGTGGGGGCGATCGCCCCTAGATCCAAGCTAAGCATCCACTAGCGCCGCACACCGCATTAAAGCCAACGTGACGCCAGAACAGAGCGAGGATTACGATACAACCGACCAAGGGGCAGAGCAGACTGTCTTACCCAGTCGTCTTACCCAGTCGTCTTACCCAGTCGTCTTACCCAGGATCAGCCAGCCCCTCCGGTGCGCCAAAATCAACGACCAGGGATGCCAAAATCGACTACAGTAATGAATGGGTAAATGCCCTAACGACCGTCAGGCCGTCGTGCCGTTGATGGAGTTTACAGATAGCTCTGTACTTTTTCTATATTCCGCCGGAGAACTCCCCGATGGCATCCATCCGCGAGTTGCACCAACAACTCATCCGCAAAGACCGTACGGCTGTTGAAATTACCGAAGCCGCCCTAGAAAATCTGCAAGCATTGGAGCCAAAGCTCCATAGCTTTTTGACGGTGACCGCTGATCAGGCGATCGCCCAAGCCCGTCATGTGGATGCGAAGATCGCCGCCGGAGAGAGCATCGGCCCGATGGCTGGTATCCCCATCGGCATTAAAGACAACATGTGTACCGAGGGCATTCGCACCACCTGCGGCTCGCGCATCCTCGAATCCTTTGTGCCACCCTACGAATCAACCGTCACCCGCCGCCTCAAAGAAGCAGGTGCCGTGATGTTGGGCAAAACCAACATGGATGAATTCGCCATGGGCAGTTCCACCGAATCCTCTGCCTACCAAGTCACTGCCAATCCTTGGGATCTAGAGCGGGTGCCGGGAGGCTCTTCTGGTGGTTCTGCCGCCGCCGTCGCCGCCGGCCAATGTGTTGTCGCGCTCGGTTCAGACACCGGGGGTTCCATTCGCCAGCCCGCCTCCCTCTGTGGGGTCGTGGGGATGAAGCCAACCTATGGGCGAGTCTCCCGCTATGGTCTTGTGGCCTATGCCTCATCCCTTGACCAAATTGGCCCCTTTGGCCGCACCGTCGAAGATGCCGCGTTGCTGTTAGAGGCGATCGCCGGCCATGATCCCAACGACGCCACCAGCCTCAACGTGCCAGTGCCCAACTACGCCGCCGCCCTGCGGCCTGACTTCAAGCCACGGGGCAAATTGCGCGTCGGCATCATCAAAGAAACCTTTGGAGATGGGCTAGACCCCGTTGTAGAAGCCGCTGTCACCAATGCTGTCGAACAATTGCAGGCATTGGGTGCTGAGATCCAGGTGATTTCTTGCCCTCAGTTTCGCTACGGCTTGCCCACCTACTACATCATTGCCCCCTCCGAAGCCTCCGCCAACCTCGCCCGCTACGATGGCGTGAAGTATGGCTACCGCACCGAAGACCCCAAAAATCTACTCAGCATGTATGCTAAAACCCGCGCCCAGGGCTTTGGCACCGAGGTCAAGCGCCGGATTATGATTGGCACCTATGTCCTCTCCGCAGGCTACTACGATGCCTATTATCTCAAGGCGCAAAAGGTCAGAACGCTGATCAAGCAAGACTTTGAGAAGGCATTTCAGCAGGTGGATGTGTTGGTCTGCCCCACCGCCCCTACTACGGCCTTTAAGGCTGGCGAAAAAACCGACGACCCCCTCAGTATGTATTTGTCTGACCTGATGACAATTCCAGTCAACTTGGCGGGGTTGCCAGCGATGAGTGTGCCCTGTGGGTTTGATGCCCAAGGGTTGCCCATTGGCTTGCAACTCATTGGCAATGTTCTCCAAGAAGAGTTGTTGCTCAATGTCGCCCATGGGTATGAACAAGCGACCGACTGGCACATTCGTACCCCCAGTCTCTAGGTTCGGTTCTTAAAGTAGGAATGGCTGATGAAGGTTGCTCCCTGGCAGAGTGGCCTTGTTGTTTGTAGCCTTGTTGTTCATGGACGGGGAGGATGACTATCCATGAAATGGTTTTGGGTGGGGTTGGCGATCGCCACCTCAATTTACGTTACGCTCAGCCTATTGCTTTACACCCGGCAAGCCCGCCTTATTTTTTTCCCGTCGCCCACCCTTGAAAGTACCCCCGCCACCGTTGGCCTCGACTACGAAGACGTTTGGATCGAGGTATCCACGGCTCAGAGCACAGAGCGGCTACATGGTTGGTGGATCCCAGCCTCCGAGCCAACCGGGGCATTGCTGTATCTCCATGGCAACGGCAGCAACATTGGCTCTAACGTCAACCATGCTGCTCGGTTTCAGCGCATGGGGTTATCGGTGTTGCTCATTGACTATCGCGGCTATGGCATCAGCGAAGGCAGTTTCCCCAACGAAGCGCAAGTCTATGCCGATGCCGAAGCCGCTTGGGAATTTCTTAGCAACTCCCTCGGCCAGCGCCCCGAAGAAAGTTTTATCTATGGGCATTCCTTAGGAGGGGCGATCGCCATCAACCTTGCCCTCCAACATCCCAACGCCGCTGGGCTAATCGTGCAAGGGAGCTTTACCTCCATGCAAGACATGACCTACCGCACCACCCCCTTTGGTTTTTTGCCCATCCCGCTGCTACTCAACCAGCGATTTAACTCCATCAGCAAGGTCTCTCAATTACAAATGCCTGTGCTGTTTGTCCATGGCACTGCTGATACCGAGGTGCCCGCCGATATGAGCAAACAACTCTACGCCGCCGCCCCCGAACCCAAAAGCCTTTGGCTCGTCCCTGAAGCCGGACATAATGGCCTCGGAGAAACCGCTGGCTCAGCGTTTTTTCAGGTCATCGGCAAATTTATCGAACAAGCCACCCACAAGCTGCAGCAAAAGCCTAGTTCGTAGATGGATTGGGGGCGATCGCCCCAGCCCGCCCCCAGATCCATCAGCCAGGGTTCATACTTAGGAAAACAGTGATCGGATTCACCGGCTCTCCATTGATGACCTATGGCAGATTTATCTGGAAGTTGGCTAGGAACCTACTGGCAACAAGACCAGCCCACGCGGTTTGAAATGACCCTCGTGCAAGCCGGAAATTCCCTCAGCGGTAGTGTTTTAGACGACAGCTTCCTGGGGGAGGCACGCCTTACAGGCACAGTGGTAGGACGGAGCATCAACTTCACAAAGCGCTATGTTTCGAGTTCAGCCCATCCCATTGCCTACAGCGGCACAGTATCTGAAGACGACGCGATCCTACAAGGAAATTGGGTGATTGATGTGGGGTTTGAGGGTCGCTGGGAAGCTCGACGCAGCGGCGAAGATTTAATGGCTGATCTACAACGCCGCCAAGCCCAACCGATTCTAGTCGGCACCCGCAGCCAATAATCTCATAACCCCACCAGGCAACTCCAGATCTGCGATCGCAGTTGCCTAGTGGGTCAACACCGCCCATCAAGGGGCGTCAGTCCATCTCTATTGAAACTCTATTGAAATTCTATTGAAAAATGACTCTATTGAAAAACGACTCTATTGAAAAATGAAGACTCGATGCGGCCTAATGGTAGAAAGATTGAAGATCTAGAACAGATCGCCTAGTTCAGATCTGCCGCATTAGAGCTGCGGCATCAAATCTTCTAGCTCAGACGATCGGCTCTAGATCTGTGGGGGATAGGGAATGGGACTAGGAGCTAGCCCATAGACAGAATTAGGCGTGGGATTGGAGTGCCAAAATCACGACATCTAAGTAAGGCCGAATGACAGAGCTGCTAGCGGGGATATGTTGATCAACGGCTTCTTGCACGAGGCGATAGGCTCCAGCACAGTGTTCATTGCGTTTGTAGGCCATCAAAACCGTATCCAGCCAAGAGGTCATCACCTCGCGGAAGAAGATTTCGTCATCCCGCAAAATTGCCAGAGCCGTGTAACGCAACACCTCTGTCATGTCATAGCGACACCGTTGCTGATGTTTTTGCATCAGCTCTGGGTGGGCTTGCCCCATTTTATTTAAGACCTGATCGATCAACTGTGGGCTGTGTTCGCGGAGGCTGTTGTAGGCTTCAAGGCGATTGGCGTAGGTTTGGGCGTAGCGCTCTAAGGATTGGAGGCCGCGTGCATCTAGGTAAGCGCCATCTGCATCCAAGAAGCAATCATCGATACTGTGGTTGAGTGTGTGCATAGCTTCCTAATTTGGCGTAGGTGTAGATTAAGGTAAGGCGGACATCTGGTGTCGTCATTGCTTCCCAAACGGAGGGGAAAACCCACTGGGAAGAACAGATTGCCGTTTACCGAACTTCCAAGGCGATTCAGGTTGAACCTAGGAAGCGCTTAGCGGGTGAGAGGGGGTACGCTAACCCGCAGCAGAAAAATAAAAAATTGGGCAGATGCGGCGTATCTCTGGTCCCTATTCTCAGACTGCCCTGCGGGCTGAACGCAAGCAACAGGGCTGATGAAATTCTTAATAAACCCACTTAATCAGCCCGAAGGAAATTCAAGAAACCATGGATCTAAGGTCAAGCGGATTGGATCCTCAGTCAAGCGGCGTAGATCCATAGTTCCACGACCAGTCTGGCTCAATGGGACACTTTTACAGGGTATCGCTTTGACCAGACCCTAGCCGAGAAGATGGCCACAGAAACCAGGTTGAGCCGCCTAGGGATAACCCAGGGATTCTGAGTTTCCGGTAGGATACTGACAGCGTTCTCTGCTACGCCAACTAGCTGTTATTGAGTCAGATTTTACTGTGGATGTTTTTGCCCAGGCATCAGAGTATGCCCTCACCAATTTTGAGATGCTCCTACAGCGCTTTCAAGAACATCTGCTCTTGGTAGCGGTGCCGTTGGGGTTTGGGCTGTTGATGGGGCTACCCCTGGGGCTATGGAGTGCGCGATCGCGCACTGCCTCTACCGTGCTGATCAATGGCTTCAATGCCCTGCGAGTGATCCCCAGCCTAGCGGTCTTGTTTTTGCTGATTCCCTATTCGGGGTTGCAGTTTCAGTCGGCGGCGATCGCCCTCACCCTGCTCGCCATGCCACCCATCCTCATCAGCACCGATATAGCCTTCCGCACCATCGACCCGATGATCCGTGAGGCGGCCATCGGCATGGGGATGGACAGCCGCCAAGTTTTGCGGTTGATTGAGATTCCCCTCGCCCTGCCTGTGATTATTGCAGGCGTCAAAACCGCCACCGTGGAGGTGATCGCCAGCGCTACCCTCGCTGCGTTCATTGGTGCCGGGGGGTTGGGCAGCTTTATTGTGCTGGGGTTCTCGTTGTATGACAATGCCATTCTGCTTGTCGGAGCCATTCCGGTGGCTGTGTTGGCGCTATTGGCTGAGGTATTGCTGAGCCACCTCCAGAAGGCGTTGCAGCCCCCTAGCAAGCCCGTGGGCAACCAATCCTAAGGCATTCTTCATCGGGTCAGGAAGGAGCCGCTACCAGCGCCTTCAGAGGTACCCAGGTTTTCTATCCACAGCGGCTCTGGCAGCTAGGAGAACCGCAAGACCAGCAGAAACAGCGGCGGCGGCTTTCTTGATACCTCTGGGGTGGTGATCTGCCCAATCTGGGTGAGGGTTGACCCAGTGGCGATCGCCCCAGACAAATCTCCCACCACAGCCAGCGGGGAGAGCAAGCAACTGACGTTGAGGCAATCTCCGCCGCACAAAATCTTCTAGGAAACCCCTCAGAAACGGGATGAAGCCCCTATTCTCTAAAAAAAACCGCCAAAGCCCATAGGGTTCTGACGGTTTTATCACAAAGGAAAAGTCTTAGATATCCAACTCTAACCCGAAGACTGACCTACGGTGCCAGAGTTGGGAGACAAACGTAGACCACTATTGGGAGTCATGATTTCCCAAAACTTGGTTTTTAAATGCATTGAAATCTTCCACCAATTCACTGCGGTTAGAAGCTTTCAGCAAATAGCGATAAACGAACCAGGCGGTGTAGCCTAGCCCAATCAGTTCAAAGCTGGGCGCAAGCAATGGAATGTCGTTGACCGACTGAAGAATCGCTAGCGTTAGCCGAACTGCAATAACGGCCCCTAACACGAGGCCGACCGTCACGATCGGACGGCGATATTGGCCAAAAAAACCAGTCAGATACTCTGGCAGGTCAGCCAGCAACGACGTAATTTTGTCTAATATCTGTTGATATTGTTCGTTGGCATTTGCTTCCGGCAGAGATGATGGGGTCAGGTCGCCCCCGTTATCTATTAGAACCTCCGGGGAGGGGGCATCATCTTGTTTGACTTCAGGCTCCATAGCAGTACCTTGAAACAACAATCGAAAATTGGGGCAAGAGGCGAAGGAAATTCACTGCTCAGCTTAGCTCTAAATTTGCCATCTGATCTGCTAAGTGACAAACCACATAGGCAGATCTCTAGATTTTATATCCAGATTTTAATGAAACCTAGACCATGAGAGCATCCAGATTTCGATAGCATTGTCTCAGATTTACCCGACACTATGACAGAGTTTTCAAAATTTCAAGCTATTTTTGTAAAAATATAGCCCAAGCGCCCAAAAAAAAAGCTACACCTAAGCGTAGCTTTCTAGGAGCATGGCTAACCTGAGAGCGTATTTCCCACGCCGACAAACCTGCCAGAGTTTATCGGCCAGATAGCCCATGGGAACGCTATTCGTCTGGGATCATCATCCCTGCGATATTTTTGTATTTAGGACTGCTATTCAACAACGCGGAGTAAACCGTGACGCATCCCATAAAAGATGCGCTGAATGGCGGCTTGCATATCCTCATTCAAAATATGGACACTCGACAAAGCACTCATCAAGCGATGTTCTTCATCGCGGGTGATGCTGTGCGAATTGAGGATTTGCCCAATCAACTCGTCTAAGGGCATGGAGGATACTGGAAGACCCGGTTGCATAAGACCCTACAGAATTTCAACTAAATACAGTATCGATGAATTTGGCACTCGACTCAGTGATATACATCAATTTGAGTTGTGATCTCACAACGCCCTTTTGAGTGATCTAAATCACATGAGTATCAGAGAACTGACGGGGAACCCATGGCGGACTAGACACAGCTTAGGAAATCCCATAAACCGCAGGGAGGCACTGATCGTATTCTGACTGCGCTAGTAGTGCGCTAGCTCTGTAGACGATCGCGTTACATCGCGTGACACGGCTCCATTATGCCAACATTAGCCACAGGCTTAGAACACCACCGTCCTACGGTTCCTTAGCTTGCCTGAGACATTAGCTTGCCTGAGACAATGGCACGGGTGTTGCGGCGTGCAAGCAGCAAGAGTTCTACGCGGCTGGGGTAGGCAAGACATAGAAAAAAGGGCGATCGCCCCTTGGCGATCGCCCTTTCCACAACATTATTCACTTTGAGGAAACTCACACAACCCAGATTGGAGATTGGCTGCCTAAGGAGCCAAAGCATTACCCCGCAGGAGACTACCTAAGGTCTTAGCGGTAATCTTCAACTGAGTGATGGGGTTGGCCGGAACCACTGTTTTGTAGAGGTAGCTGTCGAAGGTGAGCTTTTGGACATCGATGTCTTCGCACATTTCGACAAAGGCCTCGCGGGTGGCATCCGAGCGGTAAAACACCCGCTGCAGCAGATCCAACACAACGTAAGTGGCTCCGTAGGTTTTATCCCAACGCTTGAGGTAAACCTTGAGATCTGCTTCGGTGGGGATGCGTTCACCCTTTTGAGACAGTTCCACAATGGTTTCGGCACACATCCGCCCAGACTTGGCTGCGAAGTAAATCCCTTCGCCCGAAGACTTGGTCACATAGCCAGCGGCATCGCCCACTAACGCCACCCGACCAACAACTCGACGAGGCCTAGGATGCTCAGGGATAGGATGTGCCTCGACCTTGATGATCTCGCCGCCTTCAAGCTTACGAGCCGCACGGGCTCGAATGCCTGCTTGCAAGGACTTGATCTTGGATTTGTTGACCTTCATGGTGCCAGTACCCACGGCCACATGGTCATGCTTCGGAAAAACCCAGGCATAAAAGTCGGGGGAGACATCGTCACCCACATACATTTCAGCCAATTCTTCGTAGTAGGCCATCTTGTCTTGGGGTAGCCGAATGCGCTCTTGGAAGGCGATCGCATAGTTGTAGTCTCCCGCGTCAATGGCCTTAGCCACGCGAGAATTAGCGCCATCTGCCCCAATCACCACATCGACTTGCAGGGATTTCATCACCCCTTCTAGGCTGCCATCAGAATGATCGGCATAGTGCAGGGTATAAGCATCGGTGCTGCCCTGGGCTAGATCCATGCCATAGACGGTGCCATTGATGAGCGTTGCACCCAGGCTGGCCGCGCGATCGCGCAAGAAACCATCTAACACTTCCCGACGACACATCCCGATGTATTCGTCGTCTTTGAGGGTACTGCCGATGTTGACCTCGATGTTTGAAGGCGAGATCATTTTCATCTTACGCACCCGACGATCGATGATCTCGGGAGGTAAATCAAACTCGCTCACCATACACAGGGGAATGGCCCCTCCGCAGGGTTTAGCGTTATCTAATTTACGCTCGAATAAATAGGTTTTTATACCCGCTTTTACTAACGTCTCGGCAGCAGAAGAACCTGCCGGACCTGATCCAACTACAGCAACCCGCAGTGTCAAAGGTCTACTCCCAAAATCTCAAGGACGCATTACGAAAAGAATAGTATCACGGAGCTTTAGGGGATTTGGCGAGGTTTTCAAGGATATGTCTGAAACGAAACACAGCTTAATCTACCGTAATATTACCAGGGGGATCCCTGGGGTTAGGCATCAGAAAGTCCAATGAACCATGGAGAAAAAAGCATTCCCAGTAACATTTTTGGGGTTAATGTTGGCGATCGGGCGAAGAATCTAGCGAAAGGCAGAAATATCTATCTACTGGCTCGCAAGGGGCTTTAAGCTCTTTGTCTGGGGTTGTCTCATGGCTGGCAACTTTCTGCCAGGTTGTACTCGTTAGGCTTCTAAGTCAGCCCCAGGTAGATGAAAGGGGAAGACACGGGGAGTTTTCAGATCCAGATTCCGCAACTGGCGCTGACTTGAGTTGCGGCTTGCCTGGGCTAGCAAAAAGCTCCGATGCATAGGTAGCCATAGCTGCTGATGAATCCGGGAGAGAGGGCACAGGCGGGATTCTGAGATGTTCTACCCTAGACTGGGTTGTAGGTCATTTTCAAAGGAAGCCGGGGCATTCGATTGAGCGGGAGGGCGATCGCCCTCCCCGGCTGCTTCCTCTAACTCTGCTGGAGTCTGCATCGGCGCTGCGGCATCCAAAATTTCTGGAAGGCTGCCAGGCTCGACCGCTTCAGGATTGAAATCACTTGGAGTCGCCACGGCGGCATCAGCTTCGGACGGTTCAATCGGTTCAATCGGTTGCACCAGGCTAGGTTCTAGATTCCCTAGATCCGGCAGGATCTCCTCTTCTGCTGGGGGTTCTTCCGGCGTTTCTTCAGCAGTCTTAGCATCGGTAATTGGGTTTTCCGTCGGGGGCAAGGCTTCGACACCAAAAGGCTGCGCTGGAGAGAGTTCCTCAGAGTCCATGCCAGCCGACTCTGGGCTAGGCGAGGGATCTATTTCGAGATCCGGCTCTCGTTCTAGTTCTAGTTCCAGTTCTGGCTCTGGCTCTGGCTCTGGCGCAGGAGGAACATAGGTTGGATCCACAATGCCACGCACATGGGCGATCGCCAATTCTCCCCGCACCAATTGCGCCAGCGGATCAGCCCCGCCGGGTTCGTAGGTAATCAGCCGCACCGTGTTATTAAACGCATTATCAAAGGGCAAGCCATCTTCATCCAATAGCTCCAACTGCACCCAGTTTTTACCAGGTTTTAGCCCCTTCAAATAAATCGGTTGCCACTCATCAAAAATAAAGCTCTCGCCATTCACGGTGCAGCGGATACGCCAGTCTTTAATGTCGTCATCGCTGCGCTCTTGGGCGATCAGGTGGAGCGGCACATTGGTCAAGAAAAAGTCCAGCATAATCGGCTCTGCGCCATAACGGCCTTGGGGGTCGTTATAGGTCAGCAAGGGTTTGGCCGGGTCAGGGTTGTTTTTTGGGGTTTTGGTATAGCTGTGGAAGGTAACTTGGGCAAAGGCTCCTTCGTTTTTAAAGGCTTCATCCCAAGGGCGCACGGCGATCGCCCGAATGGTGTGAGTTCCCGGTGAAAGCCCCTGAAAAACCAGGGTTTGGTTAGCATCGTAAACCGATTGGGAAGGCTGGTCATCTAAAAACAAATGAACATGAGGGCCTAACCCCAAAGTTGCCTCTTTATATAGAGGCAAATCATTCACCCGAAATTTTACTGTGACCCGATCATCTGGAATCACCTCACCGGGGCGAGGGCTGAGCAATGTGACCTGGGGTTGATAGCGATCTAAGTCACGGCGGAGTTCCTGAAAAATTTCTGGGGGCGCGGCTTCAGCGATCGCCCGCGTTAAGGAAGCCGGGGCATCACCACCCACGCGGGAAACCGTGAGGGCGCGATCGCCACACCCTCCAAGCCCTAACAACACTAGCAGCCCTAGCCCAAACAGCAGACTGGCTATACTCCATCCTTTTCGCTGCCGATCCAAACCGATCACAAAGCACACTCCTTTCGCGGCGATCGCCACACCCAAACAACTCGCTGCATCCTAGCCCTGCCTGTATCGATAGAGAAATAGATTTACAAAAGGTAGATCTACAAAAGATCGACAAAAGCACTCCGTAAAATCCGTAAGACAGGTCTACAGAACAGCTCCATGCGCACTATATCGGAAAAGCGGGCGTGGAAAAGCGGGAAGTCGATCGAGCAGCACCCTTGAAATGACCTTAGCAATGACCCTAGAAATGGCCTTCAGCCCCAAGACACCCCTCGATCCAATCATTCGTCGCGGCTCAGCAACTTTGCAAAGAACCTCTGATTTTTACCAGCCGATCTACCAGCCAATCTATATGTCTTCAATATTTAGAGGCCGATCATAGGACTCTCCCCATCCAGATCGCTCAGACTATCCGATGCCTGCCGAATATTTAGCAGGCGTAGAATATTTAACGCAACCTATCAACTGGCTAACTTCCAAGGCATCAAGCTCCAAAAATTATTTCAGTGCCCCCATTTCTAGCGAAAACCCATAGAAAAAGTTTACAAAAGTACATGGGGCGATCGCCTAGAAAAAAAGATTTTGCCAGGTGAGCGATCGCCAAATCGATGGTAGGCATTGGAAAAACAAGCGAATGAATGCCCATCGGCAGAATCAACCTGGCTGTCTTAAACCAAGGCATTCTCCCCAAGAATTACAGCCTTTTTATAGAATTTAGGTGGGGCGATCGTCTCACAAACGCTTGTTGTTAAAGGATTCTGGGTATTTACACCACCCATTCCAAAGCACCCAGATCAACCGATCAAAATTCCTATTATTGCCAGCCGATCTTTCCAATTCATTAACGTTTCTTCATAAAGCACATCTTGTCTCCTAACAAACAATCCTTGGAAAGCTGATCAGATCTTGGTTTCCACAATTTGAATTATTGTTAATCCTCTTTAAACTCTGGCAGACTACCCCTTTATAATTTCAGGGAACCCTCCCCAAGTTCGGTCAGCAATATAAATCCGGCGTCTGTTGGTTTATCGCTGTTTGACCCGAACAGGTTCTCATTCGTTACGCTCTCGAAAGTTTGCAGCCGCTGGCACCTCTGTCATTAGTTGCAGGCATAACGCTCCCCCCTGGGTCTTGTACCTTTGTTATTTGCTAGAGCTGGCGATCGCCAGTGATGGTATGAGGGAGACGACGATTGTGACAGCTAATTCACTTGGGAGAGGGATGCAATCCTTCGTTTCCTTGTCTAGAGAGAGGAGAGTCTCTGATGACAATTACCCCACGGGAGCGGGAGGCGAAAGTCAAAGTGTCTGTCGATAGAGATCCGGTACCCACTTCTTTCGAGTTGTGGTCTAAGCCAGGTCATTTCGAACGCTCTTTGGCTAAGGGTCCCAAAACCACAACCTGGATTTG
>Ga0105044_10003211_pt1 | contig 22394 bp, 19 predicted proteins | sample MAT01_FD_78092 | JGI IMG/M metagenome (GOLD analysis project Ga0105044, IMG submission 78092) | Freshwater microbial communities from Lake Fryxell liftoff mats and glacier meltwater in Antarctica - MAT-01 | ecosystem: Environmental > Aquatic > Freshwater > Ice > Liftoff microbial mat | place...
CATGGCAGTTTTGACCTGAAAATTGAAACCCGTGGCGATCTGCACATTGACGAACACCACAGCATCGAAGACACAGCCCTTGCGCTGGGGGAAGCCTTTGCCAAAGCCTTGGGCGATAAGCGGGGTATCGAGCGATATGGCTTTGCGCTTCCAATGGATGACGCAATGGCACAGATTGCGCTTGATTTTGGGGGAAGGCCCTGGCTGGTTTGGGACGCCACCTTTCGACGTGAGCGGATCGGGGAAATGCCAACCGAGATGTTTATGCACTTTTTCAAGTCATTTTCGGACGCTTCTCGCTGCAATTTGAACATCCGTGTCGAGGGCGAAAACGAACACCACAAAATCGAAGCCATTTTTAAAGCCTTTGCCAAAGCCTTGAAAATGAGCGTAAAAAGAGATCCCAACAACCCTGAACTACCTACTACCAAAGGAGTCTTATGAGCGAAATAGCCATCATCAAATACAACGCCGGCAATGTGCAGTCTGTATTGCACGCACTCGAACGTTTGGGCAAAACGGCGATTTGGACCGATGACCCTGAGAAGATTAGACAGGCCGAGCGGGTAATTTTTCCAGGGGTCGGCGAGGCCTCCACTGCTATGCGCCACCTTCAGGAACGCGGGTTGGATCAAGTGATTCGAGCATTGCAGCAGCCTGTTTTGGGTATCTGTCTTGGTTTGCAATTGTTCTGCCGCCATTCCGAAGAAAATGACACAGCGTGTCTGGGTATTTTTGACGTGGATGTTCGGAAATTCAACGCTGGAGCGGAGCGTCTCAAGGTGCCTCATATTGGTTGGAATACTTTGCAGGACTTTCGCGGGCCATTGTTTGAGGGAGTTCCGGAAAGCAGTTTCGTCTATTTTGTACACAGCTATTTTGCGGAAAAAACGGTGGATGCCGTTGCAACCACGGAATATGGGAAACCCTTTGCAGCGGCGTTGCAACGAGACAATTTCTATGCAGTGCAGTTTCACCCGGAAAAATCGGGGGAAACGGGGGATCGCATACTGGATAACTTTTTGAAAATCAAATGAATCTCACCTAAAACCGCGCAGGTTTTCAAAATTTACGCGATTAACAAGCCTAAAAAATGTTGGCCAAACGCATCATCCCCTGTCTCGATATCAAAGACGGACAAACCGTAAAAGGCATTCAATTTGAGAACCTTCGCCATGCTGGTGATCCGGTTGAATTGGCGGAAGCCTATGCTCGCCTAGGCGCCGACGAACTGGTTTTTCTCGACATCACCGCTACCCAGGAGGGGCGCGGCACATTGGTCGAGTTGGTGCGGCGTATAGCCAAAGTACTCAACATCCCGTTTACGGTAGGTGGTGGCATTCGTTCCATTGCCGAAGTGGAGGCTCTGCTGCAAGCTGGGGCGGATAAGGTAAGCGTCAATTCAGCTGCGCTCCGACGACCCGTATTGCTGGATGAAATGGCGAAATATTTTGGAAATCAATGTATTGTGTTAGCTGTAGATGGCCGACCCAATGAACAAGGCGAGTGGTTCGCTTACCTGAACGGGGGCAGAATCCTGACGGAAAACCGGGTATTGGATTGGGTTCGAGAAGCCACTGAACGCGGTGCGGGAGAGGTTTTGTTTACCTCCATGGCCCATGACGGTACCAAAGGCGGCTTTGCGCTCGATATCACCAGAGCAGTCTCGGAGGCCGTTTCAGTGCCTGTAATCGCATCGGGTGGGGCGGGGGAGGCGAGCCATTTTCTGGATGTTTTTAAAACGGGCAAAGCAGATGCTGCCCTTGCCGCAAGTGTTTTTCATTTCGGGGAAATCCAGATTTCATCACTAAAAAACTATCTTTTCGAACATGGCATATCTGTCAGAAAATGAACTGCCGAACTTCGGTAAAATGCCGGACGGTCTTGTACCATCTATCATTCAAGACGTTCAAACAAACCGTCTGTTGATGGTCGGTTACATGAACGCAGAAGCGCTTGCGGCTACCCAGTCTTCAGGTTTTGTCACTTTTTTCAGTCGCTCGAAACAGCGCCTATGGATGAAAGGTGAAAGCACAGGCAACACCCTGCAGGTAAGCCAAATCCTGCTGGACTGCGATCAGGATGCTTTGTTGATAAAAGTCATTCCTGCTGGCCCGGTATGCCACACAGGCGCAGATACTTGTTGGGGTGAACAAAATCAATTTTCGCATTTTCTTCCAGAATTGGAAAAAACCATCCTGCAACGAAAAATAGATGCCCCAGCGGATTCTTACACAGCAAAATTGTTCTCCGCCGGAATCCCCAAAATGGCTCAAAAAGTGGGGGAAGAAGCCGTCGAAACCGTCATTGAGGCGCTTGGAAATGACCGCAAGCTGTTCTTGAACGAAACAGCCGATTTACTTTACCATCTATTGGTTTTGTTGGCGGCAAAAGAGGTGACTCTTGCCGAAGTAGAAGCTGTACTGCGGGAGCGGCATCAAGGCGTTTGAAACCAGCCTAACGTTTTTAAAACACCCATTTCATCGAAAATATCGAAGAATGGCTGCGATCACCAGCCCTTTTCGCAGTTTTGCGCAACAAAAACTTTTTCGATGTTAAAAAACACACCACTCCCTTGGGTCTCAAAGACCATTTTAATCCTAGTCACATTTAACTCGATATTGGGTACTTGCATTGGGCAAAACCGCCCTGCCTTCACTTCGGAGGTCTTGAAAACCATGCACGTACGCAACATTGGCCCAGGCGCGATGTCGGGTCGAATCACGGCCATTGCAGCAGATCCCACACACCCAGAAGTCATCTATGCGGGTGCGGCCTCTGGGGGCGTTTGGCGCAGTAAAAGTGGCGGTACCGCGTGGGAACCCATTTTCGATCAAGCACCCACACAGGGCGTCGGAAGTATTGCCATCAACCCGCGCAACCCCGATGAAATTTGGGTCGGAACGGGAGAAGGAAATCCCAGAAATTCTCAAAATTTTGGTGTTGGCATTTTCAAAACCATCAACGGCGGCAAAGACTGGGTATGTATGGGACTTCAAAACACCCGCACCATCCACCGCGTTGTACTGCATAGAGACAACCCTGATCTAATATTTGCTGCATCGCTTGGGTCTGCTTACGGCCCGACAGAGGATCGCGGCGTTTTTAAAAGTACCGACGGGGGAGAAACCTGGAAAAAAATCTTGTATATCAATGATTTGACGGGTTGTGCCGACCTGGTCGCTGACCCGCAAAACCCCAACAAACTCTACGCCGCGATGTGGGAATACCGCCGCTGGCCTTGGTTTTTCAAAAGCGGCGGAAAAGGCTCGGGGCTTTACGTCAGCTACGATGCCGGCGAGAACTGGGAAAAAAGAACTGACAAGGATGGCCTGCCCGAAGGCGATCTGGGACGTATTGGCCTGGCCGTCGCTAAAAGCAACCCGGACATCGTTTATGCCCTCGTAGAAGCCAAAGAAAACGCCCTTTATAAAAGCACCGATGGCGGCAAAAAATGGCAAAAAATGGCGGATAAAGGCCAAGGAGACCGCCCATTTTACTATTCAGAGATCTATGTGGATCCGCAAAATGAAAACAGGGTCTATTCGATTTATACCTTCATTTCAAAAAGTGAAGATGGTGGAAAGACCTTTTCTACCTGGGCTGGCTGGACCATTCATCCTGACCACCATGCCTTTTGGATCAGTCCCGACAACCCTAACTATATTATCAATGGGAACGATGGCGGTCTGAACATTACCCTTGACGGTGGCAAGACTTGGCGTTTTGCTGAAAATATTCCCGTTGGCCAATTCTACCATGTGGAAACGGATAATGAGTGGCCCTACCATGTTTATGGCGGACTGCAAGACAACGGCTCCTGGGTAGGCCCCTCGGCGGTCTGGAAATCAGGTGGTATTCGCAACTCAGACTGGCAGGAGGTGGCTTTTGGCGATGGTTTTGAGACCATGCCGCGCAAGGATGACCCACGGTATGTTTTTGCCGAATCTCAGGGAGGAGAGCTTGGACTGGTAGACCGAAAAACTGGAGAAAGCAAATACATCAAGCCCCTTCATCCGGATGGCGAAACTAAACTTCGGTTCAACTGGAACGCTGCGCTTGCGCAAGACCCTTGGCAATCCCATGGTATCTTTTTTGGAAGTCAGTTTTTGCACCACAGTGATGATTTGGGACAGACATGGTCTATCCTTTCTCCAGATTTGACGACCAATGATACTTCCAAATTGCATCAGGATATTTCTGGCGGGCTTACCTTCGACGCCACCAACGCCGAAAACCATTGCACCATCCTCGCCATTGCACCCTCGCCTGTGGAGCGTGGCGTTAGCTGGGTTGGTACCGATGATGGCAATGTTCAGTTGACGATTGACCAAGGAAAGACCTGGACAAATTTTGCCAAAGATCTTCCCGATGCACCCAAAAATGCCTGGATTCCAGCTATAGAAGCTTCTCACCATAAGGCGGGAGAGGCGTTTGTCGTATTGAACAACTATCGCCAAAACGATTGGCAGCCCTACCTTTATCACACTACAGACTTTGGAAAAAAATGGAAACGAATCGCATCGCCCAAAAGCCTTCCAACACGCAACGCTGCCAGCGGCGGCAATTTTTGCCTTTCGGTAGTGCAAGACACTGAAGTCCCCAATTTGATTTTCCTTGGCACGGATCAAGGGTTGTATGTCTCCATCAATTATGGTGATTCATGGGTTCAATTTCCGGGCGAGTCGTTTCCCAGCGTCCCGGTTTATGACCTGAAAATCCAACAGCGGGAGGGCGATTTGGTAATAGCCAGTTTCGGGCGAGGAATTTGGATTTTGGACAACCTATCTCCTTTGCGCGAACTGGCACGCTCAGGTGCAGCCTTGTTGGATCAGCCGTTTAAACTTTTTTCGGCCCAACCGGGTATCCTGGCAGAATTTCGCTCTTTCGATGGGCCTCGTTTTGCGGTAGATGCTACCTACGAAGGAGAAAACAAAGGCACGGCGGTCCGAATTCCGGTTTGGGTGAAGCCAGGGATTAAAAATCTGGAGAAGATGAAAGGGAAGAAGGGCGATGAGGAGGGCGAAAAGAAGAAGGAAGATCGCAAAGAGGAGAAGCCCGCCCTCGCTCCTGCCCGCCAAGTCTTTGCAGGCGGGAAGGCTACGGGTAGCGAAAAAGAAAAACCCGCCTTCGCCCCTGATCGCCAAGTCTTGGCAGGCGGGAAGGCTGCGGCGGGTAAAAAAGAGAAGGCCACCATCATGGTGTTTTCTATGGATGGCGACACCTTGCGACGCTTCAAGACGGAACTAGACTCTGCATTTTCAAGCGCAATTTGGTGGGGTAAAGAAACCAAAGGTGTGCGGTTCCCGTCCAAAAACGAACCAGGCCCAGATCAGCTTGAGCCTGGAAATGGCCCGCAAGTGCTTCCAGGTGAATATTGGGTAAAAGCAGATTTTATGGGCTACCGCGACTCAATTTTAGTGAAGGTGATAGACGACCCTCGTCTCAACATAACTGCTGCGGATCGAACTGCTAAAAATGCAGCTGTCCGTGATTTATATAAAACGGTAGAACGCGCCGCCAAGGCGTATGATCGCTTGAAAGAAGCAGAAAAAACGATCGGGTTGGTAGAAAGCCAATTCGTGAACGTGCCGGACAGTTTGAAAAAAGAAGCAAACAAATTAGGCTCAGCCATCAAAGACTCCATTGGAGTGCTGAAAGAAAAGTTCTTCCAGCACAAGGAGCTGAAAGGAATCCAGCGCAACCCCGAAGTGCTGAATGCAAAATTCTGGAATGCCTTTGGTTATATTGACGGAAGGCTTGGTGCACCCAATGCTGCCACGCAAACAGCCATCTCTACTGCCAAGCGCGAAGCAGGAAGTTTGATTGAAAAGGTAAACGCGCTCTTCGACACCCAATGGAAGGACTATCAGTCGAAAGTTGAGATGGTAAAGTTTTCAGTGTTTAAAGAATTCGATAAGATTTAGCGAGGTAATATTCTGATAAACAATCATTTAGACAGGTCTCTGCATTCTCGCAGTGGCCTGTTTTTTTTCTGCCAAAAAAAATTTTTAATTTTTTTTCAGATTTATTGAACCGGGGAATCCATGTATTGTTTAGGTTATAGTTTGCAAAGCTTAAACAAAATAGTGTAACTAAACTTAACTTTCACTCATGATTCGTCTATCAAAATCTTTACTTCTTCTCCTTTCAGTATTGGTTGGTTTTTCGGCCTGCCAAAAAGATCAGTTAAATGATGGAACACCCGCGGGCATCCAAGGCACTGCTTCTGATCGCTCAACCAACACGGTTGTTGATATCGCGCTTGCCAATCCAGATTTCAGTATCCTTGTAGCGGCGGTAGTAAAAACAAACACCGTAGGTTTTTTTGGAAGTGCTAACCTCAATGGAACTGTTTTTGCCCCTACGAATGCTGCTTTTGCTCAACTGCCGGCACCTTTCAATAGTGCGAATGGCATCAACAGTATCACTAACCCAAAAGACATCAAGTTCCTGTCGCAAGTATTGCGTTATCACGTTGTACTGGGGCGCCGCAATGCGGTACAACTCCCAAACGGAGGGTACTCAACCTATAAATCAGCTACATCGCCCAACGACAACCAAATATTTGTAAGTCGCAATGTTGCGAACGAGGTCATAATCAATGGCAACACGAAAGTAGTGGCTGCTGATATCCAGGCTGACAACGGTGTGATCCATGTGATTGATAAAGTGTTGTTCTACCCAACAAAAGACATTGCCCAGATTGCCATTTCAAATGGCGGATTCACTGCTTTGGTGGCGGCTTTGAAAAAAACGGGCCTTACGAACACCCTGATGTCATCCACGACCAATTTAACCGTTTTTGCACCTACAGATGCTGCTTTTGCGCAATTGCCGGCACCATTGAACAATGCAGCCAACATCAAAGGCATTTCAGATGCTGCAACAATCAATACGCTTCGCAGGGTGCTGCTTTATCATTTGGTAAGCGGGCGTGTATTCTCTGCTGACTTGCGCGAAGGTATTTCTGTGCCGATGGTGGCTGCTGGAAACACTTTCATTACGCTGGCTGGAGGTCCAAAAGTGAAAGGTAACGGGAATCAAGCTGGATCAAATATTGTACTCACTGATTTATTGGCACGAAATGGCGTGGTTCACGTCATAGACACCGTATTGCTTCCTTAAAAAGAAGCCTTAAAAAACGCGTCAAATTATCCTACCGTTTAGAGCCGTTGATTTCTCTGGAAATCAGCGGCTCTTTTTGTTTAAATAATTAGCGATTTATGACCAAAAAGCCTGTCCTTTGCAGCGCATCAAGACCGTTCGTAAATTTATACCTTATCCATTACCTCCTGAAGATAACGCCTTGAATAAAAAGGAAAACCGTGAACCTGGAATCGAGTGCTTACAATCTTACTGTTTTAGTTAATTTTAGTTCATTACTTTCAAACACAAATGTCTGATATTCAAAAGAAATTGACCCGAATCGGTGTCTTCTACGACGGCAATTATTTTCTCCACGTTTCCAATTACTACGCATACCATCACGAACGCCGAGGCCGACTTAGTATCGCTGGCTTGCATGATTTCATTCGCCACAAAATAGCCGAAGAGGAACAAAAAGACATGCACCTCTGTCAAATTGTGGACGCGCACTATTTCCGAGGGCGACTCTCTGCCCAAGAAGCCAGTACCGAAGGGAATCGGCTGTTTTACGACCGACTTTTTGACGATATCCTGATGATGGAAGGGGTGACAACGCACTACCTCCCTGTTCGTACCACCTTTTTTGGCCAAAGGCAAGAGCGCGGTATTGACGTTTGGATGGCCCTTGAAGCCTTCGAACTTGCGCTTCACAAACAGTTCGATGTGTTGGTGCTCATCGCGTCCGACAGCGATTTTGTGCCGCTCGTGCGCAAACTCCACACTTTGGGGGTTCGTGTCATGCTTTTTGCCTGGGACTACGATTTTTACGATGAAGAAGGCCGCCGAAGAAGCACGGTCACTTCGCAATCCCTTTGGGAAGAAGTCACCTACCCCCTTGCAATGCAGGATGTTATTACAGATGACAATGATCCGCAGTTTCCTGTAAATCGTCTTTTTGTTGAACGAAAGCGTAATTTGCCCAATGCCCCTGCGGAAGGAGAAGAGCCAGAACCAGTGGTGGAGGATGGCGAAACCAAGCGCAGTACCATATTCAGCTTAAAAGATGGCTATGGTTTTGTCAATTTCCCACAAACGAACAATCTCTTTTTCCATTTTTCCTTTCTGATTGACACCGATTTCAACGACCTTCGCGAAGGCGACATGGTAGAATTCACGCTCAGCAAAAATGACCGTGGTGAACCGATTGCACGGAATGTAAAGTTGATTAAATAGGTTTGTTTAGGGGGTTAGGGTTTAGGGTTTAGGGTTGAGGGTTGAGGGTTGAGGGTTGAGGGTTTAGATCGTTAAGCGGCGACCCTAAACCCTAAACCCTAAACCCTAAACCCTAAACCCTCAACCCTTCTCAGTCTCTTATGTGCGTCAATCGGGCGTTTTGATACTTTTCCTGTTGCAGCATTTTACGGACAGCTTTTGCAGTCTCCCGCGGCCCGGTATCGGCGGTCATTTTTACGAACCAATCGGGCATGTCCTTAACTGAGTCGGTGGAAATTTGCTGCTCAACATAGACCCATCCGTCATTTCCTGGCTGAAACTTCCACCGTGTATTGGTGTTTTTTATGCGCATAACCCCTTTGTTATCAGGTAGATAAGTAGGGTAGGGCGTGTTGGTTATGATGATCTGGCGCGTATAGGGGTCTTGATGCAATTTGCTTTGCAGAATGATGTCCCGATCTTCCAAAGGCCATGGAAGGTCGTACTTTGCGTAATACCAAACTTCAAGGGGCGATACGCGGTGCAGCAGTCGCGATTCGCTAATTTTATAACTCCAGTCGCTATAATGGTCAACATCTGAGAACAAGGCGACAATACCCGAAAGTGAGGCTTTTACGGAGGTTGAAAGTTTGATATGCAGCAGTCCGGGCGTTTTCTGGTGGTAAATTTTGATGCCTTCTTTTTCACCTTTGTATTCCCAATCAGAGGGTTTTTGAGCAAAAACAACCTGCGCCAAAGCCAAAGCCAGCAATATGAAAGTATGCTTTAATTTAGTTTTCACCATAACCGAGTGAATTTAGATGGGAACCATCGGGAATTGGGTATCCTGTTTTAGGGCCATTTTTTACCGCAACAAGGTCACTTCACCATGATACTCCTGCACTTTGTCATTGCCAAAGCGCACCACCATAAAATAAACGTACACATCGCTGGGGGCGTCTTTGTCATTGCTGCGCCCATCCCAGGTTTTTTTCTCGGGCGTGGCTTCAAAGACATTTTGACCCCAACGGTTGAAAACCAGGAACTTGGTTACTGTCGCAGCACCGCCCAACAGTACGGGGCCAAAAGTGTCGTTCGCACTGTCACCATTGGGGGTGAATGCATTGGGGATTTCGAAACATCGTTTTGTATTGAAAACCACTGGGTCTGACTCGATCATGCAGTCATTGGCATCCTTGGCAATGACGGTGTAGGTAACGGTATTGCCCAAGGGGGTCACCTCGATCGAATCAAGCGTTGCACCCGGAATGGGAACCCCATTTTCAGTCCACTGTAGACTTTCCACATCGCCATTCACGACTTCGATGCTCAGTTTCACGATGACTCCTTCACAAAGGGAGTCGTTCGGGTCTGGCGTGGCCTGAATGACATCGAATACGATGGGTGGAAATACGGTGATGGTCACCGCGTCGGCATCTGTGCAGTTCGTACCATAGTAAATAGTAGCGGTGTAAATACTGGTTATCACGGGCAAAACTTCTATGCTGCTACCTATTCGATGCCCCGGCATCCAAATGATACTGTCAGCTGGAGTGCCCGTTACGGTAGCTGACAGTGTAACACTTTCCCCAAAACAGATGGTTTGATCCGGCCCTACACTGACAATTGCATTGGACACAAACACCGTTATTTGGCCTTGGACGGCGCAGTTTTGGTTGCTCGCAACAACAGTGTAGGTTATAGTATCATTGGGCGTAGCAATCGGGTTTGCAATGATTGGGTTGTTCAAACCAGTTGCGGGCGACCATTCGTAAGCTCCAGGCCCTGTGGGCGGGAGGGTTAGTGCTACCGAGGCGCCCAAACAGATGGAGGTGTTGGGATTGAAATTAAGTGTTGGTAGCGGAATCAAGTCTACCAAAACGGAATCAACTGCGCTGCAACCTTCACCGTATTCCAGTGTAACCCTGAAGTTTTGCAAAGAATCAGGGCTGACGGTGATACTGGGTGTGGTTGCATTGCCTGGAAACCAAGTAAGTGTTCCCGGGTCACCTGAAGGAGTCGCCGTTAGCGTTGCTTCGGCGCCTTCGCAGATGATCTGATCCGGGCCTGCATTCACGCTGGCGTTGTAATATTTGACCATTACCTCTCCTTCCGAGCTGCAATTGGGGCCTTGCGCCACCACATGATAGGTAATATTTTGAGTAGCCGACGAAACAGGATTGGCCGATGTTGAGTCATTTAAAAAAGTACCCGGCGACCAAGTATAAGTGACATCCACCTGACTGCTGTTGTTTAATACCACCGAGCCTGTTGAGCAAATAACAGCGTTCGGATTGAGTTCTAATAGTGGTACTTGTTCCACAAAAACTGCCACACTGGTGCCCGCTGGGCAAGGCAAGTCTTTAATGCTGATTTGATAAAGGGTTGTAGTCGTTGGTGTAGCAGTAGGGGTTAGACAATCCGGGCATGTAAGGGAACCCGCCGTCATTGCGTCCCACACAAATTCATAATCAGGGCTATTCGGAGTTACGGTTACGGTGATTTCTGAAGAAGCTCCCGGACATATTATGGGTGGAACCGCGACACCCACCAGCGTAGGTGGAATAAAGACCGGCACAAAAATATCTGCCGTATCCAAACATCCGCCAATGGTAGTGATCCGCTGATAAGTAAAAGTATCCGTGGCAAGAATGACCAAATTCCAAAGATCATCCGGGGTTAAAAACGTGCCATGTGGAAGCCAGGCATGTTCTATCCCTGGGAAATTGGCGGGCTCATAGGTTTTGGAAAGCAAGTAGATGGTATCGCCTTGGCAGTACACTTCTTTGTCCATTACGCGTCGGATCGCTTGGTCAGGCAAGGAATCAACTTTTAACCTTACGGAATCGTACACCACACAAGTCTGGTTTCCGTTCACCACGCTGTAAGTGGCGGTGTAGGTGATTGTTTCATCTGGCGTTGAGATCACCGTCGCACCAGTCGCTGTGTTCAGGAAGAAGGACGGTGTCCAGGTGATAGTGGACCCGGTTGGGCTAACGGTGGCAGTCAACGTATCTATTTCACCAAGACAGAGCAGATGCACGGGTTCCCCGTTGATATTGATATCTGCCAATATAATCGTAACCGTTACGCTCCCAGTTTGGCTACAAGCGCCGTTTTGGCTTGTAGCCACCAGTGTGTAAGTAGTGGTCTGATCTGCCAGCGCGATAGGACCTGAAAGGTTGGGATTGTTCAGCCCTGTACTGGGTGTCCATTCATATTGAGTTGTGGTATTCAACAGGTTCGCCAATCGCACAGGGTAATTTTGGCACAAAACCGTGTCGGAAATAATGTTCGGAAAATGTAGCGTGTCCACGTCAATGGTGGCAAAATCATTCACGGTGCATCCTTCGACCGTTATAGAGGCTGTGTAAGTGATCGGGAAGTTTGGGCTTGCTATAGGATTTAAAATAGTCGGGTCATTCAACCCAAGGGCTGGAAACCAGGTCACAGGGGTGTTGGGAGGGTCAACAACCGCCAGCAATGCTACATTGCCTCCCAAACAAATCATCATGGGCGTAAGCGATGTCACGGCAATGCTCGGTGCAACTACTTTGATAAAAACCGAATCCACATCCTCACAGGCACCCACTGATCCAGTCACGCTCAGCCAAAGGCTTTGTGTCGGCGAGGTAACCGGGTTCGAGATATAGGCGTTGCTCACTGCTGAAGTGGGTTGCCAAAAATAAGTGCTTGCTCCGATGGCTTGGAGTTGCACAAAGTCGCCTTTGCAAACCTTCAATGTGTCCCCGCCCGAAACCTGCACTTCCACACCGTCTTTAATCTCTGCCTGTATGGTTTTCAGCACAACGGGGCCACAACCATAATCTCGGGAAATATTGATCAAGATCGTTTCAGTACCTTCTGGCAGCGCATCCGGGAGGGGAATAATGGGGAACGCAAGGGTGCTTTGTCCAGCTTGGAAAGTAATGGCGGGTGGGATATTCAACAAATAATCAAGCCCTAAAGTGGCCGTGCCTCCCAGAGTGATATTAAAAGTAGTTGCTACGGTGGGCACTTTGGAGAGGCTGATGAACAAGGTATCGTCATCTCCCGTGCAGCTCTCAATAAAATAATCAATACCGCTGGCAAATTGGATGTCCACATCCGGAGAGCCTGCCTTGATATTAGAAACAAATACGCCAGAATCGAAGACTTCGTCTCCGCGATCGGCAATGGCTAGTTTGAGGTGATAGTTATTGCAAGGGATAACAGGCACCCGTGCTGTGAGGCTTTTTTTTACCCCCAAAAAGTCAGATGTAAGTCCATCGTACTGAATAGATTGGCCAAGTTCGTTGTTTCGATAATATTGCCAGTTAACCTGATTGTTCACACTGTCAATCTGCACCGGAGTGATACTGTTTGGCAAAACAGCGATATTTAAAGCCCCATTCGTTAAATTTGGGTCTCCTGCGATACCAGGCCCCGACACCAGGAAAGCAAAAATATCATTGAACCCACCTTCATGGAAAATGAATTCAGGGTATTCTTCCGAGCCAAAAACATACTCGAACACCACCTCGTTCGTCTCCGCAAACACATCCAATTCCACAATACAGGCATCACGCGATACACTCCCATTTCCAAGTAAGTTAGAGAGATAATTTAAATCTGCATCGCCCAAGTCGTTGAAAGGATCTATGATTGTTCCCAATCCTGGTTGATTATTAGGCCCTTTTGCATTGGTTGCGTTGCCCGTAGTAAGCAGAAGGCCTTTTTCCATGTTCAAATCGTTGCCTTCTGTTGCAAATTTGAAAATGCCGTACTGCATCGAGTTGCATCGGATATCCGTAACGGTCACCGTAGCGCCACCGGTTGAAATAGCGGCTACGATGGAATCGGCTGTAATGTCGGTAGTATCAATTTCCATCGAAAGGGTTGGTTCGCAAGGGTCGCTGTTGCATTGCCAAGTGCCTTTCCATCCCTCCTGTTGTATCGTCGGATCGGATTCAAACACTACGGTGAGGCAGCCGCTTTTAGCCTGTACTTTGAAACACACGCCGCCGCCGCCGGCTATGTTTTGCTGAGAACCACCCGCCCCATCCAAGGAGGCAAGCAAAGGTGCGTTGGAGTTGTCTCCGTCGTAAAAGGAAAGTTCATCGCCTTGGCCGCCGCCAAAGGGGTCAAGGGTTGGTTCGAGGTTGTAATACGCTAAGGTGAAAGTTATGCACTCCGACGGCTGATCGGGGCAAATAACAAAGGTGTGATCTTCGTTCGGACCATAGTCGCCAAACTCGCCGCCCGAATCATAGAGCGTTCCTGCGCAAAGGGAGGAACTGCCTTGGGTGATATTCACAATCGGCGGGATACTATCCACACAAACCGTGAAATCGCCCCAGTTGGGTGTAGCCGTTCCCGACCAATCCGACACCCGGATGTAGTAGTCAAGCCCTGGGGTGAGACCAAAAAGATCCAGGGTAGTGCTGATTTGGCCCTGCCCCGCGCTTGCACAGTCCAGCTCCGCCAATCCATTGACAAAGCAATCGCCCCGATATATGGCAAACTCCGGGTTGGTGATGGGCATTGCGCCCGTGCCCGTGATGGTGACGCGGACATCCAAAAGTGAGATGGGGCATTGGAATCGAAACCATACGTCGTGGGTTGCCGTCGCACTTTGAAAACACGACACCGTGTCCACCGTGGCAATGACGCTGGGTGTGGCGTTTTTATTGGTGTACACCGTAGGCTGGCAAGCTGGCACTTCGCCGAGGTTGACCATGGTAGTACAATCGAAAGCATCGTTGATGGGGGCTTGAGCGCGGAGTGAAAAGGCCATTAATATGATGGCCAGGAGCGTGAGGGCTTGCTTCATTTTTGTGTGTCTGTAAATCTCTTCGCAAACCTGGCAGGTTTCAAAACCTTCGAGGTTTAGAGTATGATAGAAATCAGCCCAAAAGTAACGAGACATTTGCGAACGCCCAATCGCTGGGGTGTTATTGTGTGGGTTTGGTCGTTATTGAGCAATTTGGAAAGTCTATTTTTTACAAGCATCCAAGCCCGCCTTCACCTCCACAAAAGTCATTGGCTTCAAATTATTCCCCCAGCTTTGCAGCACATAATTCACCACGTTCGCAATTTGAATGTCGTTGAGTTTGTCGTTGGCTACCATTTGCTCAGCGTAGGTTTCCCCGTTCACCTGGATGGTGTCTTTCAAGCCATATCGTATAATACAGGCAAGTTGGTCGCGGTGGATCGCCAGATAATCAGCGCCTTTTAAGGGTGGAATGAGGGCGCCAAGACCCTCTCCGCCGTCCATGTGGCAATTGGCGCAGTGGGTTTTGTAGAGACGTTCGCCCATTTGATAGGGTTGTTGTTCACAGCTAGATAAAAGAGTATAAACAAGGAAAAAGGGCAACAAAATCTTAAACATCAGCAGGAAGTTTTTCTTTCAGATTTAACACTTCAAAAACGGCGTAGGAGTCCTCGTCCAGATATCGGTGAAATCTTCTGGCACGGTCGGAATAGACGAAAAAGAGCATTAGGAATAAGGGAGAGAAAAGAGCCCATTCCCAATGACTGGTACATTTCCATTTTATCAGGCACAAAAAAACCGCAATTAGAGAAAAGGCTGCCAAATTGGATGAAAGTGCTTTGAGGGCTTGCCAACGGTCTAATACCACGAGATGCCTATCTCCATGTTCCCGAATAAGCGCCCAATATTTTGACAAATCGGAGGTGATAGCGTCCCGTTTCCGCTTGGTTTTTCCGTTGTTTATATGGAAAAGAATGGAGCCTAAAAAATGTAAGGTGAACCCCATGATATAAGCAATCACTACGCCGGACAAGAGCATGTTGGCATCAATTTTTTTGACAAAACCATAGAGATCATCCAGGCAATGAATGGAGGAGTCCGCCACAATCCAGCAGGAGAACAAAAGTGCCGTGCCGGGGATTAAATAGCCCAAAACATCAAAAAAATCGAATTTGATTTTGTCCATGTTGTATTGTTAGTGCTGCCAATAATTTCCACGAATTTTGAAATTTCCCAATTCGTGGGGATGTTATTTCATCGGTACTTCGTGGAGAAGATTCAACGTTGTCTTGTATACGGCGCCACCCCTTGTCCACAAAACTCCCCTGCCAAAAATTTGTAGTACCCCGTCACCCCAATCATCCCTGCATTGTCCGTGCAATATTGAAACGCCGGGACGTAAGTATTCCAGCCCTCTTTTTTTCCCAATGCTTCGAGTCCATTGCGGAGGCCGGAATTTGCACTCACTCCGCCAGCGATGGCGATTTCACGAATACCCGTTTGCCGTGCAGCCTTGTGAAGTTTTTTCAATAGGATGGTCACGATGATTTCTTGAATGGAGGCACAGAGGTCGGCCAGGTTTTCGTGGATAAAGTTTGGATTGGCCGCAGTTTCTTTTTTCAGAAAATATAAAATGCTCGTTTTCAACCCACTAAAACTAAAGCCAAGCCCTGGAACGGAAGGCTCGGGGAAAGGAAAACGGGCTTGACCTTCGCGCGCAAGTTTATCAATAAGCGGCCCGGCGGGGTAGCCCAGTCCAAGCAGTTTGCCGGATTTGTCAAACGCCTCCCCCGCCGCGTCGTCCAGCGTTTGTCCAAGGATTTCCATGTCCAGAAAATCACGCACCAGCACAATTTGCGTATGCCCTCCACTCACAGTAAGGCAAAGAAATGGGAACACTGGCTTAGGGTCTTCTGCAAAATGGGCCAGTACATGCGCCTGCATGTGGTCCACTTCGATGAGCGGCAAATCGTAGCTCAGCGCAAACGCTTTGGCAAAGGAAGTGCCCACCAATAAGGAACCCAACAATCCCGGGCCTCGTGTGAAAGCCACGGCATCTATGTCGGTCTTTGCAATGCCCGCATTTTTTAGTGCAAGGTCCACAACAGGGATAATATTGGCTTGATGCGCTCTGGAAGCCACTTCGGGTACCACGCCCCCGTAAAGGCGGTGAGCTTCCTGGTTGGCAACATGGTTTGACAGCACGACACCGTCGCGCACGATGGCAGCGGAGGTATCGTCGCAGGAGGATTCTATAGCGAGTAGGGTAGTCATATTGAATCGGCAAAAGTACAGGATTTGCAGGATTGGACAGGATATGAAAGTTAAAATCACGCGCTTAAAAAACTTGCAAATCCAGTCCAATCCTGCAAATCCTGTCTAATTTTGGCACGATTCTTTGTAATAAGAATTGCCTTCAGTTTTTGTAATCCTTCTACGAAGCTAGACATCTTTCAAATCAGTAAAATCAACAGTTATCATGTTCGGTTCAAGCACAAAAGATTCAAAATCAAACAATTCAACCCTTTCTGCTCTAAATGACAAAGATAGCGCGGCTACGACGGTCATTGCAAAGGGTACTACGATCGAAGGCAAATTTGCCTGTGGCGAAAACGTCCGGCTCGATGGTGCCATCCACGGCGAAGTAAAGGTGGACAAACGTTTCGTTATGGGCGACGGTAGTTATGTGCAGGGCAATATTGTAGCCCTCAATGCTGCGATCAAAGGCAGAATTAAAGGCGACATTCATGTAAAAGAAGCCCTGCATTTAATGGATTCAGCCGTTATCGAAGGCAATATCACCGCCAAAACAATGGTGGTGGAAGAAGGCGCCCGTTACAATGGTGCTTGTCGAATCGGCGCGGCGGCGGCGGCGTCCACGCCGATTGCATCAGCAGTCGTGGCTGAGAAAAACTAAGTCCTGAGAAAACAACACGTGCCCCCATCCAACAAAAGGCCGGAAATTTGAAACGGTTGCGCATCTTTGCCTCCGGTTTCAAATTTCCGGCCTTCTATTTTTAATGCCCGTTTTTTCCTTCCAATCCGAATCATTGAACCCTTCACTGGCGGCTTCCAGCGCATTGCGCATGGTTGTCGGCTGCCATGGCGTTTCACTTTTGATAAAAAACGACCACAATTTACTGGCATTGAAATCTTGGCAAATTCCCGGGACGGACCAAGGCTTTCAAGCGGTTGAGTCAGCATTGCGCGAGGTGTTTGGCTCAGAACGGTTGCTTGACCTTCAATTTGGATCCAAGGTGTGCGCGCTTTCTTGTCCAGCTTCAACGTTGGTGCCCCGCCGCCTTTTTGACCCGGAAAATCTGGAACAATACTTCAAATTGCTGTTGCGAGAAAGCTCAGAGCATACTTACGGTTTTGAAAAACTGGAAGTATTCGATTGCTATCTTGTTTGGGCCGAAGAATCCGGTTTGTTAGCGCTTTGCGGGCATTATTTTTCAAGCCAAAACATCCGACATCTGGCAGCGCCCCTCTTGCAGTCCTATCATGGATTGGCACCCGCAGAAGGATATGCAATATTTGCCAATCTACTCGGTCAAAAGGTTCAAATCGCAGTCTTTGAGCGTCGGAACTTAGTGTTTTTTAACACATTCGATTTTTGGAAACCAAATGATTTGCTCTATTTTATACTGCTTGCGTACAAACAATTCGACCTGAATCCACTGGACATCCCGCTCACCCTGAGCGGGACCTTGATTGAAGATTCCGAAATCTTTAGGCTGTTGCTCCGCTACATTCGACCGATGCGCTTTCCGCCCTTGCCAGAGGGCTTTCAATTGCCTGCTGAAGCCAAGAGTCTGCCAGGTCACTATTGGTTTGACCTTGCAGCGGTGTAAACATGTTTCTTTTAACCGTGTTAACGATTGCCTGGAACAGTCTTCCGGGGTACAGATATGAGAATAATTGGAGGAAAATTTCGAGGCCGGCGATTTGACCCGCCCGCCGATAAGTGGCCGACCCGCCCCACCATGGATCAAGCTAAAGAGGCGCTCTTTAATATCCTTAACAACGTCATGGATTTTGAAGATGTTCGTGTGCTTGACCTTTTTGGCGGTACCGGAAGCCACTCTTACGAGTTCATTTCTCGTGGATGTGAAGATGTGACGTATGTGGACAAATTTCCCGAAGCCGTCCGCTTTGTGCGACAAACTGCCCAAAAACTCGGTATCGAAACCCAACTCAAAATCTTTCAGATGGACGTATTCCGTTTTGTCGAAAACGCCACCGGCCAATGGGACTATATCTTTGCTGGGCCACCTTATACGCTGCCGACGATAGATACTTTACCTGACCTGATTTTGACAAAAAACCTGCTTTTGCCCGATGGACTTTTCGTAATGGAGCACAACCCACATCACGATTTCTCAAGCCACCCCAAACTTTCGGACGTGCGCAATTACGGCAAGACAATTTTCAGCTTTTTCAAGCCTACACCGTTGGAGCCGCTTACTGACACTTCAGCCTGATGTTCTCCGTTTTTATTTCGTTGCTTTCGTGACCAGCCCGATCGCGAATTTTGATGTAATAGAAAAAAGTGTCAAACGCTATTTGTGTTACATCATCGCATGCGAACTTGATTCCCTCCTTTGGAGAAATATAAATGCAGCAGGTGGTCGGTAACTTTACGGTGATTTCTCCAGAAATTCCATTTCCCGCGCCCTGCGGTTCTACATAAGGTAGTTGCAAAGGCGGCTTGGAAAAAGAATCCCGGGAGTCGCGAATAAATACACTAGCGGTTGGATCCGATTCTGGAAACCCCAAATCTCCATCACCATCGGTAAAAGAAAAGGTGACAGACAAAGAATCCTGATATCCTGCGCCTTGCTGCATAAGGGTTTTAGAAATCCCAACATATTCAATCACAGGCTCTTTTGGATAGTCAGGTGGCTGTACACAATACTGTAAAAAGACGAATAGTGCAAAGACAATCAGAGGAAACAGATTTTTCATAGCAATAAATTTTGCCCCAAAATTGGGCTTTTTTTGGAAGATGCAAACTCCACAACGCGCTGATTTATTGCCAATGCTGTCAAAGCTCAATGAAGGCAACTTTGAAGCCACCGCCCAGGCTGTATTTGCGTACCAATCTGTCCAAAATCCCGTTTATTCCAGGTACTTATCATTGCTTGAACCGTCCACCGTCCACCGTCCCTTCCTCCCTATTTCATTTTTCAAGACCCATCGGGTACAAACTGGCACTTGGGAGGCCGAAACTGAATTCAGCAGCAGCGGAACTACCGGCCAAACACCATCCCGCCATAGCGTACGAGATCTGGGGTTTTATGTAGAAAATGCCCGCCGAGGATTTGCGCAATATTATGGCGAACCCTCCGAGTGGGCCATTCTAGCTTTGTTGCCTTCCTATTTGGAGCGCAGCGGTTCTTCTTTAGTGGCGATGGCTGATTTTTTTATCCAACACTCCCGCCATCCAGAAAGCGGCTTTTTTTTGAACGATTTTGACAAGTTGAAAACCGCCTTGAATGCTTGCAAATCAAAAGGTTGTAAAACACTTTTGCTCGGTGTAAGTTTTGCGTTGCTTGATTTTGCAGAACAATGCCCGATGGATCTACGGGGGATAACGGTAATGGAAACAGGTGGCATGAAAGGCCGACGCCGGGAATTGACACGCCAGGAATTGCACGAAACATTGAAAGCCGCATTGCGCGTGGAAGTCGTTCATGCTGAATACGGAATGACCGAACTTTTCTCGCAAGCTTATGCGCTGGAGGGTTCACTGTTTTTTCCGGCGAAAACCATGCGCGTATTAACGACAGAACTCAACGATCCGTTTTGCCCTGTGCCATTCGGGCGGACAGGGGTGCTAAACATCATTGACCTGGCCAACCTGGATACCTGTAGCTTTATCCAAACGGATGACCTGGGGCGTGTTTTTCCCGATGGGAGTTTCGAGGTGCTGGGTCGTGCGGATGCTGCTGAAATGCGCGGTTGCAATTTGATGGTGGAGTAGGGGAGGGGCGCGTCAGTTTTTTATCCGTTTGACCACTGCTTCGCGGTAGGTTTCACGCAAGGTTTTGCTGTCCAAGGCCTGTTCAAACAAGGCTTTTGCTTCTTCATTGCGGCCCAAGTCCTGCAATGCAACCCCTTTGTAATAATAAAACTCATCGCTAAAGGTGCTGACCTGCTCAAATGCCGCAAGGGCCTTTTGGGGTTCGTGCATTTGAAGCCAGCATATTCCGACAAAATAGGGGTCGTTTGGAGATGATTCCCGTATTGCTGTTGCAAAATCATTGTTTCGGTAGGCCGCCAGCGCTTTGGCAGGACGGACGATTTTTTGCACCTGATCCTGTTCGCCGCGCACTGCGATATTGTCAAATGGGTAGGGAATAAGGTCTGTACGCGCAGCAATGGTCGGGTTTGGATCTTTTAAAACGGGTAAAAACCAGCCTGCCTGCCAGCAAATCGCCGCTCCCAATAGAGCGATTACCACCAACCATATCCATTTTTTCTCTTTCAAAATGATTTGGAGCTGCGTAGGTTTTGGCCCGGCCAGTTGCTTCCAGCGAGCCGCCCGCTCGGCGTTCAAATGCGTTTTCAAGAGCTGATGCTCCCGAATAGAAAGTTCCTCTGGCGACAGTTGTTCAGGGTTGTATTTATGCGAAAAAGTATTCATGATCAGCAGTGGTTAAAGCGATTGAAAGAAGTGTTTTCGTAGTTTTTGGATGCAACGGTGCTTGTCTTGTTTAACCGCCTCCGGGCTTTTGCCCAGCAGTTCGGCAATTTGGAAATGGGGCAATTCATCGTAATAAAAACGATGCAACATGCCACTGCATTTGTCGCAAAGGCTGTCCCAGGCCTTTTTGAATGCGGCCAATTCTTCCGTCGAAAAACAGGCATCCTCGTCGGCTGCAAGGTTTTCGGCAAATGAATCCACGGGCATTTCTCTATTTCGCTTCTGTTTTTTCTGAAAGTCGGTCACGATGATTCGATTCAGGTAAGCCTCCAAATTGCCCCAGGTGACTTTCCTGGCGATCAAAATGTTGCGAAAGCTCATCAAACCTTCCATAACCGCATCTTCTGCATCGGCTTGTTCTGTACTGTGCGAAGATTGAAGGCGGCGCACCATTTTCCAATACTGCTTAACAAAGACTCTTTCGAACAGGGCTTCATCGCCTTGCCCGAGTTGGCTGAGCAAGGCTTCAAATTGAGCCTCGGAAAGGCCAAAGTTTTTTTCTGTCGAAGGGACGGATTCAATCATAGAGCGAGTTAGCGTCGTATAAACCGGAATATCAAGGGTCATGGCGAAGGTAATTTTTTTTAAAAAATCAAGGAGGGTGGTTTAATAGCCGAACAAAAACAAATGGTTGATTTTCAATGGTTTAAATTTATGATGTACAGTTTGCAATCCACTTTTATATTTAATAAAGCCCAAAGAGCCGCACAGGTAACACGCAAACAAGGTTTATTTTTTTGACCTGTTACCTCCGATGCACCGGCGGCTTTTACCCTTGAAACCTGCGTTGGACGGCAGCCGGAAGCCGGGCAGATGGAGGGATTCAACCAAAGCGACCTCGCGGCTTTTTGAACAGCGGGGCGGAGGATGCCGAAACGCCGTAGAATGAGTAGGCACTAACAGATTTCACTTTCAACTATTATTACGATGAAAAATCTCAAGTTTTTCCTGTTCCCAGTTTTTTGTTTGCTCGCTGGACTTTTTGTAGCAAATATGGCACATGCCAAAACCGCCAACACAACAGCAGATAGCCTTACTCTGGATGCCTTTAAAATCAAAGCCGAGATAACGTTTGGCAAACCACCTAAATGTGAAGGATGGGGACTTTGCAAACTTACTATTGAATGCTGTTCCGGCCAGATGAATCCCGGTGTCGGAGTTGGAGAGCTGGAAGCGGAAAAAGGCCGCCTGACCATCAACTACTTAAAGAACAGCATGACTGATGAGACCCTTCAAAGGCATTTCGGCAGCGGAACTTTTGTTGTGGATGGGCCATACACACTGTCAAATGAACTTACAGAGATGCTCGGCCTCAAAGCAGGGTATACCATTCAACCTGGCAAATACAAGATTGTCGACAATGGCGAGAAGCTCAAAGTGGTATACTAATCAAGACTGTCGTCATAATTGGCTTTTTTAGGATTACCAGGACACGTTGATATGGCCAAATAAGTTGATTGTTGAAAACTGTGCTGCCAAAAAATTTTCGAACGAGCAAAGAGTAGGTGACTTTGGTGAATTATTTTTGGCAGCACGGTTTTCTGCTTGGCTAACACCTACGTAAAATATCTGGATATGAAAATCTCAATGATTGTTGCTTGTATTGGGGCTTTTGGGGCTTGTCTCTGTAAC
>Ga0105044_10003212_pt1 | contig 22389 bp, 18 predicted proteins | sample MAT01_FD_78092 | JGI IMG/M metagenome (GOLD analysis project Ga0105044, IMG submission 78092) | Freshwater microbial communities from Lake Fryxell liftoff mats and glacier meltwater in Antarctica - MAT-01 | ecosystem: Environmental > Aquatic > Freshwater > Ice > Liftoff microbial mat | place...
ACAACGTGGGGAGGGATTTAGGGAGGGGTAAAATCGGAAACTGCGTAAGGTGAGTTATTATTCAACAAACGCTGACCTCAGATGAGGTTCAGGCATGGCTGCGGCGTTTGCGCGGGCCTTAATTCTAAGATAATCTCTGACAGCCACCAAGGAGTAGAGCGTGTTCACAAATTTTGCGACTCTTCAGGTCGATATACGCGATTATGTCGCCCATGTCACACTCAATCGGCCCGATGTAAAAAATGCCATGAATTACCAGATGGTGGGCGAACTGCACAGCATTTTCATCGCCCTCAAAGATCAGCGCCATATCCGCGTGATCGTCCTGAGCGGCGCAGAGGGAACCTTCTGTGCGGGCGGCGATATCAAGGAAATGCGCGAAAACTCCGTCCCGACACACACTAGCGATTCCAATCTCGATGCCATGCTGCGGGCCTGCAATGAAGCCGATCAGATTGTGGTCGCCAAGATTGAAGGCGCGGCCCTGGGCGGCGGCTTTGGCCTCGTCTGCGTCTCGGATGTGGCGATTGCCAGCGAGTCGGCGCAGTTTGGCCTGCCCGAAGTGCGCCTGGGCATCGCACCCGCCTTTATCTCGCCCTATGTGATTCAGCGGGTGGGCTTTGCGCGGGCGCGTGACCTCATGCTGACGGGGCGGCGTTTCAGCGGGTCGCAGGCCTATCAATACGGCCTTGTGCATCAGGTCTGCCCTCCGGCGGGCCTTGAGCCATCGGTAGAGAATCAATTGGAAGATTTGCGGGCCTGTGCGCCGGGAGCGATTGCCGCCATTAAGAAGCTCATGTTCGCCGTCGCAGATCGCCCGCTGGATGAAACGGTAGGCTATCGCGCCGATCTACTCAACACCCTGCGGGCCGGGGAAGAAGCCCAGGCTGGCATGAAGGCATTTTTGCAAAAGAAGCCCGCACCCTGGGCAGGAGGCAAGCTATGATTCGAAAAATTCTCATTGCCAATCGCGGCGAGATCGCCTGTCGCATTATTCGCACATGCCGCGAGATGGGCATTGCCACCGTCGCCATCTTCTCAGATGCGGATGAAAATGCCCTGCATGTGGAATTGGCCGATGAAGCCATCCACATTGGCGGGAGTGAACCAAGCGAGAGCTACCTCAATATGCATCGGATTCTCGATGCGGCCTTTCGCAGCGGGGCCGATGCGATCCATCCGGGGTATGGCTTCCTGGCGGAAAATGCCGGCTTCGCCTATATCATCATCTCGTCGGGGTTGATCTTCATTGGCCCACCGCCAGAGGCAATGGAGGCGATGGGCGACAAGCGCACCGCCAAACTGCTGCTGCAAGGCATCCCGTTTGTGCCGGGCTACATCGATGATGACCAGAGCGATAATACGCTGGTGGCGGCAGCAGATCAGATTGGTTATCCCATTATGATCAAAGCCTCAGCGGGCGGCGGTGGCAAAGGGATGCGCTATGTGACCCAGAAGAATGAGATGGTTGAAGCGCTGGCAGCAGCCCGCCGTGAGGCCAAATCATCGTTTGGCAGTGATGATCTGCTGCTGGAACGGGCCATCCTGCAACCGCGCCATATTGAAGTACAGATTGTGGGCGATCAGCACGGCACAGTGATTGCCCTGGGCGAACGCGAGTGCAGCATCCAGCGCCGCCACCAGAAAATTATTGAAGAAACGCCCTCGCCGGCCCTCAATGCCGACCTGCGCCGCCAGATGTTTGAGGCAGCGGTGAGCATCGGCCAGCAAATTGGCTATCACAGCGTTGGCACAGTTGAGTTTTTGCTGGATGAGGACAAAAATTTCTATTTCATGGAGATGAATACCCGCCTCCAGGTCGAGCACCCTATCACGGAGATGGTCTATGGCGTCGATCTGGTGCGCTGGCAGATTGAGATTGCGCGGGGACGCCCGTTAGATGCCTTCATTCCCGGTGGGCAGGCCGCTAAAGACATCGGCTATCACCCCAGCGGCCACGCGATGGAGGTGCGCCTGTACGCGGAAGACCCGTCAAATCATTTTCTACCCGTCATTGGCCCCATCCTGGAATGGCAGGAGCCGCACGGCGTCCGCACCGACAGCGGCATCCGCACAGGCGATGCCATCAGCCCGTACTATGATCCGATGATCGCCAAAATCATCGCACATGGCGAAACCCGCACCGAGACGCTGCGTAAGCTCGATTACGCCCTCTCGAATACCATCCTGCTCGGTCTGCGGAATAACCTAGCCTTTTTGCGCCGCGTGCTGATGAACGATGAGCATCTGGGCGGGCTTCTCAGCACGCATTTCATCGATGAGCATCCGGAATTGTTGGGTGAAACGGTTGAGCTGGATTCCTTCGCGCTGGTGGCCGCCGCCCTGACACATCAGCCGTATCAGGAACATTGGCGCAATAATGCCCATCGTCACATCAAGCACACCTTCCAGCACAATGGGCAGATTCATGAGGTGCGCGTTCAGCCGCATGGGGGGACGCGCTTCACGGTGCTGCACGGCTCCATGTCGTATGAGGCGTATCTGATTGACTGGACAGCGCCGCATCTGATTCTGCGCTTGAATGGCTATCAGCAGACCGTCCATGTTGTCCACAACAGTGGTGCGATCTGGGTACATACGCGCCAGGGGACAACTGTGCTGTACTGGCAAACGCCCATGCCGCTGCCCAATCAACGCAGCGAGACCCAGAGTTCCTTGCGCTCTCCCATGCCGGGGCAGATCATCCAGGTGATGGTCGAAGAGGGGCAGCAGGTCAAGCAGGGCGATCTGCTGATGATTATGGAGGCGATGAAGATGGAGCATCGCATCGAAGCGCCGTATGATGGCATCGTCGAGTCGCTGCGCTATCAACTGGGCGACAAAGTGCCGCAGGATGCCGTGCTGCTGGCGCTTAAACCCGTTGTAGAGGCGTAATGATTCTACCCATTTGAGTGGGATTGGCGTAGGGGCGACCCATGAGTCGCCCCTACAAAAACGTTGTGACCTGTTGCGAACCTATGGCATGATACACAAGGTAATCATTCACCTCTCCATGAGAAAAATCTCTGTTGGGCATCAGGTACGAAATAACCGCCTTATCCTCATGGTGTACCGAATCCTACGACCCCCTTAAGGGGGTCAGAACGGCGCAAAACAGGGCAGGATACCGTTGTGCCTGTGTTTAACCCATAGCCGATGGCTTTAGCCGTCGGTCTCCCGCCCGCACACCCGCACCATCCACACGGATAGGTGAATGATTACCTACACAAATCCCGACTACATTATTATGTATACCTACCAAGTGCTGCACCCAAAAACCCCTCCATCATGCGTCTTCCCATCTTCCCATGAGACCCCCTGTGCCCATGCCGCATCTCGCTAAAACATCTCATTTGGCAGTATTTAATAATAAAGAAACTCTCTAGACTTCATATGAATCTTTGTATATTTTTGATACTTCTCATGAAAGACTCAGGCGACATTTGGAATAAAGATTTTTATATCATGTATGATTCGACTCGGTGGGAGCGTCTTTTATAGCGCAAGTAAGAATATCTGTTCAACTTTCACGCTGTTGAAAGGACACAAACCTATGACATCTCGTCGTTGGTTGTTGTTGTTTATCGTTGCATTGTCAGCCCTGGGCCTTAACAGTCTGACGCTGGCTCAGGATACGTCGGGAGCCTTTCGCATTGGTCTCCCTGCGCCCGTTGAATTGAATCCTTTTCTTGGTTCCAATGATCCTGAAACGTTATTCAATCGCATGATTTATGATTATCTGCTAGATGTCTCGCCCACCGGCGACATTGTGCCTCAGCTCGCCACTGAGTACAAAATCAGCGATGATGGCCTGACCTATACGCTCACCCTCCGTGATAGTGTGACGTTCCATGATGGCTCCGCCTTGACAGCCAAAGACGTGGTCTTCTCTTTTGACACTTTGAAAGCGGCAGGCTCCCCGGCGCTGAATCTGTTGGGCGATTACACGGTGGCCACGCCCGATGACACATCGGTTGCCTTCACGCTCAAGACGCCCAATGCCGATTTCATCTATGGATTGGCGTCGCGCTGGTCATTCATCATCAAGGATGGCACGAAAGAGCCGAACGTGCTGCAAGAAGGCGCTGCCCAATTCGCCAACTTCAACGGCACAGGCGCATATATCCTGAGTGAATACAAGCCAGGTGAAAGCTCCACCTTCACCGCCAACCCGACCTATTGGTGGGCAGGCTACCCCAAAACTGCCACCGTCACCCACATCTATATCAATGAGACGCAAGCCCAGATCGACGCCATCAAGGGCGGCACAGTGGATTTCATCTTCAAAGTGCCATTTGATCAGGTCGATACACTCAAGACCGCTGGCCTGACCGTCATCACCAAAGCCACCAACCAGCACCCCATCATCCGCCTGCGCTCCGATAAGGGGCATCTGGGCGAGGACGTGCGCGTGCGTCAGGCGTTCAAGCTGGCGACAGATCGTGAACTACTCAATCTGAATCTGTTCGATGGTCTGGCCGTCGTCGGCAACAATGATCCGATTGGCCCGCTGTATGCCAACTTCTACGACGATGCAATCGCCAAGCCGGAATACGATCCCAAAGCCGCCTGTGCGCTGCTCAAAGAGGCGGGATTCCCCGATGGCATCGGCGCGGACAAGCCCATCGATTTCTACATCGATGACTCGTTCAACTATGTCCAGATGGCCGAATATTTGCAGGAACAGTGGAAAGAAGGCTGCATCAACGTCAACATTCTGCCGCGCAACCCTGGCGATTACTACGCAGGCGATGCCAGCACCGCTGAATGGCTGAATGTTGATCTGGGCGTCACAGGCTGGGGATCGCGCCCGATTCCGCAGCAGTATCTGGTTGAGGCGTATGTCTCCAACGGCTCCTACAATGAAGCCCATTGGAGCGACAGCGAACTCGATACGCTGATAGGACAGGCGGGAGTCACAACCGATCAAACCGAGCGTGCGAAGATTTACGGCCAGATTGCTGGCATCTTTGCGGAACGCGGGCCGATCATTGTGCCGTTCTTTGCGCCTATCGTCGGTGTGACCGCCGCCAATGTGGAGGGACTCGATCTGAATCCCTTCCCTGGCAGCACTGATATCCGCACCGTCACCCTGAAGTAACACGAGAACAGCGGCGGGACAGCGCTTATTGGGCTGTCCCGCCGCATGTCATCGCCGTTTTCCATGCGGCCCGCGATGGGCCGGTATGGGCCTCGTCATCAAAACCATGCAAGGGCATCGTCATTGCAGACATCCCTACAGCAATTTTTTTCTGTCTCCCGCTTGAGCCGCACGCTCCGCCTTTTAACAGCAGATCGGGCAGCGAGTGTGGGGCTTGTCGTGGTCTTGTTCTATATTGGCATTGCCCTCTTCGGGCCGATGCTGGCTCCGCACAACTTTGCCCAGGTGGTGGATGATCCCGCCAAATGCCTGACGCGCAGCAGTGGCGATGTGCGCTGTGCTGCCCTCAAGAACGCTCCGCCCTCCTCGGCCAATCCCCTCGGCACAGATCGCAATGGCCGCGATATGCTCAGCCGCCTGCTCTACGGCGGACGTGAGACGCTGGGGCTGCCTGCGGTGGCGACCTTCTTTGCCGTCATGCTCGGCATGGCGTTGGGGCTGTATATTGGCTATGTCGGCGGCTGGCCCGATGAGATTTTGTCGCGCCTGATCGACAGTCTGCTGGCGATTCCGGCGCTGATTCTAGCGCTCGTCACGCTGGCAACATTGGCTCCCAGTCTGGCGATGATCGATTCGCCGATCATTCAATCTCTGGGCAGCACCAGCATCGCCATTATTATCGTCATCACGCTGCTGTATACACCGATTGTGGCGCGGGTCGTGCGGGCGGCAACGCTGGCGCTGCGCGATTCGGGCTATGTGGAGGCGGCCAAGCTGCGTGGCGAATCCACCGCCTATATCCTGTTCCGCGAGATTTTGCCCGGCGTCATGCCCGCCCTGGTGGTCGAAGGGGCGCTGCGCTTCTCGTATGCGATCTTCCTCGTGACCTCGCTGGGCTTTCTGGGATTGGGCGCACAGCCACCCTCGCCGGAATGGGGCCGCATGGTGCTGGACGCCCGCAGCAACTATGCCGAAGCGCCCTGGACGCTATGGACACCCGTCGCAGCGATTGCCATCCTGGTGATTGGCGTCAATTTGCTCTCAGATGGATTACAGCGCGTGCTGCGTGGAGGGCCTGACAATGACTGAGACCCAGGAACCGCTTCTCTGCGTCGAAGGGCTGACGATAGAATATCAAATTGCCCATCAATGGCAGCCTGCCATCCATGATGTGCATCTCTCGATCATGCCGCATGAAATTCATGGGTTGGTGGGCGAGAGCGGCAGCGGCAAATCGACATTGGGCGCGGGCATCCTGGGCGATCTGCCGCCACTGGCCCGCCATGCCGACGGACATATCTTCTTTGAGGGGCGCGATCTGGCAACCCTGACGCCCGCCGAGTGGCAGATGGTACGCGGTCATCGCATCGCCTTTGTGCCGCAAAATCCGCTTGAAGCCCTCAATCCGACGCTCACCATCGGCACACAGATGGCCGAAGTGACGCGCACGCACCTGGGCCTGTCGCACAAAGACGCCCTCAAGCAGGCGGGCGAAATGCTGGCGCAGACCAATCTGCCCGATCCGATTGCTACATTACAGCGCTATCCGCATCAACTCAGCGGCGGCCAGCAGCAGCGCGTCATGATTGCGATGGCCCTGAGCACACGACCTCGTCTGCTGATCCTGGATGAGCCGACAACCGCGCTGGACGTGACGACGCGAGCCGTGATTCTGGAACTTGTGCGGACTCTTATCCGCGAAAAAGAGGCCGCCGCGCTGTATATCTCGCACGATCTGGGGACGATTGCCCAATTGTGCGATACCGTCACGGTGCTGTATGCGGGCGAGGTGATGGAAACCGCCTCCGTCCAGTCGCTGTTTGCCAAACCGCTGCATCCGTATACATCGGGCCTGCTGGCGAGTCTGCCCAGTCGGGCCAGCGGTGATCAGTCGCGCTTGGCGACGATCAAAGGCGCGGCTCCCTCGCTGGTAGATCGTCCGACGGGATGTGTCTTTGCGCCGCGCTGCCCAGTGGTTATCGACAAGTGTGCGGAGAAGCCGCCTTTAGAGCGCATCGAAGGCCAGCGCAGCGTGCGCTGCTGGCGCTGGCACGAGATCGCAGCAGGCACGCTTGACCCGCGCCAACCCGCTGTGCCTGCCGCCCTGGAGACAACCCGTTCATCGGATGAGGTGGTGCTGTCGGTGGGCCATCTTCGTAAGACCTACCAGGATGGCGGCTTCTGGCAGAGCAAGAGCGGCGTGCAGGCCGTGAGCGATGTATCCTTCAATGTACCGCGCCGCAGCACCATCGGCATTGTGGGCGAGAGCGGCAGCGGCAAGACCACGCTGGCCCGCGCCATCGTCGCGCTGACCGAGGCCGATGCGGGCAGTCTGACGCTGCTCAATCAGCCGATCAGCCTGCATCTCGCCCATCGGGATGCCAGCACGCTCCAGAATCTGCGCTACGTCTTCCAGAATCCCGGCGATTCGCTCAATCCGTATCATACGGTGCGCTCGGCGATTGGTCGCACCATTCGCCATCTTCGCAAAGACGAGCACTCCACACAGGATGTAGAGCAAACGCTGCAACAGGTGCTCACGGCTGTTGGTCTCACCTCAGCCTATGCGGATCGCTATCCCAGCCAGCTCAGCGGCGGCGAAAAGCAGCGCGTGGCCCTGGCACGCGCCTTTGCCGCGCAGCCTGCGCTTGTGCTGGCCGATGAACCGACCTCGGCGCTGGATGTGTCGGTGCAGGCCGTGATTTTGAATCTGCTCAAGGATTTGCGGGCGCAGGCCGACGCTTCCTACATTGTCATTTCGCATGATCTGGATGTGATTAGCTATCTGGCCGATTGGATTATTGTGCTGTATCTGGGCGAGATCATGGAGCAGGGGCCAAATTCGCAGGTGCGCCACGCCCCGATGCACCCCTACACCGAAGCGCTACTCATGTCCGTCCCGACGATTCCCGATGGCACATCCAGCAAAACCACACTCTCGGCAAAGGACGCGCCTCCCCTCCTCCAGGGCGATATTCCCTCACCGCGCCACAAGCCGTCGGGTTGCCCGTTTCACACGCGCTGTCCCCGTTTCCTGGGCGATATCTGCGTCACACAGACGCCGCCTGTACGAGCAGGCGAAAATGGGCATGAGATTTGCTGTCATATCCCGCTGGATGAGCTGCGTACACTCCAGACAGGAGGCGCATAAATGATTCGCTATCTGGCGCGGCGTGTGGCGCTGCTGCTGATTACGCTGCTGCTCACGTCGATCATTGTGTTTGCGCTGACGCAGTTTTTACCCGGCGATATTGCCCGCCTGATCCTGGGGCGCGATGCCTCGCCGCAGACAGTCAACGATTTCCGCCAGCGCTTCGGCCTGAATGATCCGCTGCCGATGCAGTACGTCCACTGGTTGAGCGGCCTCGCGCAGGGCAATCCGGGGCGCTCATTTTCGGCGGGCAATCCGCCTGTCATGCCGCTGGTGCAAAGCCGCCTGAGCAATTCGCTGCGTTTGGCGGCGCTCACACTGCTGCTCAGTGTGCCGCTGTCGATCACAGTGGGGGTGATTGCTGCCCTGTATGCCGATACCTGGGTCGATGGCCTGATTTCGCTGATATCACTGGCGGTGGTCGGCCTGCCCGAATTTGTCACCGGGATTGTGCTCATCAATGTGTTTGCGTTGGGGCTGCACTGGTTTGAGGCCACATCGCTGGTGCGCGACAGCTATACTCTGGGCGAATGGCTGCGCGTGCTGATTCTGCCTGCGCTCACGGCGAGTTTTGTGCTGTTCGGCTATATCACGCGGCTCACACGGGCGGGCATGATTGAAGAGTTGAAAAAGCCGTATGTGCGGACAGCGGTGCTCAAGGGCCTGCCGTATCGTCAGATCATCGTGCGCCATGTGCTGCGCAATGCCCTGCTGCCCACGATCACGGTGATTGCCATCAGCACGGGATGGCTCATGGGCGGCCTCGTCGTGATTGAGAATGTCTATAACTATCCGGGCCTGGGATCGCTGCTGATTGAAGCCGTGAATCAGAAGAATCTGCCTGTGCTGCAAACGGTTGTTGTGCTGGTGGTCTTCATTTACGCCGTGTCGAATCTGGTGGCGGATATTCTGTATGCGGTGCTGAATCCACGCGTGCGATTGGGGTAATGTAGGGACACGATATATCGTGTCCATTTTTTCCCATTTATTCGCCACCAACACAACACGCCTATAATCAGGTCAACCTGTCATTGAATGAGAGATACCCGATGCCCCTCTATCAATATCGCTGTGACGACTGCGGCCATGAGTTTGAGGAGATACACAGCTTCGCATCCGCGCTGCCCGAATGCCCCGAATGTGAGAGCGCACACGTCAAACGCCTCATCACCACCGCGCCCGCCATCACAAAAGGTGCTCTGGCGCACCCTGGCGATGGCAAACGTGCGACCAAAGAACAGCTTCGCGACAAGTGGGCGGAAGAATCACCCAAGCTGCGAGAGAAACTCCGCGCTAAACTGGGTGATGAGGCCGTCAACAGCCTGCCAACGCTCAATATGCCCATAGGTTCTGAGGATTAACCATAGGGAGCAGAGTTTGTAGGGGCACGATATATCGTGCCCCTACGTACCTCCATTTTATGTCCTTCTCCCTCCTCAATGCCTGCGTCTGGGATGACGATGCACACGCCTTTGTCGCTCGTGATCTGCATATGGCAGATGGGCGCATCGTCGCACGCCCTGACCGCCGCGCACGCACGATTGATCTCAACGGCGCGATGGTGCTCCCCGGCCTGATCAACGCGCACGATCATCTGGCGATGAATCATTTCCCGCGCACGTCGTTTCGCCCCATCTATCCCAATGCCCATGTGTGGGGCGAAGACGTGAATGTCCGCCTCGACACCGAACCGTATAAAAGTTTGCGGGCCGCGCCGCTGGTCGATAAAGTCTTTATTGGGGCGCTCAAAAATCTCCTCAGCGGCGTGACCAGCGTCGTGCATCATGATGCGCCGCACAAACCCCTGTTTGCGCGAGATTTTCCGGTGCGTGTGCTGCCGCGCTACGGCTGGGCGCACAGCCTGCATTTCATGTCGCGGGAGGCGGTCATAGGCTCTTATCAAGACACGCCGCCCGATGCCCTGTGGTTCATCCATCTGGCCGAGGGCACGGATGAGCTCGCACAGAATGAATATGCGCGGCTCAAGGAATGGGGCTGTGTCAGCGTGAATACTGTCCTGATTCACGGTGTGGGGCTGACAGACGCCGATATTGCCGATGCTGCGCCCCGCGTTCGTGCCCTTGTCGTGTGTCCGAGCACAAATCGCTATTTGCTTGGGGCCGAACCGCCCATCGAAAAGTGGCAGGCCGCAGGCGGCACGCTTCTGTATGGCAGCGATTCGCGCCTCACTGCTGAGGGCGATCTGCTGACGGAATTGCAGTCGGACGCGGCGCAAAAGGGCGAGGCACGCCTAGCCCCTACGATTTTGGCAGCGCAAATGGCGCTCACCGCCCGTACATTGGGACTGGCACAGGTGGGGCAACTTGCACACGGCGCATGGGCGGATGTGGTGATTATCAATGGCATGACGCGCAGCCAGGTGCGGCTCGTCATGCGCGGCGGGCATCCCTGGATTGGCGATGCTGATATCATGACGCCATTTGGCCCAAAAACGGTCATAGCGCATGTGGATGGTGTGGAAAAGCGTCTTGATGCAGGGCTGGCGCGGCGCATTCAGGCGTGCTCATTGCAAGAAAAGGGTCTGGAAGTCGATATCCGATACATCCGAAGATGGTTTTTTGGACGATAGACATATAAATAGGTCATGAAATCCATGTGGATAGATTGATCTTTTTATGAGCCATTTGCTTTTATGCTCCGTGACAAAATACAATCTGTCTTACACGTCCACATGAGATCGATGGCAGGGGGCCGTTTATGAGCACTATTCTGTTAGGCCAATCCTACTATCTGCGCCTCGATGAAAAATTATATCGTGCCATGCAGCCTTATCCGCCCCTGGGGACGCTGTATGCCGCCGCCCTGCTGCGCGAACGCGGCCTTGATGTGGCGGTATTCGATGCCATGCTTGCAGACGGGCCGCACGAATGGACTGCCACCCTTGAGAAGCATCAGCCGCGCTATGCCGTTCTTTTTGAAGACAACTTTAATTATTTGAGCAAAATGTCGCTCCTCACCATGCGGGAGGCCGCTATCGCCATGATCGCTGCTGCCAAACAGCGCGGATGCCACATCATCGTCGCAGGGGCCGATATGACCGATCATCCCGATCTGTATTTTACAGCGGGGGCCGATTATGTGCTCATCGGTGAGGGCGATATGACGCTCGGCGAACTGATCGCCGCCCTGGAGAGCAAGGCCGATTCTGACGCTCTGACCGCGATTCCCGGACTGGCTTATCAGCGCGACGACAAAATAGAGCGCACACGCCCCCGCCCTGTCCTGCGCCACCTCGATGCACTGCCCCGTCCCGCCTGGGATTTGATCGATCTATCGCGCTATCGTCACATCTGGCAGAGGCAGCACGGTTATACTAGCCTCAATCTGGTGACGACACGCGGCTGTCCGTTTCACTGCAACTGGTGTGCCAAACCGATCTGGGGCCAGATGTATAACGTCCGCAGCCCGCAGCATGTCGCGGCAGAGATGCGCTGGCTCAAGGAGCACTATGCGCCGGATCACATCTGGTTCATGGATGACATTATGGGCATTCAGGACAAATGGATTGAAGCCTTCGCGGATGAACTCGACACGCAGCAGGCGCACATCCCGTTCAAGAGTCTCAATCGCGCCGATTTGCTGCTGCGCGGCCAGACGATCCCGGCCTTGAAGCGGGCGGGCGCACAGATCGTCTGGATCGGCGCGGAGAGCGGCAGCCAAAATATCCTGGATGCGATGGACAAAGGCACGCAGGTCGCGCAGATTTACGAGGCCACGCGCAAGCTGCACGAGCATGGCATTCAGGTCGGCTTCTTTTTGCAGTTTGGCTATCCGGGCGAGACCCGCGAGGATATCGAAAAGACGCTGCAAATGGTGCGCGATCTCATGCCGGATGATATTGGCATCAGCGTGAGCTACCCGCTGCCCGGCACGCCCTTCTATGCCCGCGTGCAGGGCGAATTGCAGCGGCAAAATTGGGTGGACAGTCAGGACATGGCGATGCTGTATCGTGGCCCGTTTGCAACGGCGTTTTATCGCCAACTGCACACCGTCGTCCATAAAGAGTATCGCGCCCGCAAAACCGCCGCCAAACTGCGACATCTGCTCACACATCCGCTGCATCTGCGCCCCTCGCATGTGCGCGAGACGGCCAGCATGATCTATCACACCCTCACGCTGTCAGGCGCACGCCGCACACTCGATACATTGGCCGCGCTGCCGCATGAACCCACGCCGCTCATCCCGCTGGCACAGGAGGCATAAATGGATATCCTGCTCACACACGGCTATTTTCTGTATGAAGACCCGCACGAACAGCAGGTGATGAAGCCCTATCCGCCGTTGGGCCTGCTGTATATTTCGTCGTATCTCAAGCAGCAGGGCTTCAGCGTCGGCGTCTTCGATACGACCTTCCGCGATCTGTTCGCCTTTGAAACGTATGTGCAGGAGCATCGCCCGCCGGTGGTCGGCCTGTATACCAATATGATGACCAAGCGGCGCGTCTTGCAGATGATCCGCCTGTGCAAAGCCGTGAATGCGATTGTGATCCTGGGCGGCCCCGATCCGGCTTATTATGCCGCCGAGTATTTGCAGCATGGCGCGGATATCATCGTGCGCGGCGAAGGCGAGATGACGCTTGAAGAGCTTCTGCCACATCTCGCCAAACAGGGCCTCAATCAGTTGGAGAGCATCGCAGGCATTGTCTATGTCGGTGAAAATGGCGAGGTCTGCGAGACGGGGCCGCGTGCCTTCATCGGCGATTTGAGCGCCAATCCCTGGCCGGATCGGGAGGCGATTGATCTGCCTGAATATCTGCGTATCTGGAAGGCGAATCACGGGCGCAGTTCGGTCTCGGTGATTCAGGCGCGGGGCTGTCCCTATACCTGTACATGGTGCAGTCACAGCGTCTTTGGGCATACGCACCGCCGCCGCACCCCCGATGATGCCGCCCGCGAAGTCCTGTGGATCAAAGAGCGTTACACGCCGGATCTGCTGTGGTATGCCGACGATGTGTTTGGCATGAATCATCGCTGGCTGACCGAATATGCCGCCCGTTTGAAGCATTACGGCATCAAAATTCCCTTTGAATGCATCTCGCGGGCGGATCGTCTGACGGAGCCTGTGGTGGAACTGCTGGCCGATATGGGCTGCTACCGCCTGTGGAACGGCTCGGAGAGCGGCAGTCAAAATATCCTGGATGCGATGCAGCGCAAAGTCACCGCCGCCGATGTGCAGAAGAAAACCCATCTGCTGCAAGCGCATGGCATTGAGACGGGCATGTTCATCATGCTCGGTTACAAGGGCGAGACGATGGCCGATCTTGTCGAGACGGTAGAGCATCTCAAGCGCTGCAATCCCGATATTTTCCTCACGACGATTGCCTATCCCATCAAAGGCACGCCCTACTATGCCGAGGTTGAGGCGGATATTTTGCGGGCGGGCGATTGGGCTGAGAATGGGGATCGTGCTTTGACGGTAGCAGGCCGCTACAGCAAGCGCTTTTACAGCTTCGCCACGCGCTGGATGGTGAGTGAGGTCGCATTGAATCGGGCACAGACAAAGGGCGGCGTGTCGTGGCGGCGCAAAGCTAAATTGTGGCTCAATACGCGCATCGGCTGGTATGGTATGAAATTGACGCAGAATGGCAAAGAGCAGGCGACGAAGACATTACGCCCGCTGATGTTAGAGAAAACCATTTTGTAAACCCCTCACCCCAACCCCTCTCTCACAAGGGGCGAGGGGTTGGGGTGAGGGGTCAAAAAGCAAAATTAACAATGAAAACCTATCCACTGCTGAGGCGAATCAAGAATTACGCCATACCGTTGATGCTCAGGTTTGAAAAGGTATCTTTGGCGGGATCATACAGCACATGGAAGAAGCACTCACCGCCATCCATGACGATCACATGGCTGTCCAGCCAATTGTCGAAATAATCCGAGGTGCAGAAGTAATTGGCATAGATCAGCGGCTGCCCGTTGGCAAACGTGACGCCAAAATACTGCCGCCGATAGCCTGAGAGCTTGTCCCACAGGCCCGCCCCATAACCATCCGACCCAATCGTCTCTTTCAAATAGGGCACAAGCGACGATTCCAGCGCCATGACCTGTATTTCTGTCGGCGTCCAATAGCCCATAATGGGATCATTGAATTCATAGCCGATGCCCGCTTTTTCTGTATTGTCCGCTGTGAAGATCACGCCCTCAAGTGTATCGGTGGTGATTTGATGATTGGATGATGGCATATCAAACACATCTACAGCGGCGCAGCCCGACACCAACAGCAGCACCAGAACAATCATCATCGCTCTCATCATAGTTCTCCCGTTGTTCATTCCAATACACAGGAGACGCCTGAAAAACATGCTTTGTTCCCAGAGCGCGTATAATCATTGTAAAGATGTTTGCCTGATGGCCTGACCATGACTGCCTTCGACACCCTCGCCCCCACCTACGATCATGATTTCACGCATACGCCCCTCGGCCTGATCCTGCGGCAAAAAGCCCAGGCACGATTGCAGCGATTTCTCACGCCGGACGTGCGTATCCTGGAATTGGGCTGCGGCACGGGCGAAGATGCCAGATGGATCGGGGAGCAGGGATTATCGCTCATCGCAACCGATGCCAGCACGCGGATGTGTGCCCAGACGCAGGCCAAAACGCAGCATCTGCCCCATGTGCAGGTAGAGCGGCTGGATATGAATACCCCGCCCGCCGATTGGCCGAAGATTCAATTTGATCTGGTCTTCTCGCATTTTGGCGCACTCAACTGCGTGGACGATGTGCAACCGCTGGTCGCGTGGCTCACGCCGCGTGTGCCTATCGGCGGGCATGTGTGTCTGATGGTCATGTCGCCCGCGTGCCTGTGGGAGCAGCTGTGGTATCTGGCCCGTGCCAACCCCGGCATGGCCTTCCGCCGCCGTCATGCCGCCCTGTTTCGGCCTGATCCATTCGGGCGCTCCATGACGATCATCTATCCCGCCCATCGCACGCTGGCCCAGGCGTTTGCGCCGCAGTTTCGCCCGCTGTGTGTTCAGCCGATGGGCCTGTTCATCCCGCCCTCAGAGCTGTTTGGCATGGTGGAGAAGCGGCCCCGATTCAAGCGCGTGCTGCTGCACCTCGAACAGCGCTTTGGAGATCGGCAGGCACTGGCACTGTGGGCCGATCATTACACGCTGGTGCTCGAACGGGTTTAACTCATAGAAATTCAAAATTTGGCATCATGGGAGGGCTTGGCGTGCCAAGCCCCTACGAGGCATCTTCTCGACGTCTTTGAATCATTTCATCATCAGCCCGAATATTTATTCGCCATATTCGCTACAATCTGCACCTCCATATGCTCCAACTGCACGGAGTAGAGGCTGATATGGCGCTCGTCCAGGTCTTTTTCCGTCACAAACTCGCCCGCACGCCCGGCCAACTGCATGATCTCCAGGCAGGCTTTGGTCGTCTGTCTGACGAAATTCGCCCCATCCCACTGCATCGGCCCGGCAAACACCTCAACCCCGTGAAAGCGAATATAGCTGACATCCGGGCTGGCGAGGCGCGTCAGCTTAAGCGTGAGCGCACCGCGTCCCCAGTGATAATCCACGACCAGACAGTGAATCGTATCCGCTTTTGGAATCGCAAAGACATTGTTCATCGTATCCTCCCCTGTGACTGAGATCGATCAATAGCTCAGGCTGGCATTTTTGGCCCGCGATTCAGCGGCCAGACGCTGCTTGTAGGCAATCACACGATTGAGCAGTTCAGCATCGCTCGTCGCCAGAATTTGCACCGCCAGCAGTCCCGCATTCCGCGCCTGCCCAATTGCCACCGTTGCGACAGGCACGCCAGCGGGCATCTGCACAATCGAGAGCAGCGAATCAATGCCCTTGAGCGCCTTGCTCTCGACAGGCACGCCAATCACAGGCAGCGGTGAATAGGCCGCCACCATACCCGGCAGATGAGCCGCACCGCCCGCCCCGGCAATGATCACGCGCAGCCCCCGCGTATGGGCCTGAGTCGCATACTCGGCCATATCAACGGGCGTGCGATGCGCCGAGATGATCCGCACCTCGAACGCGATGGCAAATTCGCGGCAGACATCAATTGCGCCCTGCATAGTAGGCAAATCGCTGTCACTGCCCATGACGATTCCAACCTGTGGTGGTGACATGAGTCTCCTTTGACAAATTCAAAAGATGTTATTTCAATTAGAGATGGGATTGGCGTAGGGGCGCGATGCATCGCGCCCCCATATGTACCAACTTAAGCAAATCATCCGTCGTCCGCCTCGTTTTTGTCCTGTCGTCAGGGGTTGAAAACCTCTGCCTTGCCTTTTGCGGGACTGAAAGTCCCGCTCAAACCATCTTTTTGGGCGTGTTTCGGCGGGGTTTTCAACCCCGCAACACGGGAGACAGGGGGTTGAAAGTCCCTGGCGCAAGCGATTTTGCCGCGTCTTTGGCTCACAATGAGCACAAAAATCCTTAAGTTGCTGTATATGGGGCGCGATGCATCGCGCCCCTACAAAAGCGCTGTGGCCCGTTGCGAACCTATCCCCTAAAGACGAATGCGGCTGAGGGCCAACCGCCCCAGATTTTCGGCATCCTGGGTGTTATAGCCCAGAATCGTCAGATGGCCCATCTTGCGGCCCACGCGCACCTCACGCTTGCCATACAGATGGATATGCACGCCTTCTGTCGCAAGCACCTCTTTGAGCGCATCGGGATACGGTGGGCCGCTGCGTTCGCCCAGAATATTGAGCATGACAGTCGCAGGAGCGATCTGCGCCGTATCGCCTAAGGCATAGCCCATGACCGCCCGCACATGATTGGCAAACTGTGACGTAATTGTGCCTTCAATCGTGTAATGGCCGGAGTTGTGTGGGCGGGGTGCGATCTCGTTGTAGATCACATCGCCATTGTCCAGCTCAAACAATTCGATGCCAAACACGCCGACGCCATCAATCGCTTCCACCGCCTGCTGTGCGATTTCGGTGGCGCGGATGGCGGTGGCTTCTTCGATAGGAGCGGGACAGCGCACGATATGGCAGATGTGGTTTTGCTGCACCGTCTCCACGACAGGATAAAATTTCATCTGGCCCGCCTGATCGCGCACGGCCATCAGCGCCAGTTCGCGCACAAACGGCACATACTCCTCCACCATCAGCTCACGCCCCTTGAGCCGTTCCAGCGCATTGGCGACATCCGCCGAGCGCCGAATGGTGACATTGCCATAGCCATCATAGCCGTTGCGCCGCGCCTTGAGCAGCAGCGGAAAGCCAAAGGCTTCGGCAGCCGTCAGGACATCCGTCGCGGTCTGCACATTCAGGAAGCGCGGCACAGGGATGCCCGCCGCCTGCATCGTGCGCTTCTGCGTGAGCTTGTCCTGCACCTGGGCCACCGTCTTAGGCGTCGGATACACAGGCGTCTCATGCGCGATGACCTGCTCAAGCAGATCAACATCGACAAATTCGCTCTCCAATGTCACAATCTCGCATTGACGGGCAAACTGCTCCAGCAGCGCTGCATCGCGCCACTCGCCTACGATGACGTGCGACGTCACCTGGGCCGCCGGGCAGTCGGCCTCCGGTGTAAAAATCACGGTTTCGATTCCCAGGACACTCGCCGCCTGCGCGGTCATCTTCGCCAGTTGGCCCCCGCCAAAAATACCCAATCGCGTCATAGCGTCTGTGTTAACCCTGTGTGATATTCGCCGTCAAATCATGCTGTTTATGTTACCATACCGAGGCGTATCAGGGTGCAGTCTTGTCATGCGTATTCACAGGAAAAGGGATCATGGCAGAACTCAAACGCACAGTGGGCGTGGTTGGGGCGGTGATGATGGGCCTGGGGTCGATCATCGGCACGGGGGTGTTTGTGAGCATCGGGATTGGCGCCAGCGTCGCGGGGGCCGCTGTCATTGGCGCGATTCTGCTGGCGGCCTGCGTCGCGCTGCTCAACGGCTTGAGCAGCGCCCAACTCGCCGCCCGCTATCCCGTCAGCGGCGGCACCTATGAGTATGGCTACCGCGTCCTCAATCCGACTCTGGGTTTTACCGCAGGCTGGACGTTTTTGCTGGCGAAAAGCGCTTCAGCAGCCACCGCCGCACTGGGCTTCTCCGGCTACATCCTGCATCTGCTCAATGCACCCGACAGCCTGAAAGTGCCGCTGGCGTTTGGCGCGGTGGTCGTCCTCACGATGCTGTGTCTGGGCGGGGTGCAGCGCTCCAACCGCATCAATATGGTCATTGTCAGCATCACATTGGCAGTGCTGCTGCTGTTTTCGCTAGTGGGCCTGACGCGCTTCAATGCGGCCAATCTCTCGCCGCTGTTTCCGCCTGACAGCACCCCGCTGCCCGCCTTCCTGCAAGCCACTGCACTCATGTTCGTGGCGTATACGGGCTATGGGCGCATTGCCACCCTGGGCGAAGAGGTGCGCGATCCGCAGAGTACGATCCCGCGTGCCATCATCGCCGCCCTGTTCGTCACGATGGCGCTCTATGTGCTGGTGGCCGTTGCTAGTGTGGGCAGCGTCGGCCCGACTGAATTAAGCCGCCTCACGCAGAGCGCGGCGGCCCCCCTGGAAGGCGTGGCGCAAGCCTGGGGCGTTCCAGGCTTGCCCCTGCTCGTGACGATTGGTGCGGCCACCGCCATGTTGAGCGTGCTGCTCAATTTGATCCTGGGCTTGTCGCGGGTGCTGCTGGCGATGGGCCGCCGTCATGATATGCCCGCCGCCGTCGCTTTTATCAATCCGTCCAGCGTCCCTACCACGTCGATTTTGATCATGGGCGGGGCGATTGCCGCGCTGGTGCTCGTCGGCAGTGTGAAAACAACATGGTCATTCAGCGCCTTCACGGTGCTGATTTACTATTCGATCACCAATCTCGCGGCTCTGCGCCTGCCCCCAGATGCCCGCCGCTTCCCGGCCTGGACATCCGCCCTGGGCCTGATCGCCTGCCTGCTGCTGGCCTTCCAGGTCGATCCGAGCATCTGGCTGGTGGGCGGCGTGCTCATCGTGGGCGGCCTGCTGTGGCAGCAGATCGCACAGCGCACATTTGCAGCGGAACATGTCTAGCTGTGGCGTTTATGCGAAGGCCAAATTTATACTGCCCTCCCTCGGCCATCGCTGTGTGTCCGAGATATGGCAGTTTGTCTGCTCTCCGATTTTCTCATCAGTCATCAAGCACAAAAACATCGTGTTTTCCGCGCTGAATCGTTAAACTGCATTCATACTCGCTAGTTTTGCTTAAACACCTTTGAGGAGCATCCTATGGCACAGGCACAGCTTGATACGAGCATCTTTCGCAAATACGATATTCGCGGCGTCGCATCCTCCGAGACAGGCAAAACTATTCAACTGAATGAAGAAGTCGCAGAACTGGTGGGCAAGGCGCTTGGCACGTATCTACCGCAGCAGTTTCACACGGAGCGCGTGTTTGTCGGCAGCGATAACCGTCTCACATCGCCCGCACTGCGTCAGGCCATGATTCGCGGCCTCCTTAGCACAGGCGTCGCCGTGACCGATATTGGTGAGGTGCTCACGCCCACTGCTTACTTCGCCTCGGCCAGCTACAACGGCGTGGCGGCAGGCGTGATGATTACGGGCAGCCATCTCACCACCGAATACAACGGCATCAAGATGGCCTATGGCAAGCTGGCGCTGTCGGGCGATCAGATCATGGATTTGCTCAAAATCATCCAGGATGGCAGCTTCAAGACGGGCAGCGGCACGCTCTCCACCGATTACCCGATGATCTTGCGCCATATGACGGCCATCGCTGAAAAAGTCACCATCCACAAGCCGCTCAAAGTCGTGGTCGATTCGGGCAATGGCTTGAGCGGCACCTATGTCGTGCCGGTGCTGCGGGCGTTGGGCATTGAAGTCATCGGCCTGTACACCGATCCCGATGGCACATTCCCCAATCATCTGCCCAACCCGGAAGACCCGGAGATGACCGTCGATCTGGAAGCCAAAGTTGTCGAGGTTGGGGCCGATATGGGGCTGGCCTTCGATGGTGACAGTGATCGCTGCGGCTTCATCGACAATCACGGCCATCACATCGCGGCGGATCGTCTGCTGGCACTGCTGGCCCGCGATATGCTCAAGCGGCATCCTGGCACACCGATTGTGTTCGATGTCAAAGCATCGCAGGCGCTGCCCGACGAAATCATAAAATACGGCGGCATCCCGGTCATGTGGAAGGCGGGCCACAGCCTGATGAAGGCCAAGATGAACGAGATCGGCGCTCTGCTCGGCGGCGAAGTGAGCGGCCACCTGTTCATTGGCGAGAATTACTACGGCTTTGATGATGCGCCGCTGGTGGCTCTCAAAGCGCTGGAAATCATCTCGCAGACCGATAAAACCATCTCGGAGATTTTCGAGGAGATCCCCAAACTGGTCGCCACGCCCGAAATCATCCTCTCGGCCCCCGACAATATCAAATTCTCGATCATCGACGAGATTGGCGAGACGCTCAAAGGGCGCTACGAAGTCATCACCGTCGATGGGGCGCGGGCAGTCTTCCCGCATGGCTGGGGCCTCGTGCGGGCCAGCAATACGCAGCCTGCCGTCACACTGCGCTTTGAAGCCTATACCAAAGAGCAGGTCGTGGAGTATATGCAGTTGTTCAAGACTGAGTTAAACAAGCACCCTGAGATCGATCAAGCCAAGTTCGATGCTCAGATCGCGGCCTTTAGCAAATAAAAATTAACATGTGGGCGACTCATGAGTCGCCCCTACACCTCCCCAACGGGTTGTCTTATGGATCATTATCAGCAGATCTACAGCCAGCGTGACACTGCCCGCCGCTATGAGCAGTTGGTGGCGCGTGAAGACACACATGGCAATTTATTCTCAGCCCTGGTCGAGATCGCGGGACTGGATGGGCAGCGCGTGGTCGATATGGGCGCGGGCACAGGCCGCATGACGCGCACCGTCGGCGTGATGGCACGGCATGTCTATGCCTTCGATCAAGCGGCGGCCATGCTGGATATTGCCGCCGACACCCTGACGACGACGGGCCTGCAAAACTGGTTGCTGGCAGTTGCGTCCAATCATGCGCTGCCGTTGCCGGATGCCTGCGCCGATACTACGCTGGAAGGCTGGAGTTTCGGCCATACAGTGGGATGGAATCGTGAGGCATGGCATGAGCCGATGACGGCGATGCTGGCCGAAATGCAGCGCGTCACCAGGACGGGCGGCACGATGATTCTGATTGAGGCGATGGGAACAGGCGTGAAGACGCCCGCACCGCCCAATGAGGGTCTGGCGGCGCTGTATGAGTTCTGGGAGACGCAGTACGGCTTTCAGCGGCGCGTGATTCGCACGGATTATCAATTCGCCTCGGTGGAGGAGGCCGTCGAATTGACGGGCTTCTTCTTCCGCGATTCAGGCATCGCCGAGCGCGTGCGGGCCAATAACTGGGATATCGTGCCAGAATGTACGGGTGTGTGGTGGAAGAAAGCTTAAACCCCTCCCTAGCCCTCCCCGCTTCGCAAGGAGGGGTTAAACACATATCTATTCAACAAAAAGGTTTCTATCCTATGAACGCGGATGTTGTTGTCATCGGGGGCGGGCCTGCCGGGGCCGCTGCGGTCTGGGCATTGGGTCGCAGCGCCCCGCATCTCAAGGTCGTCCTGCTGGAACGAAACGCGCAGATGGCGACAGGCAGCAGCCTCGCCTCGCTGGAATGCTTTCGCTCGTGCTGGCCGATTGAGTGCAACAAGCAGCAGATGGTTCGCAGCATCGAAGTCTTCACCCATGCCGATGAGTACCTGGGCGAGAGCGCACAGCAGGCCTTGGGCCTCAAAATGCAGGGTTATCTCTTCTGCGGCTTCAGCGCGACTCATGCCGCCAGCTTCAAGGGCGATGTGGCGCGGCTGCACGCGATTGGCCTGTCGCACATTCAATATCTGGATGGGGCCGAGGTGCAAAAGCGCTTTGGCTGGCTCGGCCCGCGTGTCACATCCGCCAAATTTGATCCGCAGGCGGGCTGGCTGGACTCGAACGCGCTGACCTCGCGCATGGCCTACAGCAATCGCAGCGCTCAGATGATCTTTAATACTCACGATGTGCGGATTCTCACCGAGGGCGGGCGCGTGGTGGGCGTTGAGTCGTCGCAAGGTGTGATTCATACGCCGTGTGTCGTCCTCGCCAACGGTGCATGGGCGCGGGCCGTAGGACAGACAGCGGGCGCAG
>Ga0105044_10003215_pt1 | contig 22384 bp, 18 predicted proteins | sample MAT01_FD_78092 | JGI IMG/M metagenome (GOLD analysis project Ga0105044, IMG submission 78092) | Freshwater microbial communities from Lake Fryxell liftoff mats and glacier meltwater in Antarctica - MAT-01 | ecosystem: Environmental > Aquatic > Freshwater > Ice > Liftoff microbial mat | place...
GTAATCTACCGGCAGGAACATATTTCTCCGTTGTACGAACATTCTCACAACGTGAAACCAAACCTTTTATAATCACAAAATAGGAATAAAGAATATGAAAACGATACTTAGTCTTATTAAATCAATTATCATTTTAGTTTGTTTCGGAATATCGATTTCATCGTATTCTCAAACTGAAAGTACTTCTTTAAGTTCATTAACACAAATTGGTGGTTTTGCATTTGCATCTTCAAATATGCATTCTGCAGATTTTAAAACATTACCAGGTGTTTTTGGATGTTCTCCTGGATATACTTCAGGTTCAGGTTTTGGTTTTTCTTTTGGTGGGATTTATCAAATTCCCATCAATAGCAATCTTTCATTACAAGTAAGAGGTGCCTTTTCGTCGTTGGGAAGCACTATGACTCGCGAAGAAACAATTGGTAACGCACGAAGTAATAACGTAGCGGTACCAGCAATTTCTAAACATACTTTAGAAAGTTCATTGTCTGTAATTGAAATTCAACCGCTCCTTTATTTTCAACCCATTCAAAATGCCTTAAATGTGTCGTTTGGTTTAAATACTGGGTTTATAGTTGGTTCTAATTATACTCAAAAGGAAGAATTAATTACTCCTTCAAATGCACTGTATGAAAATGGGTTGAAACAAAGAAATATTACAACTGGTGCAATTCCTAATACATCCGCATTGCAACTTGGTGCTTTAGTAGGGCTTGGGTACGATGTATTTGTTGGAAAAAGTATTTTTATTACACCAGAAGTACAATATGGCTTACAATTGACTAATGTTGTATCAGATACTGGGTGGAAAGCAAATTCGCTTCGATTCGGTGTTTCTGTTCGTCATATATTTCTTCCAAAAGAACTTCGACCAACGCCACTTGATCCTGATGAAAAACGGTAATTTTAATTACTTCATTTTCTACAAAAAACCTCTTTTTTTAAAGAGGTTTTTTTTTGGGCAGTTAAAAGCTTTGCTTTGAAAGTATTGACATTTATACAACACTTTTACTTCTTTCTACTTTGAAGTTGTGTAAAATTTACCTAATTTTGTAATTCCGTACCAAAACTTTCATCCATTTCTAAAGATTATTGTGTCGAAGAAAAAAACTAAGTATTTGTTTATTTCCGGAGGAGTAGTTTCTTCTGTCGGAAAGGGGATTGCATCTGCATCAATAGGATTACTTTTAAAACAACGTGGTTATTCAGTAACCATAATGAAATTCGATCCATACATTAATATTGATCCGGGGACAATGAACCCACTTCAACACGGAGAAGTGTATGTTACTGACGATGGTGCCGAAACTGATTTGGACTTAGGTCACTACGAGCGTTTCTTGGATGTTTCTATGTCTAAGAACAACAATGCAACTGCTGGTCAGGTCTATTATGAAGTGATCCAACGTGAGCGTAGTGGTGATTATTTAGGAAAGACTGTTCAAGTTATTCCCCATATCACAGATGAAATCAAACGCAGGATGACTATATTTGATGGACAATTCAACATAGTTATTATAGAAATTGGTGGAACTGCTGGCGATATTGAATCTCAACCATTCTTAGAAGCAGCACGTCAAATTTGCAGAGAAAAAGGCGAAAAAAATACTTTAAATGTTCACTTGACCTACGTACCATATATACGCTCAGCTGGTGAAGTAAAAACTAAACCCACGCAACATTCTGTTAAAATTCTAATGGAGTTTGGGCTGCGACCTGAAGTACTTTTGTGTAGAACAGAACGAGAATTAGGAAAAGAAGTTCGAGATAAAATTGCTTTATTTTGTAATGTTGACGAGGCATCGGTTATAGATGCTGTAGACGTTCAAACTATTTATGAAGTACCACTTCAATATGCTCGTAGAAAATTAGATACCATTATTCTTAAAAAATTAGGACTTCCAAGTCAGTCGTTAGATTTAACCACTTGGACTAATTTTGTAGAAAATATTAAAGCTCCTAAAGAAAAAGTTTCCATTGGTATTGTTGGTAAATATGTATCTCACGTGGATTCATACAAATCAATTTCGGAAGCATTAATTCACGCAGGTGCTATAAATGAAACCTTAGTCGATGTTCATTGGATTAATTCTGAAGAGTTAAACGATAAAAATATTGAAATGACTTTAGGTAAATTAAATGGTGTTTTAGTTGCCCCAGGGTTTGGTAATAGAGGGATAGAAGGTAAGATAAAAGCAATTAAATATGTTCGTGAGAATAAAATACCATTTTTTGGAATTTGTCTTGGAATGCAATGTGCTACTATTGAGTTTGCTCGTAACAAGTGTGGTTTAAAAGATGCAAATTCAACCGAATTCAAAAAAACAAAGAACAATGTAATCGATATGATGGACGAACAACGATCTGTTGTGGACAAAGGTGGAACAATGAGACTTGGAACTTTCCCTTGTCTTGTTGATAAAACTTCTAAATCCTATTCTGCCTATCAAACTGAGTTTATAGCTGAGCGTCACCGTCATCGCTATGAGTTCAACAATGCTTTTAAACAAGTTATGGAAGATAATGGTTTGTTAATCGCTGGAACTTCCCCAAACAATATGTTAGTGGAAATTATTGAAATTCCTAATCATCCTTGGTTTGTTGGTGTGCAATTCCACCCAGAATATAAATCGAGAGCAGTTTCTGGACATCCATTGTTTATAAGTTTTGTAGGTGCTGCTTTAAAGCAAAAACGAGAAAGCGAATCCTAAAATGGAAATAGATGGTATCGTTCTTGTAGAACAAGAGCATGAAAACTATTTCCCTTTTTCAATTCTCCATCCACAATGGGAACTTCGTACTGGTATGCACCAACATTGGGAAAGAATTCAACAACTTTTTCCCGCTATTCCAATGTTTTTTATTGGCAGGAAAGATCAAACTGATTTGTTTTTAGAAAAAAACGAATCAGTGTTGAACAAACAACCTTTAAAAGGTAACGTGTTGTTTTTAGATGCTCGATTTATTCCATCCATTACTTTTTTGCAAGATATTCAACTAGTGTTGTCAAAAACTAGTTCCACAGAAGTTTCCTTTTATCAAAAGAATACTTCTGTTTCTATAGGAAAATTTCAATTCTTTGAACAAGATGCCGAACTACCAAATATTTCTACAAATTTCTTTCATAATTCTAATGAAACTTTTCCTCTTGTCGGTTCTTTGATTCAATATCTTTGGGACGCCGTTGAAGTTAATAAGGAAATCATACTTCGCGATAGTTTGTTCCTTGAACCTTCAACCGTAGATGCCCAGTTTTTGTGGCAAATGGGTGTTTTTAGTTATGGAACCGGACATCAGATTCATTTAGGTAAGGATGTTAATCTCCATTCTACTGTTGTTTTAGACAGCAGAAATGGACCTATCATATTAGGAAACAACGTTACTGTTATGCCACATACGGTCTTGTTTGGACCTATTCATATTGGTGATCACAGTACAGTTAATGCTAATTCATCTATTACTGGTGGGTGTAGTATTGGTCCAAATTGTAGGGTACGTGGAGAAGTTTCAGTTTCAATATTTCAAGCATTTTCTAATAAAGCACACGATGGTTTTTTAGGCCATTCTTTTATAAGTGAATATGTAAATCTTGGGGCAGGAACCACTACCTCCAACCTTAAAAATACCTACGGTGAAATAACCATCGAATTTCCAAACAAGCAAAGTATTAAAACTGGAAAACAGTTTTTAGGTTCTTTTATCGGCGATCACTCTAAAACCGCAATTTTGACAAAGTTAAACACCGGTACTGTTATTGGAACAATGTGTACAATTGCAACTTCAGAATTTCCTCCAAAGTACGTAGAAAGTTTTTCCTGGATTCAAGGGTCAATTCACGAAAGTGTTATTCTTTCAAAAGCATTCTCGGTAATGGAACACGTAAAATCTCGTAGAAATGAACTCGTTTCTCAATTAGAAATATCAATACTTCAATCGTACTATGAATCAATTTCTACTTCCTAAAAATAACAATAATGATTGTCGATTCAATACTTCTCAATAGCTTTCGAAATCATAGCCAAACTCGATTAAGAGCACTGAATACAGATGTCAATGTATTTGTAGGAAATAATGGTGCAGGCAAAACAAGTATACTCGAAGCAATTTCACTCTGTTCACTTAGTAGAAGCTTCTTGGAAGTTCCTGATGCATCCTTAATTCAACAAGGGAAACAATCGTTTTCTTCATCGCTACAATGTAGTACAGATATAAAAACGCCCTATACTGTTAGTATTACATACGAAAGTGGCAGTAGAAAAAAGATTTCAAACTCATATTCAGATTCTGTACTTCCTAAAGATTTGATAGGCATTATCCCCTTAGTTATAATTTCACCTGATTACAAAGTACTAACTGCAGGTTCTCCCAGCAATAAACGACAATTTCTCGACACAATCTTATCGCAATCTTCTAAATCGTACGCTGCAGCAACTTTGAAATTTAAGAGAATCTTAAAACACAGGAATGCTCTTTTACAGCAAGCAAGGGAAGGTGCTGGATTTCAAAAAGATATTTTTGATATTGTTACTGAAGATTTTATCAGACTTTCTTCGAACATTTGTTCTGCTCGTCAACTATTTTTAAAAAGGTTTCTTCCTTTTGTTCAAAAATATTATTCTACAATTTCAAATAAAGAAGAAGAAATTGAGTTTAATTTTATTCCATCAGGTTATACGAACAATAGTGATTCCATTGAAAATGAATTACGAGATTCTTTCAATTCTATTAATAAACAAGAGTTAATTCGAGGTTTAACCCTTTTAGGACCTCAAAAAGAAGATGTAGATTTTTTATTGAATAATAGAAATGTTCGAGATTCTGCATCGCAGGGTCAACATAAAACTTTATATAGTAGTATAAAATTTGCAGAATTTTTGTATCTTGAAACATTGTTACAAGAAAAACCACTGTTACTCTTTGATGATATCTTTGCAGAAATTGATGATAAAAGATCGTTTAATATCTTTTCGTTAGTCAATGAATGTAACTGTCAAACCTTTGTAACAAGCACCGATTCCACGAGGATTCGGCAAAGCATTGAATCGAATGTTTCTTGGTCAAGTTTTTCTGTTTTAAATGGAGAAGTCCAACAAATAAATGTATAAATCTGTACATATTCAAGCAATTCTAGAAGAAATTCAAGAACTAAGTGGAATAAATTCCATTATCAAGAACAACAAAATTGATACTGTTTGGGTTGATATTGTAGGACCTATTATTTCTCAATTTGCAACAATAAAGTCGTTTGAAAAAGGAAAATTAACTTTAAATGTTTCTCATCCTGTTTGGAAAACTGAATTACTAATGAAAAGAAAAGATTTGATTGAACGTCTCAATGAAAACATTGGTTCGAAAATTGTACAAGAACTTATTATCAAATAAAGAATTATTATAAGAAATCAGCAGTTTTTCTGTTGAAGAAGCCATACTATATGAAATTGATTGTATTCATTTTTTCTTTAATGTTGTTATTTACTGTATCAGATACTGTATTTGCTCAACAAAATGAAACAAAGAAGAAACATGATAAGAATAAAAAGAACGACCCTAAGGTAGAAATCTTCCACGAAGATTGTAATGTATTTATGGGAACTGACGAAACTAAAGCTATTGGTGAAGTTTCTGTTAGTGAAGGTAGAACCATGTTTCAAGTTCGTTCCGTTTTACGGAAAAATATTGCTGGTGTGTTGAATTGTTATAATCAAAACAATGGAACTGACAAAAATTTGACAGCAAATTTAATGGTTGCTTTCAAAATCAATCTGAATGGCGATGTTTCCGATATTCAAATGCTTTCTTGTCTACTTTCAAGTCCAAATCCAAATATTGAACCGTGTATTATTTTGTTACTTGGGAAAATTAAGTTCCCTAAATGTGAATCGAATTACGAAGTAAATGTAATGTTCCCTTTAACCTTAGAACCGAAAATTTAAGCCTTACAAGTTTCTTGTGAAAATATCTCTAAAAAGCCCATTCTACAATGGGCTTTTTTTGTCAACCAAATTCATCTCAAATTAGAACTTTTTTTCACGATTTTTTAAAATCTACAACACGAAAACAATCTATCAATTCGACAGTACGTTTTTTTACTTCATCACCGACACTATGATAAAAGATACTATGGAAATTCGCTTAGTTCAAGAATCAGATGCAGCCAGTATTGCAGAAATTTACAGACCGTATGTTGAAAACACCACTATTTCGTTTGAATATATACCGCCTTCTGTTGATGAAATGTTACAACGAATTCGCACAATTTCAACTGATTTCCCATGGTTAGTTTGTTTAAAGAATGACCAAGTAATTGGATACGCTAATGCTAGTACACATCGACACAGAACTGCCTATCAATGGTCTATCGAATCATCGATCTACTTTTCTGAAGCAAATCATTTAAAAGGCGTCGCATCAATTACCTACGAAGTACTCTTTTCAATTTTACAACTTCAAGGGTTTTACACACTCTTAGCTGGTGTTACCACACCAAATGATAAAAGTGTAGGCTTTCACAAAGCAATGGGATTCAAAGAAATTGGTACATTTAAGAACATAGGCTTTAAGTTTGGTAAATGGCACGACACTCAATGGTTTACAACGTCCACTGAATAGAATATAACAAACGCACCCATTTCGCCGCTCAAAACAACTGAAATAGTTGTTACACCACACTTTACTACTATTTTAGAAACAGCAAACAGAAAACTACAATTACTGTAAGTCAATAATCCAATTTCATATTCCATTTTTATTAGTTACATTTAGTAGATATATTTGTAGGGAAACAATCTAAATACTATAAATTAAATGAAGAAACTGAAAACTATGTGTTTGAAGAACATGATTTAGAAGCATTAGAGAACTTTAATTCTCTAAAAATTAACGAGAAAGAAATAGAGAGTAAGCTTAAGTTATTGACAACGTACATAAAAGAAAACTATATTGAAATTGATACTAATGAAACAGATAAAAAAGCTTTGTCTGCCTTGAAGAACAAAGAAGTTTTACTCTTTTCTTTCCAGCTACGTAGTTAACGTCTAAATTACACTCCCCCATATTCTCCCCTAAAATTAAAAATCCCTCTTCGTTTGGAAGAGGGATTTTTTTATTTACTGTATAGAAACTTGTATTTGTCTAAAGCGTGGGAATGTTTGTCCTGGTAGTGCTGGAGGAGCGTAATCGTTTCTTACAATTCCTAAAGAATCTGCAACCCAAAATTGAGAAACAAAGGTTAACGGGATTGCTGCTCCACCGGGAGTTAGGAATGCTTGTATTGCAACAGTAATAATTATTTTTTTTGCTTTGTATTGCAACGATTTATACATAATGGTCTCTTCTTTTTCGACAACACCACTTACATTTAAAATTGCCTTTATTGGGGTAACTATTCCCGCTAAAGGAAATTGAATATCGATACTGTCATTTGTTGAAATAACATACGATTGCCCTATTGGTTCTTGCGGACGCAAATAGTTTAGCCATCTTGGGTTAGACGCTGGTTTCAACGAATCTGGAACTAATCCTGCTAACAAATCGCTTGGGTTATCAATGTAAAGCAGAATATTTCCGTTTTCAGTAGTATATATTGCCGTATCGCTACCTGCTTGAGCAGGGGAACCTGCCTGGGGGATGGTTGTATTCACTTGAACAAATCCATTTTTATTCAATATTTGAATTTGTGAGATGATTAATTTTTCAATTTGACCAATTTGAAAATAACCTGCTTCTGTTGTTGTAGAGTCTTGAAAGTAATCGTAGGTTGTTTTAGTTCCAACCGTTGTTTTATAGGTAAACTGTTGTTGAGGAACAGGAGTTACTGTTTCTTCTGAACACGAAAACAGAATTGAAGCCATTAGAAACAAAGAGCATACTTTTGCTACATTTTTCATTATATTTTTTCCTTTTAAAATTATTTCCATTTTATTCCACAACCAACACTTGGTTTTTGATTCTCATCAGGAGTAAGACCTTCTAACACAGCATCTAAGCTATTGGTTAAAGAATCACCAGTTATTGGGATTGTATTCCCAATTCTGGACTCGTCGAACTGACCACGATAGACCAATGAATTTTCACCATCGAACACATAAAAATCTGGCGTACATTCTGCTTGAAACGCTTTTGCAACTTCCTGCGTTTCATCGAAAAGGAAAGGAAAAGAATATTCAAATTCTTCCACATCTTTTTTCATAAATTCAGGACCGTCTTGAGGATAATTCACAACATCATTTGAATTGATTGCAATGAACGAAAAACCTTTTTCCGAATATTCTTTTGCAATACTTGCAATTGATGATTTAAGTCGTATTACAAATGGGCAATGATTACAAATAAACATTACGACTGTCCCAACTGATGATGCCAATGATGAATACGAAACATTTTTAGAAGTTACCGAATCTGCTAAATTGAATTCTATTGCTTTCGTACCTAAGGATAACATTGAAGATTGTTGTGCCATTTCTTTGCTTTCTAAATAATTAACTAATTCCAAACTTTTTTAAGGACGTTTGAAGAAGAAATTAATTCATTGCAAATTCCTGTTTCTAAGGCAGAATGTCCTGCATCGGGAACAACAATAAATTTTGCTTCTGGAAAAGCTAAATGAAGATCCCAAGCCGTTGTCATAGGGCAAACCATATCGTATCTACCTTGGATAATTATTGTTGGAATATGTCTAATTTCTCGAATGTTATCTAAAATAAATTCTGGAGAATCTAAAAAGATTTTATTGATAAAATAGTGGCACTCAATACGTGCAAAGGCTAAAGCTAATTCTGGATTGTCAAATTCTTGGACGTTTTCTTCGCTATAATGAATTTTCGAAGTTGCCGCTTCCCATTTACTCCAAGCTTTAGCAGCTTCTAACCTTGTAACGGGGTTTTCAGATGTTAATCGGTTGTAATATGCAGCAACCATATCGTTCCGTTCTGCTACTGGGATTATACTTATATAGTCTTCCCAATAATCTGGGTAAATAAAGGATGCACCTTCTTGATAGAACCAATTGATTTCGTGCGGACGGCATAAGAATATTCCACGTAGAATTAACGCCTTTACTTTTGTAGGATGAGACACGGCATACGTTAACGACAAAGTAGACCCCCAAGAACCTCCAAAAACAGTCCATTCATCGATTTTAAGATGTTCTCTTAACACCTCTATATCGCTTACTAAATGCCACGTTGTATTATCGGTCAATTCTGCATTAGGTGTGGATTTCCCAGAACCTCGCTGATCGAACAAAATAATTCTATAAAATTCAGGATCAAAGAACCTTCTATACGCAGGAATAATTCCGCCTCCTGGACCTCCGTGTAAGAACAGAATAGGTTTGCCGTTTTTATTTCCACATTCTTCGTAATACATTGTATGTAATTCCGAAACGTCTATAAAACCAGTTGAATACGGTTCAATATTTGGGTATAATTCTTGCATCTTGTCTACCTCTTTTTTACGTAATAATATTGTTAGCAATTACAAAGATATAAAGTTTTAGTAACTATACAATTCGTAGTATAGAAAACCTTATTTTTGATGTAACCTCTACTGGACATTTATGCCTATACCATCATTTGTTTTTTTCGCCTCACTATTACTTTTCATTGTTTCGGACTACTATTTGTATCGTCGATTTTCACAGTATATTCTATCAAGAAATTGGAGTAAATTCTATTCACTCATCTATTTAGTTCTTTCAAGTTTGGCTGTTTTATCGATGATTTGGGTTGGAATGGAAAGATACCTATACCCTACACTTTCCAAACCAGCATTATATTTGAATTCGTTATTAGCCATTTGGTATTTTCCTAAATTGTTTATAGTGCCAATACTTTTGTTAATTTCTTTTGTTCAATGGTCTATAAAAAAATGGTTTCAATCGAAAACATCAACCAAAGCTATTCTAACAAATGATGAAACAGAATTAGAATTAGAAAGAGGACTTCCAAATAGAAGAAAATTTGTTCAAAACATTGGATGGGCAGCAATTGGAGCTCCATTTGTGTTGGTTACGCATGGAGTTTTCAAGGAAAGTTTAGATTTCCATACAGAACGAATCACCTATTACTTGCCGAATTTACCGCATCAGTTTGACGGCTTTACGATTGCACAAATTTCAGATATTCATTGTGGTTCGTTTTACGACGACAAGCCAATGCAAGAAATTCGAATGATTACAAATGCATTACGTCCTGATCTGATTGCGATTACAGGTGATTTTGTCAATTTTTCTACTGAAGAAATTGGGAAAATCACTAAGGAATTAGAAAAGCTAAAAGCTCCCTTTGGAGTAAAAGCGTCCTTAGGTAATCACGATCATTATATGAACTGGCAAGAGCATTTACAATTGCGTGAAGCTATTCGTGCAACAGGCATTGATTTGTTGGTAAATGAAAATAGAATCTTGAAAGCCGATGGTGCAACATTGCAACTTGCTGGAACTGACAATACAGGTTTTAAACAAAATTTTGCGAACCTTCCAAAAGCATTAGAAAATTGTACAATTGATACGTCAACAATCCTTTTGGCTCATGACCCTACTTTTTGGGATAGACAAATAGTTGGGAAAGCACCAGTAGACTTAATGCTTTCTGGTCATACTCACGGTGGTCAAGTTGCTTTTCATTTCCTTGGGAAAGAACTATCCATTATACGAATGATATACGATCAATGGGCAGGTTCGTATACAAAAGATGATCAACATCTTTATATAAACCGAGGAGTAGGAACAACAGGACCACCTATTAGAATTGGAGTTCCACCTGAGATTACGTATATTACATTAAAAAAAGCTCAAAAATTTGCATAATTTCAATCTCAATGTCAGACTTATACACACTTATTCGATCGTTACCAACAGAACAAATAAATAGGAACACTCTTCTCATTGACGAAATGTCAATAACTGAAGCACTCAATTCTATGAATGCTGAAGATTCTACTGTACCATTTGCAGTAGAAAAAGAAATTCCCCATATTGCGAAAGCTATAGAGCTAATAGTATCAAGTTTTCAAAGAAAAGGTAGACTAATTTACATAGGTGCAGGAACTTCTGGCAGATTGGGCGTAGTAGACGCTAGCGAATGCCCACCCACTTTTGGAAGTGATCCTTCAGCTGTTCTAGGAATTGTTGCAGGAGGAAATTCTGCTATGTTTCAAGCAGTTGAAGGTGCCGAAGATTCTATTGAATTAGGAAAAACTACCATTCAAGATTTACAAGTTACTTCGGTAGATACTGTTTGTGGGATTGCAGCTTCTGGCAGAACTCCTTTTGTTTTAGGTGCAATTCAAGAAGCTCGTTCACGTGAAGCTTCGACTATTTTGATTACTACTTCTACAAGACAAGCAGTTGCTAAAAATGAAATTCAACCTGATGTTTTAATAGCACCCTTTGTTGGTCCTGAAGTAATTGCAGGTTCTACACGGTTAAAATCTGGCACAGCACAGAAATTAGTTCTCAATATGCTTACTACAATTTCAATGATTCAAATTGGGAAAACATTTGGAAATGTTATGGTAGATTTACAATTGTCGAATCAGAAATTGGTAGAACGAGCAAAGAATATTTTGGTAACGTTAGGAAATGTTTCGTACGAAGATGCTGGTCGTTATTTAAAAATGTCGAACAATCACGTCAAAACTGCATTAGTTATGATTCTTTCTTCAGTAGAGGCACCTACGGCTGTAGATGCCTTACTAAGTTCAAATGGAAAGATTAAAGAAGCTATTGCGTTGCTTTCTCAAAAATCTTAGAGTATACCTTCATACATTATTCGTCAAATAATCCCAAGTTATTCCTCGAGTCTTGTTCTTTTTGAGAAATAGTTATCGGTCGAATTGAAGCGATAACCGTATTATACGGATTCAATTGTTTGCTATGTACTTCAGTAGATTCTGATTCAAAAAGTGAAGTTGATTCTTCTTTTGGATTTCCATCAAATGGAAGTGGACTTGTTGGGTTTTGAGGTCCATAATTGTCATCATCGTTATCAAAATTATCGTCTTCATCGTGCAACACAACATATACAGATTGTAGTGAATCTAAGGTGGCTACTGGAATTAATTTAGTTCCGTGGATCACATTCCCTTTTTTGCCAATTTGGCTAATTTCATACCGTTGAATGACATTTTTTACTGAAACTGTAATTAAATCTTCCGAGTCATTCACAGCCAAGACTCCAATAATATCACCAGTTTTTTCTGTTATTTGGAGACTTTTAACCCCTTTAGCACCTCTTCTGGTTAATCGAATATCTTCATATTCCGTTCGTTTTCCAATTCCATGTTCGGTAAGCACCAAAAGTTGAACATCGCGTCGCTTGATATCTATTGCAGAAACGACTTCGTCTGATTCGTCGAGATTTATTCCTATAACACCCGTTGCTTGTCTGCCCATTGGTCGAACTTCCGTTTCTCTAAATCGACAAGCCATTCCTTTTTTCGTTCCGAGAATTATATCACATTCCCCATTAGTTAAAGAGGCACCAATTAACACATCAGAATCTCCTAAGTCTACGGCAATTACCCCTATAGAACGGACATTCGCAAAAGCAGAAAGAGTAACTCTTTTTACAGTTCCATTTTTAGTAGAAAAGAAAATATATGCATCATCGACAAAATCCTTAACTGGAAAGCAGGAGATAATATTTTCATCAGAATCTTTTTGGATACAATTTGCAATCGACCTACCTTTTGTACTTTTTCCACCTTCTGGGAGATCGAAAATTTTCACCCTATAGCACCTACCTTTATCTGAAAAGAATAGTAGATAATTGTGTGTTGTGGTAGCAAAAATGTATTGCAAGAAATCTTCTGGATTCATTGCGTTTTTAGTGGATTTACTTGATTTGTAATTTCGAACTGGAGTCCGTTTTATAAGCCCTTGGTGTGTAAGAGTAACTACAACATTTTCGTTGGCTATTGTGTCTTCGAACTTCATTTCCGTTATATCATAGAGAATTTCTGTTCTTCGGTCATCGCCATATTGATTCGTAATTTCTTCTAATTCATCGATGAGAATTTTCAATTGTAATTCTTTAGTAGCAAGTATAAAACGATGTCTATCAATTTCTAAAGACAATTCAGAATATTCTTTCGCAATTTTATCGCGTTCTAACGATGTCAAACGTTGTAATCGTAATTCTAAAATTGCTTTAGCCTGCAGTTCAGAAAGTCCAAATAAAGCTTGCAATTGTTCTGAAGCATCTGTTATACTAATTGCTTTCTTAACAATTGAAATAATTTCATCAATTCTTTCTGAAGCAACTTTTTTAGACCCCGCAATTACAACACCACCAAATACTTTTAAATATCCTTCAACAATGTGAGCTCTTTTTTCTGCAACTGACAAATCGTATTTTGTTCTTTTTACGATTACATCAATTCGGTGATCAACATAAGCTTTTATAAGTTCTTTTAACGTAAAGATTTTTGGCTTGCCATTTTGTAAGGCAAGTAAAATCACACCAAATGTTTGTTGAAGTTGCGAATGTTTGAACAAAGCATTTAAAAGAACTTTCGATTTGGTATCTTTTTTTAATTCTATTACTAACCGCATTCCGTCCCGGTCAGATTCGTCGCGAATGTCAGAAATTCCCTCAATCGTTTTTTGTCTTGTTAATGAGGCAATTTTTTCGATGAGTGTCGTTTTGTTTACTTGGTACGGAATTTCTGAAATTATTAACGTTTCTCTTCCAGATTTAGATTTTTCAATCGTAACTCTAGCGCGAATAATAATTTTTCCTCTTCCGGTTTTGTAGGCATCTACAACTCCATTATATCCATAAATTATTCCACCAGTAGGAAAATCAGGGGCTTTAACGTGTTCAATAAGTTCTTCGACTGTTATGGCTGGGTTAGAAACAAACGCTTTTATACCTTCAGAAATTTCCCGTAAATTATGAGGTGGCATATTGGTTGCCATACCAACTGCAATTCCTCCGGCACCATTTACTAACAGGGTTGGCAATACTGTAGGTAAAACTGTTGGTTCTTCTAAAGAATCATCAAAATTGGAACGGAAATCTACTGTTTTTTTGTCAATATCTCTTAAAACATCTAATGCAGGTAAAGCAAACCGAACTTCTGTATATCGCATCGCAGCAGGTGGATCCCCATCGATAGAACCAAAATTTCCTTGACCATCTACAAGCGGGTAACGCATTGACCATGGCTGTGCTAGACGCACTAATGCGTCATAGACCGCTGAATCGCCGTGTGGGTGGAATTTTCCCAATACTTCGCCAACAAGCCGTGCTGACTTCTTATGTGGCTTAGATGGGTCCATACCGAGTTCCGACATTGCAAACAATATTCTACGGTGAACAGGTTTTAATCCATCTCGAACATCGGGTAAGGCTCGTGATACTATTACCGACATAGAATAATCTAAATACGAGGATTTCATTTCGTCTTCCATCAAGACTGGAAGTATTTTTTCGCTTAATAATGCCATATATGGGATTCTTTATTTAATGATATTATAGAAGGGTAGGTTCAACTTGTCGCCACAAAAATACAAAAAAAAAGGGTATGTAGACCATACCCTTTTGAAAATCGTATAAAATTTTACAGAAATCAACTTTATTTTAAAAGAATAATTGAAGTAGTAAATGTACCTAAATTCGTTTGCAAAACTACAGTGTAGGTGCCATTTGCAAGTGTTCTTAGATTCATTGGAATTGTACTTATAGATTCATATTTCCCTTTAAATACTTCAATTCCATTTATTGAAACTATTTTTAATGTAACTGTTTCGAATGGTTGAACAAAATTGATTGAAAATTGTCCTGTAGTAGGATTTGGATAGAGTTGGGCTATTATTCCGCCTTTTGGACTTTCTATCACTGAAACAGGAAACTGTCTTGTAGTAAAGACAAATGTTTGCGACCATGCACTTGCATCGAAACAGTTAATTGTTCGTACTTTCCAATGATATGTAGTATTTAATTCTAACTGAACTGCTGTTTGAGTTTCGGGAGTAATGATACCAATCGGATTTATAAATTGTGATGATTTCGAATACTGCATTTCAAAAAACGTCTGGTTCGTTGTTTTAGACCAACTAAAATTCACATAAGGTATAACTTCCTCAGAATTTGCTGGAGGTTCTAACAAATTCGTAGTTTCTAATTTCTGAATATTTGAAACGGGCAATTCAATTAGTCCAACTTTTTGAGCTGTTTCATCAGCATCATTCCATCTTTGAGAATTTGGTAATATTTCTGCAACTTGTTCAATTGTAGCCCAGTTGTCAGGTTGTCCGTTGTTCCAATTTGTAAATTTAGATGTATCTCCGGATATCCATTCCCATTTACCTTCTTGTTTTTTATCATTAAACCCAATCCAAAAATTCCCTTTATTGAATGTAGAATCAATCCACTGAACTTCTTTCTGAGAACGGATTGTGGCAAGGTTTGCGCCAATTCCTTTCGCATAATTTTGAGCTTGATTCCAATTCATTTGGGGAGTAGTTGCATAATAATTATTATTAATTGGGCTAATGACCCATTTTGTATTAGATATTGAACGTGTCGGTGACCATTCCGAACGATAGGTGCTATCTTTTAAAGCACGAACTCTCCAATAATATCTTCCAAAATCTTTTCGTAATGAATCTGGGATTACAATTGATGTCGTGGTAATAGTTGTTGTTAATAATGGTGCTGTAAATTTTTTGTCTAATGCAATCTGAACAGTATATTTATCTGCATCTTTATCGGAATCCCAAGTCAATTGCGATGTTTGATAAAAACAGAAGCTGCTGTCTGGAGGAGACAGCAATGTTACTTTTTTATCAGTGGTAGCTGGTTGTAAGTAAAGAGGAATCTCAAGAATTGATCGATACAATTGACTATCGTTAACGTCATTCCAAGAACCATCTGCTCTTACAGAAGCATAATGTTCATTGTTGTTAAAATTGTCAGGCTGTCCATTTCCCCAAGCTGAATACTTAGCATCTTCTCCACTAAACCACTTCCAAACACCTTCTTTTGCTTTATCGGTCATTCCTAACCAAGTAACATCTGCTTCAAAAGTAGAAAAGACCCAATCTTGTTCGGCTTTAGAACGAATTGTAAGAGGATACGCCCCAAAACTTTGAGAAAATTGTAATGAAGATTCTGAAGAACCTGCATTTGCTACTGCATAATAATGTCCATTATTTGGATTTCGAACCCAATCTAATTTAAAGAATTCCCAAATTGGAGACCAAAAATCGTTTGAAGTTCGGTAGACTCTCCAATAATAACGTTTTCCAGATTCTAAAAAGTCAACAGATTCTACTGTATCCATTGAAGTAAATTGTCGTAATTGACCATTAAAAAGAGGAGTAGTATCAATTTGAACAATAACTTCTTCAACTTCATCAGAAGGGATTTTCCATTCCAAATTTGTTAAAAAACCTGCATAGCCTTTATTTTTAGGCAATTCTAATGCAGCAGCACCATTTACCACGACTGCTCGAAAAGATCCACTCAATGAATCGTTCTTTGGATTTTTATCTCCCGGCAACAGCGTCCGAACAGTCATTCTATAAATACCATCGAACGGCATTCTAAATTTTGGAAACGTTGCAACAACTTCTTGACCAGCACCAATACTTGGTATTCTCACAGAGTCTGTATATGCAACTGAAGAACTTGCATGATGTACGAATTGTAACCTCACTGGAATTGATGTTAATGCATTTGAAGAATTATTTTTAATCAACACTTGAGGAGTAATAGTAGTATCTAAAGTAAACCCAGAATATAATGGAGATTCAAAATGAATTGGTTGAACATCTGCAGCTACAATGATAGAGAAGGTTTGGTTACTAACATCAAGGACACTACTGTTTTCAAAAGAACTAATTTTGATTATTGCTTGGTTTGTTGGAACAATTGGGACATACCATTTAAAAGTTCCATCAGCTGCAGGTGTTTTAGAAATTACTGTATTCCAGAATATTCCGTTATCCGGTGAATATTCGATTCTCACATTTTTCGTAATATTTGTAGTCCAAGAAATAACGGTAGTATCTCCGGCTTGTAGTTGGTCGCCACCGTTTAGATTCGTAAGAGCAATAGTTTCTGTTGGAGCAGTGCCAATTTCAAAAGTGATTGATTTAGTATTGTTTACTAAGTTATTATCATTTGGCGGTATAGCTCGAACCGAAGCTTGAAAAAAACCATTCGCTGACATTGTAATTGGTGCAAAAGTAATAGTTCGCGTTTGCCCCACTGCCAACGAAGCCATTGTTTGAGTTCTACTTTGAAGTGACGTTGTAAACATATTCGTATCTATAACAGAAATGTAGAAGGTCAAGTTTGCACTTGGAATAACAGTATTTCCTACATTTTTCACAACAACTGTTGGAGTAAATGGTACGTTGATTTGAACGAGACTTCCACCAAGAGGCTCTGAAATCGTTAAAATCGTTAAATCTGAATCGTTACTTCCAATGGGTTCGTACATACAAATTGCACGTTCAGCATTTGCTCGAATTAGTGCAGCAACTCTTGGGTGAAAGAACAATTGAGTTCCAAAAGATGTTAAATGACAATAACTCATCACTGTTCCAATTCGTGGTTTCGTTCCTGTAAAACAACCGCCTTCTGCAGCATAACAAGAATCGATGGCTGGATTCCAAGAACAAGAGTGAGTATGTGGTGAACCAAAATTATGTCCTAATTCATGACTTACGACGTCGATATCCCAAATATAATTATCCGCAGGATAAGTTACATTTTCACCAATACCTGATGCTCCAAATCCGTATCCATCATTAACATTTGAACAAAGAGTATTTACCCACGCAACACCTCCATACCTTCCTGCAGACATTAGCATTGCTAATGTTCTAGGAATATGGCGCATATTACTGAGCCAGTAGTCTCGGAATTGACCTAACATTCCAGCATCTGTGGCTGGATAAGGATCTGTTTTTGTCCAAATTCTGATATATGGAATTTGAAACATTACATTCACATCACGTTCATACAATGCAGACGATGCTCCTACAACTGTCAAAACATAATTAACAGCACGAGAAACATTTGATTGATGGGCTTTAAACAATTCATTGTCGCAATCAATTGCCAAATTGCAAACTAGGGTTTTAGTGTTAAGTGAATTTTCTGATTTCTTTTGGTGCTCTGTTGCCTGTTGTAAACTTTTGTGTACATCAAATTCGTACGATGGCAGGGCTTCTGTTTGACAAAAAACAGAACGTGAAGTTGAAACTTCTTTTGTTACAACCATTAATTGACTACTATTTTTATCTATTGTAGTAGGAGCAATAACAAAACGTTCTATTTGGTTTAATTTTGATGTTTTTTCAATAAACCCAGTAGTATAATGTTCAAAGACCGCTAAATAGACAAATGAATTTTTATCACCTTCAATTGTCCCTCTAAAGAAAGCAACCTTATCTGGTTCTACATATACATCTCCTAATTCAGTACCCATATACACCATTCCTTCAGGAGCAAGAACATCAAATTTCTTAAGGAGTAAATTGGAAGAAATTGTTTTTGATATTGGAAAGTTTTGTATAGTTAATGTTTCGTTATTGGATGCAGACAATTCCCCAAAAACTTTCTTGTTTAACGTAAACAGTCCAGCACTTGATGGTACTGAAATTTGTAATGGTTGAGGAATAGACTTTACAAGTGAAAACAATTGTACTTCCTTTTGCGCATTCATTGTAGAATATGCAAAGAAAGTACAAGCAAATACTATTAATAGATTTGTAAATTTCATCATAGTGTATTAGTTTAGTTATTTAGTAAGTATTGTTCGTAATTTGTTATAAAATAATCAAATATTTCAACATAACAATGTTCTCTTAGTATATCAACAACGTAAATTTCAAAAGAATTCCAAAAAAAAATAGACCTACAGGTAAGAATTTCCTATAGGTCTATTTTAAAAAGGATTTAAAGTTGAATAACTCTAATTATTAGTCATCACAACCACGCTCCACTAAAACAGATATTCTTCTGTTTTGTTTACGTACATTCTCTAATTGTTCTTTATTAACTCCACCTTTTTTCTTAGAAACTTTAGGTTCTTCGAATTTTGGTTTTGTTGAACCATAACCAATTGTTGAAACTACTTTTTCTGATTTTGTCCCTTGATCTATTAACCACATACGTACTTTTTTTGCACGGAGTTCGGAAAGTTCTTGGTTACGTTTTACAGTTCCTTCTTCAGAAGCATGACCTTCAATAACAACTTGTAAATTATCGCATTGTTTAATGTATTCAAGTACTTTACGTAAATTATCTAAGGTACTAGGCATATCAAAATTAAACTCATCTGTATTTACAATGAACAAGATATCAGGGAAATCTGTTTTTGTACCTTTTTCCACTTTTGGAACTGGAGGAGGAGAAGGAGGCATTGGGCAACCAAGATTTGGTTGGTTATACGATGTTTCCGTTACACCTTTTATTAAAGGGCAGTTATCCAATCCATCAATAACCGTATCGCCATCAGTATCTGGATTAAGTGGATCAGTATTCATTGTAAGTACTTCTTTAGAATCTGAGGCTCTATCATCATCAGTGTCTGCTTTAAGAGGGTCAGTTTTATAGATTGTAACTTCTTGACCATCTTTCAAACCATCCGCATCGGTATCGTCTATATTGGGATTAGTTTTATATGTACGAACTTCATCGCCATCTGATAAACCATCGCCGTCAGAATCAGCTACATTTGGTTTTGTAGAATACTTTTTAACTTCTTCGCCATCTTGCAAACCATCGCCGTCAGAATCGATATTTAATGGGTCAGTCATATAAGTAAGAACTTCTTCACCATCAAGTAAACCATCTCCATCAGTATCTGGAACGGTTGGTTTCGTTCCTTTGGCAATTTCATCACCATCTTTTAAACCATCAATATCAGTATCCGCTGCAATTGGATTTGTATTGTGTACTACAAGTTCAGCTTTGTCGTTTAGTATATCTCCATCAGTATCTTGTTTTAACGGATCTGTTCTAAAGCTAGTTTCAGGCAAACCTTCCGCTAAATTTCTTAAGCCACGAACTTCATAACCGTCAGGTAATCCATCACCATCAGTATCAAAATTGTTCTTGTCTGTTCCAATTCGATCTTCTTCATTATTAGATAATCCGTCATTATCGTAATCGACATCACCAAATACATAATAAGAAAAGCCCATTGAACCGACAAAAAAGGCATCATTTTGTTGAGCAGTTGCACCCGGTGTAGGATTTACAAACGTATTCGCAACTTGGAGGGGAATATTATTAGCATCCGTTGCTATATCATCCAAATAATCAGTTTGAGTAAATCTATAAGTAGCTTTACCATTCAGTACAAAACTTTCAGTGATATACAATTCAAAACCAGCTCCAACTGGAAAAGAAATTTGCGTTTTTTCGTAAGCACCAAACAAATTGTTTGGTAAGTCACCTCTACCTGTATTACCAGCTTTTGGCTCAAAATTCATCATTCCTACACCACCAAAGATAAAAGGAACGAATTTTTCACCTGGAATAAGATTAATTGAAGCAGTTATGTCATACGTTAAAACTCTAGCAGAATTTAATTGTTGAATTTCTGTTCCAGAAAAAGGGTAGAACCCTGCTGCTCCAGGATTTGTAAAGTATTGAGGGTAATCTAAACGAGGCTTTAAATTTGAATACTGTGTGTCCCAACGTATTTGTTGAAGACCAAAGGATGCATTCAAAGATAAAAATTTGAATACGTTGTAACGCATAAATACATCTCCACCAATATACCATTGGTTATCGAAATATTCATCACTAAATAATTTGGTAGTACCAACATTAAAACCGAAAGCCGTTCTTCCTGCTTCACTTTGTGCCGCCAACGATTGTAAGTTTAAACATACTAATGCAAAAACTAACACAAATTTGTAAGTAATTTTCATTGATTTTGACTTTCATAAAAGAGTTTGCTCTTTATTAATCGAATAATTTTACGTTAACATTAGTTGCTAACTTTAAGAATAAGATCGATCATTCTGTTTGAATACCCCCATTCGTTGTCGTACCAGCCAACAATTTTTACTAATTTTCCGTTGGCCATAGTACTTAAAGAATCGAAAATGCAGGAATGTGGGTTTCCAATAATGTCAGTCGAAACCAAAGGATCTATAGCGTATTCTAATATCCCTTTTAAAGTTGTTTCTGATGCTTTTTTGAAAACTTCATTTATTTGTTCAATTGTTGCCTCTTTTTCAACAATTGCTGTAAAATCTGTTAAAGAGCCATCAGGAACTGGTACTCTTACAGCAAATCCATCTAATTTCCCTTTTAATTCAGGCATAACTAACGCTACAGCTTTAGCCGCGCCTGTTGTAGTAGGAATAATGTTGATTGCAGCAGAACGTGCTCTGCGTAAATCTTTATGTGGTAAATCTAAAATTCGTTGGTCATTTGTATACGCATGAATAGTTGTCATAGTTCCAGTTTGAATCCCAAAATTCTCATGTAATATCTTAACCATTGGAGCTAAACAATTTGTAGTACAAGAAGCATTTGAAAGGGTAATTTCATTACCTGTAAGTATAGAATCATTTACACCCAATACAACAGTTGCGTCTAAAGTATCTTTTGCAGGTGCAGATAGAATTACTTTCTTGGCATTGTGTACTGTATAGTGTTGACGGAGTTGTTCGTTCGTCGTAAAAGCACCAGTACATTCAACCACGATGTCTACTTTGTTTTTCCAAGGAATATCATGAATAGATTTAGATGCAGAAACTGGAATTTCTTTTCCATTGATTATGATAGTAGAGTCAGTAGAACTAACTTCTTCTTGAAATCTACCATGAACAGAATCATATTTTAATATATGTGCTAATGTTTTAGCATCAGTTAAATCATTTATACCTACAATTTCAATATTTGATAAACTTCTCTGGTATATAGCTCTTAAAACTAATCGACCAATTCTTCCAAAACCGTTTATTGCTACTCGTATCGGCATAAGTAATAATCCTTTATAAAAATGTTAATTCAATGAGAACTACAAATTATAGTTTGCACTATTTAACAAAAAATGTGTGTTTGAAAAAGTAAATTGTACTATTTTCTTATTATTTACAGACGCTTTTGTATCTATTTTAGTTCATTTTGAAATTAACCTAAAAAAAAAGCCCCAATTTTGGGGCTTCAATATTTATTCTGTTATTCTAATTGACTCGGTCATTTCCATCGAGCAAAATCTTACTTCCGGACGGTATCATAGAATTAGAATAGAAAAGCAATTTAGAAACTAAATCATTGACTTCTTCAATTGTGGTTACATCTGATTGTATAGCAACTGCCCTAAAAATTAGAAACTCAACTTGTTCTGGAGTAAGTATTCCAAGTTCTTGATATTCTACAATTTTCCCCCAAGTAGCAGA
>Ga0105044_10003216_pt1 | contig 22384 bp, 14 predicted proteins | sample MAT01_FD_78092 | JGI IMG/M metagenome (GOLD analysis project Ga0105044, IMG submission 78092) | Freshwater microbial communities from Lake Fryxell liftoff mats and glacier meltwater in Antarctica - MAT-01 | ecosystem: Environmental > Aquatic > Freshwater > Ice > Liftoff microbial mat | place...
CGTATTCCGGCGATCCCGCCTATTTTTGCTGCAGGGCCAGGAAAATGGTCCGGATGCTGATGAACGTACGACCCGCCCTTCCCAAGGGAACACGAGATTTTAATGCCGAACAGGTAGTTAAGCGCAATTTCATTCGCGATACCATTGTCGGGGCCTATGAACGCTTTGGCTTTGAGCCGCTGGAGACCCCGGCCATGGAACTGCTCAGCACGCTCACCGGCAAGTACGGTGCCGAAGGCGACCAATTGCTGTTCCGCATCCTTAAATCGGGCGATTTTCTGCGCAGCGCCGATGCCACCGCCCTGAGCAAAAAGGATGCGCGTGCTGTGCTGCCCGAAATAGCCGAAAAGGGGTTGCGCTACGACCTGACCGTGCCCTTTGCCCGCTACGTGGTCATGAACCAGCACAACCTGACCATGCCCTACCGCCGCTACCAGGTGCAACCCGTATGGCGGGCTGACCGCCCTCAAAAAGGTCGCTACCAGGAATTCTGGCAGTGCGATGCCGACGTGGTGGGCACCAATTCTATGTTGAGCGAAGTGGAGTTCATCCAGATCTACCACGAGGTGTTTCAGAAGCTGGGCATCAAAGCCAAGCTTCGGATCAACAACCGTAAGATACTACATGGTATGGCGTCGCTCATCAAGGCGCATGAGTTTTTCATTCCCATCTGCACGGCCATTGATAAAATGGACAAAATCGGGGCGGAAGGAGTGCGCGAAGAATTGCTGCGGCTTGGCTTAAGCAATGATCAGGTGGCCGAATTGGAACAATTGCTGGCATTGGAGGGCTCCAACATGATGCGGCTCAACGAGCTGGCTGACCGCTTTGCGGGCAGTTGGATTGAACCCAAAGGCATTGAAGAAATGTGGGAAATCCTCTCGTACACCAGTCAACTAGGTCTGGAATCGCTGCAGGTTCAGTTTGATCTTTCGCTGGCTCGCGGGTTGAGTTACTACACCGGAACCATCTTTGAAGCGGTAGCTCCTGATCACGCTATCGGGAGCATTTCCGGAGGGGGCCGCTACGATGATCTCACCGGCATTTTTGGACTTCCGGATATGTCGGGCGTCGGCATATCATTTGGTCTGGAACGCCTTTTCGACATCCTGGAAGACCAGGGCTGGCCTGTTAATTTCAGCCGGACGGGCACCCGTGTGGTGTTTCTGCCCTTTGAAGCGCAGGGCATTCCCAGGGCACTGGAATGTTTGCAACAGGTGCGCGCTGCCGGCATCAAAGCCGAACTTTATCCCGATGTGGAGGTGAAAATGGGCAAGAAAGTCAAGTACGCTGACAAGCGCGGCATACCTTTTGCTGCGGTTTTGGGTCCGGACGAAATAGCTTCGGACACCGTCACGCTCAAAGAGTTGGCCACCGGCAATCAAGAGAGCCTGAGCCTGGATGAGCTGGTGAATCGGTTGCTGGCCTGAACGGTCCGGAAACCCGGAACCCCGCATGTTAGCGCCAGTTGGGCACCCGGTTTTTTACCGGGCTTATTGCCCAACCAAAACGATGCTGCGGCTCAGCCCCCCTTCGACCCATTCCACGTGGTACATGCCGGCGGGTAGATCGCTCAGATCGGTCTGACCGACCGAATCAGCATCAAGCGATAAGGTTCGCACCAGGCGGCCATCATCCGAAAGGATGCGCAGCGCAGCGGGGCCCCTTAAACCGGAAGGTAATGCCTGAAAGACGCCGCTTGTAGGATTTGGCCAGAGCGAGAGATCCGTCAAATCATCACTGCCTGCCTCTTCCCGTGCCACAGGCAACGGGGGAAGCGTCTTGAACAACACGCTGGTGTAGGTCTGGCCCACATACGTGGGTGCTCCGCCCAAATTGCGGCAAATGCTGACCAGGTATGCACGGTAGAATTTCTTGGACAACAGCGGCGTTAACAGGCGTTGGCTTAGGCCAGGGCCAACAGGCACCTGGCGCAACGGCTGACCCGGCGATTGGATATACAGCAAGGTACCCCCCACGGACTCATCTCTGGGTTCCCAAGAAAGCATCGCATTGGTAGACGTTGGATTTGCCGCGGGACCAAACGGAGGCAAACAAGGCGAGGTTTCAAAGTTCATGGGGTACGACCAATCGCTTTCACCGCCTTCGGTGCAATACGCTTTGACTTGAACCTGGTACAGGGCGCCCTCGTTGAGCCCATTCAAATGAATCTGGGGACCAAACGTCAAATCGCCGTACGACCAAATGGGGTCGATGTGATTGGGTGTCTGGTAACGCCATTGGTAATAATCGGCGCGGTAAACGGGCGTAACGGACAGAATGGCCGAAGTAGGGCTGTTGTCTACCAACAAAGCCGGGTAGGGCGAATGGCATTCGGTTCCCATGGCGGCTATGTCCACAACGACCCATTGCGTGTCTGCCACCGCGCAGGCGCCTTCAGCACCATAGTATCGGGTATGGACTACCGGATAGGTACCCGGGTTGCGGTAGCGGTGCGGTGCGGGAAGCCGCTCATCCAGCGCGATCCCATCGCCAAAGTCCCAGCGCGAAAACTCCTTTCCTGTCTGGGGAAAGTCCACCAGGGGCGAAACGGCAACCGCTCCATTAGGGTTAACAGAAGCGGTAAAAGTCGGATCGGGCAATCCATTGCCGAGGAATAGGGTAAAATTGTCAACGGAGACCACATCGCCATGGCTGTTGATGGCCGCTGCCCGAAAAACCACCTCAGTTGGGGTGCCAAACCAGCTTGCCGGAAGCAAGCTCATAGGAATAATTACGGAGTCACCACCAAACACTTTTGGCAAATCGTTGATTCTCCAGCGCACAGAATATTCCTCATCCCCAAATCCCGTGCCTGCCGTGTTGAGCGTGACATTCAGCAACAACATGTCCGAAGCGCTTAGATCAGCGCATCCCACATTGGATGTTGTTATGTCCATAACCGGTTGTATGGTTCCGGCTAAGGGCTCGCCGGGAATAAAACTGGCCAGCCAGTCCCGGATATTCGCGTAGCCCGTCAAATTTGCCAGATTTCGCCATTCTTTCGGGTCAACATTTCGGTCTGCCCCAATTTCGTAGAGCTCGAATACATCTTCGTATATGCCGCTCGCGCAGCTTGCCGTACCCAGAGGAATCCGGTAGCGAATCAGGTGGTATCGCTCCGTTCTTACCGAGTAAGAAGGGTAGCAACTGATGGAAAAACGCTCCGGCAACCGCAACGCGGTGATGACCGGCTTTAGCCCGTCAATGGTTACGCCATTCATAGCCACCTTCAACGAACGCCCATCCAGGTAGCGGTTTCCGGAAGCTGTTTCAGGCTCGGGGGTTCCTGTTACTTCGCACAAGGTCGGAAAGAGATCCAGCAGCGAAACTGGTGAGGTTTGAATTTTTCCACCGGAAACCCTGGGATCGTAAATAGCCAGAGGCACTCGAAGGTCCGTTTCCCACAGGGCATTCTTAAACCAATGTTTCTTCTCGCCCAGCGAAAAACCGTGGTCGCTGAACAGCACTACAACGGTATTGGCTGCCAGGGCAGGATCGGCTTCCAAGGCGTCCATCAGTCGGCCTACCTGAGCATCCACGTAACGGATAGCGGCCAGATAGGCCATTACCGTTGTGGCCCGCCGCGATTCCGAGACAATTTGCTTGCGCTCAGCCAGGGTTAAGGTGTCGGAGAACTTGGGAATGCTGTCCAAGGTGTTGCCGAAACTTTGAAAATTATCGTGGGTTCCTAAGCCAATGGCCATCACTTGTCCTATATAGGAAAGGTTGTCGTAATCTGACCAAATAGGATCGGGTTGATTTGGCATGACCACTCCGTTTGGTGGGTAGGCATCCGGGGGATAGTTGTACGGCAAGTCATATGGCCGCTGGAACAAATCCGGCTGGTAATCGTCCATAAAGTACTTGGCGGGCGCGGTAAATGGCTCATGCGGGCGGTACATGCCTACGGCCAGAAAAAAAGGCTTGTTGCAAAACGCGCCGGGATTGCTGCTGTAATCCTGCAGGAAAGAAATGGCCGAACTGGTTTGTTTGTAGTCCATCATGAGGGGCTCTTCGCTGTCCTCAAGCCTGCCCACACTGACGTTGGTTACCCCGTCGCCAAATTCGCCAGCCAGACCAAAGTCAGGGCGCGGGTCGTCCCTAGGGTTGAAATCGCGGAACTCGCTCCATGACTTGCCACGGGAACAAGGATCCAGGCTGGCTGCGTCATAATCGCGGTCATAGCCCTCCCTGGCCCAGCCGTGAAAAAGCTTGCCCATACCAATGGTGTAGTAGCCTCCGGCGTCTTTCAGCCAGGCGGGTATGGTTTCTACCTGCACCGGCGTACTGCCAAGGTTGTACAAACTCCGAAAGGTCTTGCTTGGAAGAATATCTGCCAAGTACTCCTCGTTGCTGTATAGACCTGAGTAATCTGCCCCCTTGCCAGTCAGGTAGCAATTGCGCGATGGGGCGCAAACAGGAACCGCAGTATAGGCATTTTTGAAAATGGTTCCGCGGTCTGCGATGCGGTCCATGTTTGGGGTAAACGTTTGAGGATGCCCGTTCAGGTAGCCCGTAAAATCATTGAAATCATCAACGCAGATGAAGATGACGTTTGGCTTTGCCGCGGGGGAGGGGGCAGAAACTTGCGCCTGCAAAAGGCCATCGGCCAAGCAAACGAAAGCAACTGCCAGGATAAGTGGTCTAAAAATTGATTTCATAAGACGGGCGATCTCCTAGCGAATAGTGAAAAAATGACTTCGAATAGACGAGCACAAGGTTCTAAAATACGGAGTTGCTTCGAGTGTGGGTACACCCTTGATAAGTTATTGTAAAATAATTACTCAATTTATTGATTATTTAACTGTTAATGCATACTAAAACATTCAATTGAAATAATTTCATCTACTCATGTCCTTGACGATTAATACGGCGAAAATAGGGAAAAGCAAAAGCGGGCTGCGGTAAAATCGTAAATTTCGGCCCTCATGCAGACCCATCTCCTCCATCCTTCTCCTCTGTCGCTTGATCACCTGGCTGATTGGTTCCAACCCGGAGCTACCTTTTCGCTAAGTGACGAAAGTCGCGAAGCCATCGTGCGCTGTCGGGAATACCTGGAGGCGAAATTGTCCAGCGGCCAGGACGTCATTTACGGGGTGAATACGGGCTTTGGGGCGCTGTGCCACGTCACTATTTCGCCCGCAGAAACGGCAGCCCTTCAACTTAATTTGGTGCGCTCCCATGCGGTAGGAGTAGGCAATCCTGTACCTGACCCCATTGTGCGCGGCATGTTGCTGCTCAAAGTGCGCGCGTTGGCCTATGGCCATTCGGGGGTGCGCATTGAAACGGTCCAGCGCCTGTTGGACATGGTCAATGAAGACGTGCTGCCCGTGATCCCCGAGCAGGGCTCGCTGGGCGCTTCCGGCGATTTGGCCCCGCTTGCCCACCTCAGCCTGCCGCTGATCGGAGAAGGGGAAGTACGGCATAAGGGCAGCCGGATGCCCGCATCGGAAGCGCTGGCTTCGCTGGGCTGGAAACCGCTTCAACTCGGGGCCAAAGAAGGCCTGGCGCTGATCAACGGCACCCAATTCATGCTGGCCTATAGCTTGTTTGGACAGCGCAAAGCAGAACGGCTGGCAGCCCTGGCCGATCTGGTGGCAGCCATCAGCTTTGAGGCTCGCGGGGCCCGCCTGGATGCCCTGGACACAGGCATTCAAGCACTGCGCGGCCACCCCGGCCATGCCCTCAGCGCCGGCCGCATCCTGCAATGGCTTTCTGGAAGCCCCGGCAGCGACATGCCGCGCTACCAGGTGCAGGACAATTATTCGTTTCGCTGCACGCCCCAGGTGCACGGTGCGTCACTGGATGCGATGGTGCATACCCGGCAGGTGTTCACCCGTGAACTGAATGCCGTGACCGACAACCCGCTGTTGTTTCCCGATCGGGATGCAGTGATTTCCGGGGGAAATTTTCACGGGCAACCGCTGGCTTTGCCGCTCGATTACCTGGCTATTGCCGTGGCCGAACTGGGCAGCATCGCTGAGCGGCGCACTTATCGGCTGCTCGCGGGCGAAAAATCCCTTCCCCCGTTTTTAACCAAAGGTTCCGGCCTGCATTCCGGACTCATGATTCCGCATTACACCGCGGCCGCGCTCGTGAGCCAGAGCAAGCAGTTGTGCATGCCCAGCTCGGTGGACAGCATCCCGTCGAGTAACGAGCAGGAAGACCACGTGAGCATGGGCGCCAACGGGGCCACCAAACTGCTGCGCGTGTTGGACAATACCGAAATGGTTCTTTCCATTGCTTTTATGACGGCAGCGCAGGCCCTGGATTTGCAGCGGCCCGGCTTGCGCAGCTCCAACGCCATAGAAAATATTATGTTGTTGTATCGCAAGCGCGTGCCCATGTTGGAAGAAGACCGCTGGCTGCAGCCGGACATGCTGGCCACCCGTGAGTTTCTGAGCGAGCTCAAGAGCTTGGATGGGGAAGAGGAGCAGGACTTAAGAAGATAATAAAATATCTGGATAATAAAAATTATGGCAAAATTTTCTCCAATGCCTGCCAGGTTAATGCTGCGGTTTTATCCCAGCTAAAGCGGGTGCGCTCCCGTATTCCGTGCGCGATTAACGACGCGCGCAATTCGGGCTCTCGCGCCAAGCGCAGCATACCTTCCGTTATGGCTTCTACGCGGGTTGGGTCAACCAGCAACGCGCCTTGACCGGCCACTTCGGGCATGGACGAACAGTTGCTCGTGAGCACAGGTACTTCGGCGTAAAAGGCTTCCAAAATCGGGATGCCGAAGCCCTCAAACAGGCTCGGGTACAGCAGCGCGGTTGCCCCCCCCAGCGCGAGCCGGAGTTGGTCCACCTCCATATGGTCGACCCAGTGCACGCGATGGCGGTGCTTCAAGGCCCCCCAAACGCTTTTCACGCGCCCGGTTTGCCAAGCCATGCGGCCGGCCACAACCAGCGCATGTTCCGTTTCCTGGTCCGCGAACTGATCAAACGCTTGCAGTAGGCGCACCAGGTTCTTGCGCGGATGGACCGACCCTACGTATATAAAGTAAGGCACTCCAGCGGCGTGCTCCAGGCGGGCGGCAGAGACGGCATCCGGCGTAAGTGGGCTGTATAGCGTATTCGCCCCGTTGTATACCACGCTGATACGGGCGGGGTCCAGGCCGTAAAGACGCACCAAGTCGCTGCGGGTGGCCTGCGAAACGGTGGCCAGTGCCTCCGCCCGCCTTGCGTAGCGCGGACTGAAATGCCGGTAGTAGCGCAGCACCAGCGGGGGAACATGGTTTCCGTAATGCTCAAACGCCAGGTCGTGCACCACCATCAGGGTAGGAACCTGGCTGCGCAGCGAGCAAAAGCCGTCCGGAGAGAAAAAAACATCGGCTTTGAGCCGCCGCAGCGCAGCGGGCAGCGCCCATTCGAACCACAGATACCAGAGCAACGGATGCCGCGCCGGCGGGGTTACCACATGCCCACTGACACGGGCTCCCTGTTCGTTCAGGGTGCGAATCAAGATCGGGTCGAAGGGGCGATCGTAAAGGAACAGGAATTCGTGTTCCGGATGGCTCAGCGCTAACCGCAACGCGGTTTCGTAGCTGTACCAACCAATGCCTTCCAGCTTGCCGGGAAGCACAAACCGCATGTTGACCGCAATGCGCACAGGGCGCAAAGCTAGGAAATCGCCTCGCCGCAGCCGAATCGCTAATTTTAGGACCTCTTTAATGCCCCGCCCCTTTCTCCAAAACGTAGGATTCCTGGTGTTGATCAACCTGTTGATCAAGCCTGTGTTCATTTTCGGCATTGACCTGGCGGTGCAAAACCGGGTCGGGGCGGCGGAATACGGCAACTATTTTGCGCTGTTCAACTTCGCGTTTCTGTTCAACGTGCTGCTGGATTTTGGCATCAACAACTTTAACCAGCGCCTGGTTGCCCGCGACCCCAAACGGGTTGGGCTGTGGTTGCCCAACATCCTCTGGGTCAAGGCGGCGCTGACGCTGGGGTATGTCATGGCGGTCTTTGGCGTTGCGCTGGCTTTGGGTTTTGAGTCCGACCAGCTCCTCCTGTTGGGCTGGATTGCGCTGGGGCGGGTGTTGGTGTCTTTTCATATGTATTTTAGAAGTAATGTGTCTGGCCTTCAGGCTTTCCGCACCGATGCGGTGTTGTCGGTAATGGATCGGCTGCTGACCATTTTACTGGTTGGGGCACTGCTCTACACGCCGTTGTTGGGCCGGCCTTTTACGGTGCAGGATTTTGTTTACGGAACGGCCGCTGCGCTTGCGGCTACAGCGCTGGTCAGTTTTGGCGTGCTGCGGCGCTTGAGCGGGCCGCTGCGGCTGGCGGGCAACCGCCGGCTCTTTCGCGTGGTGCTGAAACGCGCCTACCCCTTTGCGCTGCTTGGCGTGCTGATGACGCTCTACAACCGCGTGGACGGGGTCATGCTGGAGCGCATGCTCGGCGCTGATGGCGACCGGCAGGCCGGCATTTATGCGGCCGCTTACCGGCTGTTGGATGCGGGCACCATGTTCGCGTTCTTGCTGGCGGGCATTCTTTTGCCCCTGCTGGCGCGCATGCGCAAATCGGGGCAGGACGTCTGGCCCATTGTGCGCACCAGTGCTCGCCTGTTGTTTGCCATTTCGGCTACCGCTTCGGCCATCGGCATTTTTTATGCACAACCGCTCATGAGTGCACTCTACCGCGATGCAGACCCCTATTGGGGCGCTACGTTTGCCTTGCTGATCGGTGGATTTGTGTTCAATGCCCTGGTGTATGTGTACGGGTCGCTGCTCACGGCGGAGAGCAAATTGCGCGGCCTCAACGCCATTGCGCTGTGTGGCGTGGCGCTCAACATTGCGTTGAACTTGGTTTTAATTCCCCGCGATCAGGCGCGGGGGGCTGCCCTGGCTACGCTGATCACCCAAGGGCTGGTGGCGCTGGCGCATGCCGCGTACGCCATCCGGGTCTATGCCTGGCTAAGGGTGATGCTGCGCGAAGCGGCCCGCATGCTGGGCTTCAGCGCGGTGCTGGTGGCGGGGGGGGTGGCGCTGGCGGTGCTTCCGGAGGGTTGGCTGCCCTCCGGATGGGACAGCTATGCCTGGTTGGTTCAGGCCGGGGTGCTGGGGGGACTGGGTTTGTTCGCGGGGATGGCTTTCCGGCTCCTAGAGCCGCGGGCCTTGTTGCGGGAGTACCGGCGGGGGGGGGAGGAGACAGGAGCGTGAAGAGGTTGCTGCGGTGCAGCGGGCCGTTGGCTTGGCATAAAAGCCCTTTTCTTGTCAGGTTGTCTAACTTCGGGGCTAATTTTTTGTCCATGACCGATTCTCAACCGGAGCCCGAACAGGCCCGGTCCGGCAATGACCTGCTGGAACTGATTCAAATTGCCTACCGACGGCGCCGGTTTATTCTGGGGGTTACCGGCATAGCGGCAGTGGCGAGCGTGCTCATTTCGCTGTTTTTGATGCCGAATTACTACAAGTCGTCGGTGACGTTTTACCCTTCTAACCCCACCATGACGGACCGTTCGGTCATGTTTGGCGAGTCGGTGAGCGATGTGCAGATTGACTATTTCGGGGGCAACTCCGACATTGACCGCATTCTGACTCTCGCCACCACGTCGGGCACGGTAGACTACATCATCAACAAGTACGAACTCTTTGACCAGTACGGCTACGACACGGCTTCGCGAGATGGCCGCTACAAAACCAAGGTCAAGTTTCTGAAGAATTACAACACGCGCAAAACAGTGTTGGGTGCCGTGGAAATATCCGTCTGGGATCGCGACAAAAACCTGGCGGCTGAAATGGCCAACCACATCGCGCTGACCGTGGACGATAAAAACCGCGAAATGCTCAATAAAGAGCGCCTGAGCATTATTGACAAGCTTGCGGAGCGCACCGTGCAGAAGCAACAACTCGTGGATTCGCTGTCGATCTCGCTGGATGGCCTCACGGACGATTCGCGCCGGGTCATGCTGTTCACCGAATTGGAATACGCCATCGAAGACCTCAACGACACGCGTCGTTTGCACGAACAATACTCCACGTCGGTGAACCTGGGGGTATCCACGATCAACATTACGGAGCCCGCCTATCCTGCTATTCGCAAAGACAAGCCCAAGCGATCACTCGTTTGCCTGGGCTACACCGTAGGGGCTTTTCTGGCTGCCTTGGTGCTGGTGGTTTTGGTTGAAAAGTACCGGCAACTCAAGCCGGTTTTGAAGGGTTAACCCGGGCACTATGGCCAACACTACGCTTTCCAACCCCGCCAATGACTGGCTGGCGCTGACGGTACAGCGCTGGGGAGAGAAGCGTGTGCTGCAAACTGGTGCTGCGCTCATTTCGGGCAGCACGGTAGCTTCGCTGCTGCTGGTGCAACCGGCCATCATGGCGCTTCCGCTGGCCGTGATCGGGCTTGCCCTATGGTTTTACGACTACAGGCCCTTCGCCTATTTGCTGTGGTTGGCAACACCGCTTTCGCTGGAAGTTGCCGTGGGCGATGCCCTGAGCACCGACCTGCCTACCGAGCCGCTGATGCTCGTGCTGTCGGGGGCTTTCCTGCTCTGGATCGTGTTGCGGCGGGGACAAGTACCTTGGGCGCGGTTTCGCCATCCGGTCACAACCGTGTTGGGGCTGCATTTGGGCTGGCTCCTGATCAGCACTCTTTTTTCAGTTGATCACCTGGTGTCGTTCAAATGGATGGCCGCGAAGCTGTGGTACGTGCTGGCGTTTTTTGGCATAACTATTCTTATGGTTCGAAGGGCCCGCGATTTTCGCGCGCTGTTTTGGTGCCTCTTCGTGCCTTCGCTCTTTACCGTGATTTGGACGCTGTCGAGGCATGCCAGCCGGAATTTCAGTTTTGCTGATGTGAACGTGAGCATGGAGCCTTTTTTTCGCAACCACGTCAACTACGCCGTCTTTGTTGCGCTGGTAACTCCGTTTGTGTGGCTGGCGGTGAGCTGGTACCCGCGCTGGAGTTGGCCGCGCATGTTGCTGTTGCTCTCGCGGTGGCTGTTTCCGCTGGCGGTGTATTTCTCGTACACGCGTTCGGCCTGGATCAGTCTGGTGGTGGGCCTGGTGGCGTATTTTTTGCTGCGCCGGAACAGTTTGCGCGAAGGGGCCGTGGTGGGGCTGCTGGTATTATTGGGAACTTGCGGCTGGCTGCTGCACAACAACCGCTACCTTGACTTTGCTCCGGACTTTTCAAAAACCATTTACCACGAAGATTTTGCCGACCACATGGCTGCCACAGCTTCGCTTGAAGACGTGTCCAGCGCCGAGCGCATTTACCGCTGGGTAGCCGGCTGGTACATGTTCTTAGACAAGCCAGTGACCGGCTTTGGACCGGGCAATTTTTACCCCAATTACCAGAATTACACGGTCTCCAGTTTTTACACCTACATCAGCAGAAACGAAGAGCGCTCCACCGTGCACAATTACTACCTGCTGACGTTGTTAGAAACCGGACTGACCGGCTGTGTGCTGTTCTTTGCCTTAATTTACACGGCCATTTTCCGCGTGCAGCGGGCATTTAACCGGGCACTCGATAAGGAGACGCGAGGGTTGGCGCTGGCCACCGGCGTTTCGCTGATTACTGTTCTGGTGAACCTCTTTTTCAGCGACATGGTAGAAGCCGACAAAATCGGTACCCTGTTTTTTGCGCTGCTGGCGCTGATTGTGGTGTTGGACCCGCAGCCTACTTAATGCGCATCGTTAATATAGAAATATCATCAACATATTCCATCTCTCCTTTGAAACGATAAATTTCGTTCATAATACCCCGCACCAATTGATGCATGTCGGTTTCCGGATGGCGCTGAAGATAGTGAATCATATGGTCCGTGGAATACGATAACCCTTTTTCATTTTGGACATCAGTAACGCCGTCGGTATAGTTGATGATGACCGAACCGGGCGGAACCTGGATGGTGCCGACCTTGACGCTGGGCAATTCGTCAAACATGCCCAGGATGGTGCAGCCTTCGGTGAGCAGGCGCGTTTCTCCACCGTGGTAGAGCATAGACGGGTTGTGGCCGCAGTTGACGTAAACCAATTGCCGCGTGCTGTAATTGTAGCGACCCAGAAACATGGTGATGAACTTTTCGCCGCGGGTAATGCCCAAAATGTTTTCGTTTAGTTGGCGCACGAAACTCTTCAGGTTAAGCCCCGACGTTTTCATCAGCGCGCGTACATGGGCCTGGAAATTGGCCATCAGCAGCGCGGCGCCAGTGCCCTTTCCACTGATGTCGGCGATGCAAAACACCACCTCATTATCGCTTATTTCAATGAAGTCGTAATAGTCGCCACCGACGTTTCGGTGCGGTTGATAAACTGCCGCCATTTGAATGCGCTCGTCATCAGGCAGATGATCGGGAATGAGCATGCTCTGCACCTGGCTGGCCAATTGCAACTCCTTTTTCATGCCCTCCTGCTCCAACTGGCGCTTGAACAGCTTTTTGTTCTCAATGGCCACGACCGCGATGTTAGTGAAGGCCTGGATGAAGCGAATTTTCTCGTCCATGACCTCGTAGCTCTCTTTGTGCGGATAGCCCATTAACACATAGGCCAGTGCCTGATCCTTGTGCCGCACCGGCAAAATGACGTCGAACTCTGCCAGCACGTCCGGGCGCTTCTGACCATCCTCGTCAAAACGCACCACATCTGTGTACGGCGAAAGCTCCTTTTCGACATCAATGCCCCGTGCCGCTTCGCTGATTTTGCGCTCAAAAGCCAGGTTCCAGGTCTCGTCGTGCAGAAAAATGGCAATGTTCTTAACCCGCAAATGCACCAGCAATGTGAGGTCGTAAATCTGCAGCAACTGCTGCTCCGACCGGTTGTCGTTGATGGCCCGCGTAATATCCAGCAGGGCATCAATTTCCTGCTGCTTGACCCCCACCTGGGTAGTCAGCAATTCCATCAGGTTTTCGGCGCGGCCCTTAATCTGGGGCATGGGGCAATCGTTATCGGAGATAAATCTTTGGCGGGGGAAAGGTAGAAATTAAACAAACAACGAGCGGTTTCAGTTTTGGGCTCAACTCTTTAAGCGGGTCTTGGCGTCCAGGGCATCGCGCAAACCGTTGCCGATCAGGAAGAAAGATAACACGAGCAAAACGATAGCAAAACCGGGAATGAGGGCCAGTTGCGGATCACCATAGGCAATGTTGTCCTTGTTCCGGGCGATCATCTGGCCCCAGCTCGGTTTGGGCGGCTGAGCGCCGATGCCCAGAAAACTCAGACCTGCCTCAATCAAAATGGCGTAGGCAAAGTTGGCGGCGGTGATGACGATAATGGGGCCGCTAATGTTGGGCAGAATGTGCTTGAAAATGATGCGGGCATGCGAGAAACCCAGGCTTCGCGCGGCCTCCACGTATTCCAGTTCGCGCACACTGAGCACCTGGCCACGCACCATGCGCGCAATGTCCACCCACATGGTCAGGCCCACGGCCAGAAAGATGGTCCACTCTTTCATGCCAAAAGCGAAGGCAATGGGAAAGACGAGCAACAGCGTGGGAATGGACCAAAACACGTTAATGAACCACAGAATCAGGTCGTCAATCCAGCCGCGGAAGTAGCCAGCAACCGAGCCGAGCACCAGCCCGATAAGCAGCGCCACGGTGACCGCCAAAAAGCCCACAGAAATGGAAATGCGCGTGCCGATGATGATGCGGCTCAGGTAATCGCGGCCCTCTTGGTCGGTGCCGAGCCAGAAGCGGCGTTTGATTAGGTGTTTCTTTTCAATAGTCTGAATCAATTCCGCGCGACTCACATCCAGCTCGGTTTCCTGGATGTCGCGGAAGCGGTAGTGGTCGCCGTTGCGGGTCAGCGCGGGGTTGCTGTATGATCGGGTATAGGCGATGTCCACCAGGCAGAACGCCTGGCGTTGCACGGCGCGGGCCTTGCCCCGGTAAGCCTGTACCACCAGCGAGTCGCCAACCACCTCGTGGCTGAGCAAGGGCACTTCGCGGTAATCAGATTCGTCGCCGCTCCAGAGTTTCTGCAACAGGGTCACGTTGCTGGGCGCGCGGTTACTGCGCACTTGCAAAAAGGTCATCTGGAAGCCCGGCTTTTCTTTCTCCACTTCCAGCACCTGCCGATTGGCGTGGCGTGTGCCGTCTGGGGCAATCCAGTAGCCGAAAATGGCCACCAGGATCGCTAGCGCGATGGTCAAAAGGCCGAACATGGCCGAATCGTTGGCGATGAATTTGGCCAGTGATTTTTCCTGCTGGTCGTTGTGGAAGGGTTTGCGCTTGCGGTAGCCCCCCCACCAACGCCGCAGCAAGAGTATAGGCGGTGCGTACACGACGGCTACCACGAGCAAAATGACCCCGATGATGATGGCCAGGCTCTTGCCGGCACCCAAAAAGGCTTCCACTGTGGTTCCCGTGCTGGTCAACGCCCCGAAAAGCCCGCCGAGCAGGGTCCCAATCGCCCAAATGCCAGCAATCCAGGCCAGGGCGCTGCGGAGGCGGGCAAGGGGCTTTCTTTCGGGGGAAGGGGCTTGGTTGGTCATCGCGGCAGCCCGAAAATAAGAAAGATCACGCGCTCAGGGCTTTTGCCGGCTCTGGGCCAGTCGGCGCGCGCGGTTGAGCACTTGTGGGTCGACGCGGCGGCCCTTCCACCGATACGGGGCAAAGGTGCTCCAGGGACCCATCAGCACCACATAAATGATGTGCGCCAATTGCAGCGGCAAAAAGCTCCAAAGCAACTGGGAGCGATTGAAAAAGCGCAAAACCGGCTCCTGAAACACCGTGTCTGCCACGATTTTAACCAGAAACATGAGGAGGCTGATGCGGAACCAGGCGTCGTCGAGCACGCCGAGCGCCGCGAACACGGGAATGGTCAGGTTAAACAGCCAAACACCCGTGAGGATGAGCGTGATGCGGCGGTCTTCGTAGCGCGTGGACTTGCTGGCCCAGCGCAGGCGCTGCTGCCACAGTCCGCTGATGTCCGGCTCAGTGTGCGTGCGCACGATGGCGGCTTTGTCTTTGAGGAAGCCCACTTGCCCCGGGAATCGGCGCCCGATTTTGTGCATGAGCATCAGGTCGTCACCGGAGGGCTGGTCGTCTATGCCGCGGAATCCGTCTACTGCAATGAACGCTTCTTTTTCGTATGCGAGATTTGCGCCATTGCAAAGGTTGTAAAAGCCCAGGCGAATGGACGCCGCGGCTATGCCCACCAAGCTCAGAAAATCCAGTTCCTGAAACTTGCCCAGCAGACTCGGGTCCGGGTAGTAACTGACCGGGCCGGCAATCAACTTCCAGCCTTTTTTCTCATACGCCCCGGCGATGCGGCGCAGCCAACTTTCGCCCGGCCGCGCGTCCGCGTCGGTGGTGACAATGAGCGTGCCCTTTGCCTGCGCTACGGCCAGCTCAATGGCAATTTTCTTGTAGGCTTTGCCCTTTGGGCGGCTTTTCAGGGCCTCGGCCAGGTTCAAGATCTGCACATACTCCCCTCCCGCTTTGCGCGCCTCGTCGGCCGTGCCGTCGCGGCTGTGGTCGTCAATGACCATGATTTCCAAGAGGTGTGCCGGGTAATCCTGCTGCCGCAGCGCCTGAACACAGCGGCCAATTCGCCCGGCCTCATTGCGCGCCGGCACGATGACAGTTATAGTGGTGCGCGGTTGTTCGGCCGGCTCGTTGGTTTCTTCCAGGCGGCTCCATCCCCAGCGGTACGCCAGCATCAGCAGCGCGTAGCCTCCCGTCAGCCCGGCCGCAATCAGTCCCCCAGCGTGCCAGGGCGCTTGCGTGAACCAGGAGAAGATGGAGAGGGGAAGGGGCATGGACTCTGGGTTGCGCGGTGACCGAGGTGGTGTGATGCCTTGGGTCAGCTTCAGCGCGTGCCCGAAAGTTCGCTGTTTTTGGGCGAAGGGGGGTGTGGGCTCGTGCGAGGGTAACGCTTCTGGTCTAAGACGGTTCCTCTTTGGGCTTTGCAGGTCAACCGCCCAGTGACCCTTCCTGAGGCCTTGCTGGCTCAGCGAGCCATTCCGCCAGGCGCCTTCCAAAATTGGCATCAATCAAAAAGTGCCCTTTGTCCAGTTCGTGCAGGGTAGCTCCCGGGATCTTTGCGGCAAGCTTCCGCGCATTCTCAAGGCTGATGAGCGGGTCGCGCTTGCCTGCATAGAGGTGAACGGGCAGCTTGTTTTTCTTGGCCGACTGCGCAAGTTGCTCATGGTCAGGCTTGAGCCCGCTCATGGCGATCCACGACTCCCGCAACTGCACCCGCAACGCCCGGTTGGCAATATTGGCGCGCGCAAAATCAGCCATCTTCTTGTCCAGGATGCCCATGCGCTCCATGGCTCGCACTGGCCCGGTGACGATTCCAGGCTGGTCAATCTGCCGCCGGATAATCCAACGCCCAATGGCTGTCTCTGTGCTAATAATCTGCGCCCAGTTGGGACTCAGGCCCTCCGGTGCCGCCAGATGGAGCGAATGCAGTTCAGCGCCCGCAGCCTGACCCAAAGCAAAGGCATAGCGCCCCCCCATGCTGAATCCCAGGATCGCCAGGGGGGCGTGGTTTGTGCGGGCCTTTACGGCTCGAAGGAGTTCGAGGAGGTCGTGCGGGGTACAGGGTCTTTCGCCTGGCCAATTGGTCTTGTGGTGCCCCGGAAGCTCTAACGCCCAAACCTGCGCGATGCCCTCAAGCGGCTTTACTATTGGGTTAAAATAGCTGGTGCTCTGGCTAAACCCGTGGCAAGCAAGAAGGGTTATCGGGCCATTACCGGCCACCTGTACGTGCCACTTTACGACCTGTTGGGGATGAAGGTCCGTTACCTTTAACGTGGTTTCCAGTATGGTCAGATTCGGCACCATCGGCCGCGAAGGTAAATAGGCTTGTGGAAAAGGTGGGGTTTGGGGGTAAGCTGCACAAGTAAACACAATTACTTGTTCTTCATGGAAGATTGCGGCGCAAGCAAGAAATCGGTTCGCCTCTCCTGATCAATACAAGGCTAAAGCAGTAGTTATCAAAGACAGTGTGAAAGCCACCGTAGTGTTCTTCCATAATAATCGACGCCGAAAACTGTACAGTGTCGAATCTTTTCAGCTTTAACCTGCAAGTTTTTCCTCGTGAAACAAAATTTTAGTAGTAGGAGAAAGAACTGATTTTAGATAATTCTTTCATATTAACGAATTTTAATTATAAGTTAAAATCTCTGAATAAGGAAAATGTAGGCTTCCCCAGTTTGCCAATTGGCGGGTTTACTGAAATAAAAGTAAAGAAAAAGGTAGATTTAACCAATCCCGATGAAAAGAAAAGGTTGCGTTAATTGAGTTGTTAGCGGTAATTATGACACAGCGAAAAAAAGGCAGAACGGATATCGTTTAAAAATGATAAATATATTAATGATAAATGGTCACCCAGATGCTGACAGCTTCAACTTTGGACTTTTCGAATCATACAAAAAAGGAGCCTTAATTTCGGGAGCAGACGTAAAAGAAATAGTGGTTAAAGACTTAAAGTTCAATCCCAATTTGCAATTTGGCTATCAAAAAAGGACAAAATTAGAACCTGACTTACTAGACGCTTGGGAAAAAATAAAATGGGCTGATCACTTAGTTTGGGTTCATCCTGTTTGGTGGGGCGGACTTCCTGCAATAACTAAAGGGTTTATCGACAGACTTTTTTTGCCCGGTTTCGCATTTCAGTATCGAGAAAATTCTGTGTGGTGGGACAAACTCCTAACCGGTAAAACTGCACATATAATAACAACTCTCGACCAGCCGAGTTGGTATTATCGGTTAGCGTTCGGACGACCAAGTGTTAACCAACTAAAGAAATCAGTTTTGGAATTTTGCGGAGTTAAGCCGGTTAAAGTAACCTATGTTGGACCAATAAAAAACTCGGAGCTGTCAAAAAGAAAAAAGTGGTTAGACAAAATTGAAAAATTAGGAACGGCCCTAAAATGATAAAATGAGACCAAAAAAAACCTTTTTGCGGGATAAATTGTAAAACTCAATTTAATATTTACCTGGCACTCCGCTGAGATTGAATACAGACGCTTATAAATTGAAATTAAATAATCTCAAACTTTAAATAAATTAAATTGTATACAAAATACATAATGATAGCCGAAGATGATGAAGAGGATGTTGATCTCTCTAAAGACGTCTTAACCGACCTCGAAGTCGGCATAAATCTTCATGTCGCTGCCAACGGCTTAGAGTTGATGAAAATGCTTGAAAGAACAGAAGCTTTTCCGGAACTTATTTTTTTAGATCTCAATATGCCATTAAAAAATGGAATGCTATGCCTTCAAGAAATTAAAGCAAACCAACTCTGGAAAAATATTAAAGTGATTATCCTTTCCACCTCATCTGACCAAGACCAGATAAAAGCTGCTTATGAAAAAGGCGCAGATTTTTACGTGACAAAATCAGCAAGTTATATCGATTTTAAAAATGCCATTGCAGCCTGTCTACATAAAAACTGGCAATCAATTGAAATTTACTAGCCGAACAACTAACGTATATCAATGGTGTTTTTACAAAATTTAAGAAGCCGCACGTCACATCAGCACACCTTGCTTGAGCAAAACACAGCGTCAGTGAAATTGCTAGGTCCACAGGTTACTGCTGCAGATTACGCTGCTTACCTTTCTTTGCTTTATGGCTATGTAAAAGGTTTTGAAGACAACGTTTTTCCTTTGCTTCAACACAGCATTGCTGATATTGAAGAAAGACGCAAAACACATTTGCTTGTTTCCGATATTGATTTGCTTGGAATTGATGTAACGGGTATTGCTGGTATCCCAGATCATTTTTTTTTAGAAGTCTATCATTCAAATGCCACTGCACTTGGCGGCATGTACGTACTTGAAGGATCGGTGTTAGGAGGCGCCCTTATTTATAAACATTTGCAAGCGACACTAGGTCCAGAAGCTATAGCTGGTAAAACAAAATACTTTACAGCGTACGGTTCCCAAACTGGTAGCCGATGGAAAACTTTTTTACGATCTTTTTGTATTAGATCATCAGGTATGGAAGAAGAAGTTATTGAAAGTGCCTCCCAAACTTTCAGCATACTGCATAATTGGTTTAACAACACTTCATTAAATTTATCACAACATGATTCTTAAAAATCTGACTAATACAGACACCCTGAACATTACCAATTGCGAAGCCGAGCCCATTCATATTCCGGGAAGCATCCAGTCTTTTGGTTATTTACTTGCCCTGAATAAAACAGATAACACCATTCAGTATTGCAGCGAAAACTGCACGGCGCTCTTTAACAAACCATTGAACCAGATTCTTGCAAAGCCTTTTTCCCAATTTTTCAACAAAGAAGATGCCGATTCATTTGCAGCATATTCTGCAAAAACAGAAGAGTCGGAAAAGCCTTTCGCGATTACAATAGATAGTCAGCAATACCATATAAACGCCTTTCAAACAAATGAAAACGTTGTATTGGAAATTGAACCATTCATACAGGAAGGATTTGAACTTCCCGATCTATTTTTTCAAACAAAACGTTTTGCCTATTCCACAGAAAAAGCCGACAATCTGCAAATGCTTTGCCAGGATGTGGCAACTGAAACAAGAAAAATTACAGGCTACGACAGAGTAATGATTTACCGGTTTGATAAGGACTACAACGGACAGGTGTTTGCCGAAAGCACGATAGATGGTATTGAGCCATACTTAGGTTTGTATTACCCGGAAACCGACATTCCTGCGCAGTCCAGGGATTCTTTCTTACTGAATCGAGTACGCATGATTGCTAATGTACATGTGCCTAATGTGCCACTATATGCGTTGGATGAGAATGCAGATAATAGAAGCATAGACCTCACGCTTTCCGCGTTACGCAGCTCTTCACCAATGCATATTCAGTATTTAATTAACATGGGTGTTGGCGCAACTTTCACTAATGCCCTTGTTAATCATGGCAAACTGTGGGGCTTGATTGCCTGCCATCATTACACACCCAAACACATTCCTTACCACGTTAAGCTAGCGGCTCAGTTACAGGGTATTTTTCTTTCTTCTCAAATTGATGTACGCCAAGTGGCAGATGAATTTGAGCTAGTAAAACAAACAGAAAAAAAGCTAGACGGCCTTCACAAAATAATGGCCGGTAGCGAGCAAAATTTAGCAGAGGAACAAACCCTTGTTCAATTAAAAAATCTATTGAATGCAGACGCAGTAGTAATATCATATAAAAATACTTTATACAAATCTGGTCTTTTACCAAAAGATGAGAAATTAAATGATTTAATGAACTGGCTTGCTTTATCGGTTGACCAACCTATTTTTCAAACCTCACGGCTTGCCGAAAGCTATCCACAAGCTGCAGCGCTAGGCAGCGAGGTTGCCGGGGTGGTTTACTTGCCAATAGGCGAACAAACGAAAAATGGTATCGCTTGGACAAGGCAGGAAGTTGAAAAAACAGTTAACTGGGGCGGCGATCCATCTAAGTCAATGAACACAAACGCGGAAAACAAAAGCCTTACCCCTCGCAAATCTTTTTCTTTGTGGAAAGAAGCCGTTAAAGGACAAAGTACAGTTTGGCAAAATCCAGAAGTTAATGCGGCTTCCGTGATCTGCTCCTATATTCAACATCAGTTTCATTTGGCAGAAATGCAGGAAGAGGAGCGCCGCTACCTGACCCTGAATGAAAAACTCCAGCATGCCAACGATGAACTCGCCAATATGAACTGGATAAGTACCCACGATTTAAAAGAACCACTTCGCAAAATTCAGATGTATGCTTCAGTTATTTTGGAAAAATACCAAGTTGACTTACCGCAATTGGTAATAACAAACATCCTCCGCATGCAAAGTTCGGCCGCTCGCATGCATAACCTGATAGATGCTTTAATCTCATACACTAAACTTATAAATGAAGAAAAAGTATTTAAGAACAGCGATTTGAACTTAATACTAAAAGAAATAAAAGCTGATCTCAAAGAAACAATAGAAGAAAAAGGAGGAAGCCTTCAGTGGGAACCGCTGCCCGTGATAAAAGGGGTCACGTTTTTGATAAAACAACTGTTTGAAAACCTGATAAGCAACTCGCTGAAATTTACCGAAGAAGAAAGGGCACCTGTTATAAATATCAGCAGCCGGCTTATTGATGAAAAAACCATGAAAGACAATTGGCCGAATAGTAAACATGATTTTTATAAAATTACGGTAGCAGATAACGGCGTTGGTTTTAACCCAGCTTATAAAAAAGACCTATTTAAGATGTTTCAGCGTTTTCATGGCCAGCAATACATTGGATCTGGTATTGGCCTTTCCATCTGCCAAAAAATTGCAGAAGCGCACGGCGGGTTTATAGATGCCGAAGGAGAAGAAGGCAAAGGCGCAATCTTTAACATTTATCTTCCGGTGACTTCCTTAAAAGATTGAAGTATCAAGAACAGGTGTTGCTGTAGCAGTATTTATTTGGCTACATAAACCGGATTCGCTTCCCGAGAATTGTCGGATGATAGTGTGGGCAGAATGTCAGCCTTATTTGTTTCATGGAGAACCAATTATCCGACCATAACACGATTGTCAATTTCAAGAAAGATTTCCTGGAAGACCTCCGGAAAGTTTTCCACGGCAAGGTGATCATCGATACCTCTTTCACTCTAATTGCTAAAAAGCTGGAGGCCCGAGATAATATTAAGCTTAATAACGAGAATGACTAGGCCTCCATAACATAACGACCTTGCACAACGATGGATATTACACTGACACAGAATTCAGACAAGACAAGGATGTGAAGATCACTACTTTTGAAGATGTACCAGCTTTATCCAGCCAGGCAAACGCGGAATACAATCTGGAGAATTTTGGTTGGCATGCCCGAAGAAATCGATGGCGTTTCCAGGGAATATTCCCAAAACCAACGATGAATGATACGCCAACAGCCATAGCAAAATTTAAGGGTAATTACTTCTGAACAATCAGCAGCAAAACCTGTTTTGATCCTGACCTACTCACCAAGAACCTAGAGGAACGTTCGATTGATCTTAACCATCTATAACTTAAAGGGGGGCTGTGTATCTTTTAGCCAGGAACAGTAAAAAATCGCACCACAGGACACTAAATTAATTTAAAAAATCAGTTCACAACCTAAAACGACTGTTTGAGCGTCTTTTCGACTGAAAGAACAGTTTGGAACCCAGCATTTACTTTTCACTGCCAAAGGCTTAAGTGGAATGACAAGAACGGAAAATGCAATAGGTGCGAATGATGGACAGAATGAAGTTACTTGAGATAGTAGGAGAATTATTTAGTTTATACAATTTAAAATCTTATAATATCTCTTTCTAATATTATATTTCAATATCAATGAAAATCTCAAAACTTGATTCGCGAAGAAATTTTTATCCTTTTTCACATAAACTTCTTAAGCAGGTGACGCAGTTCGGACTTTATTAAACTAACAAACTAAATCTAAAAATGATTATCCATAATATAAAGACAATATTCGACAACTTTCTGTCCGAAA
>Ga0105044_10003217_pt1 | contig 22382 bp, 11 predicted proteins | sample MAT01_FD_78092 | JGI IMG/M metagenome (GOLD analysis project Ga0105044, IMG submission 78092) | Freshwater microbial communities from Lake Fryxell liftoff mats and glacier meltwater in Antarctica - MAT-01 | ecosystem: Environmental > Aquatic > Freshwater > Ice > Liftoff microbial mat | place...
CAGAGTGCAACAGAAAATGCTGCATTCAGCTTTGAATTTCCTGCGAACACTTTCGAAGACCTTGACGGCGATGGACTTACTTATACTGCACTTATTGTTGGAGGTGGTACACTCCCGACTTGGCTGACTTTTAATGATGGGACTAGAACTTTCAGCGGCACGCCTCTGGCCTTAAACGTGGGTACACTTTCCGTAGAGGTGACCGCCGATGACGGCAAAGGGGGATCGGTTTCGGATATTTTTGACCTCACCATTGCCGCAGCAAACCAACTGCCAACGGTTCTCAACCTAATACCCAATCAGGCGGTATCAACTGGAAATGACCTCTCTTTCATATTTTCAGCCAATACTTTCTCCGACCCCGACGGGAACATCCTTTCCTATTCGGCTAGACTTAGCGGAGGAAACCCGCTTCCTGCTTGGATTTCCTTCAACCAAACCTTTAGAAAATTTTCCGGTTCACCTACCCTTTTGGATGTAGGTACCACCACCATAGAAGTTATAGCCAATGACGGAAACGGTGGAACGGTCTACACAGATTTTGAAATCATTATATCAAACCTTCCATTAACAGAAAGTCTGATCCATTATTGGAATTTCAACGTCGCTACCCCTTTGGAAACCTTGTTGAGCCCAACTTTATCTATTGTAAGCGGGGCTACTATAGCTGCAAATAATAGTCAGCCATTAACGCTCATTGATTTTGCAAATGGAACCGGACAAAACTTCTCCGTAAGTAATCTTAATGCCCGAAACGGTGATCTTGCTGGAAATCACCTGCGGTATAATAATCCAATCACCGGTCAATTGGTCTTTTCTGTTCCCACTACCGGGTATAAAGACTTGGTGGTGAAATTTGCCACCAGAAGGTCGGGTTCTGGTGCCGGTATTCAAATTTGGACTTATTCGATTGATGGGACCAACTTTAATGATACCCTACGTGTTGTACCTGTCTTTGATGCCAATCCAAAATTGGAAATTCTTAATTTTTCCCAAACCCCAAGCGTCAATAACAATCCAAATTTCAAGCTTAGGGTGAGCTTTATTCAAGGTGCAGGTGGATTGGTAGGCAATAACCGTTTTGATAATTTTACTGTTGAGGGAGCCGTTTTGGTCGTACCTGATTTACCTCCGGGGCAAACAACATTGTTAAGCCCTATTCAAGATGCTACATCTGTCTCTATTTTTCAGGCTTTTAAGTGGAACAAGGTTCAAATGGCAACCAGTTATCTGGTTGAGGTTTCCTCTGAAAATGCGTTTTCTTCACCAGATATTTCTCAAGCGGTTGTTGGAGATACCACATTCAATGTTACTTCTGCACTGTCCTATTCAACCCAATATTTTTGGAGAGTTAAGGCAATAAATCTAGCAGGAGATGGCCCTTGGTCTGGGACATTCTCTTTTACCACCGAAGCAGCACCTGTACCCATTCTGATTGCGGTGAATGAAATAATGGCATCCAATGTAAGTACGATTCAGGATGAAGACGGTACTTTTTCAGATTGGATTGAACTTTACAACTACGGCTCACAAGGATATGATCTTTTAGGATTTGGCCTTTCCGATTCAGATGGCAGTCCTTTTAAATGGAGTTTTCCTGCTCTTACTATCCAACCAGGTCAATACCTTTTGGTATGGGCTTCGAGTAAAAACAGGATAAATCCTGCAAATCCACTCCATACCAATTTTGCTGTCAGCTCCAATGGGGAACCCATTTTGTTGACAAGTCCTGCGGGTATTTTAGTCAGCAGAATTGATCCGCTTGCTTCTACTGCAGACATCAGTAGGGGTCGATTCCCCAATGGAAACGGGCCTATTGAGTTATTTTCACTACCAACACCGGGCAATGCCAATATCAGTAATGGCGGTGGTCCTGGAACTCCCCTTGTGGCACCTCTCTTTTCGGTTCCCCCCGGCTTTTATCAAAGCAACGTCAATTTGAGCATTACACATCCGGACCCTCAGGCGGTAGTGCGATACACATTGGACGGTTCAGAACCAACCGAATCCTCTCCTATCTGGACCGGTCCTCAAGTGATAGCTGATCGGAGCGCCGAGCCAAATGGGATTTCTTTGATTCCTACCAACGTCATTACCGGTGGAAGAGGTTGGTCTCCCCCAAGTGAGACAATCAAAAAAGCTACTGTCATCAGGGCCAAAGCATTTAAAACAGGTGGTTCAGAATCCCCAATTGAAACCGCCACATACTTTGTGCTTCCAGGTCACAATTATTCTCTACCGGTTGTTTCCATAGTCACTAATCCTGCCAATTTGTTTGATGAAAACACCGGATTGTACGTTCCGGGCGTTAATTATATTCCCGGGAATGATGCTACGGGAAATTTTTACCAATCTGGGGTTCTTTGGGAAAGGCCTGCCTCTATGGAATTGTATGGCCAAGGCTTTAACTTCCAACAAAACATTGCTATAAGGATCAACGGCGATTTTACACGGAGATTCCCACAAAAATCCCTGCGCATATATGCCAAAGGTGAACCAGGTAAAAACAGCATCGATTACCCTATTTTCCAAAATCCAGAACGTTCTGGATTTCAAAGGATGATCTTAAGAAACTTTGGAAATGATTGGGGAAGTGCCTTGATGCGGGATGCTTTATCCCAAACGGTTGCAAAGCACATGAATTTGGATTATCAGCACTTTAGAACTTCTGTGTTATTCATAAACGGTGAATACTGGGGACTTCATAATTTCAGAGAAAGATATGACAAATACTATTTGCAAAGAATATATGGCATTGATCCCGGTAACATAGATTATTTGGAAAACAAATATTTGGTTAGTGAGGGAGATAACCTCGAATATTTGAATTTTATTCAATTTTTTGAAGGCAATAATTTGGCATTAGCAGAAAATTATGTTGAAATGTCCAAAAAAATGGATATTGAAAACTATATTGACTATTATGTCACCGAAATTTTCGTCAACAATAATGATTGGCCAGGAAACAATATTGAATATTGGAGGTCACGAATTCCCTTTAATCCAAATGCCCCAAAAGGTCAAGATGGAAGATGGCGTTGGGTAATAAAAGATTTGGATAGATCTTTTGGCAGGGTCACACCTATCAATTTCAATATGTTGGAATGGGCTACTAATGGTTCAAGCCCATGGACCACCTCCCTGTTTAGAAACCTTTTAAAGAACGAAGATTTTAAATACGACTTCATCAATAAGATGGCCGACCAATTAAATTCCGGATTCAAAAAAGAAAGAATTCTTCAATTGGTTGACAGCATACAAACAATCATGGAACCTGAAATCCCGGAACATACAAAAAGGTGGAACAGACCTTCTTCCACTTCGTCTTGGAAATCCGAAATTCAAATAATCAAAAACTTCATAAATGTACGGGAGGGATTTGTAAGGCAACATTTTATAGATTATTTCGGCCTAATTGGTTCTGCTAATGTTACTCTGAATGTTTCAGATCAAGCTGCAGGACTGATCCAAATTAATAGTATCAAAATCGAACCCCAAACCCTTGGGCTGGTATCAGCAACACCATATCCATGGACAGGTCAGTATTTCAAAGATGTGCCCTTAAAGTTAAAAGCAATTCCAAAATCAGGTTTTGTATTCAACCATTGGGTGATCAATGGCCAAATCGTATTTGAATCTGAAACAAAACTTGTTTTGTCTGCAGACATGCAAATCCAAGCAGTTTTTGTTCAATCACAAAGATTTGCGCCTCAGTTGCTCAGTCCTTCGAATGATTCCTTTAAGCCTGAGGCTTTCCACCGTTTTGAGTGGGCAGGCAACCCAATTGCAAGTACTTATAGATTGCAAGTCTCTAAAAATCCAGGAATGACAGATTTGGCCATCAATTTAGGCCCAATCAATGGGACAAGTGTGGAATCTGTTTCCCTCAATCCTAACCAGGTCTATTATTGGTGGGTTATTGCTACCAACGCAAATGGCCAATTGGATTGGTCTCCAATTTGGAAGTTTTCCACTTCGGTAGAAGGTGTTCTTCTAAAGCCTGTTCTGTCTTCTCCTTTGGACCAAAGCCAAAACCTTCCATTTGATTTGAAAATGACTTGGGTTGAAGTATTTGGGTCCGACTTCTATCAGCTTCAAATTTCCAAAAATGCAAGTTTCACTCAAATTATCTTGGATGCACCATCTCTAACAACCAACTCATATGATATAATCGGATTGGAAGAAAATACGCAATATCATTGGAGAATAAAGGCCATAAAAGGGCAAAATTCCAGTGATTGGTCTGATATAAGAACATTTAAAACCCTTGAAATCCCGGATCCAGAAAAGGGCCTAGTTGGCCATTGGAAAATGGATGAGGGGGGTGGAAATATTTTGATTGACCATTCCGGAAATAACAATAATGCAAATATTCAAAGTCCTGCATCATTATTATGGGTCATTGGGGTCAATAACCTTGCCCTCAAAATGAATGGTACCAAAAATAGCCATGGAGCTGTTCCACATAATTCCACTTTGTCGTTTAATAATGCGATTACTATCTCCGCATGGGTTAGGCCATCAGGATTGTCCGGTAAACGAATAATTGCCAAAACAAACCCTGACGGATTTGAATTAGGATTGAATGCAAATGGAAAATTTGAGTTCAGGTTTAATAGAGAAACAAACAATACAACCTACAGATTCTATTCAAATCAAAATTACCCTACTGACGGAAATACTTGGATTCACGTCTCAGTCACTTTTGATGGCCAAAAATCTGCCTTCTACATTGATGGAAATCCTGACAATCAAATTGATTATGGAAGTGCATTAATGCGAAACAATACATCAGAACTCCAAATTGGAGCAAGAAATAGCATCGATAGATGGGTTGGGGAAATTGATGATTTGAAACTTTATAACAGGGCACTTTCTTCCTTTGAAATTAAACTTATATTAGGTATTGAACTACCATTGCCTGATTCACCCATACTTTTGAGCCCTGAGAATGAAACCATTCTTAGTACTCAATCTCCTACATTGACTTGGGGTATTGTGCCAAGTGCAAGCTCGTATTTCATTCAGGTAAGCTACAGCAGCATATTTGATGATATCGTTTTCGAACAGGAAATCAGCCAAGGAATCAGCATTAATGTTCCAACACTGGAAGTAGGAAGCGACTATTTTTGGAGAGTATTGGCAAAAAATGAATCTGGAGAATCAGAATGGTCAACTACTTGGTCTTTCACAATTCCCACTCCAAATACCGATCCGGGAGATGAAAGTCTGATTGGCTATTGGAAATTGGATGACGGTCCTGGAAATGTTATGACCGATTATTCAGGAAAAGAAAACCATGCAAGTATTTTAGCCCCAACTAGCCTGCAATGGATAAACGGAAAGTATGGTTTGGCTTTAAGAATGAATGGAACAAAGAACAGCAATGGTACTGTGCCGCATAATCCTACTCTGAACACCAGTTCAGGAATAACCATCTCTGCTTGGATAAGGCCGAATTTAATTTCCGGGAAAAGGTTTTTTTCCAAAACCAATCCTAATGGATTTGAATTAGGAACAAATTTAAATGGAAAAATAGAATTTCGATTCAATAGGGAATCGAATGGAACAACTTACAGGCTTCTTTCCAATCAAAATTATCCGACTAACGGGAATGCCTGGATTCATGTGGCCGCCACCTTTGACGGAACCAAGTCCACCATATTTATAAATGGAGTACCTGATAATTCCGCCATTTATCAGCCAGTTTCAATCGTTCAAAATAATTCAGATCTCCAGATTGGAGCAAGAAACGGTATAGACAGGTGGTCTGGTGATTTGGATGAAATCATGCTTTTCAACAAAGCCCTCTCTAATTCTGAAATTTTTGAATTGTTTAGCAAAGACGCCCCTCTTCCATCAGCACCTCAATTGCTTTCGCCTTCTAACGGAACATTAGGTTTGAGTACCAACCCAACACTATCATGGTCCCCAGTAGAATTTGCAGAATCGTATCAGCTTCAAGTGTCGGCTTCTCAAAATTTCAATACCCTTTTAATTAATCAAATCAACTTAAACCAAACTGGCTTCAATCTATCTGGTCTATCATTTTCTACCCAATATTATTGGAGAGTAGCTGCTGTCAATGTATCTGGACAGTCCCCATGGTCTGAATCCAGGTCATTCACTACTATTTCCAATTCAAATACAAACCTTGTGGGACATTGGAAAATGAATGAAGGCACAGGCATTCACCTAATTGACAATTCAACCTTTGGAAACAACGCTTCTTTTGTAAATGGAACTGGTATACAATGGGTAGCCGGAAAAGAAAATCAAGCTGTCAGATTTGATGGACTTACTGGAAGATTTGCAAGGGTGTCCCATAATTCAAGCCTCAACATCACGTCTCAACTGACTATTTCAGTCTGGATTAAGCCTACTGCTTTGGCCAACAGGCAAATCCTCTCAAAGTACGGCCCAGATGGTTTTGAATTAAGCACATTTGAAGGTGGGCAAATAGAGTTTAGACTTAACAGAGATTCCAACGGTAGCACCTACAGACTACGAACGAACCAAACCTATCCAACAAACGGGAATACTTGGGTCCATGTGGTCGCTGTATTCAATGGTTCTAGTTCAACCATCTATATCAATGGTGTCCAAAATGTCAGCGCTAATTATGGAAATATCCAAATTAACCCAAATACTGCTGACCTTCAAATTGGAGCTAGAAATAGTGTGAATCGATGGGTAGGAGATATGGATGATTTAAGGCTATATAAAAATGCCCTTACCGCAGCTGAAATTCAACAAGTTTATCAAGAAAATCTAAATCTCAGAATTTCCAACATTGAGGACAAATCCGCTGAATTGCCAAAAGTCACTAATATGCAAAATAGTAAGGAGATCAATAAATATGGAGAACTAGAAATTAAGGCTTTCCCTAATCCTTTTGATGAGTACCTCAACCTTCAACTTAATGCAATCTCTGAAAAAGAAATATTGGTAACAATCTATAATAGCAAAGGAATTGAATTGTTTAGAAATACCTCGATTTGGAACTCGAACTTACAAATGATTTATCTAAGTCCTGAAAAATATCCCCCAGGAATTTACTTTGCAGTAGTCTGGAAAGAAGGAAAACCTTTTAGGTTCAACCTATTAAAAAAATAAAATGAAAAAAGGCGGTTAATTATTTAACCGCCCTTTTTCATTTTATTTCATTCCAAACTTGTTGGTTTTGCGCAATAAATAAACCAAGATTCTTGTTTCGGATCAAAAATAAATCTTCATCCCATTCGGAAATTAAGTTCAAAATTCCATTGATCAATTCAGCTTCTCCGCTTTTCTCATATCGCAAGCAAAATTGCGGCATTCCTAATTTTGTAAATAAATCTCTGCCTTTACTATTAGGGGTGGGGTTTTTTTCAAAGTGTTCTATGTTAATCACCAAAGCCTTTGACAGTTTCAAAGCAAAAATTGATCTATGGAACCGATCAGTGATTAATATTTGGATATCAACATATTCATTCAAATAGTCAACAATGTGATCCCCAGAAAACAGTCCACTTTTTTCATTGAATTCTACAAATTCAAACTTACCCGTTTCCTCCAATAGCGTTTTAATAATCTTTTTAGCCTTTTTATTTCCCAAATGGATATGGATCTTCTTCTTCTCGATAGGCTTATCCTTTTCTACGCGAATTTTTAAGGATTTTTCAAATGGAAACAACAAAGTTGGATCACAAATTTGCTTGATATTCGGAATTTCCAATTTTTCCATTAATTCAAATGTAAGTTTATCCCTCAATAAAACAGACTCAAAACCAGTCAATGTTTCCCTAAGCTCATCTGATTTCTTAATATATGGCTCAATATCTTTTAAAGGATCCGCTGAAGCAGCAATGGCATATTTTTTAGCCTTAATTCCTGTCGGCAAAAAATAAATATGGGGAAGAACATGGTCAAATTTGTCTGAATCCATCCAAACTGTATCACTTCCTGTAAATATGGCATCATAACCTTGGTCATTGATGAATTTAATTTGTTCAGAAAGCTGCATACTCTCATTTTTTGGTGAAAACCGGACTCTCTTGTTCCAAAACCTCCCCATCGATCTAAATCTTGCCAAAGCATCGAATCTGATAAATGGTGGGGAATTCTTTTTATAATTTTTTTCGTTATCTCCCCTGTTTTTTGGAATAAGATCGATGATTTCAACCTCTGCAGAAGGATACTTCTCTTTTAAAATATTGTATACACAATAAGCTTGAAGGACTGAGCCTTGGTTGATCATGTAGTGAAAAGTAAGGATTCCGATTTTCATAAAATGCATATTTTGCACAAATATGGCTAACAATTAAAACAAACTCACTATTTATCAAAGGGATTTTTTGTTTGTCCCCAAAAATTTTAATATAAACTTTTAACGACCAAAATAAAAAAAATATCATTTTTAAATACAATAAAAACCATTCAAAATACTTTTTTTTATATTTAAAAATGACGTAAATTTGTAACAGGTTTAAATGTTAATAAGACTCGAAAAAATCACCTTTTTCAATTCTACAAATTTTATTTGAAACACGTATATTCAGGTTTTATTTTGAAAAGATTTTAATAACCCAAACGGCCTTATCATCTCGATATTAATTTTCTTTTTATTTTAAGCAACAATTATGAAAATCACAGTAGTAGGTACAGGATATGTCGGTTTGGTATCCGGTGCATGTTTTTCCGAAGTAGGAATTGAAGTGGTCTGTGTCGATATCGACCAGAAAAAAATCGACAAACTCAAAACCGGCATTATGCCTATTTATGAGCCTGGACTCGAGGAAATTGTTAAAAGAAACTTTGTCAGCGGGAGGCTTCAGTTTTCCACCAACCTCTCTGAAGCCATACAAGGTTCAGAAGTTGTATTTATCGCAGTAGGGACACCTCCAGGAGAGGATGGTTCGGCAGACTTGAAATATGTGTTGGCTGTTGCGGACGAGATTGGACGAACTATGAAGGACTACATCGTCGTGGCCACAAAGAGTACCGTTCCGGTAACCACAGGTGAAAAAGTACGGTCAACCATATCGACAGCATTGGAAAAAAGAGGTTCCAACATTCCCTTTGCAGTGGCATCCAACCCCGAATTCCTCAAGGAAGGCGCCGCAGTGGATGATTTCATGAAGCCTGACAGGATCGTCATCGGTGTGGAAGACGAGCGTGCCGAGGAGATTATGAAGCGTCTATATAAGCCATTCCAGCTCAACGGCGACAGGATGATCTATATGGACATCCCTTCTGCAGAAATGACTAAATATACCGCCAATGCCATGCTGGCTACCAAGATTTCCTTTATGAATGACATTGCCAACCTCTGTGAACTCGTTGGCGCCGATGTTAACATGGTGCGTAAGGGTATTGGCTCCGATCCTAGGATCGGCAACAAATTCATATACCCCGGAGTAGGTTATGGAGGTTCATGCTTTCCCAAAGACGTTAAAGCCATCATCAATACAGGTATGAAATATGGATACGAGCTTCGCGTGCTCCAGGCTGTGGAAGAAGTGAATAATGACCAAAAGCACGTGCTTGTCAAAAAAATCAAACAGCATTTCGGTGACGACCTTAGCGGTAAGACTTTTGCAATGTGGGGACTCAGCTTCAAGCCTAACACCGATGACATGCGCGAAGCGCCGTCAATCGTGATCATCGACGAGCTAATTGCCGCTGGCGCCCAAGTCAAATCCTATGACCCTGTAGCCATGAAGGAAGCCCAGCATATCTATGTGGGGGACAAGGTCACTTATGCCAAAGACGCCTACGATGCATGTGTGGATGCGGATGCACTCCTGCTGATTACCGAATGGTCAGAGTTCAGGATACCTTCCTGGTCCGCTTTAGGAAAACTACTAAAAAATAAGGTGGTTTTTGATGGAAGGAATATCTATGATAAAAATTACTTGGCCGAAAAAGGCTTCAGCCATTATGGGATTGGTACTCATTAATTTTTAAACATTTCAGGAAATTTATGGGCCAATCCCCATGACTCATTTTGATATCCGTTTTAAAACGAAACCATAAAACAAAACGGCAAATACTTTCTTTTTATAACCTAAAAACTCTTTTTATGGCAAAGTTTATTTCCATTTGGAAAAGAAATAAAGATTGTGTCGTGACAGATGACCTTCTTTTGAAGGTTTGTAAGCACTTGGAACCTGATAATATTCAAGCCAACAAGCCAAAAATAAATGAGGGGAAATCGTGGTCATATGGAATCATCAATCCTGTCAGCTCAGTAAAAGTGAGTGAAAGTGGTTTAATGTTGGGAATGGTTTTTGGAAATTATCCTCATTGGGATAAAGTCCAAAGTCCTATACCGGATGGTACCTTCGCGCTGGTCAGGGATTCTGAAACCCAATCTGAGGTAATCAGTGATTTTGCAGGTAGCAGATGTATTTGGTACTATTTTGATCAGGATGAGATGGTGGTAAGTTCTTCCCAAAGGGCAATTATCACATATTTAGGAAATTTTCATTGGAATGAGGCCGCCATCCCATGGATGTTATCTACAGGAACTCTCGGCCCCTATCTTTCTTGGGATAAAAGGATAACTTTATTGCCTAGGAACGCAATGTTAAAACTTGACAAAACAACATGGAATTTATCATTGACTAAAAGAGAATTCGAATTTATAGAAGGTCAGGAATCAGATCCTCAGTTAATTAAAAATGTCATCAATAGCATTGAATCTACATTTGAAAAAATGGACCTAAAGGAATCAAGTTGGAGCATAACTTTATCTGGGGGGAAGGACAGCAGAGGCTTGTTTTTGCTTACAAAGAAAAAATCTCAGACTAAACTTCCTATACCCACCTTCACGTATGGCCTAGAAGGGCAGGACAAACTAAAACACACAGATGGGGATATCGCCAAAAAAATCGCAAACAAGTATAATGCTTCTAACCAATATTTTTCATCTTTCTCCATCACCGAAAATGAAAACATTTCTACCATTTGCGAAAGGTTATTAAAAGCAGGCGAAGGTAGGGTAGATCATATTGTAGCTTATCTCGATGGCATGCAATTTTGGAAATATCTATTTGAACACCATATTGAAGGAGTATTACGGGGAGATGTTGGTTTCGGATTTCCACTAAACATTAGATTCAAAAATTATATTGAGTCTCAATATTATGGACAATCCTACCTTTGCAAAGAATGGACTAACCTGAAGTTGCTACCGGAACACCTTCTCAACCAACAAATATTGACAGAACCCTTTTTGAAGAAACCAACAGAAAGCTTTGATCAATATCATGATAGATTTTATATTGAATTCCGAGTGCCGATCATTTTATCAGCTTTATCTGACTTCAAATTATCCTATGTAGAATTGGTAAACCCCTTACTTTCACGTGGTATTTTGGAACAAGTCCAAAGGTTACCTACACATCTTAGGAAAGGTTCTCCTATATGGAAACCATTCATCCAAAAAATGGAACCAGATATCCCTTTTGCCAACAATAATTCTTTTGATCTGGGACTCAATGAAATGGAAAAAACGGAATTTAAGCATTATCTGTTAAATCAAATCAAGCAATCACCTTTCTTATCAGATGATCTTAAGGAATTAGCACTTAAGGAAGAGAAAAATAAAAGTGGATTGAAGAATAAAATCAAAAAATTGTTAAGAGAAAGCTCAATCAAAAACTTTCTTACATTTAAACAAAGGTTTTTACTTTGGCGACTGTCCGGCGGAAGCAAAAGGCTACCAACTTTGGCAAAAGAAAAACTAAGAAACAGGATATTCATCATTGCCGAAATGCAGCGTATCCTTCATGAGGATAGTAAGTTTATTCTGAAAAGCTAAAACTAAATTTCAAATAATCACCCACACATGGAAAATCAAGTTAGAAAGAAAAAACCTAAAAAAGAAGATCATAAACAAAGGGCTTATCTTAATTCCATCACTAGCATACTTGACAATGTTGTTAAACAAATGATGGGTTTTTTTGTAAGTCCATTCATTGTGAAAGGGTTAGGAGACAGCCTTTATGGCGTCTATCACATTTTATTGGATACCACTAGTTATGCCAATATGGCAGATATTAGAACCTCTCAAGTACTTAAATGGACCATAGCCCAAAAAAGAGATGTGCTGAATGAGGATGAATTAAGGAGTGAATTTACGACCGGTTTTTTATTGACCCTGGCATTAATTCCAATTGTGCTTCTTATTGGAGGTATTCTATCTTGGTATGCACCTATTTTGGCCAATGTTTCGGAAGAATATTTTACCATGGTCAGAGTTGCAAGTGCAATAATGGTGTTTTCAATCAGCTTTTACAAACTGATGGATTTGTTGGAATCTGTATTAAGGGGCATGAACCTTGGATTCAAAGGAATGGGTATCAGATCTATTTTATTGATTATTGGTGGAGGTCTTAAAATATTGGCTATTACCTCAGGATTTGGTTTAATTGGGCTAGCAATTGTCCAAATAATTGTGGGAATCATCACCGGGATTGTGTTTTATTGGTTGGTGAAAAAGCACGTCCCCTGGTTTGGTTTTGGGAGTACCTCAAAAGAAAAAGTGTTATCATATGGTAAACTTAGTGGCTGGTTTATGGCGACCATGCTTGCCAATATGCTCCTATACCATAGCGAAAAGGTGATTTTAGGTTTTATAGCAGGACCAGAATTAGTTACAGTTTATGTTTTGACTTTGTTTACATCTACAGCCATGAAAAGCATGGTAGATTCAGTAATCTCAGGAGTAGTCCCAGGCATCGGAAATTTTTTCGGTAAAGGTGAGTTTGAAAAAATTAAAGCATCAAGAAAAACTATTTTCTTGTTAATTTGGTGGGCAACGTTCTCCTTAGGAATTTCTATTTTAGTTTTAAATAATTCCTTTTTGAGTTTATGGATAGGGCCAGGAAAATATGCTGGGGATATTGAAAATTTGTTGATAATTCTTATCGCTATACATTATACTTTTTATTTTACTAGTGGAACATTTATTAATGCAACCTTGGACTTACAACAAAAGGTTTCTCTATCAGGATTAGGTGCTTTTACAACAATTTTACTTTCATTTGCTCTTGTCCCGCATTATGAGATCTTGGGATTATGTATTAGCATTTTGTTAGGTAGATTATTTATGACAATTGGCCTTCCAGCTTTTTTAAGAAAAAAAATCAATGACAATTCTCCAGTTTTCAATTTAGAAAATGCAAGACCTGCTATCATTACATTAATCGGATTAGTAATAGGTGCATTCATTCAACAGAATATATTTATAACAAATTGGTTTTTTCTGATTTTGATTGGAGGAATCATTACTGTTCTCTTAGCAATCCTATATTGGTTTATTGGATTTTCAAAAGGTCAGAAAGATCTATTGAAGCAAAATCTATCAAAAATTAAGATTTTAAACTTTAAAGCATAAACCATTATGTCGAAATTCTTCTTCTTTGAAACGCAGGTTATGGAATTACTAGCTACTACAGGGAAGCATTCCGGTGGCGCAGCTGTACAGACGTTGGTTTGGATGGAAGGGTTGTTAGAAAATGGACATCAAGTCATTCAGGCAAAATTGGAAAACGATCACAGGGGAATAAGGCCGCAATATAAAAATTTCGAATATGTTTCTCTTTACCATCATCAAAAGGGCCTAAGAATCCTCAGGTGGGCGAGCTACAGATTACCGAAAATATTCGGGATTCTTTCTAAAGAAAAACCCGACTTTCTCTATGAATCAACTCCTTTTTGGGGTTCCTATTGGGTAAGTTTTTTTTGCAAAATATTAGGAATCAAACATATTATAAGGATTTCCAATGATAATCTTTTGGATAAACGCTTGAGGAATACGGTCTCTAAATCACATCAGTTTTTCCTTTTTTTGGGACTTCGGTTTTGTGATTATATATTGGCTCAAAATGATTATCAATATGAGGTCTTGCTTGCAAAATTCCCACGAAAAAAAATACTCAAAATCCACAACCCAATAATCATTGATGAGAATTTTCTGAATTCAAAATCTGAACCTAAAGGCTATCTGGCATGGGTTGCCAATTTTAGGTATCAAAAAAACCTGAAGTTGCTTTTCGAAATTGTTAATTCTTTGCCAAATGAATTTATCAAAATTGCCGGAAATCCCACTAACAAAATCGACTCAGAATCAAAAGAGTATGTTCAAAAATTGAAAGAATTACCAAATGTGGAATTCATGGGGAAAATTGAAAGAGAGGACTTATTACCCTTTCTCAAGGGAGCCAAATTCCTTTTGAATACCTCACGATATGAAGGATTCAGCAATACTTTTTTGGAAGCCATGACAGTAGGGACTCCTATCCTTTCCACTCCTTTGGTCAATCCAGACCAAATAATCTCAAATCACCACCTAGGTATTATTTACACCGATCCGACAGACTTGGTTCAAAAAATTAAAAGCATTACCGGAACTGATTACAAAAAGATGTCTGAAAATTGTCTGGCCTATTTACAGGAATTTCATGACCATCGACGATTAACCCAAAAATTGGAAAGGTTTTTGGGCATATTTTCTAAACAACCATCAGAAAAATCATGAAACCAAAAAAAAGAATCTTATTTTTTATTGGAGCACTTGTTTCTGGAGGAAAAGAAAGAAGATTGGTAGAACTTCTATCTTATTTGAAAAAAAACACCGACTTCGAATTGATGCTAGTTACAACAGGTACAAAGATCCATTACAAAAAATTCCATGATTTGGAAATTCCCCATGTTTTGGCTCCTGCAGGTAATATTTTTAATACTTTCCTCCTAATTATTAAACTTTTTAGCGTCTACCGTTCTTTTAAACCTGATGTCTTTCATTCTTGGGGGAGAATGCAAACCCTTTATTTATGGCCTTTTGTAGTACTCACAAAAGCAAAATTGGTAAATAGTCAAATCACCAATGCACCGAAAGAAATTTCCTCGATAAATAAAGCCATAGATTGGTTGAATTTTAAGATTTCGGATGTAATTATCTCAAATTCTTATGCAGGATTGGCAAGTTATAATCCACCTAAAGGAAAATCAATAGTCATCAGAAACGGTATGAGGATGGAACGGTTTACTGCATTGAAAGAACCATCAAACATCAAAACAAAATATGGAATTCATACTCCATTCTCCATCATAATGGTCGCAACGCATTCAGTCAAAAAAAATTATCAATTATTTTTTGAAGTGGGTAAACAAGTTTTAAACTATAGAAAGGATGTTACATTCGTTTCAGCTGGATGGTTTTCAAAAGATGAACCCATATTCCAACGTAATCAAGCCATTATTCAAGATGATAAAAACATTATCGTGCTAGGGGAAATCCAAGATGTTGAAAGCCTTGTAAACTCGATGGATATCGGTATTCTTTTCTCAACAGACAAATTTGGTGAAGGCCTTTCCAATTCAATCTTAGAATATATGGCGCTGGGGAAACCTACAATATCTACTTCTGACGGGGGATCCAAAGAAATAGTTATTCCTAACGAAACAGGTTTCCTTGTTGGACATAAGGAGTATGAGACCATCCCCTCCAAAATTAATTGGTTATTGGACCATCCGGAAGAAAGAGAAAGAATGGGGCATAACGCCAAAAAAATGATTCTTGAGAATTTCACAATTGAAATGATGGGAAAGCGATATTTAGAATCTTACCAAAATATATTTTAACCTATTATTGACTAAAAATATGCGCATTTTAATCGATATAAATCACCCTGCCCACGTCCACTATTTCCGCAATTTTTACAAAATTATGGAAAAAAAAGGACACGAGCTGCTTGTTGTAGCGAGGAATAAAGAAATTGAACATAAGCTTTTGAATGCCTACGGAATACCCTTTGTGAACAGAGGTAAAGGAAAAGATGGTAAAATCGGGAAATTTTTATACATGGTCTATGCAGATTTTGTCCTTATAAAGTTAGCGAGGCGTTTTAAGCCTGATTTATTTCTTAGTTTTCTACATCCTTATCCATCGCAAGTGGCAAAGCTCTTAGGAAAACCTTCCTTAGTTTTTAGCGATACAGAACACGCAGCCCTTCACCACAGATTGACTGTCCCATTCGCTACCAAAATATTCACTCCCTCTTGTTATCGTACAGACATTGGGAAAAAGCAGATAAGATTTGAAGGCTACATGGAGTTATCATACCTTCATCCAAAATATTTCACGCCAAATCAGGATATTCTTTCCTATTTGGGTGTAAGTGAAGGGGAAAATTATGTCATTGTAAGGTTTGTCTCTTGGGAGGCTGCCCACGATTTTGGCCACTCAGGAATGTCTTTGAATAATAAAAGGAAGGCAATCTCTGACATGAGCAAGTATGCGAGGGTTTTCATATCTGCAGAAAGAGGTCTACCTGAGGATTTGGAAAAGTACAGAATAAAAATCCCTTTTGATAAAATTCATGATGCCTTGTTTTTCAGCAGTCTCTTGTTTGGAGAAAGTGCTACTATGGCCTCTGAAGCTGCAGTTTTAGGGACTCCTTCCATTTTTATTGACAATGATGGCCGAGGATATACTGACGAAGAAGAAACAAGATTTTGCTTGGTATCTAACTTTACTGAAAGTGACGATGACCAAATTAAGGCCATTGCCAAAGCTGTTGAAGTATTGAAAATGGCAAACTCAAGGGAGTTTTATAAATCAAAAAGGGAACAACTCTTGAAAGAAAAAATCGATACGACCTCATTCATGGTCTCAGAAGTCGAAAAGTATCAATAGTCTTTTGATTCATTTGGTAATATGTCTATAAACAGGAAAATGGAAGCGGGGAAAACCAGAGTATTTTTTAAAGAAGAAGCGTATGCTTTAATGGCAGATGATACATTTTTGGAATTTTGGAACTACCTACTACAGACCACTTCGATAAAGTACAGTGTATTTCAAAAACCGGATTTTTTGATAGGTTGGTTTAATTCTAAGAAAAATCAATTTTCGCCATTCTTTGTATTGGAGCATCATGAGGATAAGCTCACAGGGTTGATGTGTTTAGCAATTGAAAATGAGAACATCAACAAAACGAAAGGAAATTTTAAAATCATTGGTGCAGGAGAATATGACGCAGAATACCAAGGTTGGTTGACCTCCCATGAGGACCAATTGCCATTTTTAGAAAATGCCCTAAATCAAGTATTTGGGTATTTTCCTAATGCGATCCTGTCGCTAAGATTTTTTTTAGATGAGGATATTGTTAAAGCTATAAAAACAAAAAAGAACTTAAAAAAGTGGACTACAATTCAAGAATTTAAAAGACCTATTGCAGAATTGCAGGTACCTCAATTTGATAAGATCCTTACTAAACGACACCTTAAAGCTAAAATAAATAGATTCAATCGAGCCGGAAAGGTTGAATTGGAAATTATCCAAACAAATGATCGCCTACTAGAAGTATTACCCCAAATCATGGCATTGTATGATTTCAGGCAAGGTGCTCTGTTTAATAAGTATCCATCATCTAAATTTCTAGGCGAATCTCCGCTTTTTTTAGAATTGTTGTATTCCGGAATTATTCAAATCAGTATACTTAAACTTGACAATGAAATCACTTCCTGCATTGTCTGCTATCATTGCAATAAATGGGTTCATTTAGCAGGTATGATAACTTATTCTCCTTTTTATGCAAAGTTGTCTCCGGGATTGGTTCATATTTATTTGCTTGGGGAAAAGTTTAGATCGGAAGGTTTCGAATATTTTGATCTCACCCCTGGCTATGATATGTATAAAGATAAATTTGCGACAACCACTGACATGGTTTACGAATTGACTTTCTGTAAAAATAAAATATTTACATATTCTAAAAGAAAAAAAGTAGCTTTCCATCATTTCTTAGTAAATAGAGGGATTAGACCGATGAGTTTTGATTTGGAAATAAAAAGGAAAAAATACCTACTTTCCAATAAAATCAAAAGGTTTTTTAAGTCCCTATGGGAAAAGAAACTAGTTGAAATGCCGTCACCTGCTTTCAAAGAAATTGAAAAAGGTAAAAACTCTATAAAAGACTTGCTGTTATTCAAAGAAGAGGGAATGTTGACCAAATGGAAATTTCTGGAGAATGCTTTTAAGATGATAGAAAATGGAGGTGAATTCACTACATATACCTACAAAAAAAAATTAGTTGCATGTATTTGGTTCCTCCCATCCCAAACCCAACCCGGATTGCATGAAGAAGACAATTTGGAATCAAATTTTAACTTAAAACTTGATTTAAATTGCTCTTATTTCAGTAAAACCATATCCTTCCTGAAGGAAGTTCTAATCAAAGAAGTATCTTACTAGTCTATTAGCATGTTTAATTTAATTTCAAAAAATGATAAAAATAATTTTTTTTATCGGAAGTTTGGTGTCAGGAGGAAAAGAAAGGAGATTCATCGAATTACTTACTTATCTGAATTCCAAGGGTAATTATGATATGCTGGTGGTGACCACATCTTCAGAAATGCATTTTCCTATTTTCGATACATTGGAGATTAAAACCAAAACGCTCAAAAAGTCAACAGCCTTTTTGGGTCTAACAATTCCATTTGAATTGTTCCTCATAATTAAGGAATTCAAGCCCCATCTCATTCATAGCTGGGGAAGAATGCAAAATTTTTACCTCATTCCTTCGTGTCTTTTTTTCAATAATTTCAAATTGATTAACGGACAAATAACAAACGCAACCAAGCAAAAAAAGCTTGGAATTAGCCTTCTGGACAAGGTGAATTTTTATTTTTCCCACGCAATTGTTGCCAATTCCCATGCTGGTTTGAAATCATACTCACCTCCACAACAAATATCTCATGTTATCCTAAATGGCATGAACTTTAAAAGATTTGAAAACCTACCTGAAATTGGGTTGATTAAAGAAAAATACAAGATTAATACACCTTTTGCTATCATCATGGTTGCTACTTTTTCTCAAAACAAGGATTATGATAGGTTTTTTTTGGTTGCAGAAGAACTAATAAAAATACGAGATGATGTGACTTTCCTTGCAGTAGGAACATATCACAAAACAAAAAATGCATTTTATTTGGATTTTAAGGAGAAAACCAAAAACAATGTACTAATAAAAATGACAGGTTTGATCCATGATGTGGAGGCTTTGGTCAATGCCTGTGATATTGGGGTGTTATTTTCCAATAGTTCAAATCATGGCGAAGGATTGTCAAATGCTATTCTCGAATATATGGCTTTGGGTAAACCTGTAATGGCTAACGACTCCGGGGGTACTACAGAAATTTTGTCACATTTGGAAAATGGTTATTTAGTCAAAACTGAATCTCCAAAAGATCTTGCTGCAATCATCAATGAATGGTTGAATGACCCATCCAAAAAACAAATCCTAGGAACTAACGGGAAAAATCTTGCAAATTCAGAATTCTCAATTTTGAAAATGGGAAATTCTTATTCCAAATTATTCCAAAAACTGAAAGATGAAAGGAATTAACGCAATATTTCAATTACTTATTATTAATTTATTCCATCAATTATCCATAACTTATCTAAAAATCTGCAAACCTAATCTCTTTTTAGGCATCAATTTAATCATATGCAACTTTTTGAAGGACCTGCTGCAAATAACCTAATACAAGACCCTTTATTTATAAATGGTTGGGTGAGACTTTTGGATCAATGTCCATGGGGAACAGTTTTTCAAAGTCCCGAATTTGTGAAAACATGGTATGACACTTTTGTTGATTATTCACGAATAATTTTGGTAGAATTTGACCAAAACAATCCAATTGGCATTTTATTCATGACAATCGATAAAAATGGAAAATTGGTTGGTGCAGGAACAAATATCTCCGAATACCAAGTTTGGATATGCCTCGCAAGCGATAATCAGTTTCAAATCGAAGCCTTTAACTTACTTACAAAAAAATATCCAAAGAAAACAATTTCATTAAAGTACATTCCCAAACCGCAAGAATACCCTATAAAAAAATTAAATATTGGACTTAATCATTCAATGTTAACCATGTTGCATCAACGACCGGTGATGAAAAACAATACGGAATGGTTGAATATTGAATTAAAAAAGAAAAATAGGAAAGAAAAACTCAATCGGCTCAAAAAAATAGGTGAATTAAAGTTCGAATCGATCAAAGAAATTAAAATTTTTCAAAAAATTCTTCCCGAATTGGTTTTTCAAAATGACTTGAGAAAAGGCGCATTATACGGGAAAATCGCCTTTATGGACGAACCCAAAAGGATTGATTTTCTGTTAAAATTGTTCCAAACAGGAATATTACATGTAACAATCTTAAAGGTCGGTGAAACAATAATTGCCTCTAATGCCGGAATTAAGGACAAAAACATTGTCTATTTGCAAGGATTGAATTCCTTTTCTCCTTATTATGCCAAATACTCACCCGGAATACTCCATTTTCTGATGTTAGGAAAACAGCTTGATTCAGAGATGATTCCTTTTTTCGACTTGACACCCGGAGGAATCGAAGGATACAAAAGCATGTTGGCAACAGAGTTTTGGACTTGTAGCGAGATTTTGGTCGCAACAAAAAGAAAAATACTTTGGGTACAATTTAAAGAAAAAGTGAAGAAATATCTTTCCAAATACGATTTTACCAAACCAAATTCTATTGTATCATCAAAAATCCATGAAGTAATTGGAAAATTAAATCCATTTGATTTCAAATTCTCAGCTAACTTCCTGATATTAAAAATGGAAACAATAAGCACTTCCAAAAAAACGATCCAATTAATTGTAGGAAAACCTAAAGTATCTTCAATAGCGAATCTGGAATTTAATCGGGGTGACCTCCGCTCATTATTTGCAATTCCCACCTACAATGAGGAACAAAAAAGAAAAGCCTTTTTCCAAGACTGCCTTAAAAGGATGGAAACCGGTCAAGAATTCTATTCGATTGAGGATGGAACAATCTGCATCGGAGTATTATGGTCATGGTCAACACCATCAACCCAAATAGACTTCAATAACCAAAGTATCAATTACCAATTTTCTTTCCTGAAAAAAAATTGGGTGGCAAACATGGAAGAAATGGCTAGCATTGTCCATTCTAAATGGAATTCTCAGTCGGCTAAAGCACAATTAATCCACAACTGAGAAAAAAATCACTATTGGGAAATCCTAAATAATCTAGTTTTGTCTTATAATCATCGATATTGAACAGTGAAGCCAACCGCAAGAAATTTTACCGCCGCCCTTATATCAGGAGCATTTTACATTTTGGGCTTTGAAAAAAAAGCCACTAAAAAATTACTTTTTTCCCAAGCCATTTTACCTATATATTTCCACAATCCGGGAAAAAATGAATTTCACCACGCAATTAAATTCTTAAAAAAGAAAGGCTTTAAATTCATCTCCTTGAATGAATTTGAAATGATTCTTGATGGTAAATTACCTTTCCCTTATGGTGCCGTATTGTTGACAGCGGACGATGGCTGGGAAACGAACTTTGAAAATATGGTTCCGATAGCGAATTCTGAAAAAGTTCCCATCACAATTTTTGTTTCAACAGACGGTATAGAAAGTGGGAACTATTGGTTTAATTATGTAAAAAAAGCAACCCTTTGTAACTTGGGGTTTCCTGATAAAGAGGAATTAAAAAGGATTACAAACGAAGAAAGGCTGAAAAAATTAGAAGAAATAAAAACAAAAATCTCTCTTGAAAGGGAAGCAATGACTGTTGTTCAAGTTCAGGAAATCGATAAAAATCCATATGTCCGCATTGAAGCACATAGCCATATCCATCCGATCATGCCCCAATGTACAACCCAAGAACTTTACCAAGATATTGAAGAATGTAAAACAAAGTTGGAAAATTGGTTGGGACGGAAGATTTTATCTTTTGCTTACCCAAATGGGAATTTTGGAAATAGGGAAAAAGAAGCACTCTCCAAATTTGGCTTCACTTCGGGTTTTTCAAATAAACCATCCATTATTTTTCCACATCATTTAGAAGATCCATTTCAGATTCCAAGAATAGGATTTTTGGAAGGGGCTTCTAAATTGGAGAATAGGTTAAGGATGTTGGGGATTTGGCATACCAAAACGAAGAAAGTATTCAAAAAATAATCCTTATCATTTAGAATATTTTCCATATTGTTTTACCTTAATTAACTATAGGGTATTTCTAAAAACCAAAACTAGATAAAAGACATGATAAATGTGTATATTTAGGTATAATTTACAAATATGAAATACATCGCTTCTTTTGATTTTTTTTTGATGATCATTTTTTTGAAGAAAAGCTTAGTAAATTAGGTACCCTATTAGAAAAATTAGATCAATTCATTAATTGGAAGGTGTTTGAATCAGCTATAAATGAGTCATTTATAAAATCTGATTTAGCTAAATCCAAAGGTGGTCGTCCAAGTTTCTGCAAACTGATGCTTTTTAAGGCGTTGATAATCCAGAGCCTTTACAATCTTTCGGATGAACAGTTAGAGTATC
>Ga0105044_10003223_pt1 | contig 22365 bp, 13 predicted proteins | sample MAT01_FD_78092 | JGI IMG/M metagenome (GOLD analysis project Ga0105044, IMG submission 78092) | Freshwater microbial communities from Lake Fryxell liftoff mats and glacier meltwater in Antarctica - MAT-01 | ecosystem: Environmental > Aquatic > Freshwater > Ice > Liftoff microbial mat | place...
CATAATTTCTGGGGTCCGGGGACAGTGATCAATCACGGGGCTGGGTAGCCAACAGCTCGCCAGTCCTCCTCCGGCGCGCAAAGGCGCTACTGCAGCGAACCGGGCTGCTCCCCGCATGCCGGCCCTTCCCCCGACAACGAGTACGTGACCGTACAAATTTTTGTGGCCAAAATGCTGGCGCTGTGGAAAACTCGCTGCCAGATCAGAAGTTTCCACCCAAAAATCCGGGCAAGGCAGGGTGTCCGAGAGCCCGGGAAACCATCCGATTGGAAGCCAATCCCAGGCTTGGCAATACGGCGTGGAATCGGGCAGGAGCAGGGCTTTTTTCGGACCTGCAAAGCCCAGACAACGGGACGCGCGAACTACTGTGCCCGTGCTGGGAGCGTCGGCAAATAGGCCGCTGGGCAGGTCAATGGAAACAACTTCTGCGCCACTGGCATTCAAGCGTTCCACTACCGTTTCAACGAGGCCTTGCAACGGTCGGTTCAGGCCTGAACCGAAAAGCGCATCAATGACAAGGGTGGAGGGCTCAATCGGGTTCCAGTCGCTGGTGTTCCTGATGTTGGCTAAGGGCGGGTGAAGACGCTCCAACCGCTCCAGGTTCAGCCTAAAATCGTCCGAGCCGGACTCCTGAATCCAGATGATGCGCACGCTGATGGAGTAGCCCGCCTGAATCAAATGACGCGCTACAGCTAATCCGTCACCGCCATTGTTTCCGGTTCCGGCAAGGATAAGCACGGGCCGCCCACTTGGATAATGCAACTGAAACCACTGGCTGAATACCCGCGACGCACGCTCCATCAAATCAATGGAAGAGATGGGTTCGCGCTTGATAGTCTCCTGGTCCATCCAGCGAACCTGATCTTGATTTAATACTTTAAGCATTCCAATTTAATCGTTTGATATGCCGTAGTTTATGAGTGTACTTTTTCTTTTCGGAGTGAAAAATACCATGTGTGTCCAGCGCGTCGATGCGCACACTTCCGGAGGCGTGGAGAATGCGACCGGGACCGCAGAGCATGCCAACGTGAACAATTCGACCTTCTTCGTTTTCAAAGAATGCCAGGTCGCCTTCGGCTGCCTGGTACACAAAGTCCACCGTTTCACCCACCAAGGCCTGGTCAGAGGCATCCCGGGGAAGGGAGACGCCCGCAGTTTTGCAAACCACTTGAACCAGCCCCGAACAGTCGATTCCAAATGGCGTTTTACCCCCCCACAAATAGGGCGCGCCAAGGAATTTGTTGGCCACTTTAACGGCAAACGCAGCGGCCGGTGTTACCGCGCCAGCCTCGACCGCCTGCCCGTTAAAGACGAACTTTTCCTGTTGCAATTTGAAGTTCAACCCGTCAAATTGTGGCAGGATACTGCCCAAAACCAGCAAAACATGGCGGTCTCTACTGGTAGCACTCTGCACCAAATCAAGCGTGCACCAGGGTAATTCTGACGGGGAAAGGGAGTTTTTAAGCAGCCGCGACTGCGAGCGTTCTAACCAGCCTTCGTACCCGTCAGAATCAATCCGGATTTGGAGCCATTCGCCCTCTTCGCGGAGCAATTCCCAGGTTTCGCCAAACAATAATTGCGTCACCATTTCGCTTTTATGGGAGGGTTCCCGGCGAACTGGAATAACGCTAAAAGTGCATAAGCCATGATTCATATGGTCCCAATTTAGGCATTTGTCCACACCGCTAAAGTTGTGGGTAAAAATGGGGAGAAAGGCATCGGAAATCCCAACCTTCTCCGTACCTTGGTTGTGGGAAACAGGGAGGCTTAACGTACACGTAACGAATACTTTACACTCGAATGCAATTGTGGCTTTCCACTGTTATAAATAGGTTTGAGCGTCGCATCTTCTTCAGATTAATCGTATTGATTTTTCTGGTCGGGGGTTCTTTGTACTCATCCAACGGGCAAATCACGGCAAACTTTACCGCAGACTCCACCACTGGCTGTGAGCAGCTTTTGGTGAACTTCAGTGATTTGTCTACGGGTACCGTCACCTCCTGGACCTGGGCTATTTACAACGATGCCGGTGCGGTCGTGGGGTTTTCTTCTTTAGAGGATCCAAGTTTCGTTTTTGACATCCCAGGTAGCTACGATGTTGAACTGACGGTCTGTGGACCTGCCGGATGCGACACGCGTTATTTGACTGATTACCTCCTGCTCTTTGAGGCGCCGGACGTGCTTTATACGGCTTCCGCCTTTTCTGGTTGCCCACCGATCAACATCAGCTTTACGGACTTGACCACGTACGCGTCCGGGGCGTTTCTCAACCGATTTTGGGTTATAGAAGGGGGACCGTTGCTGCCAACATCCTCAACCATCAATTATACGTTTACCGCACCGGGCATTTACGATGTGTTGCTTTTAATTGAAGACGACAACGGGTGCAGCGCTTTTTTCGAAGACTCTGTAGAGATATTCGCTCCACCTACAGCGGTTCTCTCTGCTACGGACTATTCGGCCTGCAATCCTCCTCTTGCCACGACCTTTTCAGCAGCGGTTACCGGAACGCCGCCCTACCTGTATAGTTGGAATTTCGGAGATGGCGGCACGTCTGCATTGCCATCACCATCGCATACCTACAGCAGTTCCGGGAGCTTTGACGTGAGCCTCACGATCACTGATGGTCAAGGTTGCGTAGCCACAATTTCGGAGCTTGCTTTTATAGAGGTTTTTCCGGCTGATGTCCAGTTTACCTCCGCCACTCCTGTTGGTTGTGTCGGCCAGCCCCTTGATTTTATTAATACCAGCACACCCAGTTCGGGAACCTGGGTTTGGAATTTTGGCGATGGCGGGCCAGTCTCCGGGTTTTTCTCCCCGAGTCACACGTATGCAACTCCCGGCACCTACACGGTTAGCCTGTTGGGCAGTTTTGGCAGTGGTTGCTCGGACAACTTCAGCCAGATCATTACTGTTCAAAATCCTCCCACGGGAGACTTTACGGCATCGACTACTGAAGATTGTCAAGTTCCCGCAACCATCTCGTTCAGCAGTATTCCAGGGGCTACCGTGGCCTCCTACCTTTGGACTTTCGGTGACGGCAGCACGTCTGTTGTGGCGAACCCAAGCCACACCTACACGGCTTATGGTTCCTACACGGTAACGTTGACCATGTTTGATGCCGCGGGGTGTTCCGTTGTGGTCACTAAAAACAATTACCTCTCCATTCAACCGCTAGACGTAGGGTTTGTCTTGGATCCAGAGGACGGTTGTGCACCATTGACGATTTTGTTTTCGGACACCACAAGCAGCCCTTCGCCAATAGTCAATTGGTTATGGTCCTTTGGTACCGGTGCCACTGCCACCGCAGCTTCACCCAGCTATACCTACATCACCCCTGGCTGTTATGATGTTTCCTTGACGGTCACCACCGCTACCGGTTGCACCGCCACTTTGTTGGAACCGGGTTTTGCCTGCACAGGCAGCGACAACACGGCGTTTTTTACCCTACCTGATACCTCCTGTCCTGCCGTGCTTGTCGGGGTTGGAACCGCCGGTTTGGATGCCGTGGAAGTATTTGTAGATGGCGGATTGCTCACGACAATTCCGAATCCAGCGGATCCGATGCTGATCCCGAATATTCCCAATGGTTTGCACGATTTAATGCTGATTTCCTATGACAACGGCTGTCCGGATACCCTGGAGACTTCCATCTACATTCTGGCTCCCATTGACTCGGTGATCAACGTCATACGGGATTGCGCCAATCCTTACCAGGTAACGTTTATCCTTCAGCCTTCCGTGGCAGATTCGTCTTGCGGCTGGGAATGGGATTTGGGCGATGGCACCATTATCGCCAACGTGGATACCCTGGTGTATACCTATGCCGCTCCAGGCTTCTATGTGCTGAACATAGAGGTGTTTTGCTTGGATCTCGGTGCATGCGGAACATTGGCTGCTGGCGGCTTGACGATCACCGATCCTGTCGCTGATTTTACACCAGCAATCGATTTTAGTTGCAGTTACCCGGTTGCCATAAACTTTGAGGACCTTTCCACCGATGGCTTCAACGATGACCTAATCTATGCCTGGTCGTTTGGCGACGGGGGCACTGCTTTTGTCTCTGGACCCACCCGAAATTTTACCACACCAGGAGAGTTCGTGGTCAGCGTGGTCATTACAGATGTGAATGGTTGCACCGACTCGCACAGCGACACGGTTAACATCAGTCAATTGCAGGCAGATTTAAGTTGGATAGCGCTTTGTTCCCCCTTGGATGTGGAAATAACAGATGCAACGGTTGCTGTCGGCGGCGACATCACCTCCTGGTCCATTGACTACGGCGATGGCACGAGTTCAGTAATTGTGCCACCGGCGTCGCTTGGCACGGTAATTCATACATACCCAACGGAAGGGGACTTTAACGTGCAGTTGTTGGTCTTCAACGAATTTGGTTGCTCGGATATTGTCCTGGTCGAAGTAAGCAATACCTTCCTGCGGCCTGATTTTTTAGTGAATGATGCGTTCCCCTGTGCGGGGCAGTCGATCAATTTTATCAACCTGAGCATTGGAACCGGGCTTACTTATTTCTGGGATTTTGGCGTTCCCGGTGCCACGGATGATACCAGCAACGTCTATGAACCTTCGTATTCTTATCCTTATGTGGGAACCTTTAGCCCTTCTTTGGTCATTACTGACGTGAATGGTTGCACACAATCGCTGGTCCTGCCGGATTTGATTACCACGGACACCATCGTGGTGGAACCTTTCACCTGGACTACCCTGATTGAAAACTGCAATTTTGCGCTCGTGGAATTTCAGCCAAGTCCGTTGGACACAACCGAAGCATGTGACTACTTCTGGAACTTTGGCGATGGTGGAGTTTCTATAGAACGAACCCCCATTTATCCCTACGTATTGGCCGGTGAATACAATGTTTCGCTGACCATCACCAATTGCAATGGTTGTACAGACCTCTACACCCTGAGCAATGCTATAACGGTGATCGGTCCTTTTGGCAACTTCTCCGTTTCGGATGACAGCATCTGCATTGGCCAAACCATTGTCTTTTTAGCCAACGTGGTCAAATCGGACTCTATCTTCCTGTTTGCAGGCAACGGTGATGTCTTTGGAACAGATATTCCCTTCAGCGATTCGGTCAGTACCCATATTCTGACCTATGCCTACAGTATTCCCGGCATTTACACTCCTCAAATTGTAATCAAGGACACCACTGGATGTTTTTCCGTGTTGACTGGAGATAGCATTTTCGTGGGATCACCTTCGGTTGCAGCGTTTGACCTGCCAATCGTTGAGGCGTGTCTGGGAGGGGAGTTTCCGCTCATTGACCTAACCGTTGCTGTGGATCCAATTACCGGGCTAAGTTGGAGTTTTACCGATACGCTGCTACTTGGAGTGGTTGCGGACACCACTTTTTTTATTCCGCTCGCCGCCGGACTATACCCCTTTCAGTTGCTGGTTCAAACTGCCTTCGGTTGCGTGGACTCTGCTGCGGGTTCTTTCAATGTCTTACCGCTACCGACCATTGGGATCAGTCCGGATACGTCTATTTGTCCAGGCTTGAGTACTCAGTTATTAGCCAGTGGTGGCGTTGCCTACAACTGGTCGCCTGCTATTGGACTGAGCGATCCCTTCCTTGCCAACCCCGTCGCCAACCCGGTCCTAACCACGACATATACCGTAATCGTAGATGACGGCAGTTGCGTGGATTCCGCGCAGGTGACGGTGACTGCCGTGGAGGACTTGTCAATTGTCTTTGGTACCGATACTACGCTATGCCTGGGACAATCGGCGCCGCTTTTTGTCCAATTGCCTACCGGACTTCCTGGTGCCGTGCTCTGGATATGGAGCCCGGTGGAAGGCCTGGATGACCAAACCAGCCTGACTCCTATCGCCACTCCTTTAGCCACAACCACCTACACGATCAGTGTCAGTTGTGGAAACCTGATCAGCTTTGGAGAAGTGAATGTCGTGATCAATGATCCGCCGCTGGCTACCATCGCGCAGGGAGACACCACGATTTTTCCCGGAGAGTCCGTGTCGCTTCCCACTGTTGTTGGGGGGGGTGGGGGTCTGTACAGCTATATCTGGACACCGCCCATTGATTTGACCTGCGCGGATTGCGACAATCCGGTGTCAACGCCAAACAGTGACATAGAGTATGTTTTGTTTGTTCAGGATCAATTCGGGTGCAGCGACAGTGCCAGTGTCCGAATAGATTTGCGCGAAGATTGTGGAGAAGGCGTTTTCGAAATTGCCAACATCATCACGCCAAATGGGGATGGGGCAAACGATGCCTTCAGTTTTCGCTACGAAGGCATTTCTGAAATATTGTCCATTCGCATTTTTGATCGCTGGGGGGCAATTGTGTTTGAAACCCAGGACGTAGAAACGCTGTGGAACGGAACTTGCAGCGGCAAATTCTGCACACCTGGGGTTTACGTTTATACCATTGAAGCCGTTTGCGACAACTTGGTCAAAACAATCTTGGCCGGAAACGTCACGCTGATCCGATGAAGTGCTTATCCCCCTGGCTGAATAATTTGCTGAGCCGTTTTACGCTCGCTTCGATGCTGTTGCTGACGGCGTCATCCCTGCGCGCTCAGGACTGGCATTTCTCTCAGTTTCAGGGCAATCCGCTTGCGCTTGACCCCGCCATGGCCGGACTGTTCTCCGGTGATTTGCGTATTGGGTTGCAATACAGGAACCAATGGAATTTTGCCGCCAATTACCACACCATTTCCGCGGCAGCCGACGCTCCGCTGGTGCGTTTCAAGAATGAGGATTTTTTTGCGGGAAGTCTACAGATCATCAGCGATCAGGCTGGCGATCTTCGCTTCCGCACTACCTCCGTAAGTGCTGGTCTAGCCTACCACAAGCGCCTCGATCCTTATAAAAATCATTACTTGTCAGCAGGTTATCAGGCCGGGTATGCATTTCGGGCAGTAGACTACAGCCAAATCGTGGCGTTTGATCCGGAACCGGCAGCTGTATTGGAAAACAACCAGTTCGGATTTTTGGACATGGCTGCGGGAGTCAATTGGTTTTTGGCGCCAAAAAGAAATCAGTTTGTCTACGCTGGCCTGGGAATGCATCACCTCAATCAGCCCGACCAGAGTTTCCAGCAAGACGGCTCAGCTCTGCTGGCCATGCGCGTTAATCTTTACGCAGGGGGCAGTGTACCCATATCATCCGCTGTGTTTCTGCAACCGGCATTGGTGTACTACAACCAAGGACCGCACCATGAACTAAATGCTGGGCTAAACCTGCGGTGGTGGCTTAACCAGGAGCAATCCATTTATCAAAAGGAGCGTGCTGTTGGAATGGGCGTATGGTACCGCGCAGCTGATGCCTTAATTGTCAGCACCCGTTTTGACTACGGCGATTTCCTGATTGGGCTGAGCTATGATATCAATTTTTCCAAACTTTCTCAGGTTTCCAATCTCAACGGAGGTCCGGAGGTTTCGCTGGTTTACATCCTCAATAGCGGAAGAGATGCTGGTGGATCGCTGCGCCAACAGATGTACTGTCCATCCTTCTTTTAAGGGTATTCCTATCAACCCCATATCCTGCGTTAGGCCCATTTTTTTGGACATCCTCCTATGTGCCGTTCATCTAACGTCCTGAAAAGCGCAGAATCCAGGCGTCGTTTTGATTGAAGGTTATGCGCAACGAATCTAATTTATTGGTAGCAGTTGTTTTGTCCACATCCACAAACATGCCGGCGCGGTAATTGCCGTTTTCTCCAAAAAGTACGGCCCGCTGGCCGACCGGTACCTGGATGGCCCGAAGCCTTTTTTCCGCTTCCTTTTTAGTCGGGAAAGAGCCAACAATCAAGTAGTAACCGCTTGTCGGCGCAGTGCCTTCCGAGCTGTAGAGCATGGCCGAGTTTTCTACAGCCACGGCCGGTTTTGTTTTTTCGGGCCAAGGGGCCGGTGCATGAGCGCGGCTGTCGCTCGGCTTGCTAACTTTTTCGCCCGAGGCAACAGGATCGGGAAGGGGGCTCGGCGCGAGCGTCAATGGCTGGCTACGCGAAAGCGATTCAACGGCCGTAGGCAGGTTTTTTTGGCGCCAGGTCGCGCGCAAAGCAAGACTGTCTCGGGCAGCAATTGCGGCAGCGTAGCCGGTAGAATCTTCCATCGGCAATATGGCTATAGGGGTGACAGACAGCAGCGTTGTTGTTGGGCCAAAAGTGGCCATCTGACGTCTTAAACTCGGAATGAGGGGGTGCAGAATAGCGGCACGCCCTTCTTCAATGACCAGTTCAGGAGGCGGAGCTAACCACCTGGCCAGGCTGGTTGATTCCAGTGCAAAACCGCTCAACAAGATTTGCCAAACGCCAAAACATACCAACACAGCGGCAGCCGCCCACCACCAGGCTTGTTTTGGCCAGCGCTCCCCGAAAGGAACAACCGTTTCGCGTCCATCATCTTCTTCTGCGAGTTCTTTGGGTGATAGGGGGGGGGGAACACGGGAGCCGCCAGTGGCGAGTGGCTGCACCTTAAGAACTTGCAGTCCATAGGATTCCTCCAGAAAATTCTCGCGCTCTTCAGGGAGGAAGCGAATTTTTGTGTCCTCCTCCAAGAGCAGTTTGCCTACACCAGGAAAGCGAAGTGTTCGGTCGCGGGTTAGGCGTTGATGGCAGCGCTCCGAAAATTGTCGCACCAGTTCTTCGGCGACCGCGTATGAAACGGATTCGGTTTCTGCTAAACTATGTGCGAGGAGGCCATCGTTGCGCTCTAATCTCGGGTTGAATGCAATAGCCTTATCCGGGGGATAGAACTCCCCTGTGCCCGCGTGCATGCGGGCTGATCGGTACTCCGTGACAAAACCGCCTAGCCCTGGGACAATGACGCAATTGTGCCGGTAGAGCAGGTGTCCAATAAAGGGTAACAGGTCCACTTAGGACACGAAGAACGGAAATCAGAAGGAGAACTGAAGCCCAGCCATGAAGCGAAAACCGTAACTCGGGTATAAATAATAACGCTGGTGTTTAAAACTTGCCAAGTTATTAACATCTGCCCATGCTGTGAAGTACTTATTGACTGCGTAGGTGGCACCGAGATTAATGTCGGCCGTTCCTTTGAGTTTGGTTTCCGAACCATCGGGCATTTTTGCCCAAGTTGGCCCCATGCCTAAAATATCGGCTTTCAGGTGCAGTTTTTCGGTGGCTTTGTAGCGCCCGCCTAAGTTCCAGAGCAATCCTGGTTCATGCCAGGCGCGAGCCTGATCGCCAGTTTCCGAAAAATTGCGCAAATCCAGACTCGCAAAAGCGCGGTATCGCTCGCCACCCTGGTAACTAACTTCAGCATGGGCCACCCATAGGGTCACATCCTCATAGAGCACTTGAAACCTGCGGGTATCCGCAGTATCGTTGACAAAAAGAGCGAAGTCGTTAATCGGCTTTTGCGAAAGCTTGACCTCATAACCGATTCGTCCCTCGTACTCACCGCGAACGCCAGCATAGCGATCTTCAACACGGCTGTTCCGAAACCCAATAGAATCAGCCAGAAATGGATTTGCATCGGTAAGAGTACGCCAGGAATTGGTTTGAAGCCGCATGTTCCATCCGGCAAAAAAGACCAGCTCTTTGTCGAGCAACTTGGCGTTGAATTCCAAATCTGGAAAGAGGAGGAATCGCCCAGTATCGGTTGCCACTTCAAGCCCCGCCAGGATAAAGAAGTCGTCGCGGTTAAAGGCATAGCCGGGTCTGAAACGGAACATTCCCCGGTTGCGTTCCAGCGGGCCCCGATAGACCAGGCCTTCAAAACCGGTGAACAATCTGATTTCGTCTTTAGAAGCCAAGGGATAGCGGAAAACCGTTTCAACAAAGGGTCGGGTTTCACGACCGTCGAAAACATCTGCCTGTGTTTGAATACCGCCTTTCAGCCCAAACTCGAGCCCAAGATCGTTGGTTTGGGAATTAGCTACCTCCAGCACGGCTCCGGTGCGCAGGAAGCGCTGCCGAACGTCCTCTCGTTGAAAACTTGTGTCTTCTTCGTTATAGCCGTAAAAGAAAACTGATTCGCTTTGCACTTCGCCGTCGAAGCCCAACACCACCGGCCCTAAAAAGTACTTGCCAAAAAGTGCGCCTCCGGCCTGGGTGTAGCGCTGGTTTTCGCGAGCGCCATTTGAAGAGGTGTACCCGCCACGAAAACCGTAGTTGAATTTCTCTGAACGCCCGGAACTATACGCGGCTTCTACCAAAGGCGAAAACTGAGTGCCGAAGCCCAATTTGGCGAAAAGATTGGGAAGGGGCTGCAAAGTCGGTTTGCCCAATGCGACCGGCTTAACCACTGGTGCTTGCCAGGGAATGGGCCGCAGGTAGAGCGGAACCTGATAGTTCTGCACTTCCAGCGATTTGTTTTCCGTTTCAGGAAGGGAAGGCGAAGGGTTTACTTTGACCGCATCCGCAAGGTGCGGCTTGTAGGTACCTACCACCGTTATTTCCTCTTGTTCCAGGTCAGTGCCTGGACTAGCCTGACCAAAAGTAAAGTTGTACCCGCCCAGCAAAACAGCTAAGCTGACAACCAATGTTTGGGATGTCATCATGCTCAGGGGTTTTTGTTGTTTTCCAGGGTGGGGAGGGCTGGATCACTTTCCAGGAATTCCAACTCGTTGCTTTCACCCAGGCGGGACCGCGAGCGTTCGATGGCATCGATCTCGCGAAGTTTTTGCCTCGCTTCCGCCAATAGCGCGTCGTTGCCGCTGTAATTGTCGATGATGCTGCTTAAAGCGGCGCGGGCCTGAACAAACTGTTCTTCTTCGCGCAACACATCAGCCACCAACAAATAACTGCGAATGACCCATTCTTCGTACGAGGTGCTTTGGATCAGGTCAAGGCAACTGTTCTTAGCTTTTTCATAGTCACCGCGCTCAAATTCCAACCTTGCCCGAAGGTAACTGGATTCTGCGCCAAAGGCGTTTGACGAAGCGCGGCTCACCTGACCAAAAAGGTTGTAAGCTTCGTTGTTTTTTGAAAGCGCCAGATAGGATTTACCGGCATAGTAATTGGCTTCTACACGCTCTTCTCCGGATGCTTCCGGAGACTCTGCCCAACTTGCGCCGAATCGAATGGCCTCCGCATAGTTGCCCAGCGAATAGTGGGCGCGCACCAGACCTTTCAACGCTTCGTAGGCATTTCCCTTGAACTCTGCACCGGCATACAGTTGCCCGTACCAGATTGCCGCCTTTTCAAACTCCTGGGTTTCAAAAAATGCGATGCGCGCAGCTTTTAACAAGGCGGTTTCCGTAAATCGGCTGTGTTTTTGTTTGAGCACATGCTCGTAGTCGGGTAATGCTTCGCGATAAGCCGCGTCCTTGTAGCGGCATTCGCCGCGGTAGAAATGCGCCGGGTCCGCAAAAAAGCCATTGGAAAATTCGTCCAGGTAGCGGTTAAACCCTGGAAGGGCAGAAGCACAATCCCCGGTTAAGTATCGTTGGTAAGCGGAATTCCAGGTAACAGAATCGCGCTCCGCCGCCGAAACACCAGCCATTTGCGTATACAATTCGGGACGAGATGTTTCTACCGAGATGTCTCGAATGCCCGTGAGGGCTTCGCGGCCCTCTGGAGAACCTTTGTAGTCGCGCGCAACCTGCTGGTAGTATTGCAAAGCCTGTTCATAGCGCTGGGCGTTGTAGGCCAGGAGGGCCTGTTTTAACATGGCCTTAGAAGTGAAGGGTCCATTGGGGTACTTCTGCAGCAGGCGATCAAAAGAAGCTTGGGCAGCGCTGGAGTTGCCCAAAGACAGGTGCGTGTTGCCGTTTTCGTAAAGCGCGTCATCGTGGTAGGCCGACTGCGGATAATCGTTGACCAGCGCCTGCATCAGGCGCGTTTTCTCGTTGAAATTGCCCTGCAATCCCTGAACAATAGCCCGTTGGAAAAGTGCGTAGTCTGTGCCCGGCCATTTGCCGTCAATAATTTTTTTGTATTCCCGATCTGCCTTGGGATAATCCTTCAACATGAAGTAACAATCGCCCAGTCGAAGGGTGGCATCGGTGGCCATTTGGCGTTTGGCCGGGTCTTCTGACGTCGGTTTCCAGCTCTCCAAAACCTTGGAAAAATGCCCGGCTGCAGGACCGTACCGATCCTGTTCAAGTGAAGCATAACCTAACGTATAATAGGCCGATGGAAGGCTGGCATTACCGGGAAGGTCTGTATTCTTTCCTGCCTTTTGCAAAAAGTCAGTCAGCAGGCGATTGCTTTCAGCATATTGTTTCTTACGGAAGGCAATTTCGCCCAACCAATACAACGCTGATGCGTCGAGTTTTGGCTCCGTGGGGTAAGAGCGGCTGAGCACAAAAAACTGAGCAGCACCCTCCAAATCCTGATCATTGTAACGCTCCACTCCCTGGTAAAATGCCGCTTTTTGATACGCCGCGCGCAACCCTGGTCCTTTGTTTGGAATTTCTTCCAGCACTTGAAGGGCAAGCGCATAATCGCGGGTTCTTAAGATGGCTTCCGCCAGGAGCACTTGCGCTTCTTCGCTGCGATCAGAAGCGGGATACTCTTTCACATACCCGCGCAGCGCCTCAATAGCCACCGCCTGGTAGTCTAACTCGTAGGAGAGCTTTCCGAAAAGAAAGGCGGACTCGCGGGTCAACTCCGGATTGGCGCTGCTTCGGGATGCCTCCTGGAACGAGGAACGGGCTGCTTCCTTGTTCCCTAATTTGAGCAGCGCATCGCCCGAAAGGTAAAGGGCTTGCTGCGCAAGTGTGTCCGTTGCGGTGTTCAGTTGCGCGAAATTGTCTACTGCCTCCTGGTACAAACCTGCGCGGTACTGCGCCACACCCAACTGGAAATAGTCTTCCGGTCTTAGTTTTCGCGCCTTGTCCACGTAGTACTGCAAGTAGGGAAGGGCTTTTTCGTGTTCGCCCAAGGCGTAGTAAGCCTGGCCAATGACTTGATGCAATTCCACATCATATTGAATCTTACGGTCGCCAATGAGCGGGCTCGCATAATCAATGGCCAGTTGATAATCGCCGCGAGCAAAATAAACCTGCGCAATGTAGTAGGGCACTACTTTTTCATAGGCGGAACTCAGTGCGGCTACTTCAAAAGCCGCCAGCGCTTCTTCATATTCTCCGTCCGCTAAAGCGATGTAACCGTAATAGTAGTTCGAAGGGTAGTAGTACTCTGAATCGCCTTCACGGACTTGCGCAAAGAGGGGCTTTGCTTCGTCTAAGAGTTTGCGGCTAAAGTAGCAGTACCCCAGTTGGAAGGCGTAGTTCATCCGGTCTGCCGGTTCCAAATCACCCGGCTGAACTTTCGAAAACCAGTCGAGCGCATCACGGTATTCCTTCTCCCGAAAATAATAGCGACCCAACTGGTAATAGGCCAATTGTTTACGCGGGTGTTCGGGGTATTCGGCGGCAAATTGCTGCAGCAGCATTTCCGCATCCGGATTGTACAACTCTACGGCACAAACCGCTTCATAATAGGCGGCATTGACCTGGTATTGGTAAACCTGATCTTGTCCCACAGGCCGGCTTTGTTGCCGAACTTCAGCAAAGGCACTGGCAGCCGCAGCATATTGTTTTAACTGGAAGAGGTCTTCTGCCTGGCGATACAGGGCATAGGTATCTTCAAAGTACAAATTGCGCTGAGCGACGGCCGTTGAGCCGGACAAAACCACCAGAGCGGTTGTCAGCAAAAAGCAGCAAGAGAGAATGCGCATGGATGATTGACAGGCAACGATCGTACCAAAATTTCGCAAAGCAAGATGGAACGGGGGCTTGCTTAGACCCATAAACAGGATTTGCGATTTTTTATTGCCTCATGGGAGGCGGTACTCGCACCAGTCAACAAAGTTCTGCCTTCCCGCCTGCACTCGTGCTGATTGTGGCCAAGAGTCATCCACAGGCTATTGTGAATTGCCAACTCTTTTCAATCAGGAGGTCAAAAATTGGGCGTAAGCCAGAAAGTAAGGTTTTAGCGATGCCCTTTAGAATTCGAAGGAAACGGTTAAACTGGGCAGGACAGGCAACTGATTGACTCTTTCAGCGCGAACACGATCGAAATAGAAGATGTTCTCCCGGTCATAAACATTGGAGACGCTTAAGGTGGTCTCCAGGCGATTCTCGTTCAAGAAATTCCAGGTTTTCTTGGCGCTGAGGTCCAGGCGGTGGTAGTAAGGGAGTCGGCCTCCGTTGAGTTCGTCGTCGTTGTAAATGATTCCCAGCGTTCCGTTTTGCGTGGTGTAGTCCGTGCCGATGCCATCCTGAAGATCGACGGATTCGTAAAAACCGGAAGTTTGGGTAAAGGGAAATCCGGAGCCGAGGTTCCATCGGGCACCGAGCTCAAAATCCTTTTTGTCGCCAATCACATAGCTCAAGACAATGTTAGCATTGTGGCGGCGATCATAGTGGGGTGGGTAGGTTTGTTCCCCGTCAAAGCGCGTAACCTTGGAAATGGAATACGCCACCCAAGCATACCAGCGCCGGCGCTCATACTTGGCCAGGAAGTCAATACCAAAGGCATCACCGTTCTCCGTGGCAAAATCCGGGTCGTTCGGGAATAGTTTTTGCCGGTTAATGTTAATAAGCTGCGTAAAGCGCTTTAGGTAGGGTTCCACTGTGAGTTCCAGGTTGTCGGTGGCATCCACCTCTACACCACCGACCACGTGCCAGGCTTTTTGAAGTCGGTGGCTGTCTTCGCTGCGATCCGGCGTTTCAATAGCCTCATCCGGACCTGATAGAAAACCGTTGAAAAGGTTCACCACATCGCGGTCAGAGCGCGTATCGATCAGGTTTTGGCTGTAAAAACCCCCGGCAAATTTGATCCTGACCCGATTCGTAGCATTGTACTTCAAGCCCAACCTCGGTTCCGGCGACGCTGTTCCCAGCGAAGAATAATACTGGATTCGAAGGCTCGGTTCCAAAACAAACTTGCGGTTGAAAACTTTGCGGTACTTCACGAACGCCCCCAGCTCGGTGGTGAACTGATTCTGCTGGTATTCGACGCCGATAGCGTTGAAAAAACTGAAATCCGTTTCGAACCCATCAATAGAGAACCCAAATTTCACGTCTCCGTCCGGCACGAAGTACGTAAAGTCAACCCCGAGATTGAATCCGTTTACCGCGCTATTGCGCGGCTTCTCATCGGCTTCGCGGAAATTAATGTCATAACCCGAGTAGGCGAAAATGCCTTCGATTAGCACGTTTGAGTTACCCGGAACCACCACGAAATTGGAACCGAAACCAAACGAATTCCAAGCGTAAGTGGTCACATCAGCAAAATTCACCGAGTCACGGAAATTGAACCCGAACAGGCTGAATTTGCTGCCTCCGTCGCTGTTGAACGAAACCTTTCCATAGAGATCCAGGAACGAAAACGGAATGCCCTGGCCGTCGTTGACGTACTCGTAAAGCGTTGGGCTGGTGCGGTTTAGATAGGAATTCTTGGCGGTAAAAACAAAGGACGAACTGCCCCCGCCGGTTTTGCGCAATTTCTGCAGCGGGCCTTCGAGCAGCACCTTTCCCAAAAACGGTGAAGCGGAAACCTTGCCGTGGTACCCGGTGCGGCTGCCGTCGCGCGTTGTGATGTCCACAATGGCCGAAATTCGGTTGCCGTACTCGGCGTTAAAGCCACCCGTCAGGACTTCGACGTTGCGAATTATGTCAGTTTCAAAGACCGAGAACAGGCCGATGGAGTGAAAGGGGTTGTAAATGACCATGCCATCCAGCAGCACTTTATTGTGGATCGGTGCACCACCCCGGATGTACAATTGACCACCCTGATCCCCGGTGAAAATCACCCCCGGCAACACTTGCAGGTACTGCGCCAGGTCGGGCTCACCGCCCACAGAGGGCAGCGCCTTAATTTGCTTGGGCGTAACGGTTACCGTTGAGATCTGGACCTCCTCGTACTTTTCCTGTGTCTTGCTGGTAACCGTCACCTCCTTGAGTCTGATGTCGCTTTTGACCAGGTAAAGTTTAAGATTAACGATAGGGTTGCCTTTTGCCATGACCGCCGGCTCGCTGAGCGTGTCGTACTCAATGTTGGTGACCAGCACGTTGTACTCGCCTTCCGGAACATTGGAAATGGAAAAAAAACCGTTGTCGTCGGTTGCCGCTCCCATCGTGGTGCCCTTCAAAATGACGTTCGTAAAAATGACGGGCTCACCAGAAGCTTCCTCATATACGAAGCCCCTTATGGTTCCATTCTGAGCCAACACGGAAAATGCAGAGAAGCAGAACACCGTCAAGGCCACAGGAATACGCATAAGAGATTAAAATTAAGGCGGGGGAATGGCCTGGTTTAACAGGCGCGACGGTCCGGGATAAATATGACGGGGGGGTGACGGCACAACGCCCTGTGCTGGCCAAAAGTAAAACACCAGCGTTAGCCAACCACTTCTGCAACGAGGCTGGCGGCTTCGCGCAATAAGATCGCTGACCGCACTTTTAAGCCACTTTCATCAATGATCTTTTTGGCTTCCTCCGCGTTGGTACCCTGGAGCCGGACAATGATGGGCACTTTGACTTCTCCGATGTTGCGGTACGCGTCGACAACACCCTGGGCCACCCGGTCACAGCGCACGATGCCGCCGAAGATGTTGATGAGAATGGCCTTGACGTTGGGGTCTTTTAAAATAATGCGGAAACCCGCTTCTACCGTTTGAGCGCTGGCGGTGCCCCCAACGTCCAGAAAGTTTGCCGGCTCTCCACCGCTTAGCTTGATAATGTCCATGGTAGCCATGGCCAGGCCGGCACCGTTGACCATGCAGCCTACGTTGCCATCGAGCTTGATGAAGTTGAGGTTGAACTTACCGGCTTCCACTTCAGCCGGATCTTCTTCGTCCAAATCGCGCTGGGCTGCCAAATCCGCATGCCGGTAAAGAGCGTTATCATCGATGGCCACCTTGCTGTCAACGGCCAAAATTTTGTCGTCAGAGGTTTTTAACACCGGATTGATTTCAAACAAGCTGGCATCTGAGCTCCGGTAAGCCTCGTACAGCGCGGTGACAAAATGCGTCATTTCCTTGTAGGCATTGCCGGATAAGCCCAACCCAAAGGCGATGTTGCGCGCCTGAAAGGGCAGGAGCGGACCGCTTCCGTCTACAAATTCGCGGAAGATCTTCTCAGGTGTTTTTTCGGCGACTTGTTCAATGTCCATGCCGCCCTCTGGCGAGTAAACCACCACATTTCGCCCGGAATTCCTATCCAGGAGCACGCTCATGTAGTATTCTTCCGTCTGGGAAGCGCCAGGATAATAAACATCTTGGGTAATCAGCACTTTGCGGACCAGTTTGCCCTCTGGACCGGTTTGAGGCGTGATAAGCGTCATCCCCAGGATTTGGCCAGCTATTTGGCGGACGTCTTCCAGCGACTTTGCGAGTTTTACGCCTCCGCCCTTGCCCCGGCCACCGGCATGGATTTGAGCCTTGACAACCCACCAGGATGTACCGGTTTGTGCCTGAAGGGTTTTGGCCGCTTCTACGGCTTCCTCTGCGGTCTCTGCAGGAATGCCTTGCTGAATGGCAACGCCGAAGCGCTGTAGGAGTTCTTTACCTTGGTATTCGTGCAGGTTCATGTCGAATGGAGGAGTTTCTTTAAGGCCACGAAAGTACGGAAATCCCAATTCATGACGGGATCCCGGAAGGACCAGGAGCGAGCCAAAACACAAGCGGGACCGCCCGATGGACAGCCCCGCTAAAATGATTTACGCTTACCTGGAAGCGTTTTGCTGAGAAAGCTTACTTTTCTTCGCAGTTGACCGTGGTGCTCGACGCAGTAGCGGCAAGTTCTTGGAGGGTTACGAATGCATCGCGATCGTCTTTGCTGTCGGAGCAAAGCTCTGAATCAGCGGCGCCGTTTCCAAATTCGCAGACCACGCACTTCTCTCCGCAAGAGCTAAAGGTGAACGCGGCAAACAAGGCAGCAGCAGCAAACAGGCTAATCTTCTTCATAATTGCGTTTTTTTGAGGCACCGCGCTTGAGCGCAGCGCGTAACGAATGGTCAAAAGTACGCTTATCTTACAATGTACCCCCTCTTGGCTACTCACGAACCCATCCAAATTGACTTAAATACTAAACACGTCGTCCGTGCAGTAAGCCTGACCAAGGCCTACGGTGCTCTGACGGTCCTGAAAGGGGTAAACCTGGAAGTGGCGCGAGGGGAGGTTGTTGCCATTGTCGGGGCTAGCGGCGCAGGGAAATCCACGTTGTTGCATCTTCTGGGCACGCTGGACCGGCCTGATTCCGGCCAGGTATGGATTGCCGGTGAGCTGGTCAGTGACTTGCCCAAGGCTCGGCTGGATGCCTTTCGCAACCGGAGCATCGGGTTTGTTTTTCAGGCTCATCATCTCTTAGCGGAGTTTTCGGCCCTGGAAAATGTGATGATTCCAGGGTTAATTGCGGCAAGACCTGAAGCGCAAATTCGGGATCGCGCTAAGGAGTTGCTTGGGCAATTGGGCCTTTTCGCCCGTTTGGACCACAAGCCCGGACAACTCTCAGGGGGCGAACAACAACGCGTGGCCGTAGCGCGAGCACTGCTCAACGAGCCGGATGTCATTCTCGCTGACGAACCTTCGGGCAACCTGGATTCCGACAATTCCCGGGAGCTGCACCAACTTTTTTTCAAGTTGCGTGAGCAATTCGGGCAGACCTTTGTGATCGTTACCCACAATACTGACCTGGCAGCGATGGCCGATCGCAAGCTGGTAATGGTGGATGGGCGAATGGCTCCATAGGTTGATGCAAGGTTTGCCCAGCTGTAAAAGACCTGGTTGGGTTGCATCCAGGTACGTTTCCCGTCACCTTTGCGCAGGGTCGCTCCATTTGGGCAGATGACCCTACCTTTGTGGCTCATTTTTACCCGGTTTTTTTCACGTACGAAACGTTCTTCTATTGGCCTTTGGAATCAACAAAAGGCGGCTAAAAAAAGCCGCGCACCGACTTAGGCACCTGCCTGGCGGCTTGGACTTTTTCAGGTACTCCGGCAACAAAGTTCACGCGGCGTGGCTGAGGGCTCGCAAGAGCACTCGGGTTGCGCATCCTTCCTCCATCATGTTGGAAGTGACCAACCACTGCAACCTAAAGTGCATTACGTGTCCGCGCGAGTACCAGTTTGGTGAGGAGATGGCGAAGGGCTTCATGGACATCCGGCAACTGCGCAAAGTGGTGGATGAAGTGTATCCTTATGTGGACTCCATTGGTCTGACCGGTTTGGGCGAAACGCTCATGTACAAGCCGCTGGAAGAAGCGGTAGACTACATCCGCGCTAAAAGCGACGGCATCATTCTGTTCATTTCCATCAACGCGCACCTGCCCAAATGCGTTGAAATTGCCAGCCGGTTAGCGGATAAACTCGATACCATACAGATTAGTATGGACGGGGTTGGCGACGTTTACGAGCAGGTTCGCCTGCGCAGCAATTACAATACCTTTTTTGAAAATACACGAGCCATTGCCGCAGCTGCGAAAGACAAGCGCGCAGAAGTGATGTTCAATTTTGTCGCGGTAAAAGAAAACTACCACACCTTGGCGGAAGTGGTAGAAGCGGCGCATCAATTAGGCGTGGGCTATGTTAACGTGACGCCGTTTAACGTAGCCTCTGTTACGGCTCACGACGTTTCGTACTACGACTTCTTTCAAACCGAAGCCTTTAAAAACGAAATTATTCGAGCCAAAGAAATGGCTGATCGCGTGGGCGACGTCATCCTTTCGGTTTGGGACTTCAAGAGTCCTGCCGGCTTCCAGAAATGCCACCTTCCCTGGTCGCATTTTTACATTTCCTGGAACGGCTACATGACGCCTTGTTGTGCAAAACCCTTTCCCAAGGAACTGAACTTCGGAAACGTCTTCGAAGAGGGCCTGATGACCTGCCTGAACAAGCCGGAGTACCAGCAGTTTCGCGAGTTATGGTACAAAAACGAGACCCCGGAATTTTGCCAAAAATGCCACATGGTGGACATGGCTCCCATTCCGATGAACGTGGATCTGCCGATCAATTGATCCCGGCGAACTCTTGCTTTTGATCGGCAGGTGCTTCGGCGGGTTCCGGGTAGGGGATGGCGTCCAGTGCCTTGGACCATTTGGCTACCAACGCATCAAACACCGGACGGAGCTTCTCGTTAATGGGGAAGGAGGCCGGAATCTTTTCAAGGAAGGGATCTACCTGCTGGCCGTTTTTCCAGAATCGGTAGCACAGGTGAGGTCCGGTAGCGAGGCCCGTGCTGCCAACGTAGCCGATCACCTCGCCCTGCTTAACAGCCCGGCCATTTTTCATGCCCGGAGCAAAACGGCTCATGTGCAGGTACTGCGTGGAGTAGGTGTCGTTGTGCTTGATTTTGACGAAGTTCCCGTTGCCGCTGTTGTACCCGGCAGCAATCACGAGACCGTCCCCGGTGGCGTGGATAGGAGTGCCTTCGGGAGCGGCGTAATCTGTTCCCAGGTGCGCTTTGTAGCGCTTCTGAACAGGGTGAAAACGCTTGAGCGAATACCGCGAAGAAATGCGGGTGTAGTTCAACGGAGCCTGAAGGAAGGCCCTTTTCAAGCTCTTGCCTTCTGCATCAAAGTAGCCGGTTTCACCTTCCTGGTCAAAACGGAAGGCTTCAAACTCTTTTCCGCGGTAGTTAAACGAAGAAGCAAAGATGCTGTCAACCCCGACAGATTCGCCGTCTACGAAGCTTTCCCCGTAGATCACCTTGAATTTATCACCATCCTGGATTTTGTAAAAGTCAATGGACCAGGCGTACAAATCGGCCAAGCGTACGGCTAGTTCAGCGCTGGCACCGCCGTCGAGGAGGCTTTGGTAGAGGGAACTGGTGATAATGCCCGCAACTTCGCGGACTTTGCGCTCCACCGGCTTGCTGGCCCGGTAGCCGCTGACCGAATCTCCCTCAAACGTGTAAACTACGTATTCAATTTTATTTTCTTCGTAAACAAAGTAGCGAGCGCTGGAATCCGGACCCAACAGCAGGGTGTACGGGTTTCCAGCCCTCATCCGGCGGAAATCGAATAACTCAATGTCTTGAGCCATCCGGTCAATCAAGGCATAGGCCACCTGGTGTGGTAGCAGAATATCAGCTAGAAATTGATTGCTGCCCACTTCACCTTCCACTAAAACGAAGGAATCAATAGGCAAGCCGTAGCGGATCTCACAGGGTTTTTCTAAGGCTGCGGTGCCTTCCTTGGCCTCAGCTTCGGACCGGCCAAACTGGCAACCGGACAGAAACAAGGTGCTGAGGGCTAACGTGGTGCAGAAGAAAGCTGAAGTAGCTTTGGAGAGAAGGCCAGAAGAGGCGAGGCGAGTGGTTAACGACATAAGGCTATATAACTCCTTGATCTAATGAGAAAAACGCGCTGCAAGAATAGCAACAACTCCCCCCTTTGTCCAACTTCTTACGCAATTATTATTCCACAGGGTTCACCATTCGTCCTTCTTTTTGCGCATTCGACCGTCTAATTTTTAGGACAGCGGCTTGCCGTCCGGCTGCTTTACTTTTGCCGTCCATGGCAAGGAAAGGCATTTTGGGGCTGGTGTTGGTCTTTGGTTGGACTTGCGTACAAGCCGGGGGCGGTTGGACCTTAGATCGCGGCGAAGCCTGGTTTGAGGGTTCCGTTTCTTACCTCAGCTATTCTGAACTATGGCAGCAGAGCAGCCCTTTTCTGCAGCTCCAACGGCCGGTTACGGATTTTGGTATTCGCCTTTACGCAGAATACGGGCTTCGAGATAACCTGACTCTCCTCGGGCAATTGCCTTTTCGGATGGTCAGTACGGAGGCCGAGCCCTCTGGCTCTCCGGATTTTACCGACACCCTGCCAACGGGAAGCATGAACTATTTGGGCAATTACCGCCTTGGGGCGCGGTACCAGGTGCTCAAAAAGAACCAAACGGTGGTGAGTCTTCAAGGTATTGTAGAGTCCAACAACAGCGATTTAAACCAGATCACCGGTCTTCAAACCGGTTTTGATGCCTGGTCGGTGGAAATGCTCGTTGCTTTTGGCCAAAGTTTTCCGCGCAGCTACCTGGCCGGGCATGGCGGTATGGCCATTCGAACTAACCAATACAGCGAGGAATTTCTCGGGCAGTTGGAATACGGCGTAAACCTGACAGGCGGTTGGTGGCTCATGGCCGTAGCGGATTACCGACTCAGTTTTAGAAATGGCGATAAAGTACCTTGCAACACGCGGCATACAGGTTTGTATGTTAACAACCAAGAGGCCCTGAGCTACGGGCTCAAAACCTTGGTGCCCATCACGGGCAACTTCGGCCTAAGCGCCGGAGTTTACGGAGCCATAATGGCTGACAACCTTCCGGCAGCACTGTCCTTTAATGGAGGATTGTACTGGAATCCCCAGTTTCGCCGTCCTGGACCAAGCGAGCAGCCTGTTCCGTCCAGCGCTGGTGCAAGGCCATAACCTGCGGAATCAGCAAGCGCTCCCCGTCGTTGACGATGA
>Ga0105044_10003225_pt1 | contig 22356 bp, 22 predicted proteins | sample MAT01_FD_78092 | JGI IMG/M metagenome (GOLD analysis project Ga0105044, IMG submission 78092) | Freshwater microbial communities from Lake Fryxell liftoff mats and glacier meltwater in Antarctica - MAT-01 | ecosystem: Environmental > Aquatic > Freshwater > Ice > Liftoff microbial mat | place...
CTTGAATATGGCACTGGCCTTGCTGCCGACTGTCAATCCCATTTTGACACTGCTACCGTGCGTAATTACGGCGCTGATGGTATTGCCGGTACCGATTTCAATATCTACTTCCGTATTAACCGGGCCTTCAATGATTTTGGTAACTGAACCAGACAGGATATTGCGGGCACTAAGTTTTGCTGCATCAATTTCTGCGCCAACCACCACACTGTGATTGGTTATGTAAGTTAATACATAACGCATGCTAAAACAAGAGATGCGTAAACTCATATCCGGTAGACTTCCCGGCGATGACCTACCTTGATCACCCAAACGGTTAGTTCGTTATCTTGTATCGAATAGATGATGCGATAATTTCCTTGGCGAACGCGGTATTTCTCCTGCCCAGAGAGCTTTTCACACCCAATTGGACGTGGATCCTCTGCAAGGTTTCGAATGCGTTCGATGATCCGTTGCAGGTCATTTTTTGCAATGGAATCGAGATCCTTCCTGACGGAGTCTTTGAAAAAAATATTATAGACGACCATTTGCTTTGAGTTCTTTCAATAAGTCTTCGTAGGATATCAGCGGTTCGTTGACCCTTTCCTCAAAGGCTGACAGGTCCTCGGCATCCTCGGCCAGTGTATTTTGTACCGCATCGTTGACGATATCGGAAAGAGAACGGGATGTCTCCAAAGCCTTGTGCTGAAGCGCCCTGTGCAAGGCAGGGTCAAAATATACGGTTGCCCGTTTGGTGAGTCCACCCATAGGTAATACCTCCTGAATTTATCGTAGCGTTATAACGTTGTGACGTCAAGACGTTAAATTGTCTTATCCTATTTTACAAAACCACCAGTACACATTCCTGTTTGTATGTAGCTTTAATAAAACATCCCTGTTTCAAATGCTTTTGTCAGCTTGATTAGCAATTGCTTTCATTTTACCCAAAACTGGCATAGTCTGTTGCAAGTGATTCCCAATAGGAGGTTTGACTATGTCCGGAAAAATTACTTCTAAAATACATTCAATTGTTTTGACCACATGCCTGCTGATACTGATGTTTAGCAGTGAGGTCTTTGCGGCAGCCGATTTCAAACTGTCGAAGGGGCAGTTGATTTATGTGCCGGTCTATTCCAATATTTTCAGTGCACCAAAGAAGATTCCATTCAACCTGGCCACTTTACTAAGTATCAGAAATACGGACATGAGCAGTCCCATAACGGTGTATACCGCTGATTACTATGATACAAAGGGCAGTCTGGTCAGAAAATACTATCAACAACCGATTACTCTGGCACCGCTGGAATCCACCAGCATTTATATCCCGGAGGATGATACCAGCGGCGGGGTGGGGGCAAATTTCATTGTCAGATGGAGTTCTGCGAAAGAGGTTAATGCACCGATTGTTGAATGCCTCATGATCGGCATGAAGTCCGGGCAGGGTATATCATTTGTCAGTCCAGGACAGGAGATACGAAAAACAGGTAAATAATTTAAGTTGACAAAAATTATAGAAATATTCAAAGTTAAAACGACAAATTTAGTCGGCAATCCGTGTTGATTTTTAATGGAGAAATAATTTGCTATCAGCAGCACTCAAAAAAACAGCCGTTGTCTTTCAACTAACGGCAATTGTTCTTTTGCAGTTTTACGCTGTTGCACCATTGATTTTTAAATCTTTTACTGCTCACGCAAGCAGCATCAAATGCGTTGGCGACCACAAGAAATGCGGCTGCTCTCCATTTAAAGTATCTTCTCAGTCCTGCTGCTGTTTTAAATCAGGGGAAATTGCCAAAACATCATTTTCAACCGATGACCATGATTCTGAAACAGCGAAACATGATAGTATTGTACCTGCAAAATCCGGATTGCCGCTAGTTGACGCGGCACCGGCAGCTGCTGAAAAGCAGAAAAGCTGCTGTGCCGGAATGAGCAATGAGAAAACCACAGAGTCTCAAAGTAAAACTGATAAAACCATTCCTGAAATTAAATCCAGTTCCTGTTTCGGCAATCCGGACCATATCTTTATTTCGCTGGAAACATCAAAATTCATACGTCAACAGCTAATTAACAACCCGCCTCAGGTTTCCTCTTTTGTGAAGTATTATCAAACCAATGTGTTCCATGACCGTTTTCTGGAACCGCCTGTTCCACCCCCGCAACTTACACTCATCTCCTGATCAATCCCGAAACGTTGTTCCTGAGTAATATTTGCACTGCTATCTGATTAAGTGACATGCCGGAGGTTTATGCAGACTTTGCATGAAGCCAAATGGTTCGGATTGTCTCTGCTGTTGCATCTTGCGATCGCTTCAAGTTTATATTTTGGGGTGTCAAGCAACGTAGAACATGTCAGTAAAACCATTGTGGTTGTATTGGATAATCCGGCTTTGCCTGAAGTTGATTCGCGCAAAGTCAGTTATTCACCAGTCAGGGCCGAGGTGCGCCCGGAAAAACCGGTTAGCAAGGTTCCGGTTATTATCAAGCAGCAACAGCCTTTACCCGGCCCGCAGTTGCTACCGGAAGCGATTAAAAAACAGCTGCCGGAACCGGATCGTGCAATTAAATCATCAGCGGGTTTACCGGAAAAGAGTGCTGCGGTAGTAAGAAAAACAGCATCAATAAGCCCGGTTGCGGTTACGGCAAAAGTTGCAGAGATACCGGAAATACAACAGCGGCAATACCTGAAAGAGCATTTTAACTACATCAGGGATCTGATAGGAAAGCGGCTGGTTTATCCGTCGATGGCCCGCAGGATGCACTGGCAGGGTAAGACTGTTGTGGCCTTTGTCATTAAACAAGATGGCAGTGTACATTCTCTAAGGGTGGTAAAAACCTCCGGGTTTGCTTTGCTTGATAGGTGCGCGATTGAAACAGTCAGGGACGCTGCTCCATTTCCACGACCTCCGGTTCAGGCCGAGATAGTGCTGCCCGTCAGTTTTAATCTGGTGCAGTAATTATGAATATTTCGAGTCTCTTTCAAAACAAATTTAACAAGGAGTATCTATGATTAAAAATATAAACAGTTTTACCATGCTGGCTGCTGTAATTGGAGTTGCCCTGAATTGTCATAATTCGTTTGCTGAAAGCATGATGCTTGAAGAGATCAATGTTCGAGGGCAAAAGGAAGCACCTAAAGAGGAAAGCCTGACTATTCGGGAAGTGCGGGAAAGTCCTGCTAGAGACATGGGGGAGGCACTCAAGCAGGTTGAAGGGATTAACAGCATTCACAAGGGGGCGATTGCTAACGATATTGTGCTGAGAGGTTTTCAGAAGGACAATATCAATGTGCTGGTTGACGGTGTTCGTTTGCATGGCGGCTGCCCGAGTCGCATGGACCCACCGGCATTTCACTATGATTTTGCTGAAATCGAGCAGGTCAAGGTGATCAAGGGACCTTATGACCTCTCCAACCCGGGTGGTCTGGGCGGGATGATAGATGCCATAACTAAAAAGCCGGGCAAGGGATTCGGAGCTGATGTTAACCTGGGCTATGGCAGCTGGAATGCAACAAATGCTTCTGTAACCGGATCCTATGGAGCAGACAAATATGATCTGCTGCTGGGCTATGCCTATAAGTATTCAGATGTTCCTGAATCAGGTGACGGGAAGCGTTTTACCGAGATATATCCGGCGACAAATACCAATCGGTACAAGCCGTCAGCCATTGATTCAAAGGCTTATGAAATTAATACCGGCTGGTTGAAACTAGGCGTTAATCCATCCACAAACTCACGCAGTGAAATCAGTTATACTTACCAGGATGCCGATCATGTTCTGTATCCGTATCTGAAGATGGATGCCGATTATGATAATGCTCATCGACTGAACTGGACATATCGAATTCAGAAGATATCACCTCTGGTGCAGGATCTGAAACTTCAAGCATACTGGAACAAGGTTGATCATCTGATGGATGACAGATATCGCTTTTCGTCAGATAGCAAGCCACGTTTCTATTCCATGCAGAGCGATGCCAATACCCAGGTAATCGGATTCAAGCTGAATGCTGACTTGGCTACCGGTCCCGGTACACTGAAAACCGGTATTGATTATTACAATCGCAACTGGGATGTTGTTAACAGAAGGTTAGGTTATTTTGCCTACCGTGATACCGCCATGATTCCGGATGTGACGATTGACAATCTGGGGTTTTTCGGAGAATACGAAATGCCGATGGGGAGCCAGTTTGTGTTAAAAGGTGGACTGCGTGGCGACCTGACCTGGGCTGAAGCCGGTAAAGCCAATACAATGGTAAGCACAGGTACCGATCGAAATTTTGCTGATGTCAGTGCCAACCTGCAGTTGACGTATACTCCGTTCAAAGGGCTCGATGTATTTACCGGCATTGCCCGTGGTACGAGGACACCAGACCCGCAGGAACTGTTTCTGGATGTGCCGGTTGCACTCCCTTCAGCAACAGCTAGCTACTGGCACGGCAACAAGGATCTTAAATCAACGGTCAATCATCAGGCCGATATTGGTGCAAAATTTTCAACTGAGCGTTACTACGTCAATGCTTCGGTATTTTATAGCGATCTTCAGGATTATATAAACTTTTATCAGGGACCTACGACATTCCATAAAAGCTATCAGAATATTCATGCCACCATGTGGGGAGCAGAGCTGGGCAGCCAGGTTTCGCTCGACTATGATCTGTTCCTGAGAGGCTCCATGTCATATGTTGAGGGGAGAAATGAGGATGCAGGACGTCCGCTTTCTGAAATCCCGCCTCTTAAAGGGGCAGTATCAGTTCGTTATGATAACGGCAGGTTTTTCATGGAAGCACAGGAAAATCTTGTACTGGCACAGGAAAACGTTGACAGTGGATTAAATGAAACAGCAACAGCCGGATGGGCTACGACTGACCTTAAGGCAGGCTATACAGATAATGGTTTTACTGTAATAGTTGGAGTTAATAACCTGCTGGATAAACAGTATTTCAGTCATCTTTCCTATGCCAGAGACCCGTTTGCAAACGGCGTTGGTCTGAAAGTGCCGGAGAATGGCAGAAACATATATTTCTCGGTTGGATACAAGTTCTAAACTTCGCGATAGATTTTATCCTTTAGTATGTGCTGTTGAGCCGCTTTACAATGTGAAGTTTTGCTGCTGTAAAACTACCAGGAGGCATGACATAAACTGTCATGCCTTTTTTTGTAAATAATCACTGTTTCAGTTGTTCAGAAAATAACCTGTTTCATGCTAAGGTAATTCGAATAGATCATGCAAAAGGAGCCAAGAATGCATAAATCACTAGGAGCAAAACCAGTCCTCTTTCCATTGCCGGTGCTGATGATTGGCACTTATGACCTTGAAGGCAAACCCAACCTGATGAACGCTGCCTGGGGCGGCATCTGCAGTTCACAGCCGCCATGCGTTTCCATTTCCATCCGGCCGGAACGCCATACCTATACGGCCATTATGGAGCGTAAGGCATTTACAATCGGCATTCCGTCGGCTGATTACATAAAGCAGGCCGATTATGTGGGGATTGTCTCCGGCAAGAATACGGACAAGTTTGCTGCTACAGGTCTGACTTCAGTCAAAAGCGAGTTGGTAGACGCACCTTATGTACTGGAATTCCCTGTTTCGCTGGAATGCAAGCTGCTGCATACTCTGGAATTGGGGGTCCATACAATGATGGTCGGTGAGATCATGGATGTGAAGGTGGCCAAGTCTGTTCTGGATGAGGATGGCCTGCCGGATATTTTCAGGATCAATCCAATGGTCTATGAAACGATTCGCAAGGCGTATCACTCTGTCGGGCCGGTGTTGGGCAAGGCGTTTACAATGGGGAAAGAATTTTAATTTGAGGTTCTTGCAAAACTACTGCGTACCCGGTCTGCTACTTTGCCACTCACTCGGAAGCTCAACGTACATTAGGGTACGCTTCGCTTCCTCGTTCGCTTGCGCCTTGCATACCGGTCTACTCATAACGTTTTGCAAGAGCCTCATATTTGATTGATTTATATTATCTGAGGATGGAGGTTTTTTAAAATGGCTCTGGTTCTGAAAGAAGTTGTTGATAGGGTAGGTGTGCTGACGCTGAATAATCCGGCAAAGCATAATGTGCTGAGTATTAATATGCTGCAGGAGTTGATCGATGGTCTGGAGGAGATGCAGAAGGCCAAAATTCCGGTCGTGGTGATACGGGCACTGAAAGATGCCAAGGTTTGGTCAGCCGGATTTGATATCAGGGAACTTCCAACCACAAAACGTGATCCGCTGGGTTTTGACAATCCTCTGGAGCAGATGCTCAGGGCTGTTGAGACATATCCGGGGCCTGTCATTGCCATGGTTCAGGGCGGCGTGTGGGGCGGAGCCTGTGACCTGACCATTACCTGTGACATGGTATTCGGGGATCCAAGTTGTACCTTTGCGATTACTCCGGTAAAAATCGGGCTGCCTTACACAGCATCGGGGATTTTGCATTTCATCAATCGTTTGAATATGAATCATGCCAAAGAGATGTTTTTTACTGCAGAACCGGTTGAGGCCGAGCGGGCTTTGGAATGGGGCATACTGAATCATTTGAAATCAGCCGAAGCACTGGAATCGTTTACGATGGAGTTTGCCAATAGAATAACAAAACATTCGGCCATGGCGATCTCGGTTGTCAAGGAACAGTTCCGCGTGATTTCCAATGCCCATCCGCTCAGCCCTCACGGTTTCGAACGTATTCAGGGCATGCGGCGTAGGGTCTATGACAGTGCCGACTATACTGAGGGGATCAAGGCTTTTCTTGAGAAAAGACCGCCAGTTTTTCGCGGGGAATAACGATGAACTTTCTTGAATTGGCAGGAAAAAGGCAGAGCGACCGGGGTTACAGCGATAAACCTGTTAGCCGAGAAATGATTGAACGCTGCCTTGAAGCGGCCCGCCTGGCACCTTCGGCCTGCAATAGCCAACCCTGGTCTTTTGTGGTGGTGGATGAACCTGTCCTTTGTCGTTCGGTGGCTGAAAAGCTACATGACATGGTGATGAATAAATTTGTTTTGTCAGCTCCAGTGCTGATTGCAGTGGTCGCAGAGCTGCCCGGGCTGATCCCCCGCCTGGCAGGGCAGTTGAAGGATAAACCTTATTACCTGATGGATATCGGAATGGCTGTAGAGAACCTCTGTCTGCAGGCGACTGAGGAGGGACTGGGGAGTTGTATTCTTGGGTGGTTTGATGAGAAGGGTGTCAAACAACTGCTGGGAATTCCGAAAGATAAACGTGTACCGCTGGTGATAACACTCGGCTATGCCTCAGAACAGAAGGTTCGGCCCAAGGTTCGCAAGCCGGCGGAGCAGGTCTGGTCGTATAATAAGTATCAAAGAAAATAGCTGCTATGTTTTCTATCCCGGTTTAAACATTAAATGAGGTTGCAATGAAGCTGATTAAAAATACGCTGTTACTTGTTTTAAGTCTGGTTCTGTTCACTGCCTGCCAGAAAAAGGAAACGTCGCCAGCTTCCGGATCACCTAAGAAACTGGTTGTGGTTACAACTCTGTTTCCGCTCTACGATTTTGCCCGGACAATTGGTGGAGACAAGGCGGATGTAACCCTGATCATACCGCCTGGAGTAGAAACCCATTCTTTTGAACCCAAGCCGGAAGACGCGGTGCGGGTTTCGAAATCTGACCTGTTTGTGTTTACCAACGAAGACATGGAACCATGGGCTGTGAAGTTTGTGGGTGGGGTGAACAGTGGAAAGGTAACCCTGGTGGATTCCAGTAAAGGTGTCATGTTTCTCAAGTCCGGTGTGGCTGACCATGCGGAAAAAGATCATGGTGGTAAAAATGGAAAAGAGCATAATCACGCCGATGGAAAAGACCCCCATGTCTGGCTGGATTTTGACAATGCCCGGATCATGGTTGAAAATATCGCTGCGGCTATGGTTGCCAAGGATCCAGCTAATAAAGACTACTTTAATACAAATGCAGCTATAGCAAAAAAAGAACTGAAAAAGCTTGATGATGGATTTAAATCCGGTTTATCAACCTGCTCCAAACGGGTAATCTTGCATGGTGGACATTATACATTCGGCTATCTGGCCAACCGTTATGGTCTGCAATACGTGTCTGCATCAGCTGTTAATGCTGATGCAGAACCGACACCGGCCAAGCTGATTGCTTTGGTAAAGCAGGTTAAGGCAATGAATTTGAAGTATGTATTCAGTGAGGAACTGCTGTCACCGCGTGTCTCGGAGATGATTGCCAAAGAGGCCGGTGTCTCAGTTTTGATGCTGCATGGCGCACATAATATCGGCAGGGAGGATTCTGAACAAAAAACAACTTTTATTTCATTGATGAATAAAAATCTGACCAGCTTGCGAACAGGGCTGGAGTGCCGGTAGTTTTTATGTTAGCCTAAAATGCAAAAGCACTAACGATTAGATCGTAAGTGCTTTTTTGTATGGCAGGGGCGCCAGGGATCGAACCTGGGAATGCTGGAATCAAAATCCAGTGCCTTACCGCTTGGCGACGCCCCTATAAAATTGTCAAAGTGTTTCTATGGCTGCAGTAAACCATTTTTCGTTTTTTGCCAGTGAATCTCTTGCTGTTTCTGCGCTTTGCTGGTCATTGAAGAGGCCGAAAACCGTTGGTCCGCTGCCTGACATCATTGCACCTGCTGCACCCATCTCCAAGAGTCGATTCTTGATTTCCTTGATAACTGGAAAAGATGGGATGGTGACTGTTTCAAGGTCATTAGACATGATGGAACAGACATCTTGAATAGTGCCGAAAAACTCAGGGAGCTTAGCCAATTCAGGTCTGTCTGTCAACGTTAAATTTTGATAGACCCAGGCTGTTGAGACGTGAACGCAGGGATTTACTAACAGTACCCATAGCTTAGGCATTTCCGGCATGGTCTGTAATTTTTCCCCAACCCCTTCAGCCAGGGCGGTTTTCTTGAAAATGAAGAAGGGAACATCAGCCCCCAGCTTCAGGCCGATTTCCATCAGCTGCTGTTCTGAAAGGTCCAATCCCAGGATTTCGTTCATGCCCATTAATACGGTAGCTGCATCACTGCTTCCACCACCCAGTCCAGCGGCTACAGGAATATTTTTTACTACTGAAATTTTCGCGCCTTGTCCGGTACCGGCCAGGTCAAGCATGGTGCGGGCCGCTTTCCAGGCTATGTTGCCCGGTCCGTCAGGGACCCCTTTTTTGCCACAGGTTACGGAAAGCTCTGGAGTCTCAATCAAATTGATAGTGATTTCGTCACAAAGATTGACGCGTTGCATGATCATGCGCAATTCATGATATCCGTCGGGACGTTTTCTGATGACATCCAGCAGGTAGTTGACCTTGGCTGGAGCTTTTAGTGTAAGGGTTTTCAAGTCGACTCCGGTTTGTTTATGTTGAGATGTTTTTCTAAAGCAAGCAGGATCATAAATCAAGGTAAAACTGTGAAGCTTGCATGTAGCCGCTTTTTGCATTTATAATACCACACCTTAGATCTACAGGAAACAGAGAGGAGATGTTGATGGGACCAAGACTACCGGCCGAGTGGGAGATTCAGGACGGCGTGCTGCTGGCCTGGCCGCACAGAGGTACTGACTGGGCGTATATGTTGGATGATGTTTGTCCGGTATTTGTAGAAATAATTCGTCAGATTGCCAGATTTGAAAAGGTTGTTCTGACTGCACCGGTTGTCGCCGAGGCAAAGGCTCTGCTTGTTGCAGGCGGGGTGAATATGTCGCGCATCAGCATATTCGAAATGCAGAATAATGATACCTGGTCAAGGGATTTTGGGCCGATAACTGTTATGCTCAATGACCGCCCTGTGTTGCTTGATTTTGGTTTTAACGGTTGGGGACTCAAGTTTCCTGCCAATCAGGATAATTTGATTACCAGACGTCTGGTGGAGCAGGGTGCCTTTGTTTCCGGAGCCCGCACCATCGGCCTGATTATGGAGGGGGGCAGCATTGAGAGCGATGGCATCGGTACGATTCTGACTACAGCCGATTGTCTGTTATCGCCTAACCGCAATACGCAGCTGAGCAAGAGTGAAATTGAAGCGGCCATGGGGTCATTGTTTGGCGCACGTCGTGTACTCTGGCTTAATCATGGCTGGTTGGCAGGAGATGATACGGATTCACACATTGATACCCTGGCACGCATCTGTCCCGATGGGGTAATTGTCTATACGGCCTGTGATGATGAGCGTGACGAGCATTACGAGGAGCTGAAGCTGATGGAGCAGGAACTGGCTGCATTCAAGGCGCCGGACGGCTCGTCCTATCGTTTGATTCCGCTGCCGTGGCCCAAGGCCCGTTTTGATGAGGAAGCCCATCGTCTGCCAGTCACCTACGCCAACTTTCTGGTTATAAATCGCGCTGTACTTGTGCCGACCTATCAGGATGAAGAGAAGGATGCCAAGGCAATGGAGCTTATCGGCCAGGCCTTTCCTGGTCGTGAAATCATCGGAATTGATTGTCTGCCTCTGGTTCAGCAGCACGGTTCTTTGCATTGCGTAACCATGCAGTTGCCGGCCGGGGTGCTGCCATGACAACACTCAAGGCGGCATTGATTCAGCAGAAATATTGCGGCAATTATCAGGATACCTTTGTAAAAACTGTTGCCATGATCGAATCTGCTGCTGAGGCTGGAGCAAAGTTGATATTGCTTCAGGAACTGCATAAAGGACCTTATTTTTGTCAGTTGGAAGATCCGCAGCTGTTTGATCTGGCTGAGACAATCCCGGGACCGGGAACAGATCAGATCGGAGCAGTAGCTGCCCGCTTGAATGTGGTAATCGTTGCCTCACTGTTTGAACGTCGCGCACCCGGCCTGTATCATAATACGGCTGTCGTGTTTGAGGTTGACGGCACTATTGCCGGGAAATACCGCAAGATGCATATACCGGATGATCCAGGCTTTTACGAAAAGTTCTATTTCACGCCTGGTGATCTCGGTTTTAATCCGATCCAGACATCAGTTGGAAAGCTGGGTGTTCTGGTCTGCTGGGACCAGTGGTATCCTGAAGCGGCCAGGTTGATGGCTCTGGCAGGTGCCGACATGCTGATCTATCCGACCGCCATCGGCTGGGATCCCACAGATTCAAAAGATGAGCAGGAACGTCAGCGTGATGCCTGGATAACCGTTCAGCGCGGCCATGCTGTGGCCAATGGTCTGCCGGTGCTGGCTGTTAATCGGGTCGGTCTGGAGTGCTCACCGGAAAATCCGGAAAACGGTATCCTCTTTTGGGGGAGCAGTTTTGTGGCCGGTCCGCAGGGTGAATTGCTGGCCGAGGCCACCAGGGATAAGGAAGAGATACTGATGGCGGATCTGGATCTGGCCCGCACTGAAAAGGTGCGTCGTATCTGGCCGTTTCTGCGAGATCGCAGGATAGATGAATATGGGGATATTTTAAAAAGATATCGGGACTAGTGCTCGCTGTTCGCTCGCAGGTTGAGGTTAAGGTTTAGGCTTAGATTTCTCAACTTAACCTTAACCTCACTATAAAAGGGGTATCCAGAATGGCCATACACGAAAAAGATCTGCTGGAGGCACTTTCCAGTTCTCGCATTCTGGCTTCCATGATTACCCCGGCGGTGCTGATTTCTGCTTGCGGCACATTGATCCTGTCGACAGCAACACGTCTAGGACGTATTTTTGACCGGGTTAATGTCATTAAAAAAGAAATTGATGATGTTGTGACAAGCCGTACCGGCTATCCGGAAGAAAGTTTGATGTATCTGAAAGGGCAGCTTGATCTGCAGAGAAAGAGAGCCAGTCTGATTCAGAAGTCCATGTTTTCCCTCTATTTTGCAACCTTGCTGTTTATCTCCTCTAGTCTGGCGATTGCCTTTAATATCGCCTACGGCAGTAATGAACAGGGCTGGATTCCGACCTTGATTGCTATTGCCGGTGGCCTGTTTTTGTTTGCCGCCAGTGCTTTGCTGCTGTATGAAAGCCGGTTTAACCTGCGTTTTGTTGTTAAACATATCGACTTTGTCGAGTTTTTGCATGATAAGGCGGAGGAGAAAGAGAAGAAAAGTTGAATGATTTGAGAGATAATCAAGAAGCCCTCCTGTAGAAACGGGAGGGCTTTTGAAATTCTGGTGTCCGGAAGTTGAATAGAGGTTCGTCTGTTAACCCTTTAGTCCAGCCTCTTTAGCCAGCACTCTCCAGGCTGGCAGACTTCGCTCAATTATCTTTTTGTCAACGCAGTAGGCGATACGGAAGAAACCGGGTGCACCAAAACCTGCTCCGGGCACTAGCAGAATGTGGTGTTTCTGGGCCAGCTTGACAAACTCAACATCGTCTTCCAATGGTGATTTGGGGAACAGATAGAAAGCACCGTCCGGTTTTACCATGCTGAAGCCCATGGCTGTAAGTTCATTAACCAGCAGATCCCGTTTTTCCTGATATTCCGTAATATCCACCGATTCATCCTGCAGCTTTGCTACCAATCTCTGCATCAAAGCAGGGGCATTGACAAAGCCTAGTACTCGGTTGCTGAAGACCGCTCCTTCCATGAACTGCATGACCGTGTCCATGCGCGGATTGGCGGCCAGATAGCCGATGCGTTCACCCGGCAGAGCCAGGTCCTTGCTGTGGGAGGTGACGATGATGGAACTCTCAACCAGCGGGAATATATTGGGCACATGCTTGCCGTCGTAGGCGATACGGGCATATGGCTCGTCAGAAATGACATAGATCAGATGGCCATTGTGCTGATGGATTTTTTTAAGTACATCACCTAGTTGACGCAGGCTCTCTTCCGGGTAAATTACGCCGGTCGGATTGTTGGGGGTGCAGATCAGGATTGCCCGGGTCTTTGGCGTTAAGGCTTTCTCAATCGCTTCGATATCAAGCTGAAATGTCTTGCGGTCGGTCCAGACTTCAACAGGTACGCCGCCATGATTGTCGATGTAGAATTTGTATTCAACGAAATAGGGTGCCAGGATAATGACTTCTTCTCCCGGGTTGAGAATCGTCTTGAGAACAACATTAAGTGCGCCGCCAGCTCCACAGGTCATAATTATGTGTCTGCCATTGACCTCTATTCCGGAATCCTTGGACAGTTTTGCTGCCACTGCGGCACGGGTTTCGGGGTAACCGGCATTGTTCATGTATCTGTGCATACCGGGGATAGGGTTATGGGCCAGCTTTAGCATTTCGCGCTGAAATGCGGCCGGTGGCTCCACATCCGGATTACCCAGTGTAAAATCATGGACATTCTCTGCGCCGAACTCGGCTCTCATCCGTTCGCCTTCTTCGAACATTTTGCGGATCCAGGATGATTTTGAAATGTGTCCGGCAATCTTGCTTGCAATAGCCATAGAAGTTCCCTTCGTGGTTTGATTTCTGTTATTATCTGTTCTGCATTACATTTATACAAATGAATTTCGGAGAACTCAATGGAAATTCCTCAATACCCTGTATCCAGGCTATTGCAATTAGGTGATAAAGCGTTATTTGATAGCATGTTTAGTCTGTTCCAGCCTCAGATGTCTGAGCTGACCTTCGCCAATCTCTACCTGTTTCGAAAAGTTCATAACTATCACCTCTCTATGCTGGATGGGTCAATTGTAGTATTTGGCAAAGGCTATGACGGTCGGGAATACTTTTTACCTCCATTGGGTGGAGATGGGGCTGCAGTATCAGAGAAGATGCTGAAGGATGGTTTGATGTTGTTTGGAAACGAGGAGTCCATAGCGGGCTGGTTCGATGGTGATAGTATAGAGTCTGGTGAGGATCGTGACTCTTGTGATTATCTGTATCTTCGAGAAGAAATGGCTACGCTGCCGGGAAACCGTTTCCATAAGAAAAAAAATCGCATTAATTATTTCACTTCCCGCCATGCTTATCAAACTGATCTGCTGAATGTTGGAGACATAACTGAATGCAGAAAACTGCTTTTGTCCTGGCATACATCTGTTAACTTGATCAGAGAAAAAGCGGTAGACTTTGATTTTGAAGCATGTGATGAAGCACTGGTCTTGCTGGAAGAGTTGGGTTTGAAAGGTATTGTTGTTCGTGCTGATGGAGTAGTAAGTGCTTTTGCTCTAGGGGAAAAGCTGAATGACAATACGGCTGTCTGTCATTTTGAAAAAGCGGATCCCTATATGGAAGGACTGGCTCAACTGATTAATCGGGAGTTTGCAGTCAGACTTTTTAATGACAGTATCTATATCAATCGTGAACAGGATCTTGGTGAACCGGGCTTGCGAAACGCCAAGCTTTCCTATCATCCCACACGACTGGTAAATAAGTTTAGAATTATCGCTAAACAATAAACTTATTGACACAAGTGGTTAAAACGTAGTACAAATTCTGTTCTTTTAAAGGACGGCTAAGGCCGAATCTCCTTGTTCCGGGTGAGACCGGGGCTAGAAAACCGTGAGGAGGAATTGCAAAATGAGGAAGTACGAAACGATTTACATCCTTCAGCCTGATTTGGGTGAGGACGAAATCAAAGTGATTGCGGACAAGATGCAGGACGTAATTACAGCCAAGAAGGGTGAGTTTGTTCGTCTGGAAGACTGGGGTGTCAGGAAGCTGGCCTACTCCATTAAAAAGTTCGCCAGAGGCCGTTACCTCTACCTGCGCAGCAATGGTGGGGCAGAAATGATTGCCGAAATCGAGAGACGTCTCAGACTTGATGAAAAGGTGCTCAGATACCAGAGCGTCAACATCACTGACCAGCCTGAGAAAGCTGTTGCCGAGAAGAAGGCACCAGTTGCCGAGCCGGAAGCTGTCGAAGCCGTTGAGGCCGACGAAACCGTAACCGAATAATTCCCCGGAGGATAAAATATTATGAGCAACGAAAGACCAACTAGCCAACAGAGACCTTCAAGCGGCCCCGGCGGTCCTGGCGGTCAGCGAAGAAAACGTCCTTTTCAGCGCAGGAAAGTCTGCCGTTTTTGCGCAGAGAAAAACCTGACTATCGATTACAAAGAGCCACGCACACTGCGCTATTTCATTACTGAGCGCGGTAAAATTGTGCCACGCCGTATTTCCGGTAACTGCTCTGCTCACCAGCGTCAGATTACCGAGGCGATCAAACGTGCTCGCAACCTGGCCTTGCTGCCGGTAGCATCTACTCACGTGCTTCCTTAGTATCAATCAGATGAGTGACAAGCTGCAAAACGGGACAGCAGTTCAACAGCTTCTTCCAGTTGTCTTTGGAGCTGCAATAACTGTCATTCTTTTTGCAATGTGTTTTATGATCCCGCCAGCAGGTATAATTTTATGCCTGCTGGTACCGTTTCCGGCCATTTATTCGCGTTTTCGCATTGGGCGTGGAGCGGAGGCTTTTGTAGTTGCTTTAGCTACATTTGTGGTGTCAGCTCTTTTTAACACCCAGACAGCAATGTTTTACCTGGTTCAGTTCGGGTTGATATCTCTGCTGATGCCGGAATTGCTTGCACGAGGGACCGGAGCTGCCAGGGCAATCACCTGGACAACTGCCATAAGCCTGCTGGTTTACCTGCTGGTGGTGGCTGGTTTCTTCTTCAGCGGTGATCAGAATATACACCAGTTAATTGTTTCTTTGATAAAAGAGAGTTTTGAAAAGGCCGTTACTTATTACGAAACGCGTGGTTTCAAAGGAGATGATCTGGTTGCAGTTAAACGGACGCTCGGTAGTGCCGCTGACCTGTTTGCCAGAACCTATCCTTCTTTTGTTACGGTTTTTGTGATTGCAATAGCCGGATTCAATGCGCTTTTGGCTGGTCGTTACTGCCGGCAGTTTGAGTCGGCTCCTGAAATAGGTGCGTTCAAGGATTATAAAAATTCTGAAAACCTGATCTGGGTATTAATATTGGCTGGTTTCTCCATGATGTCAGCCAATCCCATGATCACAACACCTGCTTTGAATTTGCTAGTGATTCTGGTGCTATTATATTTTATTCAGGGTATGGCAGTTGTGCTGACCCTGATTGATCGCAACAGCCTGGCAAGGACTTTAAAAGTTGCATTTTACTTGATGTTGGTATTTCAACCTTACATTGCAGCCCCGGTGGCGGCAATTGGTATATTTGACCTGTGGGGTGATTTTCGCACCCCCAGAAAACAGGAAAACCTGTAAAAACAGGCTTGAAAAGGAGAGAGTATGAAGGTCATCCTGAAGGAAAATGTTGAAAATCTTGGTCACATTGGTGACATCGTTAAGGTTGCTCCGGGTTATGCTCGTAACTACCTGCTCCCAAAAGGTTTCGCTGTGCCGGCAACCGAGAATAACGCTAAGGCTCTTGAGCACGTAAAGCGTCAGATGGCTTATAAAAAGGCCAAGATCAGCGAATCAGCAAAAAATATTGCTGCTAAACTGGAAGCACTGACAATCGAACTTGTTCATCAGGCTGGTGCTGAAGGCAAACTGTTCGGCTCCGTAACCAATATGGAAATCGCTGCTTTCTTGAAAGCCAACGGACTGGAAATTGATCGCAAAATCATAGTACTGACAGAGCCGATCAAGCATGTTGGTGAGTTTACTGCAAAAGTAAAACTTCACCCTGAAGTAACAGCTACCCTCAAGGTGGTTGTAAAAGCTTCCTAGTGGCAGCTTTCAGTTGTTTTGACGACACATAACAGTTGTAAATTTAAGCCTGCCGGATATTTCCGTCAGGCTTTTTATTTGACTGAAACCAGCGTTGTCCGGTTTGGTAATTGCATTGGTCTTAAATCCCCTCCCTTTCAAGGGGAGGGTTAGGGTGGGGATGGGTTTTAACTGCTGCTAACCCGAAAATCTACCCCATCCCCCTCCTAACCTCCCACTTGGAAGGGGGAGGGACAAAGGCTGCAAAAAGCAAACTGGACACTGGTGAACTGAAACAAGCATTAAAAAAATATATTCCTTTGTCAGTATGAAATAGTTAATTGTAAAACAATTCAGACTCGACAAATTTAAAAGATTGTAAGGCTTTAGTTATGTGATTGTTGACAATTAACAGTACACAGGCGAGAATGTCCAGATATTACGGAGGATATTTTGGAAACAATTCTGCTCGAAATAATTGTTATATTTCTGATGATACTGCTCAACGGGTTTTTTTCCTGTACGGAGTTTGCCATCGTCTCAGTGAGAAAGAGCCGGATTGCTCAACTGCTGGCTGAAGGGGATGACAGGGCTAAAATTATTGAGGAGCTTCAACAGGACCCCCATCGCCTTCTGGCTGTTGTGCAGATAGGGGTTACGCTGGCAGGGTCAGCAGCATCGACAATTGGCGGAACAATAGCGATCGAGGGTATCAAGCCACTTCTTGCAGAGTCGTCTTACGCATTTGTAAAACATGCCGCCGAGCCTTTTGCTGTCCTGCTGGTTGTATTTATAGTCTCCTATGTTTCATTGATAATAGGAGAACTTGTACCCAAAGCTATTGGTCTTCAGTATGCCGAGAGCATTGCCCTTGTTGTTGCCAAGCCAGTAAATGCCCTGTCGCGCTATGGTTCTGTTGTGGTTAGTTTGCTGACCTATTCCAGTAAAGCAGTTATGAAGCTTTTGAGAGTCAGCTCTGAAAGAGAGTGTTTCATCACTCGCGAAGAGGTTCAGCATGTTGTTGCCGAGGGTGAGGAGTTTGGTGTTATCAGCCCTTCCGAAAAAGAGTATATACGAAATATATTCGAGTTTACACACACTTCTGTACGCGAGGTTATGGTCCCGCGCACTCGTATCATTGGTATCGATATTGACTCAACACGTGAGGAAGTTGTGGCACTGGTACTGGAGAATATGTATTCCCGTTACCCGGTTTATAAGGGTGAGATTGAAAATATTATCGGTGTAGTCCATGGCAAGGATCTGCTTGGAAGGCTTGTAGCTGGTGAACCATTTGATATCAACGCCATCATGAAGGCACCCGTATTCGTGCCTGAAAGCAAAAAAGTTAATGATCTGCTCAAGCAGATGCAGCGCAGTCACAAGCAGATGGCTATGATTGTGGATGAATATGGCGGCCTTAGTGGACTGGTTTCATCCGAGGATCTGATTGAAGAACTGCTGGGAGAAATCCGGGACGAACATGATGCCGGAGAACTTGGACAGATTGAACGGTTACCGGATGGTTCACTGATAGTGGATGGCTTTCTGTCAATATCCGACCTTGCTGAAATTATACCTATCAAACCGGAAGACGATTCCCCCTATGAAACATTGGCTGGCATGATTCTTCATTTGCTTGGACGTTTCCCTTTGCAGGGTGAAAAAATTGAATGGCAGGGGTTTGTTTTTTTATGTGAAGAGGTTACGCGAACATCAATTTTACGGGTACACATTATACCCATAAAGGAATAAATCTGCCTATGCAGAAGCGAAGATATGTGAAACTACTGGGCCTGCTGTTCATGTGTGGAACCGCCCTGATGATTGGCCTGGCTGTTTTCCTGCCTCAGTTGATTGATCTTAATCAGTACCGTGATGAGATTATCAATTCACTTCAAAAATCCCTCAACCGTAAAGTCAGTTTTTCCAATGGCAAGTTCAAGATGCAGATCGGTCCGACTTTTGTTTTTGATAATGTGGTTGTCCGTGAACTGGATGACAGCGGTGATCTGATCAAGGCCAAACAGGTTACTATTCATCTTGCCTTGCTACCGCTAATCAAAAAAAAGGTTGTGCTTCGTGATTTACTGCTGGACGGAGCTGAAGTGCGGTTGAAACGAGACACACAAGGCAAGTTGAACGTTGATGATCTGTTGAAGCCATCGGGTGAATCTTTTCAGATACAACTGAGCAGGTTTAAAACCAGTAACAGTACATTTTACTGGCAGGATCAGGCTATAGATAAACAGGGTCTGTATGCAGAAGTCAGGAACATTAACATGACCTTGTCGAAGCTCTCACGCGGACACAAAAGGAGTTTTAAAATATCGGCGGAAATACCGGCTATATCGGGTGCAGCATGTCAGGTATCTCTGTCAGGAACAGCAAAGATTCCAGATGAAGGCAAGTCGTTAATGGAAACCGACCTTAACTACAGTTGTGATATTAAACAGGCTGATCCGGGGCGCTTCTGGGCCTATTTTGGAAAATACGTACCTTTCGGCAATACTGGTGGCAGGGTGGATCTTAGCGGAAGTTTCAAGGGGAAACTGCGCGAATTCAGTTCCAAAGGCAAGCTGCGCCTTGCCAATGTGGCAATTGTCTGGCCGACGGTTTTTCACCATCCGGTAAATCCTCGTTTTGCCGACCTGGATTTTGAGTTCAAACTTAATAAAAACAGTATTGAAATGCCTAAACTTAATTTTTCAGCCGATGGCTTCAAGGTCAAGGGGAGCTGCAATCTGCTTGATATAACCTCAACGGATATTCACATCAAGGCAAAAGCTACTACAGAACCGTTTATACTGGAGAACCTGCGTCAGTGGATCCCATACGGCATAATTGCCAAAGATGCTTCACAGTACATAGAAGAACATGTTGTTGGAGGAGTATTCAGGCTGGAGTCTGGGGTGCTGGATGGCAAGGCGAGCCAGATTGTCACAATGGAAAAGGGCACAAATTATAATGTGCTGCATATTAAAGGCGTTGTTGATAAAGGGATTGTGAGCTACGGTAAAAATGCTCCGACTTTCAATAATATCAAGGCCGGACTGGAGCTGATCGGGAAAGATTTTATCCTTAGTCGCGTAAGTGCAAATTACGGCGGGACACCTTTTAAAGGTGAGGGCAGAATCACAGATTATCCATTGGACACGCCTTGCCAATATCCATTTCAGCTTGAATTTACTCCAAAGCCAGCGGAAGTTGCCTGGCTGGCGCGTTTTGTTCGTGCTGATAAGCTGGAGTTCAGTGGTAACTCTCATCTTTCTTTGAAGGGCAGTGGTGTTATTGCAGCTTATAAGCTCTCTGGTGACTGGGATTTGAAGCTGGCTGCTTATAGCTTGCCAGGTGCAATCAGAAAAACTGCAGGTATGCCGAACAGCCTGGCATTCAGCGCTATTCTGGGTCGTGAAGAAACCCGCTTGACCAGCATTTTTTATAGCCTCGCTCCTCTTTCTCTTTCTGCTACAGCACAATTCAAATATGGAGATAATCCTTACCTGGGCTTTGAATTACAAACGAACAAATTTCTTCTTGGAAGCGGTTTACCTATCCTGACCGGATGGCAGGATTTTCAGCCGCGTGGAATGGTGCAGGCTCATATTGCCGGCAGTGGCAACCCGGAGGATTTCAGTGTCATGGATTACAGCGGTACTATTGACCTGAATGCATTTTCATTCCAGCCTGGTGAAGATTTAAAACCGGTCAGCAATATCAATGGAACAGTCAGTTTCAAGGGTAACAGTCTGGAAACATCCAACATCAATGTGCGTTACGGAAGTTCGATGTTGAATGCCCGTGGGCGAGTGCGTAACTTTAAAAACCCGGAAGCAGAATTGCTTATTTCATCTCCCCAATTCTATCTTAAGGATGCTTCACTGGTTCTTCCTCAGGCTGATGCCAGCATTCGCAATCTAAATGCAAATTTGTATGTAAAAGACGAAGTCTACAACATTAGATATCTCACCGGGCAGTTGAATTCCACCAAGTTTAACGTAAGTGGCAATTACAGTGGCGGAAACCAGCCTGGCGGAAATTTTACGGTGAAATCGCCAAATCTTGACATAGATGACCTGTTGCTGCTATCGGAAATAAATGGTCAGGATGGTGAGGATGAAGATGGCCCCAATGCAAATATTAAGCTGAAACTGAATGCAGATGCCGGTAAATTTGGCAAAGTACTGTTTACTAACTTGAATGCTGATATTTCCGGAGAAGAAGGGGTCTTCTATCTGCAGTCGCTTAACGCTTCCATGTACGGCGGAACTCTGACTGCCAAAGGCAGAGTTGCCCCTGGTGCTTCTAAGGGCCATCGTTACGGTCTCAATTTTAGTGTTAATAAAGTTAGCACAGAGTCATTAATGGCAGCCCTGGACCAAAATCGTAAGATTACCGGAACTTTGTCTGTTGATGGGGATTTGACCGCCAGTGGTGCCAACAAACAGGAGATAAAACGTTCGATGCTGGGTAATATCCGCCTTAGGCTTGATAAGGGGAAATTGTATCAGTTTAATACGTTGTCCAAGTTGTTTTCGATCCTGAATGTTTCACAACTATTGAAGTTCCAGTTGCCTGACATGGTTTCAGACGGTATGCCCTATAAACGTGTCAAAGGCAGCATCGCCATTAATGATGGAGTCATGTCTACTCAGGACCTGTTTATCAGCAGTGACGCTCTGAACATATCCATAATCGGCAGTTCCGACATAGTGAAGGAAAACCTGAAATTGACGATCGGTGTGCAACCTCTGCAGACAGTGGATAAGATTGTTAATCGGATTCCGGTAATGGGCTGGCTTTTGACCGGTAAGGGAAACTCATTTTTGACTGCATATTTTGAAGCCACTGGAAGCTGGTCCGATCCAAAGGTCAGTGCCATACCTGTTAAATCGCTTGGTGAAGGTGTCTTAAATGTTTTTCGCAGGGTTTTTGAGCTACCTGTCAGCCTGTTTACTGATACCGGAGAGGTTATTCTCGGAAAGTAAATTATCGCAGGTTTGTCTTGCAATGAAGATTAAAAATAATCTTGACATGCAAGGTAATAATCATCATATTGATTATCATGTTCAATAAGGGGTGTTTTAGTGATCCTGGAAAAAAAGAAAATCTTTAATAAATTTGCTGCTGAAAAGGGACTGCGTTCTACTCGCCAGCGAGACATTATTCTCGATTTTTTTCTCTCTACTCGTGAACATGTCAGTGTTGAGGATCTTTATTTGAAAATTAAGGCCAGTCACCCGGGAATCGGTAGTGCAACGGTCTACCGGACACTTAAGTTGTTTGCAGAAGCAGGGTTGGCACGTGAAATACTGCTGCATGACGGACAGACGAGGTATGAACATGTCATGGAGGGTGAACATCATGATCACCTGGTTTGTACCGGTTGCAATTCTATAATTGAATTCGAAAATGAAACTATTGAAAAGCTGCAACAGGAAATAGCAATCAGACACGGTTTTATGATCAAGAGTCACAAACTGGAGATTTATGGCCTGTGTGCTGTTTGTAGAGGTGTCTCAGTGAAACCGGTTTGATTAGACAGTAACTTTTTTTTATTGTTTAATTGAAAGTGAAATTCAAAAGCATATTGTTTTGTGGTTTATAGTTTGAGTAAATGCGATAGCAAAGGATCAGAATATGGAAAACAGCGTAGACAAATTGACATTCGGTGAATCTATTAAACGCGTGGCACTGGTGGGAAATCCCAATGTGGGTAAGAGTGTACTGTTTAATGCACTTACCGGTGCTTATGTAACCGTATCAAACTATCCCGGAACTTCGGTCGAGGTCGCTCGCGGTAATGCTGTTCTGGATGGCAAGGAGTGGCAGGTTATTGATACACCCGGTATGTATTCGATTCATACCATCACCGAAGAGGAGAGGGTAGCACGGGAAATA
>Ga0105044_10003228_pt1 | contig 22340 bp, 16 predicted proteins | sample MAT01_FD_78092 | JGI IMG/M metagenome (GOLD analysis project Ga0105044, IMG submission 78092) | Freshwater microbial communities from Lake Fryxell liftoff mats and glacier meltwater in Antarctica - MAT-01 | ecosystem: Environmental > Aquatic > Freshwater > Ice > Liftoff microbial mat | place...
AGAACATCTAACGTTCTGCCGGGTTTTTTGATCAAGGAGAGAAAATAAAATTATGGTCTTACGAGACTTACAAAATCATTTGCATTATTGAAACCAATTACGAGATCGACTACGTCAACAAAGTCATCTCCGTTTAAGTCAGTTTTTACATAACCCGATACAAAATTATTCCCATCATTAAAAATATCAACCAGATCGGCGGCATCAACTGACCCATCCTGATTGGAGTCACCATTGTATGCGGCAAATTCAACCGGAGAAGCATCAACCTGTTTCAGATTGCTCCCGTATGCTTTTGTTACCGCATTTGTAAAGTCGTATGTCAGGTAAAGATTAGTAAATATACTTGTTGAAGCTCCCCAGGTCTCAATAAGATTCCTGTGCTTTATTACGACGTAGTATCCTGTTGCATTGACAGCGGTTTTAAAATACAACCTTCCTTTGCCTAATGTATCAAGATATATTTTCCCGGAATCAATAATTGTTGTGGCGGATGAATTATAAAGTTTAACTCTGACAGTGTCACGCACCATTGAGTTTGTTGCCGGCTTGTAAAATCCTTGTATCCACACATTAAGATCAAGCACTCTGTCCTGGACAAGTTTAATTGTTACATAGTTTGTACCCGAAGCCCCTCCCAGTGCAGTTCCTGTAATATATACATTCCTGCTTGTTGAAGCGTCGACGACAACACCCGCAAAGGCATCCGATCCGCTGCCTGAGCTGTTGTATTTATACGACCATTCAATAATACCGGTGATTGTATATTTTATTACAATACCATCATTTCCGGTACCTGTTTCGGCTGATCGACCAGCGAGATAAAGATAACCGGATGCATCACTTGTAATCGCGAAACCTTCATCATTACCGTTTGCACTGCCATTAAACAAAACAGTATCAAGAGCGACGCCGGCATTATCAAATTTTAACATTACAATATCGGCTCCTGAACCTGTATTCTGAGCTTTGCCGGTAAGATAAATTTCATTATCATTTTTGTATAATAAAGCATTTGTGTTATCATCTCCGTTTGCACTGCCATTGTACCTTCTAAGCCACGTTTCCACACCCGCGTTTGAATACTTGATTAAAATTGCATCTGCACCCGTGCCTGTCGATTGGGAAACTCCCGCAACATAAATATCAGGAGCAGAAGTAGTAGTATTGAAAGAAAGGCTAACACCAAAATCCTCACCGTTGGCTGTTCCGTTAACTCTCTTCGCCCAGTTTTGTGTTCCGGTTGCATTGTACTTGACAGTTGCGATGTCATTATTACCTGTCCCGAAACTTTTTCCTGTAACAAAAATGCTTGTATCGGCACTGACTCTAACGAATGTTGCAGAATCATTGGCATTACCGCTTCCGTTATAAGCTCTTACCCATGTTGAATCTCCTGTGGTTCCATTATATTTAATTGTGACAAAATCTGAATTTGTTGCATCTCTGTAAAAACCTTTTCCTGTAACATACACACTGTTGTTCTTTACAGTCAGTCTTGTCGCATAGTCATCCATATTTCCGGCACCGTTATAAACTGAAGCCCAGGTTACTGCGCCCGTAGTTACATTATATTTTAAGGTAATATAATCAAGACCGGTGAAAGGACTCCTTGTAGTAACACCTGTTACATAGAGATTGGACGTTCCGTCAAGAATGATCGAAGTACCTTCGTCAGTGGAATTTCCGGAACCGTTGTAAACTGCTGTCCATTGCGCTACGCCTGATGAATTATATTTGATAGTAACAATGTCATTGCCATTTGAAGCGCTGAGACTCTTTCCGGTAACATAAACATTATTTGATGCGTCAAGTATTATAGCTCTTGGCTGATCCATGTTTTGCGCACCCGAATATTTTTTTATCCAGCTTGTATCAACCTGGGAAAAACTTTTCCCGGAAATCACTAACAGACAAAGTACAAAAAGAAAGACGATAGTTTTTTTCATAATGTTTTATTGGTTTTTTTAAAAAATTTAATTAAAATAATTTGTTGTGATGCTTGTTGCAACTTCCGGAGAATTGAAAGAGAAGTAGGGTGAAAATTATTTGTGATGAAAAGCTCTCACCATTTTTTGGTGATCCCGTATTCATTCAGCTTTTCGGGATGTTTAGCATGAAGTCCGATCGCTCTTTTTTCAAGCATGCTTAAGAGCAATTCTTTTTCCCTGCTTACATAACGCGCTTCAAGATATTTTTTTGATAAAGTGCTTTTTAATTCTTCGATCTCCTCGTCTTTGGATTTAATATCCTCAATCAGAGTCTGAACAAACCGTTAAACAAATTTCTAATTCCAATTCTGATAAGATTTCCTCAGTAATGCTGAAAGAGCTGAAATTCAAACTTAAACAATTATCTGATATACCGACTGAGAAGATTTTTATGATAAGGATGAGACTTATGTCATGGATAGACGTACATATAGAAAGATTAAAAACACCTGCTACAGCTAAACAACTTTAATAACAAAAGATCCGTCAGATACATCCGGCGGTTCTTTGATATAAAATATGCTGTACAATTTTATCTTCGCTTATAATGCTTCGAATTGACTCTGCATTCTTTCTTTAGCTGAAAATACAATTTTTTATAATTTACCCTGCTCTTTATATATTTGTGTTTGTTCTTGCTGCTTTTACCTGCAGAGTAGAGCTTTTTCTTTTTTGGATAATGCTTCTTGTATGAAACCTTTGCTACTTTACTTTTTAAGACATTAACTTCGGTTCTTAATTTATCGTATTTATCCATTACGATATCAAGGTCCTGCGAAAGATCTTTGTTTTCTATCTTTGTGTCTGCTATAAGTTCACGGTTCTGAATGTTTGTTCTATGCGAATCATAAAACAAATATCCGAGAACTCCGCTGGTGCAAACAAGCAAAGCAATAATGACACTGTGTATCCTTGTCAGATTTTTGAATATTTTCATTCTTTACTTTTGTTTTGTTTATAAAATAGTTTAATTTTTCTACGATTAAGATTAATTAATGTTGGTATAATAATTTTGTAATTGTTAGGGAATTGACAGAAAGTTACAAGTTTAAATTTTTAATTACAATATTTTAATGCCATCATATTATATTTTTTTTGTGCAAATGGAGTCATTACACGTTCTATTTTTACCGGATCTGTATTTTTATTTGAAGCTACAATAATTTAAATTGAAAACGATGTTGAATTTTGGTATTTTATTAAAATAATTAAATCATTATGAAAAAATCCAAGAATATACTTTTGATATTATTCCTGTTTGTGTGCTCAGCCTCTTATGCTCAGGATGCACAGGAGATCATAAAAAAAGTTCAGTCCAAGTACGACAATATTACAGACGCAAAAGCAAGCTTTACTCAGACACTTAAAGGTTCAGGCGGAAAAGCTAATTCATCATCCGGTGTCATATACATTAAGAAAGGCAATCAGTACAGAATTGAAGCCGGAAGCCAGATAATAATTACCGATGGTCAGACATCATGGTCTTATTCTCCGAAAAGAAAGCAGGTCGTAATCGATAATTATAAAGATGACGGAAGTTCATTTTCTCCTAATAAGTTCTTGTTTAGCTATCCCGAGAATTTTTATTCCGATCTTGATGGCGATGAAAATGTTGGTGGTGTGGATTGTTATGTTATCAAACTGACTCCAAGAAGCGGAGGATCTGTCAAATCAGCAAAGATATGGATCGATAAGAATGAAGATCTTATCAGAAAGATCAACATTGTAACAACTGAATCGACAAACACTTACATGCTTAAAGATATCTCACTTGATGCAGGATTAAGTTCTTCTAAATTCAATTTTTCTCCCCCTGCAGGAGTTGAAGTCATAGATCTCAGGTAAATTAAAATTAATTTATTTTAATACAAAGTTAAGCATTACTTTTCTTTTTGCTTAACTTTTTTTATTACTTTATTGAATCCAAAGGTTAAAAAATATCTTAAGATAATTTTTCTATTTTCTCTTACCTTCTTTTTTCTGTATCTCGCTTTCAGAGGAAATAATTTCGGGGAATTGTTTATCGTTCTTAAAACCGCAAATTATTATTATGCGATCTTAGGAACTATAGTCGGAATACTTATCGGAAGTTATATAAGAGCTCTGCGCTGGAGGTATCTTTTGAATCCTCTTAAAAAAGATATTGGGATGGGTATACTCTTTTCTTCAATGATGATAGGATACATGATGAACAGCATTATTCCCAGATCAGGTGAGGTTTACAGACCTGTACTTCTTGCGAACAGGGAAAAAATTTCAAGAGCCGCAGCATTCGGAACAATACTCGCTGAAAGGATCTTTGATGTCCTTACCCTTTTAATCTCCTTTGGAATCTGTATGTTTTTTTTTAAACAGAAATTATCGGAAGCATTTTCACAATATAATCTTGAGACTATTTCATTGTATGTTGCAATTGCAACACTTGCATTTGTTACTCTGATCGTTATCATAATTTTCAATCTTGAAAAATCAGAGATAATCTTCGAAAGAATTTCTAAAAAGCTTTTGCCGGAAAAGTATCATCTGAAAATTCAGAACATATTCATTTCCATGATAAATGGTTTTCTGTTTATCAAATATCCTAAGTATTATCTGCAGATATTTATTCTTTCAGCGCTGCTTTGGGGTTCTTACATATTTTCAATCTACCTTACCCTTCTTGCATTCAATATTAATATTTCATTCTTTGATGCTAATCTTGTTCTGACAATGACGACGTTTGCGACAATGATTCCCCTCCCGGCAAATTCGGCAGGAATATTTCATCTATTCTGTACTGCGACTTTGGTGAATATTTACGGGGTAGATAAAGAAACGGCTTTCGGCTTTGCAACCGTTAATCATTTGATGGGAACACTAAGTATTATTTTGATTGGATTGTACTTTTTTCTGAAGGAGAATCTTGAATTCAAAAAAACCCCTGAGATGCAAGATACAGGGGTCGTTTCTGATAAATAAAGCTTATGCAGACTTTTCCGAATTAAGTTTTTTTTCTTTCCTCTGTTTCACAAAAGCAATTATTATAGGAAGCAGGGAAAGAATTATCACTCCTATTATGACAAACTCAAAGTTCTTTTTTATAAAAGGAATATTTCCAAAGAAATATCCAAGCAATGTCATTGAAGTTACCCATAGTATCCCTCCGATTACATTATAAAAGATAAATTTTTTGTAGCTCATATTTGCAACTCCGGCAACTATCGGAGCAAATGTTCTCGCAAATGGAATAAAGCGGGCATAGATGATCGCTCTTCCACCATATTTTTCGTAAAACTCGTTTGCCTTTATAAGATGATCTTTAGCAAAGAATCTGGATTTTTCCCTGCTGAATATCCGTGGTCCTGTCTTTTTCCCAAAAAGGTAACCTACCTGATCACCTACTATAGCGGCAATTATCAAAGCAACATTCAAAACCGTGATATCCATGTAACCCTGAGCAGCGAGTAATCCTGCTGTTATAAGCAGTGAATCTCCCGGCAGAAAAAATCCTATAAGTAAACCGGTCTCAGCAAAAACGATAATTATAAGTACGGTCAATCCGCCCCATCTTATCAGCTCTTCAAGATTTCCAAGCTTACTGAAAAAATCTGACAATACTTCCATTTATACTTCAATTTATTTAATAAAAACAATTTAGTCATTATTGATCTAATATTAATTGCAAAAATATTTTCACATTCTGAAATTAATACATTGCCTTATCAATACCTATGTGACACAATGCAAAATCGTACTTTACCGGGTCATTTTTATCAAATGATCTTAGAACTTCGGTAAGCTCAATTGCGAATTTCATATCACATGATTTTCTTTCAGCCAGACCTAAATTCCTTGAAATGCGGTATATGTGTGTATCAACGGGCATCAACAATTTAGACTTATCAACTGATGTCCAGATGCCAGTATCGATATTGTCTTTTCTTACCATCCATCTGAGATATAGATTAAGTCTTTTACAGCTGGAGTTTTTTTCCGGAAGTGGAATGAGATATCGGAATGATGACCCAGTGTTACTTTCCCCGTTTAATTTTTTTGCAAATGCTGATAGCGCAGCAATAATATTCGGATCTTTTGGCGAATAATTTTTTAAAAATAAGTTTTGAAGTGATCCGTTATCATTCAGTGCCAGACTGATATTTGAAAGTAACGATGCAAGATCATCTTCTGAATTAAACCTGTAATAAAGCCCTTTAAGAAATTTTTTATCTTTTTGTTGCGAGAAATTAGAAGTAAATTCGTGAACTTTAAAATCAATATTCTTAAGGAATCTCCTGATAAAAACGTTGATCTGATCAACTTGTCCGTAAGAATAGCATGAAGTGATCAGTCCTGCAACTTCAATATCCTTTGCTTCATTAAAGTCATGCAATGTCCAGACAGGATCCTTTGAAGAATGCTTATTTTTATATTTCCCGTAAATGCTGTCAAGAAATATTTTTAAATCTTTTTTTAAAATTTTACCCAATTCATTTTAATGCAAAAAGTTTTTATTATCGGGGACAATGAACCTCTTATGGCTGAGCTCTCCGAATTGCTGAAAAAGAAGTATGAAATTACAGATGAGCTTGATCCTTCTGTTGATTTTATTTTTGAACTTACAAATTTCAATAAAGAAATTAAATTTAATATTCTTAATTTTATCGATGAAAAAAATTCTAAGGGCATTGTAATTTCATCCTCGCTTTGTATCACTGCCCTTGAGCAGGGAGCGAATTCGGGTTTTCCTCAACGTCTTGCAGGAGCTGCTTTGTATCCCACCTTTTCTGAAGCAAAAGGAATTGAGATCACAAAAACCGCTTTCACTTCAGAGGAAAATTTTGCTAAAGTGAAGGAGCTTTTTGAGAAGCTTGAAAAGGAAGTTCATGAAGTTACAGACAGACCGGGAATGATCTCAATGAGAATAATCACAATGATCATCAATGAAGCATATCTTGTTCTGCAGGAAGGCACTTCAAACCGCGAAGACATTGACACTGCCATGAAGCTGGGTACAAATTATCCTCATGGTCCAATCGGCTGGAGTGAAAAAATTGGAATTGAGCTGGTATATAATATTTTAAGATCCATGTTCGATGAGTTTGGTGATGACAGGTACAGGATCACTCCCCTTTTAAAGGAAAAAATGTTGAGCATTAAGAATTAGTATACCGGAATTATTACAGATCTAAAATTGTGTTGTTCCGTCAACTTCACCCCAGAGACCTTTCTTATTTTTTCGGGCATCAGATTCCAGTTTTTTAAATTCATTAATTTTTGAAATTGATTTATCATAAAAAACATTTGCATAACCGTCCTCCAGAATTTTTGCGTTCACTAATGTTCCGTCTTCAAAATAAACATATCTCAAAAGCCGGTTATACTTATCCACGTTATCATAACCCGGATCTTTCTCAAGCCGGACTTTCTTTCCTTCAACAAGCTTCGTAACATAATCTGAGGCCGCTTCACCAAGTTTCTTAATCGTTTGTTTATCTCTGCCTGTTTTTGAAGACTCTCTGTCAAGCTTGTCTGAGTCATACTTTTCCGGAGTATCGATCCCAATCAGTCTTACTTTCTCACCGTTTGACATTCGGAAAGTATCTCCGTCAATGACCTTGCTCACTGTCAGATATTCATCAGAATAGGTTTGCTTATTCTCTCCGCTATTCTTTACTAATGGTTTCTCAGTTCTTATGTCATCGCAATTAAAAGCTGAAATAGCAATTGCCGACAAGATTAAAATTAAAAATGCATTTTTAATATATGCTCTCATTTTAATAAAGTATGTCAAGAATTATGTTCTTTTGCGACGGTTTGTTTTTTGAAATTTTAACCGCGCCTATAAGTCTTTTTTCACCGGCATTAAGTTTATGTTCATTGTGCGCATACAACTCACACACGGTATCGCCCTTCTTAACTTCGTCACCAATCTTTTTCTTCAAAATGATACCTGCAAGATAATCGATCTTATCATCAACTTTCTTTCTTCCGCAGCCAAGCTCAATTGCAGCGAATCCGAAGTCAACTGCAGTTAGTGCAGACACAAAGCCATCTTCATTTGCGGTAACTTCCTTTTTAAATCTATCCCGCTTGAGATTTGCCCAGTCCTTTACATATTCAACATCTCCATTCTGAATCTGTACCATCTCCAGAAATTTATTGTATGCATCCCTGTTCATCAATTTATCCTTAGCAATTATTTCACCTTCGTCAATACTGGATGCTTTGCCGCCAAGATATATCATTGCTCCTGCCAGAACATTATTAAGTTTGTAAAGGTCAGGGACAATTCCACCGCACATCAGCTCGATGCATTCTTCCACTTCAAGCCAGTTACCGATATTCCTGCCTAATGGTTGTTCCATATCGGTTAGAATGGCAATGGCTTTCTTGCCGAACTGTTTTGAAACTGAAATTAATTTTTTTGCAAGCTCAAGAGATTTATCATGATCAGGAAGATTTGCACCATTGCCTATCTTTACATCAAAAACAAACGCGTCAGCACCTTCGGCAAGTTTCTTGCTCATAATGCTTGACGTAATTAATGGAATGGACTCAACTGTAGCGGTAACATCACGCAGCGCGTAAATCCTTTTATCAGCCGGCGCAAGCTCTGCCGTCTGCCCTATCATAACTACATTTGTCTCCGCGATTATTCTTTTGAAATCCTGGATTGAATAGTGAACATTGAAGGCGGGGATCGACTCCAGCTTATCGAGTGTACCGCCGGTATGACCAAGACCTCTTCCTGAAATCATAGGAACAGCAATATCACATGACGCGACCAGCGGCGCAATAATAAGTGATGTTTTATCTCCAACGCCACCGGTGGAATGCTTATCAACTTTAGGAATATTAAGATAATCAAGCTCAACCCGGAGTCCGCTGTTCAACATGACTTCAGTAAGATGAAAAGTTTCCTCGTCATTCATTCCGTTAAAATACACCGCCATAAGGAATGCAGACATCTGATAGTCAGTTACTGCACCGCTAAGATAACCTTTAATAAAAAAATCTATCTGATTCTTACCAAGCAGTGTATTGTTTCTCTTGAGCTTTATTATTTCAACAGCATTCATTTCTGTAAATTTAATTATATCAATTAAGCATTATTTTTTTATGGCAATAAATTTCTTACCGAAGTAATTTGCATACCATTTATTAAGATCAGATTCCCCGTCTGTCAATATGTCAGTATAGAAAAGAGTTCTCGGAGCTGTGACGATGGCAGCTACATTAATGCTATCGGAATTGCTGCTTTTAATAAGATCATATCTTTGATTTACTTCTTCATTAAAGCTACCGGCTTTTCCTGAAGCCAAATCAGTCCAGGCATACTTTATAGAATTCTTTCTGATGAAAATCGCAATACAAAAAATGAACGCAGCTATATAGACCAGCCTTGGGATTTTTTTAAAATCAAATTGGAATCTGGTCTTCAAATAAGATATGAGACATAATGAGCTGTAAAAATATCCCAGCAAGAAAATCAGATAGGAAAAATTCAGGGTCCTGTCGTAAGGAGATTTTCCGGTGCTCCAGACGCTTACGAAAATTAAAACATATAATGCAGCGCAGGTTATCAGAACCGAATACAGAGGATTTATAAAAACTAACTTTGACCTGTTTTCAATTGCGGTAAACTTAATTATTAATGGAACGAGCAGAATTGTCATCGCTATGAGCGGCGTCAGTGCAGTCCAGACAAATATTGATCTGACAAGAACCTCTACGGTATGATACAGCGAGAAAAATAAATTGTGACGGGCAGGAAATAATGCACTTCGATGTTCATTCCCTCCTGATGAAATAACTATGTAAGAGCATATTACCGAAATAACAAGCAGAATAATCAAACGTCTGTCAAATTTTTTTTTTGAAAACAGGCTGATCAGGCAAATCGAAATTAATACAATGTTTAAAAAAATCATAGAAATTTCACTGCAGCCGGCGGTAGCGACTACTATTAAGCACAGGATCATCATGGACATAACATTATTTTTATTTTCTGATTTACTCATCCGGAAATAATATATAAAGAATAGTAAAACAAGAGTCATTGCAACAGTATAAACCGCTGAACCTGTCAGCCAGTAAAAACCCTGTGATATCGTGGGCATTCCGTATAAATAAATAAATACAAATGACAACGTCATCAGAAGTTTTTGCTTTACTGTTAAGCCGGACGGAGCAAGAGTTGAAAAGAAAAAATAGACGGCTGTAAAAAATCCAAGCATTATAATTAAGAGCTCAAATCTATAACCTGTGATCGATTTAAAGTACAGCGGCGTGACACTCATCACAAAAGTTGAGAAATACTTGCCGGTCCAGTACTTGTACCATTGGTACTGGCTTTCCCAAAAGCCCCAAGACTTTGGTTTTTCAGAGAAAAAAAAATCATCAGCAGACGGATGACTGAAAAAAGTAAGTATTATGAAGGGGAGTATACCAAAAATGAGCAGAGCAAGAAAATAGTTTTGTAGCTTTTCTTCAGAAAAAAAATGACGCATGTCAGAAAATAGTTTGAATTCTACAAATTAGAGAAATTGAACTTCTTATTAAAGCTATCTCTTTCGTCTTAGCTGAAATTCACAAACTTTAATAATTAACTTTGACAATTAAAACTTCACTGCATAATTTGAATTAATTATTTGTTGGAGATATTAATGGTTAGATGGGAATGTGTTCCGGCTCTTAAATTTGCTTTGATCCTCACAGCAGGCATCATCACAGGTTCGGCGATCTATGTTAACCTGCTTGCAACAATATCAGTACTTGTCATAATCAGCATTTGTATCCTCATCATTAAAAATAAGACTTACTTTGATCTGACAAAATTCCTTCTGATTTGCCTGTTAATATTTCTCTTTGGAATGTTAAAATCGAACATTGATTTTTTTATTACTCCGGATAACTCCATAAAGAACATTCAAAGCACACAAAGTAAAAATAATTCAAAACTGATCGGAGTGATTTCTGATATTCCTGATCAGGACCCGGCAAGAATACGATTTATGCTCTGCGCAGAAATTCTTATAAAAGGAAGTGACACAATTCAGGTATCCGGTGATGTTATCGCTGAAGTGCGTAAGAATATGTTTACTAAGGAAAAAGTAATGCCGCCGAGACTGAACGCAGGTGACAGGATCATTCTAAAGGGAAAGCTGTCGGATCCAGGCAGCGTCAGAAATCCCGGTGAGTTTGATTATAAAAAATATTTAGAGCTGCACAATGTCTATAAAATTTTCTATGTCACCGGCTATGAAAACGCTGAAGTTATTTCTTCGGAAAATTTAAATTTCTTTTATCAGCATATTATCATACCGGCAAAACTTTTTTCTCTTTCAAACATAGATAAGTATCAGACAGGTGACGAAGCTTCTTTCCTCAAAGGACTTGTGACCGGGGAGCGGTCGGACATTTCACAGGAAATGAAAACCGCTTTTGTTGACGCGGGAGTTATGCATCTCATCGCAGTATCCGGTCTTAACGTAGCATATATAATAATTTCACTGACATTATTGCTCTCCCTGCTTCGCATCAATCTGATACCAAGAACGATTATAATCGTAATCTTTTTAATTTTTTACTGCTTCTACACAGGCAGCACTGCATCGATTGTAAGGGCAAGCATTATGGGAATACTTGTTTTAACTGCATTCTGTATTGAGAGGAGAGTGAATTTCTTCAATTCGATCGGCGCAGCGTCACTTCTTATTCTGATATATGATTCGAAGCAGTTGTTCGATCCGGGATTTATACTTTCGTTTTCAGCGACGATATCAATGGTTATAATTTTCACTAAATTCGATGAGCACATTCTCACCAAGCTGAGAGATTGGAATTCCCGCGGAAAAAAAATTACACTTGCGGTCACGGTATTGTTATTTACTTCTCTTTCAGCGCAGATAGGAACAGTTCCGATAACGATCGCATACTTTGGAAAGCTGTCAGTGATTTCCATCGTAGCCAATATTGTAGCAGTACCGCTTGCAAATCTGTCACTTGCCCTGGGATTCTTTCAAATCATTACAGCGGCATTCTCGGAATACATTTCATCAGTAATTTCGGAAGTAAACAATATTCTGCTTGCATTTCAGATCGGCTTTATCAAATGGAGCGCTTCACTTGAATATTCTTATGTAAACATTGCCAAAATAAATTTTCTGAGCATGAGCGGGTACTATGCTGTCGTCATAATTTTACTGACAATAAGGAATAAAGATCAGATTTTTTCGAGAGCAATTATCGGTATGCTAACTGTACTTTGCATTCATGTATTTAATATTGATACAGAAAACAAACTCAGGGTAACATTTATTGATGTTGGACAGGGAGATTGCGCCGTAATACAAACTCCTGATAACAGGGTAATACTCGTCGATTGCGGAAGGATGTCATACAGCTTTGACAGCGGTGAAAGGACAATTGCTCCGTTCCTCAGGTCAAATGGAATTACAGCGATCGATATGATCATTCTGACTCATCTGCATAATGATCATACCGGAGGAGTAAATTATCTTCTTGAAAATTTCACTGTCGGGACATTGATCACAAGCGGACAGAAAATCGTTTCACCTTTGACAGACAAGATGGACAGCATTGTTCAGATAAAGGGAATTCCTGAGAAGGTCATTCGGGCAGGTGACCTTATTGACGATATGGAAAACTTACGAATGTACTTTCTCTTTCCAACCGGTAAATTCGTCAATGAGAGCGGTTATACAGTTGATAATAATTTAAACAATGGTTCAGTCGCATTCATATTAAAATACAGGGAGCTGGAAATTTTCTTTGGAGGAGACATTGAGGAGGAAGGCGAAAAATTTTTGGCAGAAAATTATTCCGATTTTTTAAAAACAGACGTGTTGAAAGTCTCACATCACGGAAGCATCACATCGACCTCTATACCGTTCATCATAAAAAACAAGCCCGCTTATGCAGTGATATCCTGTGGGATGTTCAACAAATTTAATCATCCTTCCTCCATAATTTTAAACCGCCTGAAAAATACCGGCACAACTATTTACAGAACAGATCTGGAAGCAGCGGTTGTATTGGAAAGTGACGGAAAAGAGATTGAATTCGTCGACTGGAAGTAAGAGAAATTTCCGATAGCTTCCGGCGGTAAATAAACCGGAAGCTGATCAAGAATTAATTTTTAGAATTGAACCGACACCGAGTAAATCTTTTTCTCATTCGAGGCAGTAAATGTAATTTCATTCTTCACAGGATCGTAAATAAAATTATTAATAACATTGTAAATTTTCCCTAATGATTTATTTCCCGCATATACTTCCTTTTTGGAAATATAAGTAACGGGATCGTAGTAAACATCACCAATATAGAAGAGAACATTATTCTTAGAATACATCAGCCATGAAATGAAGCTGAACGTGGAAGTTTCGCTGATCTCAGATCCCGGAAAAGGAAGACGTTTTCCGTTAACAAACACATTGCTGGAATATGTCATAGAGTCAATCTTCTCTTCTGCAACGAAAGCATAATTGCCCATTGCATCAAACTTGAGCACACCAGAATTTTTACCATCACCCTGGTAGCTTACATATTCATATTTTCCAAGAAGCTTATCACCAAGATAAAGAAATGATTCGTTGGGAATATTTTTTTCAAAGTCTCCGTAATTTTGCCCGACATAATAGATTTCTTTGTTCGGTGCAAAACCATAATCATAAACATCGTCAAATTTTTTTCTGCTGAGAATGACACGGCTTTCACCATAGTTCATCATCAGAAGAGATTCTTTCTTTTTCAGATCCGCTATGCCTGAATAAAGCATGTCGCCTTTATCATTATATTTAACAGGATGAGTGTTGTATCCAAGTTCATAAGCCATTCCGTCTTTCACAAAAAAGGTATTGGAATAATACTGATCATAAGCCTCTTCATCGGGTTTCGTTTTTACAGCAGGAATTATTTCTTCGCTCGAACCGAAATAAGATATTCCGTTATCCCCGACAAGCTTTATTTCAGTAAGTCCGTAGCCAAACTGCGGAGCTCTTTTTGATCTGTCCGATGTAAGATAAGCAGGTAATTTCTTATTTCCCAGGACAAGGAAGTAGTCATACTTACTTTCGGAAACGGAGTCCCCTGCTGAATAGACCGGCTCATTCATTGCATTAAACTGTAATGGAACACTTACCATTTCAAACTTATCATATTCCTGTGTTCCGGAAACTACAAACTCATTACCGACTCTTTCATAAAATTTACCACCAAGCTTTGCAATATAGCTCAGCTCCCCGTTATTATTTTTCATTAAGCTTGCTTCGTTGATATCACTGTAATTTGTAGCTATCTCGCCTGATTCAAAAATAATCTTTGCCTTATCATTCACAGTCGCTATGAAAACTCTTTCACCGTTCTCATTGTAATAATAATCATCATTAAAATTTCTGTTCTCTTCCTCTCCATCATTTTTGTAGGTTACATATTTGTAAGCAGCTTTAATATTATCATAAGGTCCAGATTGCCGGAAAGGATTATCAGCGCTGTAGTAGCCGATATGGAAAAAACCCTTCTCTTTAAAAATAAAAACGTATTCACCGTTCTTGTTAAGATAGCTAGTATAAGAATCAATGAAGTCATAGTTCTTAACGGTGACACCGTTCACGATAAGAAAATAATTATCGCTTCCGTAGTCCTGTCCGTAATTTCCTGCTGACACGTAATAGCTGCCTTTGCTGTCAAAAATTATCCTGTCATAAACTATGTAATCATACTTTTCGGATAATGAATTGTTGGAGATAATAAAAGATTTATTTTCATCCTCTACCCTATAAACGTAACACTGGGTTCCGGTCGCTTTGTCTTTAACAAAGCTGAAGACATCAGCATTACCTTTATATTCAAGCCTGAATAATTCTGTTTCAGTGATGGTTTGTGCAAAAACTGTTTTTAATGTTAACACAATAATTGCAAGGATTAGGAGGGGGAATAATTTTTTCATTTAGTTAAGTTTGGTTTTACAAAATTAACGGATTTATCAAAGAGATTAAAGTTTAGTTTTTATTCCAATGTTGAAAATTGTGAATGTAATTATAGTCACATCTGTCCAAAATAAAGAGAAAGCTTGCCACGAATTTCACTAATGATCACGAATTAGAAATATTATCAACCTTTGAAGATTTACTTGTGGACCTTGCAGCGGTGCTTGACTCGGGAATTCCTGCTTGTCGCCATTGCTCTGAATTTCTTATCGGCAATCTATCACAGGCGGGTTCTTTTTAAAAACAATAATGATTATCCTGTTTGCATGATTAATTTAAAACCTTTAAGTGTAGATGAAAATTATTTTGGACGGCAATGAATTATAGTAAGCCGATAAATAAATTTTACTCTATTAAATTATTTTTAAAATTTAAATATTATTGAAACTGAATATGAAATCACTTCAAATATCCTTATTGATCTTCACATTAGTATTCTTCCTGGCATGTTCGGAAAATAAATCCAGAAAAGTTAACGGAGCTGATGATAAGAGATCAAATGACAAGCCGGTCGTAACAGATAGTAATTCGGAATTATCGCATTATGATCTGGCATCAAAAAATCCTTTGATAATTAAACTTCCAAAAGAGCTGCTTGAAATTTCGGGCATAACAATGACGCCGGATGGAAAGATGTTTGCGCAGCAGGATGAGAGCGGTATAATTTTTCAGATCGATTACAAATCCGGTACTATAATAAAAACATTTTCTCTGGGTAGTCCTCCCATAAAAAAGGATTTCGAAGACTTGGTTTTTGTAAAAGATAAATTTTATATGCTGGAGAGCAATGGCAACATTTATGAATTCGGCGAAGGAAGTAACGGTGAGAGTGTTGAGTATAAGGTTTACAAGAATGATCTCCGCAAGAGCAGTGATACAGAGGGCATGTCCTATGACCCGGAAACAAATTCACTGCTGATCGCATTGAAAGGAGATGCAGGCAAAGAGCTTGAGGGAGACAAGGCAATATATTCATTTTCGCTGGACAATATGAAGATGGATGAGAGTCCGCGTATCATTCTTCCGCTTCAGGAAATAAGGAAGAATTTTAATCCTTCAGGAATTCAGAAAAATATAAAAATAGGTACATACTTTATTATAACTGCAAACGGCAATGAGATTGCCGAGATTGATAAGAACGGAAAGATTCTCGGCAGACAAAAGCTGCCGGCTCCTGTTCACAGCCAGCCGGAAGGGATCGCATTTGATAAGGACAATAATTTATACATAAGCAATGAAGGAAAATCGGGTAACGGATCCATAGTTGTTTACCCATACAAAAAATAAAAGATAAAAAATTTGTCAGAATTCCTCCGAAATTAAAATATGACAGGTCTATACAAACAGTTACTTCCTTTTATCATAATTTTCGTAACAGTCAGTTCAGAGTTTATAAAAGCGCAAGACAGTGCTAATACCTTACAGCAAAAAGAAAACATTATTCCGGGAATTCAATATAAAGCCGGCTCACTACATAAATTTCTTTTTGGTGAGCATTGGAGAAGTTTATGGATCACTGAAATTCCTGTTGAAGTGATAGACATCAATGAATTCGGCGGCGGTCTGACACCATTGAAAAAAGGAGGAGGACTTCAAACCAAATCATTACGGCTGAAAGGCAATGACGGGAATGAATATAAATTCCGTCTACTGGATAAAAATCCTGTTAACAGTTTACCGAAGGAGCTGCAGGAATCAATATATGCTGATGTGATACAGGATCAGATCAGTATTGGAATACCGGGAGCGGCTCTTGTTGTTTATCCGCTGATGAAAGAAACAGGAATATTAGTGCCTGAGCCGAAGCTGATATATATGCCTGATGTCAATGAGCTTGGAAAATTCAGGAAAGACTTCGGAGGCAAACCCGGGATCATCGAGATAAATCCGCGGGGAGGAAAAAAGGGAGTTAATAATTTTGAAGGAGCAGAAAAAGTTGTGAACGGTTTTGAAATTTTTAAAAAGACAGAAGAGGACAATGACGAGAAAGTTGACGGTCCGGAATTTCTTAAAGCGCGGCTGATGGATATTTTTCTCGGAGACAGGGACAGGCATGCCGAACAGTGGCAATGGGCTGGATACAAGACAAACGGTATGAGGGTATGGAAGCCCATTCCCCGCGACAGGGATTACGCATTCGGAAAGTATGATGGTCTTTTTCCGTGGGCTTCAGGTTTTTTTGCACATTCATTAGTAGGATTTTCGGAAGACCTGCCGCAGATCACTGAACTCACATGGACTGGAAGACATCTTGACAGAAAATTTCTAAATGAACTTGAAAAGCCGGTCTATGATTCTGTTGCAAAATTTTTGACAAACAAACTTACGGATGAAGTTTTAAGAAATGCTGTACTAAAAATGCCTGATGGCTTTTTTTTAAAGGCAGGTGATGAACTTTTCTCTTTGCTTAAAAAAAGAAGAGCTCAGCTAAATGAAGCCGCACGGGATTTTTATGAACTGAACGCCGGTGTTGTCGATGTTTACGGAAGTAATAAAAAAGAATTTACCGAGATCGATATACTTAATGACAAGGAGCTTGAGGTAAGACTCTACAAAAAGAACAAATCAAACGGAATTGAAAAAGGTGAAAGAATTTACCAAAGAAAATTTAACTCTGATCATACAAGTGAGATTCGGCTTAACCTGCTTGACGGTAATGATAATGTAACGGTTACGGGAAATTCCGATAATAATATTTTGCTCAGAATAATTGGCGGCAACGGAAAAGATGAAATAATCAATAATTCGGATCAGAGGATTAAATTTTATGACAGCGATAAGGAAACAAAACTATCTTCCGCAAAAGTATATTTTAATAATGACAAAATTTCAATTCCACTTAACCCGATTGATAAGTACGAGCCATCCCTTGAAGACCGGCTTGGATTCTATGCATTTACACCTATCGTAGATTATAATACCGATGACGGATTCATACTCGGGGGCGGTCCAAATTATATGCAGCACGGATTCCGGGCTGAACCTTATGAATACTTTGCTGAACTTACCGCAGCTTATGCAACAGCAGCAAAAGACTACGACATAAGATTTTACGGAGACTTTCATAAGCTTGTACACAGATCAAGAGTTCAGCTTTTTGTTAAAGCGAGTGAGCTTGATTTTAACAGGTTCTACGGATTCGGAAATGAAACAGCTCGCGATGAGGAACTTGCTGAAAGAAATTTTTATAAGACCAACCAAAAAGATTATTCATTTGAACCAATAATATCTGTGAGCTCATATAAGAATTTCAGCATAAATTTTAATTCGGTTCTGAGATCTTCAGATGTAAAGATCAATAACGAACAGTTTGCAGGAATCAATAATGTTTACGGAACAGGCAAGCTTACAACACTTGGCATCGGAGCAGGGTTTACTTATAATAATGTTCGGGCAACGATCAATCCGCAAAAGGGATGGAGCACAAATTTTACTTCGACATATTTTCCGAAGGTTTTTAATAATAAAAATGCCTTTGGAAAAATTAAAATGGATATAATAAACTACCGGACTTTCAATAATCTTACGTTAGTACTTAAAGCCGGAGCAGAATCAGTGACAGGCAAGTATCCGTTCTATTACGCCGCATCAATAGGCGGATTGAAAAATTTAAGAGGATATCCACGGGACAGATTCTCGGGAGATGCAGTAATTTTCGGTCAGTCAGAATTAAGATTGAGCATTGCAACGATAAACCTGTTCATTCCTGCAAAGCTTGGGCTTTCCGTAATATCAGATATCGGAAGAGCATTTGTAAAAAATGAGCGGTCATCGAAATGGCATTCCTCGTATGGCGGTGGAGTATGGCTTAACGTTCTCAATGTGCTGGTACTAAATTTTGATGCCGCATTCTCACCTGAAGTTACGAGATATTATTTTACAACCGGATTTACTTTAAAGTGACAAATAGAAAATAAATTCATTGACTCACTGCAACAGCTTTTAATTAATAAATTAAGAAATAAAATCAAATTTGAAATATATGTTCATGAAAATTATTGATGCCGCTTCCATGCCGATAAGATATCTTTTAATCATCATTCTTGCAGGAGGATTTGTATTAACAAATGAATCCTGTGCACAATCAGACTCATCAACAGAAAATAATACAGGGGATTATTTTTCAAAAAAAATAAAGGTTACCGCCGGCAAGGATTTTAACATAAGCGGTTTCTCTGAGATCTTCCTTGGTGAGCACTGGCGTAAGCTCTGGACGACTCCATTTGAAGCAGGCGTTCTGGATATGAAAAAATTCGCAAAGGGGTTAACGCCTTACAAGCGGGGCGGCGGGCTCCAGACAAAGTCCCTTCGCTTTAAAGGAAATGACGGCAAGACCTACAAGTTCCGGTCTATTGATAAAGATCCGAGAAGAATTCTTCCGCCCGATCTGCAGGAATCAATATTTGCAGACGCCTTCAAAGATCAGATCAGCACTTCACATCCTCTCTCTGCACTCATCGTCGCGCCAATGCTGAATGAAGTCGGAATACTGAACGCCGAACCTATAGTCGTGATCTTACCTGACGATGAAAGTCTCGGTGAATACAGAAAAGATTTTGGTAATGTACTCGGAACGTTTGAAGAAAATCCTGATGACGGAAGCGACGGAGAAAAAGGATTCGGTGAATCAGATAAGATCGTCAACTCATTTAAGCTTTATGAAAAACTGGAAAAGAATAATGACAATCAGGTTGACCGCACCGAATTTCTTAAGGCGAGATTAATGGACCTGATGATCGGTGACTGGGACAGACATTCTGATCAGTGGCTTTGGGCTGGCTATAAGAACGGAGGTAAGACAGTTTACAAGCCGATACCGCGTGACAGGGATCAGGCATTCAGTCTTTATGACGGGCTTCTTCCTTTTATTGCGGGCGAATCAATAACTCAGATCGAAGGATACAAAAAAGACTATCCGAAGATATATGATCTTTCCTTTAACGGAAGATATGTTGACAGAAGATTTTTACCGGGAGTTGAGAAAAAAATTTACGATTCGCTTACCGCATTCATTCAGAATAAAATAACAGATGAAGCAATAACAAATGCAGTAAAGAGAATGCCTGAAGAATGGTACAGGATGGAAGGAGATCATTTGACAGAACTGATCAGGTCAAGAAGGGATAAGCTCAAAGATGCCTCCGATGAACTCTATGATTTAATAAATGAGACAGTGGATATCTATGGCAGTGATAAGGATGAAATTATTGAAATAAATAATATCTCCGGAGATAGAATCGAAATACAATTATTTGAAAAAGATAAAGATACCGGCTCGAAGAAAAAGAATCCATTCTTTGAAAGAACATTTGATTCAAAGGATACAAAAGAGATCAGGTTATATCTTAATAAAGGAAAGGATATCATTAATGTCAGCGGGGCTGATAACAGCGGTATAAGTATTAAAGCAATTTATGGAAAGGAAAAAATTAAAATTAACGGTGATAAAACTAATCAGCCGGATATTTACAAAGACACCCGTTCTACAAGTGATGCAAAGGAAAGATTCGAACCTCTTGTTGAAGACAGAGGATATGACTGGAGATTCGGACCGGGCTTCGGATATAACAGTGACGACGGCATCATACTCGGCGGCGGACCGATACTCTACAAATATGGTTTTCGCTCGAAGCCGTACGTTTACAGGATGTCACTCATCGGCAGCTACGCTTTCGGAGCAAAGAGCTACAGCATAAAATACACTGGTGATTTTTATTCCATCATTAAGGGAGTGAGGATTTTACTTAACGTTGAGAAAACAGAATTAGATATAACCAGATTTTACGGAACAGGAAACGAGACACAGCTTATTGACAGTCTGGATGTTAAGGATTTTTATAAAGTAGGTCAGGAATTAGTTTTGATCAGTCCTTCATTTGAAATTCCTATTTCCGGAAAGGTCAGATTCTCCCTATCACCGTTTTACAAATATTCAGATGTAAGCTATGATGAAAATACTTTTCTCGGACAAAATCCGATGACACGAGGTTTGGGAAGTCAGAAGTATCTTGGTGTAAGCTCTGTGATCGGATATGATTCGAGAGATAACAGATCCGAACCATATAAAGGAATATTTGCTCAGTTAGGCGGATCGGTAACTCCGGCAATTTTTAAAAACAATACTGCATTCAGCAAAGCAGGTTTTGACATAAGAGCATACGTTTCCACAGACACTGTGAAAGGATTAACGTTTGCAGTAAGAGGCGCAGGAGGAAAAGTATGGGGAACATATCCGTTCTACGAATCAATGTTTCTCGGGGGAATAAATTCACTCAAGGGATTTTCAAGAGAAAGATTTGCAGGAGATGAAGTATTGCTCGGACAAAGTGAAATCAGGTTAAGAATTGCCAGAGTAAATCTGCTTATTCCGGGAATGCTTGGTGTATCATTATTCGGAGGTGCGGGAAAAGTATTTGTGGAAGGTGAAACATCGAAGCGCTGGCACAGTTCATACGGTGGCTCTGTATGGATCACTTATCTAAACCGCATGTTCAATGTCGGGCTTACCGTTGCAAAGTCTGATGAAGGTTATAAATATTTCTTCGGCACGGCTTTATTCTTATGACTTCAATCAAATACAGGAAATGAGCAGATCTGTCAAGCATTCACAGCGTATCCGGTCAGTCGTTCTTACCTCTGTGATAGGTATCATCGTAGGATCACTTTTCGCTGCAATTGCCTTCGGCTTTGAATGGGTAAGGATCCTGAAAGGTCTCACAGCGGGATTCATGATCACATTCATCATCAGCATACTTGAGAATTTTATTTTTCAGAATAAATTTAAGAAATTAAAATTCTCCACGGCATTGATGATCAGAACGGTTTGCTATGTTGTAGCAATTTCAATTTCAGTGATCATCGTCTGGGTCGTACATGAAAGCAGTGTTAACGAAGCAGGCATTCTTACCACGCTGAGCTCTGAAGATTTCAGATACTTCATTACAGAAGGAGATTTTAAAAAAATACTTCTCTTCGCGATCATCGTGAGTTTCCTGATAATATTTTTCAGACAGATAAATTCGCTGCTTGGCAAAAATGTTCTGCGAAAATATCTTACCGGCAAGTATCACAGCCCGAAGGAAGAAGAACGGGTTTTTATGTTCCTTGATCTTTCATCATCGACAACTATCGCCGAAAAGCTGTCGCCTATTGAGTATCACAGGTTCATCAATAATTATTTTTTTGACATCGATGAAGAGATAGTAAGATCCAAAGGCGAAATTTATCAATATGTGGGAGATGAAGTTGTGATAAGCTGGAAAGGCAATGACGGCTTCGACGGCGCCAACTGCATCAATTGTTTTTTTGAGATACGAAATAAGATAAACTCTCTTTCTGAAAAATACAAAAGTAAGTTCGG
>Ga0105044_10003229_pt1 | contig 22339 bp, 15 predicted proteins | sample MAT01_FD_78092 | JGI IMG/M metagenome (GOLD analysis project Ga0105044, IMG submission 78092) | Freshwater microbial communities from Lake Fryxell liftoff mats and glacier meltwater in Antarctica - MAT-01 | ecosystem: Environmental > Aquatic > Freshwater > Ice > Liftoff microbial mat | place...
ACTCGGACGGCATCCCCGACCGGTGCGAGATCCTGGCCGGTGCTCCCGACCTGTACGGCCCGACGACGTGCGTGCCCGACGGCGTACCCGACATCTGCCAGCAGCAACCGGATTGCGACACGGACGGCATCCCCGACCGTTGCGAGATCTTGGCCGGTGCTCCCGACCTGTACGGCCCGCTGACATGTGTGCCGGACGGCGTCCCCGACGTCTGCCAGCAGCAACCGGACTGCGACTTCGACGGCATCCCCGACCGTTGCGAACTCCTGGCCGGCGAGCCGGACCTCTACGGCCGCAACACCTGCGTGCCCGACGGCGTCCCGGACGTCTGCCAGCCGCAGCTTGATTGCGACTCGGACGGCATCCCGGATCGTTGCGCGATCGCCGGCGGCGCGCCGGATCGCTACGGCGTGGCGACGTGCGTGCCCGACGGCATCCCGGACGTCTGCCAGCCGCAGCTCGACTGCGACTCGGACGGCATCCCGGACCGCTGCGAACTGCTCGGCGGCGCCACGAACTGCGACGGCGACCTCCTGCCCGACTCGTGCGAGCCCGATTGCAACTCGGACGGCACGATCGACGACTGCGAGATCGACTGCAACTCGGACGGTACGCCGGACGAGTGTCAGAACCTCGAGGACTGCGACGCGAACGGCATCCCGGACGTGTGCGAGCTCGTGGGGAACGATTGCAACCAGAACGGCACGCTCGACGCGTGCGAGAAGGACTGCAACGGCAACGGCGTTCCCGACGAGTGCGACATCGCCCTGGATCCGTCGCTGGACGGCGACGGTGACGGCGTGCCCGACGTGTGTCAGTGCATCGAGGTCGACCGGAAGCGCCCGGGCAGCTTGCTGCTCTATCCGAAGTACGACAACCGCACCGCGCAGCGCACGCTGTTCACGGTGACGAACGTGCACCCGAGCCAGACCATCGACGTGCACTTCGTCTTCCGCGACGGCACGACCTGCCTCGAGTTCAACTACACCGAGCGCCTCACCCCGAAGGACACGATCACGTTGCTCACGAGCACCGTGAACCCGGGTTCCGGTCAGGGATACGCCTACGCGTATGCCCAGAGCACGCAGACCGGACAGCCGGTCGTGTTCAACCACTTGATCGGTCAGGCGCTCGCGATCGACGGCATCGCCACGTTCGAGTACGCGCTCGACGCGGTGTCGTTCGAGGGCATCGGCGCCGGGACGGGGACGCCCACGGACGTCGATGGAGACGGACGGCGCGACCTCGACGGTCTCGAGTACGCGCAGGCTCCGGACGAGATCCTGATCCCGCGCTTCCTCGGTCAGACGAAGAACTCGGCCAGCGAACTGGTCTTCGTCGACCTGTCCGGTGGGCCGTCCTTCCAGGTCGTCGTCGACTACCTCGTGTTCAACGACAACGAGGAAGCGTTCAGCGGTCAGCACCTCTTCCGTTGCTGGGAGTGCGTGCGCGCGTCGGAGCTGTCCGGCACGTTCTCCAACGACTTCCTGTCCACCTTGAACTCGAACGACCTGAACGAGATCCAGGGCCTACCCGGCCTGGAGACCGGTTGGGCGCGCTTCGACGGACGTGAGGCGTTCTCGAACTTCACGACGATCGTCGATCCGGCGATCTACGTGGTGCTCATCGAGCGCAATGGGGGCTACGCGGCGGCGGACTTGCCGTACGAGTTGTGCTCGCAGGACAACGGATCGCTGCTGCCGATCGGGCCGCAGGGAGATCTGTGAGGGAAGGGGTCACCGCGTGGGTGCGGTGATCCTGGTTGGGTGAAGCGAGCCGTGGCGCGGGCAATCCGCGCTGCGGCTTGCTGCTTCAGGGCGAGGGGCGAGGGCGGAGCGTGCGCGGCAGAGGCACGGGGAATCGCACTCAGGCGCGCTTGGTCAACAACCCATCCACGACCCTGCCGAACACATCCGTCAGCCGAAAATCACGGCCCTGGTGGCGGTACGTCAAGCGCTCGTGGTCGATCCCGAGTTGCCAGAGCAACGTCGCATGCAGCTCGTGCACGTCGACCGGGTTCTCGACGACGTTGTAGCCCCAGTCGTCGGTCTTGCCGTAGGTGATGCCCGGTGCGAACCCGCCGCCGGCGAGCCACACCGTGAAGCAGCGCGGGTGGTGGTCGCGTCCGTAGTTCGTGGGCGTCAAGTCGCCCTGGCTGTACACCGTGCGACCGAATTCGCCGGCGCAGAGCACGATCGTGTCGTCGAGCAGACCGCGTTGCTTCAGGTCGGTGACGAGCGCCGCTTGCGCGCGGTCCGCGGCCGCGCACTGCAGTCGCAGCTCGGCCGGGAGGTTCGTGTGCTGGTCCCAGCCGCGCAAGTAGAGCTGGACGAAGCGCACGCCGCGCTCGAGCAATCGTCGCGCGAGCAGGCAGTTCGCGGCGAACGTGCCGGGCTTGCGCGCTTCCTCGCCGTACAGCTCGAAGGTCGAGGCCGGCTCGCCGGAGAGGTCCAGCAGTCCCGGCACCGACGCCTGCATCCGATAGGCGAGCTCGGCCTGCGCGATGCGCGCGCGGACCTCGGGATCGAGTGCACGCTCGGACTCGCGTGCGTTCCATTCGCTCTGCAAATCGAGCAGTTTGCGGCGGTCGGCGCGCGAAACGCCCGGCGGATCGGCCAGGAAGAGGACCGGATCGCCGCTCGAGCGCAGACGGCAACCCTGGTGCTCGCTGGACAGGAATCCCGCGCCCCAGAAGCGCGCCGACAAGGCCTGCATGTTCCCGAAGCCCTGCGTGATCAGCACGACGAACGCGGGCAGGTCCTGGTTCTCCGATCCGAGTCCGTAGCTCGACCAGGCGCCGAACGAAGGCCGGCCCGGCTGCTGGTTCCCCGTCTGGAAGAACGTGATCGCGGGCTCGTGGTTGATCGCTTCCGTGCGCATCGAGTGCACGAAGCACAGCTCCTTCGCGACGGCGGCGGTGTGCGGGATCAGCTCGCTGAGCCACACGCCGTCGGCCCGATTCTCGGCGCGATCGAAGCGGAACATGGACGGCGCGCAGGGGAAGCGCGCTTGGCCGCTCGTCATGCCCGTCAACCGCTGACCGCCGCGGATCGAGTCGGGGATCTCCTGATCGAAGCGGTCGCGCAGCGCGGGCTTCCAGTCGTAGAGATCGAGTTGGCTCGGCGCGCCCTCCATGTGCAGGTAGACGACGCGCTTCGCTTTCGGCGCGTGATGCAGACCTGACGCGGTCTCAGGTATCGGCAGGCCCATTCCGAGCGCGCGATCCCGGCCGAGCGCCGCGCCGAGTCCGAGCAGACCGAGCCCGGCCGACAGCGAACGCGCACCGACGCCGAAGAAGCGGCGCCGCGTGAGGTCGAGTGCGTGTTCGTCGTGAGGGTGCACGGGTTCAGTTGCGCGTGATCGCGGCATCCAGGGAAAGCGCGGCGCTCGCGACGAGCGTCCAGGCGGCGAGTTCGACGGGATCCAGCTCGGGCGGGATCGGCGCGACGCCGACGCCGAGGAGCAGCTGGGCGTCCTCGGGCGCGAGACGGTAGCGCTCGCGCAGTTCGACGAGCGTCGTCCGCGCGGCCTCGATCTCGCGGGCATCCGGGTTGCGCGCGGTCACGCGGCGTAGGAGGAGCGCGATGCGCGCGTCGTCGCTGTTCGCCGACTCGCCGGCTGATCGCGTCGCAGCGGCCGATGCAGTGCTCGGCTCAGCGCTCGGTGCAGCGTCGCTCGATGCAGGCCCTGTCTCGAGCAACGTGCGCGCCGCGAGCGCGCGCGCCGCCTCGACGAACTGCGGATCATTCCACAACGCGAGCGCCTGCAGCGGCGTGTTCGTGCTCGCGCGCCGGATCGTGCACGACTCGCGCGTCGGCGCGTCGAACGTCGCCAGAGTGGGCGGCGGTGCCGCGCGCTTCCAGTACGTGTAGATGCTGCGGCGCCAGAGATCGCCGCCCATGCCGCGCACGTACGCGCGCGTGTTCGACGCGGGCATCGCGACCTCCTGCCACAACCCCTCGGGCTGGTAGGGCTTCACGGATCGCCCACCGAACTCCTCGACGAGCAGACCCGCGACGTGCAGCGCCGAATCGCGGATCGCTTCCGCCGAAAGCCGCGCGCGCGGGAACGAAGCGAGCAGCCGGTTCTCGGGGTCGCGCTCGGCGAGATCGACGCGGCGCGCCGAACTCTGCCGGTAGGTGCTGCTCGTGACGAGGAGGCGCAGAATTCCGCGAGAATCCCAGCCCGATTCGCGCAAGGTCACCGCCAGCCAGTCGAGGAGTTCGGGGTGCGTCGGCCATTCGCCCTGCAGGCCGAAGTCCTCACTGCTGCGCACGAGTCCGGCGCCGTAGACGAGCTCGAAGAGGCGGTTCACCGCGACGCGCGCGACCAGCGGATTCTCCGGCGCGAGCATCCAGCGCGCGAGCCCCAGCCGATTCTTCGGCGCGTCCTCCGGGAGCCGTCCGAGCGCGGCCGGCACCGAGCGCGCGACGGGCCGCGCCTTGTCGGGCTTGTCGTACTCGCCGCGCTCGAGCACGTACGTCGAGCGCGGTTCGGCCAGTTCCTTCATGACCATCGTGCGCGACATGCCGTCTTCGAGCGCCGTCGCGCGCGCTTCGATGGCCGCGATGCGGTCGCGCGCGTCGCGCGCCGTCGGCGAGCGCTCGAGTTGCCACGCGAGCGAGAGCCGCGCGTCGAGTGCGGTCCAGCGCGCATCGCTCGGGAGTAGTCCCGCGACGAGATCGCTTGCGAGCTCGTCCGCGCGCGCATCGGCGCGGAAGTAGAAGCCGCCCACGCCGCCGGTGTTCACGTCCTTCAGGACCAGCATCGAACTTCCGCGCGGGAACGGCACGACCGCGCGGTCCTGGTTCGCCGCGAGTCCGCGGTCGACTTCGCGCGACGCGACCTCCGAGCCGGCCACGTACAAGCGAAACCCATCGTCGCTGCCCAAGGAGACCGGGACCTCGCGAGCCGAAGGCGCGTACACGCGGCGACCGACGTAGGTCGCCACGACGCCGCTCGGCAGCGCGTTCAGCGCGCCGTCGCGCAGCCCGAAGTCCGAGCGCCAACGCAGCTTCTCGCTGCTGTATTCGAGCACCCGATCGAGCTCGGTCGCGCTCTCGGGCCCGAACGCGAAGCCGAACACGTCGGCGCGCGAATCCGCGTGGAAGGGGCCCACGACATGCCAAGTTCCGAGCGCCGTCGGCAACCGCTCCAGCAGACTTTCGCTCGCGCGCGCGACGCGCACGCGAAATCGTCCGATGACGTGGCGCGGATAGCCCGACGCGTGCTCGAGCCGCACGCGCAACTCCGAACCGCCCGAGTAGCCGAACGGACGATCCGCGAGGAACAGCGCGGCGCGCGGGCCTTCGCGCTCGTGACCTTGCACCGCCCAGCCGTCCGCGTCGCCCGGCGCGAGCGCGTTCACGACGCGGAAGTCCCCATTCTGTTGTTCGTGATCGGCCCAGGCCCAGCCGAGTTCGACGCGCTCGCGCCGGGCGGGTTCGTCGATGCGCGCTGCGTCGATCGAGATGCCGGTGAGGACCGCGTTGCCGTTCTCCGCGCGGCCGACGCGTCCGTCCGCGAGGCTCGAATCCGGCAGCAGCTCGAGCAGCACGAGCCGCAGCCCTTCGCCGCGCGCTCGCAGAGTGATCTCGTACGTGTCTCGCTCCGGGTTCGCGCCCGACGCGAGGATCGAGCCGTCGTCGAGGACGGTGAGCGTCGCTCCGTGCTCCGCCGCGGCGCTCAAAACCTCGGGCGTCTCCCACGACAGCGAGGCCTCGGCAGCTATGCGCTCGAAGAAGCGCGTGCGTGCTTCGTCGTCGCCGGGCGTGCTGAGCGAGAGTTCCGCGCGCGCGCGATTCAGGTCGGCGGCGAGCGCGGCGCGCTCGCGACGCTCTTCGGGCCGCGGCAGCACGAGGAAGGGTTCGAACGCGCGCTCGGGATCCGGAAGTTGCGAATACAGGCCTGGTTCCTCGACGGAATCGAAGAACGAGTACATCGAGTAGAAGTCGGCCTGCGACACCGGATCGAACTTGTGGTCGTGGCAGCGCGCGCATCCGAGCGTGAGTCCGAGGAACACCGAACCCGTCGTCGCCGCGCGATCCACCGCGTACTCGACCAGGTATTCCTCCGCGATCGCGCCGCCCTCGTCGGTCATGACGTGGTTGCGCAGGAAGCCTGTTGCCGTGCGGCTCGCGTCCGTCGCGTCGGGCAGGAGGTCGCCGGCGATTTGCTCGGTGAGGAATCGATCGAAGGGCATCCCTTCGCGGAACGCCGCGAGGATCCAGTCGCGCCAGGCCCACATCTGCCGGCCCGCGTCCGTGTGGATGCCGTTCGTGTCGGCGTAGCGCGCCGCGTCGAGCCAAGGTTGCGCCATGCGCTCGGCATGGCGCGAGCGGTAGGGCTCTTCGGTCAACAGGCGATCGACGAGCCGCTCGAACGCGTCCTCGCGCGCGTCGGCGACGAACGCGTCGATCTCCTCGGGCGTCGGCGGGAGGCCCGTGAGATCCAGGAACACCCGCCGCGCGAGGATCTCGCGCTCGGCCGGCGGGCTGGGCGCTAGGCCCTCGCTCTCCAGCCGTGCCAGAACGAAGCGGTCGACCTCGTTCCGGCACCAGTCGGCGTCGCGCACGAGCGGACCTTCGGGACGCACGGGCGCGACGAACGCCCAGTGCGGCTCGTAGTGCGCACCGGCCTCGATCCAGCGCCGGAGCACGTCGCGCTCTTCTTCCGAGAGCGCGCGCTTACCGCTGTCCACCGGCGGCATGCGCTCGTCTTCGTCTACGCTGTGGATGCGCTCGAGCACGAGGCTCGCCGCGGGATCACCGGGGACGATCGCGGCTCCCGATGGGCGCTCGGCCGTCGCGCCTTCGAACGTGTCGAGGCGCAACTTCGACCGGCGCGTCCCGGCATCGGGCCCGTGACACGCGAAGCAACGGTCGGAGAGGATCGGGCGGACGTCGCGGCCGTAGGTCGGGGTGGGCGCCGAGCTCTTCACTCCGCCGCCCGCGGCACAGACGAGCGACATGCCGGCCGAGAGGACCAGGATGATGACCGCGCGGGCGCGAGTAGGGGGGATCACAGCGCCGTTGGACCTCGGAACGAGCGTAGTCGACGGCGCTCGACCCGTCCACGGAATGGAGCGGGCGTCGCTCGGCGCGAGCCCCCGCGCGATCAGGCTCCGTCGCGCGCCGAGTAGGTCCGCCATGCACGCGGGTAGACGCCGACGGTGAGTCCTTCGCGGAGCGCGAGCGCGGCCTGTCGTCGCTGCGAGAGTTCGGCCCACAGCGCGGACCCGTCTCCGAGCACGAGCTCGAGACGGACGGCGGGGCCCGCCGCGTGGAGCCGCGCGATGCGCGCTTCGACCGCGCCGGCCGAGCGCGTCGCGAGGTGCTCGACCTCGACGTCCTGCGGGCGCAAGTAGACGCGCACGCGACCCGCGATGCGCGGAGCGTCCTCGGAGAGCGCGAGCTTCCAAGGTCCGAACGTCACCTCGGTCGCCGACTGCTGGCCGGCGTACCGGTTCGCTTCGCCCAGGAACGAAGCCACGAACTCGGTCGCGGGCCGGTAGTAGATCTCCTCGGGCAGGCCGACCTGCTCGATGCGGCCCTTGTTCATGACCGCGACGCGGTCGGCGACCTCGAGCGCTTCGGCCTGGTCGTGCGTGACGAAAAGGCTCGTCACGTGCAGCTCGGCGTGCAGCTGCACGAGCCAGCGGCGCAACTCCGTGCGTACCTGCGCGTCGAGCGCGCCGAACGGTTCGTCGAGCAGCAGCACGCGCGGCTCGATGGCGAGCGCGCGTGCGAGCGCGACGCGCTGACGCTGGCCGCCCGAGAGCTGAGTCGGCAGTCGTTCGGCGAACTGCGGCATCTGCACGCGCTCGAGAAGATCGGTGACGCGCGCGCGGATCGCGGCCTCCGTCGGCCGCAACTTGCGCGGACGCGCGCGCAGGCCGAAGGCTACGTTCTCGAACACGGTCATGTTCCGGAACAGCGCATAGTGCTGGAACACGAACCCCACGCGCCGTTCACCCACGGATAGCGCGGCCACGTCCTCGCCGTCGAGCCTGATCGAGCCGCTGCCCGGGTCCGCGAACTCCAGTCCGGCCAGGATGCGCAGGAGTGTCGTCTTGCCGGAACCCGAAGGGCCGACGAGCGCGACGAGACTGCCGCTCGGGACGTCCAGCGACACGCTGTCCAGCGCGCGCGCGGCTCCGAACGACTTCGTGATGTTCTCCGCCCGCACGCTCATCGCGAGATCTCCGTGTCGCCGCTCCTCGTTCCGCTGCCGCGTTCGGCGATGCGCGCTTCGTGTCGTTCCAGGACGGTCTTCAAGAGCAGCGTGACGATCGCCAACAGCGCGAGCAGCGACGCCGCGGCGAACGCGCCCACGAAGTCGTACTCGTTGTAGAGGATCTCCACCTCGAGCGGGAGCGTGTTCGTCTCGCCGCGTACATGACCGGAAACCACGGAAACAGCGCCGAATTCGCCCATCGCGCGCGCGTTGCACAGCACGAGTCCGTAGAGGAGCGCCCACTTCGCGCTGGGCAGTGTCACGCGCCAGAACGTGGTCCAGCCCGATGCGCCGAGCGAGACCGCGGCTTGCTCCGGGTCGGTTCCCTGCTCCTCGAGGTGCGCGACGAGCTCGCGCGCGACGTAGGGGAACGTCACGAACACCGTCGCCAGCACGAGCCCGGGCGTGTCGAAGATGACCTTGATGTCGTGCTCGCGCAGCGTCGGCCCGAACCACCCGCGCGCGCCGAAGATCAGCACGAACACGAGGCCCGAGATCACCGGCGAGATGCTGAGCGGCAGGTCGATCAACGTGATCAGCACGAGGCGCCCGCGGAACCGGAACTTCCCGAGAGCCCACGCCGCGACGAGCCCGAAGGCGGCGTTGAGGGGCACCGCGATCGCCGTCACGACGAGCGTCAGGCGCACGGCCGACAGTACGTCGGGCTGGGTCACGGCGGCCCACCAGGCAATCGGCCCCTTGCGGAAAGCCTCGAAGAAAACAGCCGTCAACGGCAGCAGCAGGAAGAGACCCAGGAACCCAAGCGTGATCCCGATGAGGGCGAATCGGACCCACGCGGGTTCCTCGAGCGGCCCGCGCCGCGGATGTGCGCCGCGCGCGCTCATCGGACGGTGCTCCCCGATCGCCGCACCGCGAGACGTTGCGCTGCGTGGATGAGGAGCAGACCGAGCAGCGCCAGGATCAGCATCGCGACGCCGATCGCCGACGCGCCGGCGTAGTCGTACTGCTCGAGTTTCGTGATCACGAGCAGCGACGCGATCTCGGTCTCGAGCGGCATGTTCCCCGAGATGAAGACCACGGATCCGTACTCGCCCAGCGCTCGCGCGAAGGCCAGCGCGAAGCCCGTGACGAGCGCCGGAAGGAGCGCCGGAGCGACCACGCGCCGCACGGTCGTCCAGCGGCCGGCGCCCAGGCTCGCGGACGCTTCCTCGAACTCGTGTTCGAGGTCCTGGATCGCCGGCTGCAGCGTGCGCACGACGAAGGGCAGGCCGATGAAGGTCAGCGCGACGACGATGCCGAGCGGCGTGAACGCGACCTGGATCCCGAGCGGGGCGAGCAACGATCCGATCCACCCGTTCTGGGCGTACACCGCGGTCAGCGCGATGCCCGACACCGCCGTGGGCAGCGCGAAGGGCAGGTCGACCAGTGCATCGACGATGCGGCGTCCGGGGAACTCGTAGCGCACGAGGGTCCAGGCGACGATCGCTCCGAAAACGCAGTTGATCGCGGCTGCCGCCGCGGACGCCCCGACGGTCAGTTTGAGCGCAGCGACCACGCGCTCGTCCATGAGCGTCGCGGCGAACTTCGGCCACGTGAGCGACGCGGCCTTGGCGAAGAGCGCCGACAGCGGGATCAAGACGATCAGCGACAAGTATGTGACCGTCAACCCGAGGGTCAGCCCGAAGCCGGGCAGGACGCGCGTCCTCGCACGTCCTGCTCCTCGAACACTCCGAACCATCCCGGTCACTCTGGGCATCGCCGGCGGATCAGCGACCCGGCCGATAGATGGTGTCGAATTCGCCCGAGTCGGCGAAGTGTCTCGCCTGCGCTGCGCGCCATCCGCCCGCGACCTCGTCGACGGTGAAGAGCTCGACCCTGGGGAAGCGCGCCGCGTCCGCTTTCGCCGCGGAGGACATGTCGCGCGCGCGGAAGTAGTGCTTCGCGGCGAGAGCCTGACCCTCGGGTGTGTAGAGGAACTTGAGGTAGCCCTCGGCCAGATCGCGCGTTTTCTTGCGGTCCACGACCTCGTCCACGAGCGCAACCGAGGGCTCGGCCAGGATCGAGACGGCGGGGACCACGATCTCGAAACCCTGCGCGGCGAACTCCCTCTGGATCAGGAAAGCCTCGTTCTCCCACGACAGGCAGACGTCGCCCAGACCGCGCTGGGCGAAGGTCGTGGTCGAGCCGCGCGCGCCGGAGTCGAGGACCGGCACGTTCTCGTAGAGGGCGGCGAGGAACGAACGCGCCTTCTCCTCGGCACGTTTCACGTCCGCCGCGCGTGCCGGATCGGCGAGCGGCGCGAGCGATCCGAGTTCCTTCTTGAGCGCATGCCCAAAGGCCGCGAGGTAGTTCCAGCGCGCGCCGCCCGAAGTCTTCGGGTTCGGCGTGATGACCTGGACGCCCTCCTTCACGAGGTCGTCCCAGCCCGTGATCTGCTTCGGGTTGCCCTTGCGCACGACGAAGACGATCGTCGACGTGTACGGTGCGCTGGCGTGCGGCAGCCGCTTCTGCCAGTCGGCCGGGACGAGTCCGCCGTTGTCGTGCAGCGCGTCGACGTCGTAAGCCAGCGCGAGTGTCACGACATCCGCGTCGAGCCCGTCGATCACCGCGCGCGCCTGCTTGCCCGAGCCGCCGTGCGACTGACGAATCTCGACGTCCTCGCCCTTCTCCCTCCTCCAGGCGGCGACGAACGCGGCGTTGAACTCGGTATAGAGCTCGCGCGTCGGGTCGTACGAGACGTTGAGCAGCGTGCGCTTCTCGGCGCGCGAAGTCGGTGCGGCGGCCGTCGTGGGGGCGAAGTAACCGAGAGCGGCGCCGCCGGTGATCGCGGCCACAACGAGTGCGAAGATGGTGCGGATGTGCATGAGTGCGTCCTCGCGTCCGACGGCCCGAGCCGAGCCGTCGTTCGCGGCGCGGCTCGGGCTCTCCTCGGTTCCGGTCTGTCGTCGCGTTGCGTCAGGTTCGCGACGCGACGACGGCCTTCAAGGCAACGGCTGTTCCGCGCGACCCAGGGGCCTGGAGGGTCGATCCGTTGCCGGCGGCCCGGGCTGGGCACGGAAATCCTGGATGCAGGCGGGGCCATGCCGTGGCCGATCCTGGAAAACCAGGGTACGGTTCCCCGCATGGTCCAGCCCGACTCGAAGACCCTCGATCTGATCCGTGAGGCGTGGCGCGCCGCCAGCTTGGCCGAGGGACTCGAGGACGCCCTCGACCGACTGGCTCCTCAGCTGACGCGCGACTTCCACGCCGCGTCCGGCTGTCTGCAGCTCTTCGACCTCGAGCGTCGGCGCGTCGCGACGGTCGCGACGTTCGGTCGCGAGAGCCCGGACCAGGCCGAGGCCACGGCGCGCGGACATGCGCGCGCCGAGCTCGACGCCGACGCCGTCGAACGCCTCATCGTGTGGTCCACACGACGCGACGCGATCTCGCGGCGCGCGGAGACGCCGCCCGAGATCGTGCCCGCCGGTTGGACCGCCTTGTTCGTCGCGGCGCCCGTCCGACTGGGCGACGACACGGTCGGCGCGCTGCTCCTGGCGGCCGAGCGCGGCGTGAAGAACACGCTCGCACTCGAGACCGCGCTGCGCGTCCTGCTCGAGCCCATCGCCGCGGCGATCGAGCACGACCGGCGCATCCACGAGCTCTCGCGCCTGCGCGAGGCGGCCGAGGCCGAGAACCGTGCCCTGCGCACGCGCCTCCAGCGCACCGACATCAGCGCGTCCGTGATCGGCGCCGAACGCGGCCTGAAGGACGTGCTCGAGCGCGTCGCGAAGGTCGCGGTCACCGACGCGCCCGTCTTGATCGTGGGGGAGACTGGCGCCGGGAAGGAAGTCATCGCGCGCGCGATCCACGAGCGCTCGACGCGCGCCAGCGGCCCGATCGTGCGCGTGAACTGCGGCGCGATCGCGCCCGACCTCGTCGACTCCGAGCTGTTCGGCCACGAGAAGGGCAGCTTCACCGGCGCGACGGGGACTCACCGCGGCTGGTTCGAGCGCGCCGACGGCGGCACGCTGTTCCTCGACGAGATCGGCGAGCTCTCGTTGTCGGTTCAGGTGCGCCTCTTGCGGGTGCTGCAGGACGGCACGTTCCAGCGTGTCGGCGGACAGCGCGCGCTCTCGTGCGACGTGCGTATCGTCGCCGCGACCCACCGAAACCTCGAGGCGATGGTCGCCGAGCGCACGTTCCGCCAGGACCTGTGGTACCGGATCGGCGTGTTCCCGATCCGCTTGCCCAGCTTGCGCGAGCGTCCGCAGGACATCCCCGACCTCGCCGCGCACTTCGCGATCGCGGCCGGGAAACGGCTCGGCGCCGGACCGCTCGCGCTCTCGCGGGAGGACGTCGAGCTGCTCGTCGGCTACGACTGGCCCGGTAACGTGCGCGAGCTCGCGGCGGTGATCGAGCGCGCGGCGATCCTCGGTGACGGACGACGTCTCGACGTGCGTGGCTCGTTCGGCGTCGCACCTACTCGTCGCAGCGAACCGACGCCGATTCAGCATCAGCGCGACGGGGCGACGCCCTCGAGCAGCTCCGCAGCCTCGGCCCCGCATGCCGATCCCGCCCCGATCCCGCGGAAAGCCTTCCAGACGCTCGAAGCGACGCAACGCGCGCACGTCGAGCACGCGCTCGACGCGACGCGCGGCCGCATCGAAGGTGCACACGGCGCCGCCGCGCTCCTGGGAGTGAACCCACACACGTTGCGCTCTCGTATGCGCAAGCTCGGGATCGACTGGCAAGGTTTCCGCGCCCCGCGTCCCTGAAGAGCGTTCGTGCGCGTGCCTCGTCGGGGACATCACACGTTCCTCGACGCAGGCGAAGGGCTCGCCGCCCGTTGAGATCTTGCTATTGCGTCTTCGCAGCACTCGCGCTGCGGCGTCGGGCTCGTCGGGCCGTACAAAGGCCTGGAAAGCCGTCTCCGCCGTCGACTTCCATGCAGCGCAAGCGCCCACTTCGCCCCGCCTCGGGACTTTCAGAACGGCCTGCTTGTCGCTCCTCGAACGCCGGCGGCGGTAGATCGCGATGCGGACACGACCACGCAGGCTCACGGATTCGCTGAGTGCAGCGCGGACCATCGACTCAGCGGCAAATTGTTCAGAGGCCGGCTGCTGCGAGCGTCGAGATGGACTCACCCCTCCGTGGTATCCGATGAAGGGCCTGTGTGGAGCGGCACATCAGTTGCCTCCCACGATCGCCCCGCACGATCGCTTCGCACGATCGCTTCGCACCGATGCGTCGCACCGATGCGTCGCACCAATGCGTCGCACCAATGCGTCGCACCGATGCGTCGCACCGATGCGTCGCACCGATGCGTCGCACGGGGTCGCGCACCACCTGCGCTGCAACTGTGCGGCGACGGATCCCCGCACCGGCATGCCCCATGAAGCCTGGCACAGCCCGGCTCAGGGCGATCGCTCATTCCATCCTCTACCCGTGAAAGCAACTCTGCCCATGGCATCGAAATTCGTTCTCCCCTTGGCCTCGACTTCTCTCGCCGTGTCGATGCTGCTGGCGGCCTCCGGTTGCGGAAGCACGCGAGACTCCGTGAGCGACAACCGCCAAGCGGACGCGCATTCCTCTTCAGCCACGCTCGCGAAGCAGCAACCCCGAGCCACTTCCCTCCCAGGCGAGGCGAGGGGGATGCATGGAGCTGACCAGATGATGAAGGTCGGCGCCTCGAAGCCCAGCGCGGAAGCCGTCGATGCGGTCATCGCCAAATGGCGCGAGCGACCGCGCCTGGGAGCGACGCAGATGATTGCCAAGTACGGTCCTCCGCAGGACGTGACTGCGGACCTGTTGGTGTGGCGCAATCCCGGTCCCTTCAAGAGGATCGCTGTGATGAACCTCGAGACGCCGCACGACTTTCCCCTCCCGCATGTGGACTTCCTCGAGCACACGATCGCCTACGACGTTCCGCAGGACAAAGTCGGCGATCTGGTCGAGTTCGACGGCAGCAGCACGATCAATCGCACGGTCGGTGAACTCTCGGCCCGCTGCGACCTCGAGGGCCACAACATCCTGACCCTGAACCTCGATCACGACATCGTGACGGGGAAGAAGACTGTTCAGGAAGCTCGGACCGCGTTCGGAGAGATCGTCGTCCAGGACGTCATGGGCAAGCGCCCGGCGTACGTCGAGGGTCTTCAGTTCGAAACGGCGAGCATGGACGAAGCCGCCTTCCCCGACGTGTCGGTGATCCCCGGTGCGCCGATGCGCGCCGTGATGGCCGGCGATGCGTCGAACCGCGATTCGAGTTCAGCGATCGATGGCGAAGTGCTAGCCACCTGCATCGCGGTCGACCTGAACGAAGTGCTCGCCGCGGGGCACGCCCAGACGGAGAAGATCAGCCAACCGGTGAAGAGTTACGCCAAGATGCTGCACGAAGCTCACGGCGAGAACATGGTCAAGGCGATGAAGCTCGGCGAGCAGAACGGCATCACGCCGTTGATCACTGCGAAAGTCGAGAAGCTCCAGGTGAAGGGCGCAGGTGAGCTCGCGGCGTTGGTTTCGCTCGACGGAAGCGCGTTCGAGAAGGCCTATGTGGCCGCCATGGTGAAGGGGCATACGGAAGCCCTCGCGATGATCGACGGCGAACTGATGAAAGCAGCAAGGAACGAAGCGTTGAAGCAGCACCTCACTGCCTCGCGCGCTCACGTCGCTGATCACTTGGAGAAGGCCAAGCGACTGCAGAAGTCCCCGACGCAGTGAATCGAGTTGGACCGCGGAGCGACCTAGCTGTGGTCGAAGTGGACTCCGGCCCTCAGCCCATCTTGCTCTCGCGCTTCGGTGCTCCGCGGGCAGTAGGGGGCGAGGTGGGCGCGCCGTGCGCCAGTCGAAGCGCGCCGAAACGCGCGGGGCGCGCGTCGCTCCGTGCGACGCGCGCCCCGCGGTTCACTGAACGATGAGCACGTCGAAGAAAATCGACGTGCCCGTCGTGATCAGAGGCCCCAGGTGACGTTCAAGCCGTTCGTCAGGTTGAACGTGCTGACCGTGCAGAACGCGGCCGCGTTGCGGTACCAGCACTGGTAGTTGCGCACGTCGCCAGCCGCGCACATACCGCGCACGGAGATGGTTTGGTCGCCGCCGGTCGGGTACTGGCTGGCGCCGCCCAAGTTCTGCTTCGTGCCCAAGCGGATCACCGTGCCACCGGCGCAGCGGATGCCGTCGCCGAAGGCGGAGGCGATCTGCGTCGTGCCTTGGAAGTAGAGGGCCGAGCTGTTCGGCATGCCCGTTCCGAGGAGAGTGAGCGTGTCCGCGCTGATGCTAGCCGTGCCCGAGGAGGCCAGGTTACCGCCGTTCGCGTTGACCGAGCTCGCACATCCGTTGCCGGCCGCGCCGTTGTTCGCACACGGGCAAGCAGCGCCCGTGCCGTCACCGAAGCAGTAGGCCGTCGGCGGGGGCGTGGCCGATCCGACCGTGAACCGGACGAAGACGAGCGTGAAGGGCTCGTTCGGCTGACCGAGCGCCACAACGCTGACCGGGCCGGCCGTGTCGCTGATGACGACGTCGAAGTCCGTGCCGCCCGCGGCCAAGGTCGTCGAGGAGTCCGCGATCCCGTTCGGGAAGTCGAGGACGTTGCCCGTCAGGAAGTCGTCCGTCTGCGGCGAGTCGTCGTTCGTGGCCGTGTTGAAGCGGCCGATCGCCAGTGTGTACGTGCCCGCGGCGAGCGTGCGCGTCAGGCGCGACTGCAGCGTGCCGCCCGTGCCGCCTTCGGCGATCGATTCGTCGTCGTTGCTGGCGTCATCGATGATCGTCATCGTGCCGTCGAACAGGTGGATGTCCGTGTCGACCGTGGTCTGAGCGATCGTGGACATCGAGATCGAGCCCGGCGCGAACGTGCCCGGAACGATGATCGGCGTGACCGTCGCCGTCGAGAGCGTCGATTCGTACCCGCCGGTCGTCGTCGCGGTGCCGGTGACGCGGTAGTACATCTCTTCCGCGCGGCCGAAGCCGTACCACGCGACCGAGCGCGGGGTCGGGGAGGTCGAGGAAGACGTGGTGAACGCTGCATCAGTGCCGAGGTTGATCGCGCCGGCCGTCTGGGTCAGGCCGCGCAACGTGCCCGTGTGACCGGCGGTGCCGGTCGTCGTCAACGCTAGCGTGTGACGGTAGATGCCCGCCGCGAGCGTGCCCGTCTTGACGTGCCAGGTGTCGGCCGACGAGGCGCCGGGCGTGATGAGCGAGGAGCCCGTCGTCGTGCCTGTGAGCTTGTCACCGGCGACCATCGTCACGATCCCGTTCGTGGTGGCTTGCGCCTTGGTCTCGTTCGGTTCGATCTCGGGTGTGATCTGCGCGAAGGCGCTACCGGCGAGGACAGAGACGAGGCCCGCGAGACGCAGGCTGTGGAGAGACATCGACATGGAAGGCTCCAATCGGATTCGAGCAGCTGGTGAGGGAAGACCTGAGGGGTCGGTCCAAGGCTCCACGCTCGGCGACCGCTCCGGACAGGGCGGCGCACATACGCGGATGGACCTCGTGCAGAGTACCGTGCCCTTACGGTTCCGGGGTTCTGTCTGGGGGAAAAGGCGGTTACCGAGCGGGGCTCTTGGGTAAAGCCCGCCGTTCCAGACCGCTCCTCACGGGCGCCTCGGGGCGCCGACATACCCCGTGGAATGCGCCCTCTCCTGCGCCGGGGATTGACGAAGGCTTGGTCCGGAGGGCGTTTTCGGTCCGCGGCGCGCGGCGCGCGGCGCTCGATCAGCGACGGCGACCGAGTACGTCTTGACGCACGCGGCGCAACTCGGCCTGCGCGTTCTCGCGGGTGAGCCGCGCCTCCGCACGGCGGGCGGCTTCGTCCCAGGTCACGACTTCGAACGCGCCGTAGGGCGGGATCTCGAACGTGATCTTCGCCGGTGGCGCGCCGGCGATCGGTGCGTCGACGGGCTGCATTTCGAGCGCGGGCGGCGTCGCGAGCTCGACCTTCGCCGGCGGCGGCGCATCGACGGCGAGCGAATGTTCCGGTGCGACGCCCGCGTCGGAGTGAACTGCGTCGCCGCCGCTGCACGCGGTGCAGGCGAACGCGATGCCGAGCGCGATGGCGAACGCGCGCGCGATCACCCGCCACCCTCTTCTTCTCGCGCGCGCTTGGCCGCGTCCTGCTCCTCGATCTCGTGCGGGAGCGGCTCGGGCGGAGGCGGAGGTTCCGCCGGGATCGCGCGCAAGGCGGGCTCGGATCCGGGGCCGACATCCATCGCGGCGCGGAAGCGCGCATAGAGCACCGCACCGAGATCGACTTCGAAGGCGCGCATGCGCGCGCGATAGTCCTCGTCCTCGGCGTGACGCGCATGGATCGCGAGGCGCAACTCGACGTCGTGTCGTGATTCCTCGCACAAACGAACGATGCGCTCGAGGTCGGCGACTTGCGCTCGGTGGCGACCCTCGACCTGGACGAGCATGCGCGCGATCGTGCGCGTGCGCGCTTCCGCCGCGGCTGCCGCTCGAGCCTCCGCTTCGGCCCCCTTACCCGAGGGCTCCGGAACTTGCGCGGCGAGCGCGAAAGAGGCGAGAAGCGACAGGGAGATGGCGACGGTCCGCACGCTCGAATCCTACACCCAGGGAGCGAAGCACGGTAAGCCGCCGCGGCGCGCGTCGACGGGGGAGCACGCCGCCGGGCCGAGCGCTGTGAAGCGCGCGCGCGCAGGATCCTCAGACGTCCACGCGCTCGACTCGTCCAGTGTTCGTTTCGAGCCGGATCGTGCGCGGCACGGCGTCGACGCTCGTGACCCGGACCTCGATCGCACCCGCGGGCACGAGCTCGTGCAACACCACACCGCGCGGCGTCTCGCGTGCCGCGAACTCGATGTCGCGCGACGCGAGCGCGATGCGGGCGCGCTCCTCGGGGCCGTCGAACGCGATGCGCAGCAGAGCACCGGGCGCCAGCTCGGCGCTCGGAGTGACGCTCAGATCCGACGGGCGCACCTCGAAGCGCTCGAGGCCGATCTGTCCGCGTGCAGCGAACGCGACGAGCGTGCGCAGTCCGGGCAGTGCCTGGAAATCGTTGCACGCGCGCGAACCGTGGACGTGCCAGTGACCGCCGCCGACGTTGTGGCGCTGGAAGCGGCGCGAGCAGCCGCGTTCAGACATGGTGCACGGGACCTTCGCCGCGCGCTGCGGCGAGGATCGTGCGGCGCACGTACACGGGCACCATCTCGCGCCGCCAGCTGTCATCGCCGGGGATGTTCGGCATCGGGTGACATTGCGTGTGCGCGGCGTCCGCGGCTTGCGCGGCACCGGTCTCGAACTCGGCGGTACCGGGCACCATTCCGCGCAGGTGTTCTTGGAACCGCTTCAAGCGCAACGGCCGCGCCTGCAGCGCCGTCACGACCGCGTCGGCGGAATCCACCGCGCCCTGCGCGTCGAGCTCGAGCCGCACGGCCACGCCGAACAGCGGGAAGTCGATCGACCCGCGCTCGCGCAGCTTGCCGTACGCGCCGCGGTGCGCGTTCGTGGTGGGCGGGATGCGCACCTCGACGAGGACTTCACCGGGCTCGAGCTTCTTGTTGTAGATGCCGTCCGCGAGCCACAGCTCGTCGATCGGCAGCGTGCGGCGGCCGGCGGGACCTTCGAGCACGAGCTCGGCGCGCAGCGTCATCAACGGCGGCGCGGTGTCGTTGCTCGCGGCGGCGACGCACTTCGAGCCGCCTTCGACCACATGACAGAGGGCGCCGTCCTTCTTGAGGCAGAAGCCCAGCGCTTGCCGCCAGAAGTAGGTCTGGTTGTACCACTGGCATCTCGTGTCGAGCAGGACGTTGCCGCCCAGCGTGCCCATCGCGCGCAGCTGCGGACCGGCGACGAGTCCGGCCGCTTGCGCCAGCGCGGGGAAGCGCGCCTGCACGATCTCGTGCGCCGCGACGTCGGCCAGCGACGTCATCGCACCGATCGTGAGCCAACCCGATCCGAGGCTGCGAATGCCGCGCAGTTCGGCGATGTTCGCGAGCGACACGACGAGCGGCGGCGTGAAGAGTTCGTGCTTCACGTTGGGCAGGAGGTCGGTGCCACCCGCGATCACCATGGAGCCCGGCGTGGACGCGAGCAGCGCGACGGCTTCGGTCACCGTGGTGGGGGACGCGAGCTCGAACTTCGGGAGGCGCAGCATCAGTGTTCGCCCTTCGCCGCGCGTCCGTCCGAGCTCGACGAGTCCGCCGCGCTCGATGCATTGGACGTGCCCGTCGAACCCGACGACGCGACGGCGGTGGACGCACGGTTCGTGCCGGCCGTACCCACGGCTCGGCCGCTCGCGCTCGCGGCAACTCCGGCTGCGCGTAACGCCGCGAGCACCTTCCCCGGCGTGAACGGCAGATGCTTCAAGCGGATGCCGACGGCGTCGAACACCGCGTTGCTGATCGCCGGGAGGATCGGATGCAACGGGCCCTCGCCCGCTTCCTTCGCGCCGTACGGACCTTCCGGGTCCAGGCTCTCGACGATCAGTGCCGCGAGCTCGGGCGTGTCGACCGAGGTCGGGATCCGGTAGTCGAGCAGATTCGGGCCGGAATGCAGGCCGAAACGGTTGACCTCGTGGTTCTCGAGCAGCGCTTCGGCGAGCCCCATGTACACCGAGCCCTCCATCTGGCCCGCGACGAGCATCGGGTTCAGCGCGCGACCGCAGTCGTGCGCGACCCAGACCTTGTCGCACGTGATGCGGCCCGTCTCGACGTCGACCGTGACCTCGGCGACGTGCGCCGTGAACGAGTAGGCCGGCGACGCGCCGATCGTACCGCCGCGGTAGTCGCCGCCGAGCTTGGGCGTGTTGTACGAGCCCGTCGAACCGAGCGTGTCGAAGCGCACTTCCGCGATCTGGAACGCTTCACGCATGGGGATCGAGCGCGCGCTGTCCTCTAGGTCGACGCATTGGCCTTCGATGAGGCGCACACGACGCTCCGCGCACTTCCACGACTCGGCGACGGCCGTGACGACCTGACGGCGCAGCTTGCGCGCCGCGTCGATCGTCGCGTTGCCGACCATGAACGTGACGCGCGAGCTGTACGCGCCGAGATCGACGGGGCACAGGTCCGTGTCCGCGGCGACGACGCGCACGTCGGAGACGTCGAGGCCCAGTTCTTCCGCGACGAGGTACGCACACACCGAGTTCGAACCCTGGCCGATGTCGTTGCCGCCGGTGAAGACCGTGACGAGGCCCGAGCGATCGACCTTGAGCTGCACGCCGGCCTGCGGCATCTCGTTCGGATAGACGGGGTAGTTCGTGCCCGAGATGTACATCGAGCCCGCGATGCCCAATCCGCGGCCGAAACCGAGCTTCGAACGCCGCGTTGTCCAGCCCGAAGCGCGCTCGACCTCGTCGAGGCACTGCAGGAACCCGTTCGAGGTGATGCGCTGACCGTTCACGGTCGTGACGTGCTCGCCGACGAAGTTGCGCCGGCGGATCTCGATCGGATCGAGCGCCAGCTTCTCCGCGAGTTGATCGAGCTGGACCTCGAACGCGAAGCGCGGCTGCACCGATCCGTGTCCACGCTTGGGCCCGCACGGCGGCTTGTTCGTGAAGACGCGCGTCGAATCGAACCGGTACGACGGAAACGCGTACGGCCCGGTGAGCAACTGGCCCGCGTAGTACGTCGTGACGAGACCGAACGACGAGTACGAGCCGCCGTCGATGAGGATCTTCGCGTCGACGCCCAGGACCTTGCCGTCCTTCGTCGCGCCGGTCCTGTACGAAAGCTGCATCGGGTGACGCCCGCGGTGGCAGTAGAAGACCTCCTCGCGCGTGTAGAGCATCTTCACCGGACGCCGCGTCTTCATCGCGAGCTTCGCGACGCAGAACTCGAGGCTGAACGGATCCGACTTGCCGCCGAAGGCACCGCCGAGAGCCGGCTGGATCACGCGAATCTTCTGCGGCGGCAGCTCGAGCACGCGCGCCAACGCGCGATGCACATAGTGCGTGATCTGCGTCGACGACCACACGGTCAAGAGCCCGTCGGCCGAGTACTGCCCGATCGCGCAGTGCGGCTCGATGGGCGCGTGCGTGGTGCCGTGGAACTCGTACTCGTCCTCGACGACGACGTCGGCCTTGCCGATCTCCGCATCGACGTCGCCGAACGCGAGATGCACGTGCTTGCTGACGTTGCCGTGCTTGTTGTCCGCGTGGATGGCCGGTTCCGCGCGCGCCAGCGCCTCGCGCGGATCGTAGTAGGCGTGGAGGAGCTCGTACTCGACCTCGATGAGCCGACAGGCCGCGTTCGCCGTGTCTTCGTCGATCGCCGCGACCGCCGCGACCGGATCGCCGATGAAGCGCACCCGATCGACCGCGAGCGCGTTCTCGTCCTGCGTCCAGGGGATGACGCCGAACAGGATCGGCATCTCCGCGCCCGTGACGACCGCGTGGACGCCCGGCAGCGCGAGCGCCTTCGACACGTCGATCCGCTTGATGTTCGCGTGCGCATGCGGCGACCGCAGCGTCTTCGCGTGCAGCATCCCCGGCAGCACGATGTCGTCCGCGTACTGCAGCGCGCCGGTCGCCTTCGCGAGCCCGTCGACCTTCTGAAGCGGCTTCCCGACGACACGAAAGTCCGTGTTCGCCTTCGCGCCCGGCTCGCCCGCACCAAACGGCGCGCCCGGCCCGTGCTGATCACGCGCTGCCATCAGCGCGAGCCCTCGCCGAGCGAGCCCGCAACCGTGGCCGCGATGATCGAGCCCAGCTCGTTCATCCACAGGCCCCCTGAGTAACGCGTGCCGAGCGTCTCCATCAGCGCGTTCCCTCGCCGTTCCCGTGCTCGCGCCGCGCCGCCGCGAGCGCCGCGGCCGCGACCTTCGCCTGCTGCTGAGCCTCGGCCGGCTTCATGCGCTGCTCCTCCCACGCGCGCGGCGCGGGCGCGACGCCCAGCGACTCCGCGACGGCGAGCTCGACCGCCTCGAAGATCTGCGTGTACCCCGTGCAACGGCACAGATTGCCGCTGAGCGCCTCGCGGATCTCGCCGCGCGTCGGACACGGGTTCGAGTTCAAGAGCGCGCGCGCCGAGAGCATCATCCCCGGCTGACAGAACCCGCACTGCAGCGCGCCGCAGCGATCGAACGCGGACTGGATCGGATCGGGCCCGTCGCCGCCGCCGGCGACGTGGAGAGGCATGAGGCCTTCGATCGTGGTGACGCGCTTGCCCTCGCTGAGCGCCGCGAGCGTGAGGCAAGAAAGCTGCGGCTTGCC
>Ga0105044_10003230_pt1 | contig 22333 bp, 18 predicted proteins | sample MAT01_FD_78092 | JGI IMG/M metagenome (GOLD analysis project Ga0105044, IMG submission 78092) | Freshwater microbial communities from Lake Fryxell liftoff mats and glacier meltwater in Antarctica - MAT-01 | ecosystem: Environmental > Aquatic > Freshwater > Ice > Liftoff microbial mat | place...
CCTGTCGGCGCCCGTTGTTCGTGGAGAAACGCCCGATCTCGGTGCATTTCGCAATGTGGAAGGTTTTGTTTCTCATGAGGCTGAGAGTCTTTCGATCATGCCCACTCATCACGCCAAAAGACGCCCGCTCGTCGTTGCAAATGCGCGCCATAGTCCAAGCTATGGCTGTGCTTTGCGCCTAGATCGGACACCTTTTGACGCGCTGCTCGGTCACGCTCGAAAAACTCTCAGCCTCTGACTCCAGAGCCCTCACCAACCGCTCAGCGACGCTGCCAGGCCGCAGCAAAGAAGCCGTCGGTGCCATGCAGATGGGGCCAAAGTCTCAGGTAGGGGCCTTGCACCAGCGTGTGTGCTGGATCGACCTGCGCTTGCTGCAGCAGGTCGGCCACGGGCAAGACTTCAAAGTCGGCAGTGTTGGCTTCTGTGAAGGCTTCGGCGACACGTTCGTTTTCCGCCGGCAGCAGGCTGCAGGTGGCGTAGACCAGCCGCCCGCCGGGCTTGAGCAGGCGCGCCGCACTGGCCAGGATCGCGTTTTGTTTGTCTTGCAACTCGCTCAAGGTGGCCGGGCTCTGGCGCCACTTCAGATCGGGGTTGCGGCGCAAAGTGCCCAGGCCGGTGCAGGGTGCGTCGACCAGCACGCGGTCGATCTTGCCCGCCAGCCGTTTGACGCGCTCGTCTCTTTCGTGTGCCAGTTGCGCCGGATGCACGTTGCTCAAACCACTGCGCGCCAGCCTGGGCTTCAGTGAATCCAGCCGGTGGCCCGAGACATCAAAGGCGTACAGGCGCCCGGTATTGCGCATCATCGCCCCCAGTGCCAGTGTCTTGCCGCCGGCGCCGGCGCAGAAGTCCACCACCATTTCGCCACGCTTCGCACCCGTCAGCAAGGCCAGCAACTGGCTGCCTTCGTCCTGCACTTCAAGGTGGCCCTGTTTGAAGAAATCCAGCTTGTGCAAATCAGGCCGGCCTTGCACGCGCAAGCCCCAGGGCGAAAACGGTGTCAGCTCGGCCTCGATGCCAGCGGCCTGCAGTTGTTGCTGCATGTCTTCGCGCTTGGCTTTGATCAGGTTCACGCGCAGATCCAGCCCCGCCATGCCGTTCAGGCTGTCCACCAGCGGCCAGAAGCCGCCTGTTGCGTCGTCGCCCAGCAACTCGCGCAGTGGGTTGGCCAGCCAGTCCGGCAGGTTGTGGCGCAGCTTTTCGGGCAGCGTTTGCACATCGATGGCTTGCACGCGCTGCAGCCACTGCTGCTCGTGGGTCTCTAGCGCGGCGCGCAGAAAAGCCTCGTTGCCCTGCCAGGCCAGGATCGCCAGGCGGCGCTCCAGCGGGCCGCTGCCCGATTGCGCCTGGTGCTGGTACAGCAGCTTCTTGCGCAACACGGCGTAGCTGGTCTCGGCCAGCGTATGGCGCTCACGCTGGCCCAGGGCCCGGTGTTTGCGAAAGAACATCGACACCAGCGTGTCGGCGGGGGCGTCTAGCTTGAGGACGCTTTGCAGCAGTTCGCTGCTCAACTCCAGCAGGGCGTTGGGATGCATGTGGAAAAACCTGCAGTGTCACACGATCCAGGATGGGGCCCGAATCGTGCAGCCCGCAACGAGCAACCCGGATCGTGCAGCCTGGGTCGCAGACCGCCGCCTCAGCGCGCGAGGTAGCGCAACTGGCAGGCTTTGCTCTGGCCAAAGGCCGGGTCACCGCCAAAAGCCGTCACTGTGCAGGGCGCGCCGTTCAAGGCTTTGCGGGTCAGATAGCGCCCGTTGGCGCCAAAGCGCACCTCGGCCGGGCCGGCAAAGTTGCAGGTGCCGCCTTCCCTGGCGCACTGTTCCCAGCCTTGGGCGTCGGGCTTGGGTCGGTTGGCCAGCAAGGGTTGGAATTGGCATTGTTTGGCGGCTCCGAATGCCGGGTCGCCGAAGACATCGGTACTGCAGCGCACGCCGCCTTGTGCGTTGCGGTAGACGAATCGGTTGTCGGTGCCGAAGCGCACCCGGGCCTCGCCGCTGAAGCTGCAGTTCTGGCCTTCGCCCGCGCAGTACCTCCAGCCATCGGCGGTGGTGGCCGGTACACCCGGGGCAACGGGTCCAACAGGAGCGGGGGGACCGCCACTGCCTCCGACTTGCTGGCTCAGATCAAAGTTGACATCACAACTCTTGTACTGGCCGAAGGCGGGGTCACCAAATTCCTGCGTGTCGCAGATCACGCGGTTGCGCAGCACCCGGTAGACGTACTGGCCTTGTGCACCGTAGCGCACCACCGCATCACCTTCAAAACGGCAGATCTGGTTTTCGTCTGCGCAGCGCTCCCAGCGGCTGCCTGGGTTGCGGCTCAGGATGGCCCTGGTGCCGCTTTCGCTGCTGCTGCTGCTGCCGGTGTTCGGAGGATCGCTGGGCCCACCGGCTCCAGCGCCACCCGCGCCCGCTTGGGCCGTGGCCGAAGAAGGCGCCAAAGTGAGCCAAAGCGCAGCGCTGGCTGCCAGGCTCGCTGCTCGTAGTTTTTTGTTGAAGGACATGTTTGCTCCTGCTGGGCTTGAGAGTTCATTTAACGCGAAATGTATCTGCCCGGGTGACAGGGGCCGGCTGAAGTTCACATCTGTCTGCATGCCTCCGAGCGAGGCGAACGAGGCGAACGAGGCGGACGCGACGGATACGGCAGGACCGGTACAACCCTCAGATCCAGACCTGCGAGGCGCCCTCACGATGCACCATGCGCCCGTCCTTCAGTGCCAGCTTGCCCTGCAGCATCCAGCGCACGCAGGTGGGGTAGATCACATGCTCTGTAGCCAGCACGCGGCGCGCCAGGCTTGTTTCGTCGTCACCCGGCAGCACCGGCACCACGCTTTGCATCAGGATCGGCCCGTGGTCCAGCTCTGGCGTCACCAGATGCACGCTGGCCCCGCTGACCTGGCACCCGGCGTGCAGGGCTCGGCGGTGGGTGTGCAAGCCCGGGAAAGCCGGCAACAACGAAGGATGGATGTTGAGCATCCGCCCCTCGAATTTGTGCACGAAAGCGGTACCCAGGATGCGCATGAAGCCGGCCAGCAGCACCAGATCAGGCGCAAAAGATTGCACCGCCTCAGCCAACGCAGCGTCAAAACCCTGGCGCGAACCGAAGTCGCGGTGCGGCACGCAGACGGCGGTGATGCCGTGCATCTGCGCAAACTGCAAGCCCGCAGCGTCGGCCCGGTTGGCAATCACCGCCACCACCTGGGCCGGCCACTTTTCCTCAGCGCAACTGCGCACCAGCGCTTCCATGTTGGAGCCGCGGCCGGAGATCAGGATGACGATGCGTTTCATGGCGGGCGCAGTGTAGCCAAGTGCTTGGCTGTGGCGGGCTGCTGCGGGCGTACCGACAACAGCAGGCGAGAGCTCGCTGTCGAGGCAGCGGCGAGCTGCAAGCAGCCCAGCAGCGAGATGCCCAGCAGCCAGAGGCCCAACAGCCGGATGCCCAGCGCAAGCCTGAGACAATCAGCGCCTCATTGATTTGGCTTCAGCGGTAACACCCATGTCCACACCCCCCCGCCAGCGGGTTCTTTCCGGCATGCGCCCCACCGGCGCGATGCACCTGGGCCACTACCACGGCGCGCTCAAGAACTGGGTGCGCATGCAAAGCGAGTACGAGTGTTTTTTCTTCGTGGCCGACTGGCATGCGCTGACCACGCACTACGAAGAACGCGAGGTGATGGAGCGCTACGTCTACGACATGGTGGTCGACTGGCTGGCCGCAGGTCTTGACCCCGAAGCTTGCACTCTCTTCATTCAAAGCCGCATACCCGAACATGCCGAGTTGTTCACGCTGTTGGCAATGGGCACGCCGCTGGGTTGGCTGGAGCGGGTGCCGACCTACAAGGACCAGATCGAGAAGCTCAAAGACCGCGACCTGGCGACCTACGGCTTCCTGGGCTACCCGCTGCTGCAGGCTGCCGACATCCTGATCTACAAGGCGCATTACGTGCCGGTGGGCGAGGATCAAAGCTCGCATGTGGAGCTGACGCGCGAGGTGGCACGCCGCTTCAACAACCTGTACGGCCGCCACGCCGACCACGCCGGACAGGTAGCCAAGGAGCTGTCCCATCTGTCCAAAGACGATGCGCGGTATTTCGAGAAACAACGCAAAACCTTCGGCGAAACCGGCAGTGTCGACGCGCTGGCCAAAGGCGAAAATCTGCTGCAACGCGCCGCGGCCGAAGTACCCAGTTGGAGCAGCAGCGACACCGAGTTGCTGCAAGGCCACCTCAAAGGCGCAGGCCGCAGCGTGCTGACCGAGCCGCAGGCCCTGCACACCGAAGTGCTGCGCCTGCCAGGCACCGACGGCACCAAGATGAGCAAGAGTTATGGCAACGCCGTGCTGATGCGCGACGAGCCGGCAGAAGTGCGCAAAAAAATCCAGGGCATGGCCACCGACCCGGCCCGCGCCCGCCGTACCGACCCCGGCGACCCGCTGAAGTGCCCCGTGTGGCAGTTCCACAAGATCTACAGCGACACGGCCACGCAAGACTGGGCAGCAGCCGGCTGCAAGAGCGCCGGCATCGGCTGCCTGGAATGCAAACAGCCGGTGATCGATGCCGTGATCAAGCAACAAGAACCCTGGCGCGAACGCGCTGAGAAATACCTCAGCAACCCCAAGCAGGTGCACTGGATCGTCGAGATGGGCACCGAGCGCGCACGCACGGTGGCGCGGCAGACGATGAAGGATGTACGCGCTGCGATGGGTTTGAACTATTGACGCCTGGCAAGCATCCGCCAAGCTCCGCCAAGCCCCCGCCAAGCGCAGCCTGCGCTGGCCCTGAGGCGATTTGTCTCAACACCACCCCTGTCTTGATATGAGCCTGCAAACCATTGAACTCAACCCCGCCAGCCCGCCCCGCGCCACCGTCATCGTGCTGCACGGCCTGGGCGCTGACGGCACCGACTTCTTGCCGCTGGCCGACGAGCTGAAACTGGCCGATGTGGGCCCGGTGCGTTTTGTCTTTCCGCGCGCGCCGGTGCGCGCGGTGACGATCAACGGCGGCTACCCGATGCGTGCCTGGTACGACATCCTGGGCGCAGACCTGGTCAAGCGCGAAGACGAAGCCGGGCTGCGTGAATCGATCCAGCAACTGCATGCGCTGCTGGACCGCGAAGCCGCGCGCGGTGTGCCGCCACAACGCACCGTGCTGGCGGGGTTTTCGCAAGGCTGCGCGATCACGCTGGGTGCCGGGTTGCGCTACGGGCAGCGTCTGGCTGGGCTGGCGGGGCTGTCAGGCTATGTGCCGATGGCCGACATCACTGCTGCCGAGCGCCACGCTGCCAACCACGACACGCCGGTCTTCTTGGGCCATGGTCGCAGCGACGGCATCGTGCCCTTGGCGCGCGGTGTGGCCGGCCGTGATTTGCTGCTGGGGCTGGGTCAACCGGTGCAGTGGCACGACTACCCGATGGAGCATTCGGTGTGTGCTGAAGAGGTGCAGCATCTGCAGCAGTGGTTGCTGCAGGTGTTGAAGGTGGGCTGACGCCATTCAGCCGCCAGACTTGGCGTTCAGGGCCTCTTGACTGGGGTTGAGGCTGGTGCTGCGGCAGCCTCGGAGGCAGGCGCCGGCACCATGATCAGCATTGCGCGGCCCCCGACACATCCGCTGTCCTGACCCGGCTGGCAACGGGCCACGTCGGCTGGCAGTGGTTGGGGCGTTGCTGCTGCGTTTTCTGCGTTTTCTGCGCTTTCGCTGCCTGTCGTGCGCAGCCAATTGGGCAACTTGCCGCCGCCGGGCACCATCAGCATCAACTGCAGCAACCCCATCACTGTGGCCACCGCCAACACCGCGTTGCGCAGTCTGCGGTACCAAGGCGGGCGTGGGAATTTGATCTCCGGGTCGTAACGCGGGGCTTGGCTCAAGATGTCGATGGTGGGGGTACAGGCAGCCTTGAACTATCGCACGGTGAGTGCTGCTGCGGATGTCACAGCAGATGGCACATCGGGCGGCACTGCAGGCGATCGCGGAAGTGTTCCATGATCCCGGACGATGCCCTGCATCAGGAAACCCAGGTGGGCACAACAGGCTGCGCGCCTGGCGATTTGGAGGGGCCGGCAGCGGTGGCTGCATCCACCCTACCAGGCCGCAGCGCACGCGACAAGGCCGGCGCCGACAGTACCGCAGGCAAACTCAAGACCAGCGGCTGCGCCAACGGCGGGCCGCGGCGTTTGAACAGATGCACCTGCAGCAAGTCGGGCCCGGCGCTGGCCAGCAGCAACCGCAAGGGTGCTGCACTGGCGCGGCGCGCTTCGCTGTCGGCGCGCAGCAAAAACACCGGGCCATCGTGCCCTTGGGCCGCCAGTTGCAGCCGCCGCAATGCGTCAGCCGGCAGCCGCGCCGGCAGCCAGGCCAGCACGGCGCCCAGGTGGCCGCTTTTCAAGGCTTGCTCCAGCGCCCACAGGCTGTCTGCGGCCGGGGACCGGGCCGTGGGCTTGTTCTGCGGCTGGTGTTGTTTCTGCCTTGTGGGCTGGCCTTGGGTGCCTGGCATGTTCCGGGCACGCTCTGCCGTGTCTTGCCCAGCAGCGGCCAAAGCCAGCACTGAGGCCGCATGCACCACCACCAGCCGCTGCACATCCAGGCCCAGACTGGCCAACGCCCAGGCGCAAGGCGTGGTGGGCGGATCGAACCACATCAAACAGCGTTGCTGCTGTTGTTGCAACTGGCGCAGCACCGGCGCCAGCAGCCGCAATTCACCGATGCCGGGGTGCGGCAGCAGCAACTCGGTCAAAGTGCCAGCCGGCCAGCCGCCGCCGGGCAGTTGCGCGTCGAGCGCAGCAAAACCGCTGGCCAGCACCGACACCGCTTGCCGCCCCAACTGATGCGCGCGCCACAGCGCCGGGTGCAGGGCCTCCAGGCTGGGCGCCAGGGGCAGGGTGATGGGTGTTGCGGCGCTGGGCTGCGCAGCCAGGCCAGCCAGCGCCGGCGGGATGGACGCCGGCGCAGTCGGCTGCACGATGGCCAGCGCTTGGCTGACTGTTTGGCTGACCGCGTGGTTGACCGTTTCGTCAGCAAACAGGTCGGGTGTTTTTGCAGAGGGAGTTGCCACCCAGTAACTGTATATGTATACAGTTATTGCTGCAAGTCGATGCCTGTCAAACGCACTGCACCAGGGAGAACGCTCGGGCGGGTTGCAACAGGGGTTCGTGTGTTCGGCTCCATGCGCCGTCCCGCTGTAAACCCTAGCTGCAATGGGGCGGGGGTCACTGGTGATCTTGTTCCGAGCAGGGTGTCGGTCGCCGTCAGCGAAGTCAGACTTGGCGCAGCAGTTCCTCAGGGTCTGCAGGGGCTGAAATCACAACGACGGCAACGGCATGAAATTGACTGAAGAAGCCACAGCATTAGCGAAGCATCGAGATTGAGCACAGCGTTGGCGCACCGCTTGAGCGAGTGTTTAAGCGTCACTGCGCGCGCGCAATCCAGTAGCCGGGTTGCCTTCGGTCGGGGCGAATTGCATACACGACGACCTCAATGTCTTCTTCTCGAAACACGACAGAAAACGAAAAGCCTGTGACGCGAAGTCTGCGGCACCCTTCTTCATCAGGCTTGCCGGCTTCTGGGTTTCGCTTGATTTGAGCAAAGATCGACTTGATCTCTGCAACAAATTTCTTGCCGTAGCCTGGGCGTGCTCGTTGGAGATACTGCGACTCGTGAAGTAGTTCAGCGCGCGCAGCCGAGTCCACACGCAGCGGTTTCACCGGGTCAGTTGGGTCGCTTCAGCGATCACTTCATCCGCGTCGTACAGAGTGGCATCGCCTCTTTCGTAGGCCGCTGTCCGACTGCGAATCTCTAGGCGCCACGCTTCTTCGACTGCTGTATCCACTGGCTCGTCGAGCGTCTCGCGCAGCAGTTCAACCAGCTTGGTTCTGTCTTCGTGCGACAGCGCCTTGCCGCGTTGGACCAGTTCAGCCACTTGATCAGCCATCGTGAACCTCCTCTTTGGGTAGCGATTCTAGGCGGTGGACGGTCACGGTGGGTGCTCGAATGGCGCTGAATGTTTGGAACTGCAAGCACGGAGTTGCAAGCATGGAACTGCCTGATGAGGCCATCGCCAACGCCAGTTAACGGCACGCGGCCTCGCGCCACGAGCACAGCCGCTTGACAAGCTAGGTTTGCACTTCCCATTGCTGGATGCTGACTTGTATGTGCCGGCCCTGCTGGAAGGGTTTCTGGGCTCGCGGCGCTGGCTGGCGCAGCAGCGGGGGCAGTTGGGTGGTGCTGCGCGGAGTCCTGCCAAGGCAGAGGCGGCGCGCAGCAATGGGCGGCTGGGCGGCTGGGTGGCAGGCCGCGCAGGCTTGCCGCTGACTGAGAGCGCCCCCAGACCAGCCGCGTCGTAGCACCTCGCCACTCGGTGGTCGAAAGATGACACTGCATCGACCCCATCCGGGCAAAGAGGCCCTTCGGTACCGGGTCCTGGCCGTTCGGGAATTCATCGAAAGAATGGGGATCCAGCCATGAGCAGTGACATGACGAATGCCATAACCAACGTCATAACCAATGTCATAACCACTACCAAAACCAATGCCATGTCCTACAAGGGCTACACCGCCAGCATGGTCTTCGATGCAGCAGACAAGATCATTGTGGGGCGGGTGCTTGATGTCGATGACATCATTGCCTTTCACGGTGAGTCGGTGGCGCAGTTCGAGTCGAGCTTTCATGCGGCCATCGATGGCTATCTCGCTGCGTCCCAGAAGCTCGATTCACCGCCCGAGAAACCAGCCAGCGGCAAAGTGATGCTGCGCATTGCGCCTGAGGTGCATGCTGCTGCTCTCAAGGCGGCGGCCACAAGCGGCACCAGCCTGAACAAGTGGGCAGAAAAGGCACTGGGAAAAGCGGCTCGCAAGTGGGTCGCACCGGCTGCTGCGCGCAGCGAGGGCTGAGGGGTCGCCAACCATGGCGTGAAAGAGCGGGCTCCGCCTGATGCTGGTTGATGAACTATCAAGTAGCGGCCCGAGTTGACCTGCAGTCACGCCACTTCAGCCCCCACCGTGCGCACCTTCTCCCGCATCAGCACAAACTCCTCGGCCGCCGTCGGGTGCATCGCAATCGTGCGGTCGAAATGGTCTTTCGTCGCACCTGCGGTCAAGGCAACAGCCAGGCACTGGATGATCTCGGGCGCGTCGGTGCCGATCATGTGCAGGCCCAACACGCGCTGGGTGTCGGCATCTGCCAGCAGTTTCATGCGGGTGCGCTCGCTGCCGCCGATGAAGGCCTGTTTCATCGGTCTGAAGTCGGCTTCGTAGACGTCTACCCGGTGCCCGGCCTGGACGGCATCGGCTTCGCTCAGGCCCACGGTGGCTACGGGCGGCAAGGTGAACACGGCGCTGGCCACCAGCGATAGATCGACCTCGCGCGGCTGGTTGCCGAACAGGCTGTCGGCCAGGGCGCGGCCCTGGGCGATGGCCACCGGTGTCAGGTTGATGCGGTCGGTGACGTCGCCGATGGCGTAGACCTCGGGCACGGGGGTCTGCAGGCGGTTGTCCACCGGGATGGCGCCTCTGGCGTCGGTCTGCAAGCCGATGCGATCCAGTTGCAGGCCGGCCGTATTGGGACGACGGCCGGTGGCGTTCAAGACCCAAGGGAACTCCAACACCCGTTCTTCTCCCAGCGACAGCAAAAAACCTTGTTCGGTCTGCTGCACGCGACTGGGCATGCTGCCGGGGTGCAGGTCCACGCCGGCAGCTTGCAACTCTGCGGCGACTGCGCTGCGCAGCATCTCGTCAAAACCGCGCAGCGGCAGCTCGGCCCGGTAGAAGACCGAGACCTTGACACCCAGGCGCGCCAGTATGCTGGCAAATTCCAGCCCGATATAGCCGCCGCCCAGCACCGCTGCGCGTGCGGGCAGGGTCTGCAGGTCCAGCAGATCGTCGCTGGTGGCGCAATGTTCGCTGCCGGGGATGCTGTCGCGCACCGGGGCACCGCCGGTGGCCAGCAGGATGCGGCGGGTGCTCAGCACCTGCTCGCCCACCTGCACCTGGTGCGGGCCTTTCAGTGTCGCCCAGCCCTGCAGCAGCGTGACGCCGGAGCCTTGCAGCATCTTGCGGTAGATGCCTTCCAGCCGGTCTGTCTCTGCCGCCTTGGCAGCAGCCCAGCGTGGCATCTGGAAATCCGGTTCGGCCAGATCCCAGCCGTAGCCACGCGCTTCCTGCATCGCGTCTCCCATCTGCGCGGCGTACATCAGCAGCTTCTTGGGCACGCAGCCGCGGATCACGCAGGTGCCGCCTACGCGGCTGCCTTCGATGATGGCGACCTTGGCGCCATGCAGCGCTGCGCGGCGCGAGGCCGCGACGCCGCCAGAGCCAGCGCCCAAAGTGATGAGGTCGTAGTCGTAAGTCATGTCTGCTTCTCTGTGTTGTGCTGATCGACAATGTCGCATATGCCGAAGTCAGATTACGCCCAGCGCGCTGCACAGCTGCGCCAATGGCTGCACCACCATGCCCATTTGTACTATGTGCTGGACGCACCCCAGGTGCCAGACGCCGATTACGACCGCCACTTTGTCGAACTGCAGACGATCGAGGCCGAGCACCCCGAGTTGCGCCTGGCCGATTCGCCGACGCAGCGTGTGGGCGGCCGTGTGCTGACCGGTTTTGCGCCCGTGCGCCACCGTGTGCCGATGCTGAGCATCCGCACCGAGACCGACACCACGGCCGCTGGCGCACTGGCCTTTGACGAGCGCGTGCGCCGTGAGCTGGAGCTGGGGGAGGACGCGCCGCCTGTGGAATACGCCGCTGAGCTGAAGTTCGACGGCCTGGCGATCAACCTGCGCTATGAGCGAGGCGTACTGATGCAGGCCACCACCCGCGGCGACGGCGAGACGGGCGAAGACGTGACGCAGAACATCCGCACCATCGGCCAGATCCCGCTGCGTTTGCTGGGCGCGCCGGACGAGATGGCGCAGGTGCCGCAGGTGCCGCAGGTGCTGGAGGTGCGTGGCGAGGTCTACATGCGCCGCGATGCCTTCGAACACATGAACCAGAAGCAGCGTGACGCTGGCCAGAAGACGTTTGTCAACCCCCGCAATGCAGCAGCGGGCGCGGTGCGCCAGCTCGACCCGGCCATTGCCGCCCAGCGACCGCTGTCTTTCTTTGCTTACGGACTGGGCGATGTGGTGTGGCGGCCAACAGTGGCGAATGCGACTGATGAAAACCTCGCAAACCCTGCCGACCCTGCAGCGCTGCAGCCAGAAGCCGCCGAGCTCGGCGCGATGCCCCTGACCCACAGCGCCACGCTGGACAGGCTGGCCGGCTGGGGCTTGCCGGTGTGCGCTGACAGAATGGTGGCGCTGGGCGCGCTGGCGCTGGTGGCTTTCCACGCCGCGATGGGGCAGCGGCGCGATGCGCTGCCTTTCGATATCGATGGCGTGGTCTACAAGCTCAACAGTCTGGCGTTGCAGCGGCGGCTGGGCTTTGTCAGCCGCGAGCCACGCTGGGCCGTGGCCCACAAATACCCGGCGCAAGAGCAGATGACCCAGCTCAACGGCATCGGCGTGCAGGTGGGCCGCACCGGCAAGCTGACGCCGGTGGCCAAGCTGGAGCCGGTGTTCGTGGGCGGCACCACCGTCAGCAACGCCACGCTGCACAACGTGTTTGAGCTGCGCCGCAAGGGCGTGCGTGTCGGCGACACGGTGATCGTGCGGCGGGCCGGCGATGTGATCCCCGAGGTGGTGGGTCGAGTGGATGTGGGGATGGCAGGGGCCGGCAGCGCCGCGGGCGATCTGCTGGGCGCGGATGCTGAGCCCGCCGCCGCGCAAGGTTATCGCCAATCTCCGCGTCAACCCTACGTGCCCAATTTCCGTATGCCCAGGGCCTGCCCGGTGTGCGGCAGCGCGGTGCTGCGCGAAAGAGGTGGCATGGACCACCGCTGCAGCGGTGGCCTGTTCTGCGCCGCGCAGCGCAAGCAGGCTTTGCTGCACTTTGCAGGCCGCCGGGCGATGGACATCGAGGGCCTGGGCGACAAGCTGGTCGACCAATTGGTGGACGGCGACCTGATCCGCAGCCTGCCCGATCTGTACAGGCTGGGCCTGGGCAGCCTGATTGCGCTGGACCGCATGGCAGACAAGAGTGCAGCCAACATCGTCGCAGCGCTGGAGCGCAGCAAGACCACCACGCTGGCGCGCTTCTTGTACGCCTTGGGCATCCGCCACGTGGGTGAAACCACCGCCAAAGACCTTGCGCGGCACTTTGCCGACCTTGATCTCCTGATCGCCGCCGACGCAGCAGCACTGCTGCAGGTGCGTGATGTGGGCCCGGTGGTGGCAAACAGCATCCACAGCTTTTTTGCCCAGCCACACAACGTCGAAGTGGTCGAGCAGTTGCGAGCTGCAGGTGTGCACTGGCCCGCCGAAGCAGGCACTGCAGTGGTCGGCCGGCCGCAGCCTTTGGCTGGCATGAGCCTGGTGCTGACCGGCACTTTGCCGACCCTGAGCCGCGATGCGGCCAAGGCGATGATCGAAGCTGCAGGCGGCAAGGTCTCGGGCTCGGTGTCGAAGAAGACACGTTATGTGGTGGCGGGCAGCGAAGCCGGCTCCAAGCTGGACAAGGCGCGCGAGCTGGGGCTGGAGGTGCTGGACGAAGCTGGCCTGCAGGCTTTGTTGCAGACGCCGCCTGAAAACTCAACCTCAACCGCAACTTCGCCCGCGACATCACTCACGACTTCACCCGCAACATCACCCGAAACAACATGCGCAGCGACACCCGCAGCGGCAGAAGCGGCCAAGCCGCAGCCGACCGTGCGCAGGCTGGCCCTGCTGGGCGGCGAATCCAGCGGCAAGACGACGCTGGCGCGGGCCTTGGCCGAAGCGCTGCAGACCCAGTGGGTGCCCGAATACGGCCGCCAGCTCTGGGAAGAGCTGCGCCGGACGCTGGATGTGGCCGCACTGCTGCAGGTGGCAAAGGTGCAGATCGAGTGGGAGGACCGCGCCGCTGCGTCAGCCCAGGCGCAAGCGGTCGGCTGGGTGATCTGCGACACCACGCCGCTGACCACCTTGCAGTATTGCCTGCACGACCATGGTCAAGCGCCGGATGAGCTGCAAGCCCTGGCGCTGCGCCGCTACGACCTGACGGTGCTGTGTGAGCCCGACTTCGCATTTGTGCAGGATGGCGCGCGCCGGGATGACAGCTACCGCCAAGCCCAACACCAGTGGACCTTGGAGCAGTTGCGCCAGCAGGGTGTGCAGCCGCTGCGGGTGAGTGGGGACATCCCTGCGCGCTTGCAACAAGTGCTGGCCGCTTTGTCAACGGTCGTCGCTGCGAACAGTGTTGCAGAGGATGGTGACGAGAGTGGTGACGAGAGTGGTGACGTGAGCGGTGCTGAGATCGATGCTGAGATCGATGCAAAGAATGCGGCGCCGGTTTGAGCTGGCCGCCTCAGCAGCTTCAGCGCGGTGGGCTCAGCAATTCACCTTGCATGCGCCGCCACAGCCAGCGCAGTCCACGCTCAATATCGGGCCGGCTGCTGATTTGCTGACTGCTGGCCAAGGGCTGCGGAGGGTTGCCGGGTCGCGCTACAGCAAAGCTGAAGACATAGTTGGGCTCTTGGCCCATGCGCAAGTCTCTGATCAGCAGTTGGCCATTCTGCTGCTGCACGCTGTAAAAACCTTTGCTGAAAGCCATGATGCGCCGCACGCCGTCCAGGTGTTGCATCGACCGGCCCAGGGCCTGGCCGCGTGCGAAGCGGTCGAAGCTGATCTGCGGCTTGTCGTCCAGCAGTGAATAAAAGCCCTCGTGATAGGACTCGCCGTCGATGGCCACGATGCGCCACAGAACGGTGTTGAAAGCACTGGGCGTGACGAGCACGTGATCGGCGGCAATGCCTTGCGCCCGCAAAGACTCGCGGGCAATCGGTGTTACATGTGCTTGTGCCGCCACGCTCCACAGCAGATACAGGCAGCTCAGAAGCAGACCAACCCGGTTGGCCCAGTGGCCACTTGAGCCGCTGGCGCTGTCGCCCCCCATTGCCAGGCCCGTGTTTGGCGCCATGCGCGCTGGCCCTGAGTTTGTGCCTGAGCTTGCGTCACCGCCCCGCCACAGCGCCCACCCTACGCCGATCAACAGCGGCAAGGTGTACAGCGGGTCGATGATGAAGATGCTGCCCACGCCGAAAGGGTGGTTGCTGAACGGCAGCGCCAACTGCGTGCCGTAGACCGTCATCGTGTCGAGCAGCGGGTGCGTCACCAACACCAGCCACAGCGCCAGCCACCAGCGTCGCCAGATGGCCCATTGGCCGTGCACTTTGGCCGCCGCAGCAGCCAGTGGCAGGGAAACCAGGCTCAACCAGAACAGCGAGTGGGTCTCTGCGCGGTGCAGCACCATGTTGCGGATCGGGTCGCCGTAGTCGATCAGCACGTCCAGGTCGGGCATCGTGCCGGCTGCCGCGCCCCACAGGGCGGCTTTCCAAACCGCCGTGCGGCGCCCCATCACTGCCACGCTGACGGCTGCACCCAGCGTGATTTGAGAAACTGAATCCATGAGGGCGGATTGTCACCGCCCCCTGCCAACGACGCTTCAGACAGGACGCTTCAGACAGCGCGCTTCAGACAGGACGCTTCAGCCTTGCGTGCGGCGGCGTGCCACCACCATCAAGCCCAGGGCCAGCGCCACCAGCACCACCGTCGTGGGCTCAGGCACTGTGGCAAAAGCTGCTGCGCCGATGATGGCGTGGGCGGCTGCCGAAGGATGCAGTGCATCGGAGAACAGCGACACCGAGCACGCTGCGCCTGAAGAGAACGCAAAACCTGCGCATGGGCTGCTGACGTTGGTGATGCCGTAGACGGCGCCGCCGTTCAGGATCGCGTCATCCAGCACCGCAGCAGAAATCGCCGCCAGGTCCAGGAAGTCCATGCTCAGCCCAAAGCCCAGGCCGGCGGCGACGATGCTGGGGAACAAGGCATTGAAGCGTGCCGAAGCGTCTGCCGAAGCTGAGACGACACCCAGCAAGGCGGCTTCTGGTGTGCCGCCCAGATTGGGCAGGTTGGCCACCAAAACGTTCTTGGCGCCCTTGCCGGCCAGGAAGCCCAGGCTGGCGATCAAGTTGTTGGCTGCAGCCTCGGCCAGTATTTGACGGCCGAGCATGTCAGCGGCACTCATGGTGGGGAAGGCGGTGCGTGAATCACGCATGTCGTTGCCGCCGGCCACTACAACGTACAGCGCATTGGGGTCAGCGGCGGGCGCGTTCCACAGCACGCCCAATTGGGCCAGCAGGCTGGGCGGATCGGTCGGGCCGCCGCCGCTGGTGCGCGCGCCGGCGACAGCGTAGTTCTTGCCGCCCAGCAAGAAAGGCGCGGCGTCTGCTGCCAGCCCGAGCTTGGTGCCCAAACTCTCGACCCAGACCGGACCGTCAGAGAAGCGGCCGTTGAAGTAAGGCCCAGCTGCCGGGTTGGGGAAAGCGCCACCGCTCAGGATCTGCAGGTTGCCGGTATCAGAAAGGCTGTCGCCGTAGACGTACATCGCTGAGTAGCCTGCTTGCGCCGGGGCGCACCACAGGACGGCCGCTGTCAAGGCCAGGCTCAGGCCCGTTTTGAGTTGTTTGAACATGCTGGTTTGTCTTGTGAGGGATTGAAGAACGGCAAGATATCACGCAGCAGCGCATGGTGGCAGCGGGTTGTCACGGCTTTGTAGTGTTGTCCCTGCCCCGTATTCAGGGGGTGCAGTGGCTGCGTGCTGGCTCACCGTCCAGGCGGCGTGCCCATGTTCCAATCAGGCCGGGCTTTGGGTGAAATTGGTCCGGCCGCTGGTTTTACGGCGCCGCCCAGTCAGGCCTCAGCGACGAAAAAATCCTGAACGACTTGTTTGGAGACTTGCCATGACCCTGCGCTCATCGATCCTGCCTCTTTGCGGTGCTGTTGCCGCAGCGCTGCTCGCCTTTCCCGTTCAGGCCGCCTGCCTCAGCGACGCTGAAGTGGCTGCGATGTTCGAGGCCTACACCCAACGCCAGCCGGCAGCCACACCCGAGGGCCTGAGCCCTGCCGATGGCGAATGCAGCCGAGCCAAGCTCAACCGGTTGCTGCAAGCCAAGATGGGCCCGCCGGTGGGCTACAAGGCTGGCCTGACCAACCCGGCGGTGCAAAAGCGCTTCAACCACAACTCACCCGTCTGGGGCACGCTGTACCGCCCGATGCTGCTCAACAACGGTGCAGCAGTGGACGCCGCCTTCGGCGCCAGGCCACTTTATGAAGCTGACTTGCTGGTACGGGTGGCGAGCAACGCCATCAACCAGGCGCAGACGCCCGCCGAGGTGATGGCCGCGATCGACCAGGTCATTCCTTTCATCGAGCTGCCCGATCTGGTGGTGCAGGCCCCGCCCAAGCTCAACGGTGCAGCCATCACCGCGATCAACGTCGGTGCCCGACTGGGCGTGGTCGGCACGCCCTTGTCGGTGCCCGCCACACGCGGCGAGCGCTATCAGATGATGGACAGCTTGCGTGACATGACGGTGATCGTCAGCGCTGGCGGCGCCGAGCAAGACCGCGGCAAAGGCAGCGATGTGCTGGAGCACCCGCTCAACGCGGTGATCTGGCTGGCCAAGGACATGGCGCGCGACGGCAAGATGCTGAAGGCGGGTGACCTGGTCAGCCTGGGTTCGTTCTCCAAACTGCTGCCTCCCAAACCCGGACTGGCCGTGGAGGTCAGCTACTGGGGCTTGCCTGGCACGCCTAAAGTACAGGTGAACTTCAAGTGACCATCCGCGAGATTCTGAAGATGGGCGACCCCCGCCTGCTGCGTATCGCACAACCGGTGCAAGCCTTTGGCTCGCCGCAGTTGCAATCCCTGATCGACGACATGTTCGAAACCATGCACGCTGCAAACGGTGCTGGTCTGGCAGCGCCACAGATCGGTGTCGACCTGCAAGTGGTGATCTTTGGCTTTGAGCGCAACCACCGCTACCCTGATGAATTGCCGGTGCCGCGCACTGTGCTCATCAATCCGGTGATCACAGCGCTCGGGCTGGAGCAGGTCAGTGGCTGGGAAGGCTGCCTGTCGGTGCCGGGTCTGCGTGGCCAGGTCGCCCGCCACGCACGCATCCGCTACGCTGGGTTTGACCCTGAAGGGCGCGTCATCGAGCGTGAAGCCGACGGTTTCCACGCCCGCGTGGTGCAGCATGAATGTGACCATCTGGTCGGCCGTCTGTATCCGACGCGGATGGCTGACATGACGCAGTTCGGCTTCACCAGCGTCTTGTTCCCCGATCTGCAGGACGCCGCAGAGGACTGAGAGGCTGAGAGTCTTTCGATCATGCCCGCTCATCACGCCGAAAGACGCCCGCTCGTCGTTGCAAATGCGCGCCATAGCCCGAGCTGTGGCTGTGCTTTGCGCCTAGATCGGACGCCTTTTGACGCGCTGCTCGGTCACGCTAGAAAGACTCTCAGCCTCTGAGCAAGCGGCCATGTTTGAAGCGGCCGTGTTTGGAGCCCCCATGTTTGAGGCCCCATGTTTGACTTGACATAGATTTACATCCTCGTGAGTCAGCCTTGTGCCTGTTTCGTGCGTTGAACAGGCATGCCAAGCTTTCACACCTTGACGCAGCGCGTCTGGCCGCAAGCGCAGAGTTCTTCACAGGAGTCGAACACCGTGGCAACTGCTCCCTCCCGCGTACCCACCACCGCAGCGCAATCGACTCGGCCCCTGGCCTGGGGCCGCTGGGTCTCGGGCTCTGCAGCCCGTTCGATGGATTCTTCTGTGGCCCACTCTGCCCAAGCCGTCCGTACATGGTCGTGGCTGGTGGCTGCAGCCGGTGCCTGGGCGCTGGCTCTGGTCGCCGCCGTGGCTGTCGCGCCTGCCACTGCGGTTGCCGCCGCAGAAGCCGTGGACCCGCCGGGCCGGGTGGGCCGCTTGGCCGACATCAGCGGGCAAGTCGTCTGGTTTGACCCGGAGCAAGGCCGCTGGGGCCAGGCCGAGCTGAACCGGCCGCTCACCAGCGGCGACCGCTTGTCCACCGGCAGCGACGGCCGCGCCGAACTGCGGGTCGGCTCCAGCGTCTTGCGGCTGGCCGCCAGCACCGAGCTCGAGGTGCTGCGTCTGGATGATCAGCGCATGGTCTTTCAACTGCACAGTGGCAGCCTGGCGCTGCGCGCGCGCTCGCGCGAGATGGCGCAAGAGCTGGAGCTGCGCACCGGAGAAGCGCGCTTCCTGCCGCAACGCGCAGGCCACTACAGGCTGGATCGTAACGACGTCCAGACCCGTGCCGGCGTTTGGCGCGGCAGCCTGTTGGCGGACGAACGGCGCGACCTGCTGATCGAGACCGGCCAGCAACTCGAAGTCTGGCGCGATAGCCGACAGCACGGCCTGGGCCAGGTGCAGATCCGCATCGGCGCGCTCAAAGACGACGCCTTTGGCCTGTGGGCGCAACGTGAAGACGGGCAGGATGAACGCAACACTTTCAGCCGTTACGTCTCGCCGGAGATGACTGGCGCCGAAGAACTGGACCGCCATGGCCAATGGCAGCAGCACCCCGAACATGGTGCGCTTTGGGTGCCTTTCAGCGTCAGCGCAACCTGGGCGCCGTACCGCTACGGCCGCTGGACTTGGGTGGGCCCCTGGGGCTGGACTTGGGTGGACGACGCGCGCTGGGGTTTTGCGCCCTTCCACTACGGCCGCTGGGTGCATTGGCGCGGCCGTTGGGGCTGGACCCCGGGTGACTATGTTGCACGGCCGGTGTTCGCGCCTGCGTTGGTGGCCTGGGTCGGCAGTTCCAGCGGTGTCTCGGTATCGATCCAGTTGCCCTCTGTGGCCTGGGTGCCGCTGGCACCGCGCGAAGTGTTCTGGCCCTACTACCGCCACACCCCGATCTACGTGGACCGCATCAACCATCGCCCGGTGTACGGGCCGCCGTACAACCGTGGCCAAGTCGATCCTGGCTATCCACGTTACGCCCCAGGGCGCGACGGCCGGCCTGGCCGAGGGGATGGCCGCGACGGCCCGGGCTGGGAAGCGCGTGACCAACGGGATCGCAACCACCCGTCCGAGCCCGTCCGCACGGGGCCGATCATGTACGGCAACCAGGGCGTGCCCGGAGCCGTGACGGTGGTCACGCGGGATGCGCTGTTGCGCCGCGATTCGGTGGCCGCCGCCATCGAGCCGTCGCGAGTTGAGGCCTTGCCGCAAGCCAGGCCCCAGCCGCAGTGGCGCGCCCAGACTCGGAACGAAGAGACTGACCAGGGCCCCGTCACTGATCCTGCAGCGCAGCGCCGCCATGGCGGCTGGCAGGTGCAGACGCCGAGGCCCTCAGCCACGAGTGCACCCGCAGCCCCACCTGTCGTCAACCCCCAGCAAAGCCAGGCCCCAGAGCCAGCGGTGGCTGCCGTGGCGGCCAATCCGATGGTTTCTCCGCGGCCTCCGAATGCGCCTGGCGTGGCTGTTCCTGGCCAGCTGGGTGGCGTGCCCGCTGAGGCTGCAGTGCCTGTGCGTCGTGCCCGGCCCGCCATCGACAATGCTGGCCAAGAGCGGACGGGTGCTGGCAACGGCGGCCGTGAGAGCAGCTCTCCCAGCCGTGTGCGCGAGGCCGCAGTCGAGCGTGAAGAGCCGCGCCGCAGCACGCCTGAGTCGCGGCAGAACTTGCGTGAGAGGCAACAAAGCCGGTAGTTGCCAAGTTTGCCGGCACGGGAGGCGGCAAAGCAGCGAGCGTCTGTGATCAGTCGATGCTGTGCGCCAGGTAGACCGCTTCGCGCCCCACGATGGGTTGGCGTGTCGGCATCAGGACTGTGCAGCCGCCTGCAGGGGCGCGAATCTCCTGCGTGCTGTCGCTGCCGATCAGCTCGCCGGCTTCGAAACGCTCAAAGCCCAGCAATGGCCGTGTGAAGCTGAAGTCTGCAGCCTGGACCATGCAGGTGCGCAGCAACTCGAAGCGCCGGGGTTTGTCGCGCGGAGCGCTCAGCACTCGGTCGATGAGGCCGAAGTGGGCCAGAAAGTTCAGCGTTACCTGCACCGCCAGATCGCTGCTGAGTTGTGCGAAATGCTGACCACATTCGACCACCAGCGCGGCACCTGGGGCGCTGTCGGTGCCATGTTCGCCGTGCCGGATCAGCGGCGTGCCTGAGCCCAGGCCCTGTGGCATCACCAAATGCACGGCCGGTGTGCCGAGGGCCAATGCGGTGTTGGCGTTGATGTCGTTCTTGGGGTAGACCCAGAAGGGCTGCACCGGGTTGCTGGTCGAATGGATGTCCAGGATGTGCTCGGCTGCTGCAACCACCGGGCGCAACTCGCGTGCACGTTTCAGCTCCGGACTGTGCTCTGCGCCGTTCAGCCAGTCGCTGGACCAGATGCGGTTGAGGTTGTGCACCAGTTGTCGGCTGTCAAATGGCCGTTGAGTGTCAAAGCTCTCATAGGCCTCGACGTTGGCCAGGCTCACCGTCAGCGTGCCGCGTAAAGGCCGCACTTCGCGGTCCAGCAGCGCCAGACAGGCCGTCATGCCGCAAAACTCGTTGCCGTGGGTGAGGCCGTTGATCAGCACGTGCGGGCCGGGCTGCTTCGACTCGAAGCGGTGGACGTAGTCGATGCCGGTGTTGCCGCGCCGATAAGGCTGCAGGTCGCGGGGCAGGACTTCAAAGGCGGGCAGGGCGGAGCTTTGTGGCTGACTCATCGGTCGCTTTGTCGTGGCCGTCATTGGGGAATGTGCAGCAAACAAATGTAACGGACAGGTTTAACCCACCCTCTCAGCGCACCCGCTCAGCGCAACAACGGCCGCAGCGTGGGCCACACGTTGTCCAGCATCTTGGGCTGGGCCTTTGCGTTGGGGTGGATGCGGTCGGCCTGGAACAGGCTCTCTGCCTCTGGCACATCGGCCACGCCGGCCAGGATGAAGGGCACCAGCGCGGTGTTTTCGGCCTTGGCGACGTTGACAAACAGGTCGATCAGTTGCTGGCCGTATTTGCGCCCGTAGTTGGGAGGCACCTGGATGCCGGCGATCAGCACCTTGGCGCCTGCTGCCTGGGCCGCGCGGGTCATTGCGCGCAGGTTGTCTTCGGTCATCTTCAGCGGCAGGCCACGCAGCGCGTCGTTGCCGCCCAGTTCAATCAGCACCACGGCAGGCTGATGCTGCTTCATCAAGGCCGGCAAGCGCGACCGGCCACCGGAAGTCGTGTCGCCGCTGATGCTGGCGTTGATGACTTGCCAGTTCAACTTCTGTTCGGTCAAGCGCTGCTCCAGCAGCGCCACCCAGCCGCTGCCGCGAGCCAGCCCGTATTCGGCCGACAGGCTGTCGCCCACGATCAGCAGGCGCGGTGCGCCCTGCGCCAGCGCGGCCTTGTGGCTCAGCACCGCAGGCAGCAGCGCCAGCAGGCTACAGTGCGTGATTAATTTGCGTCTGGAAAGCATAGTGTCGATGTCTGAAGCCCTCATCACGGTCAGCAACGTTACCAAGGTCGTGTCCGATACCTCTGGCCCCTTGACCATTCTCCACGAGATCAATTTTTCTCTGCAGCCCAAGGCCTCGGTGGCCATCGTGGGTGCTTCGGGCTCGGGCAAGAGTACCTTGTTGTCGATCCTGGCCGGGCTGGATACCCCCAGCTCGGGCACTGTCACCGTCGCAGGGGTGGACCTGTTTGCGCTGAACGAAGACGCCAGGGCCGAGTTGCGGGCGCGCCAGTTGGGCTTTGTCTTTCAGAGTTTCCAGCTGCTGGGCAACCTGACGGCGCTGGAAAACGTGATGCTGCCGCTGGAGCTGATGGGCCGCAATGACGCCCGCAGCGCGGCCACCGAGATGCTGGACCGTGTGGGCCTGTCAGAACGGCTCAGCCACTACCCCAAGGTGCTCTCAGGCGGCGAGCAGCAGCGCGTGGCATTGGCGCGGGCCTTTGTGGTGCGCCCCGCCGTGCTGTTGGCCGACGAGCCCACCGGCAGCCTGGACTTCGCCACGGGCGAGAAAGTGATGGCGCTGATGTTTGATCTGAACGTACAAATCGGCACCACACTGGTGATGGTGACGCATGACCGCAGCATCGCTGCGCGCTGCGACCGGCAGTTGACGATGGAGGCTGGCCGCTTGAGCGAAGCTGCTGTTGCGCCGCCTCAGACGGCTGGTTGAGGAGGCTGCCTTCAGACCCGGTGCAGGTGCCGCAGCGCCTCTGCCATCGCCATCGTGTTGCGGTAACCGGCTTCGATGGCCCTTTCGCGGAAGTCGCGCGACAGGCTCACGTAGTAGCCAAAGTCAGGGTGCAGCACCAGGTCAGCTGCGGCCGCATCCGGTTGCGTCAAGGCGCGTTTGCGCAGGTCTGACTCGCGCCAGCGCTGCGCACTGGCCGGCGCCCTCGACTCATGAGCCGAAGCGTCCACGGCCAGCACCCTTTGCGCGCCCAGACTGCGCGCCAACCGCACTGGCAGCGGGGTGTGCAGGTCGGCGTCG